>Ga0115002_10001584_pt1 | contig 31095 bp, 26 predicted proteins | sample ArcticOcean_MG_C_8_FD_89576 | JGI IMG/M metagenome (GOLD analysis project Ga0115002, IMG submission 89576) | Marine microbial communities from western Arctic Ocean - ArcticOcean_MG_CB11_86 | ecosystem: Environmental > Aquatic > Marine > Oceanic | place: Arctic Ocean: Canada Basin | collected... | reverse complement strand
TGGCAACTCCCCGGTCAACAGTTCGTACAGCACAACGCCCAGACTGTAGATGTCGGCGGGCGGGCCGATCAACTTGGTATCGCCGAGGACTTGTTCGGGCGGCATATAAGCGGGCGTTCCCAGTATACACCGGTCACGCAGCAAGTACCCAAACAAATCTCGATTGAAGTGTTGGGTGCCACTGGCGTGTCGCCAGTGGCACCCATGAGCAGATAGTCGCAGCCGGTGAATACACCGGCGGCCAGCGTTGAGTAGGAGAAAACATGGCGAACGTCTTTTGACGTGGAACGCGGGCCCCGTGTGTATTCACACGGGGCTAATTGGACGCGTTCGCGATCAATCCAGTTCTTCACCAATGCGATAGATCGCTTCGGTATCGAGCACTTGGCCGTTCGAGTCGAACAATCGGCCAATTGCCGCCTTGTGGATCTTCATCTTCGTGCCGCCGACTCCAATCGCGCCGTAGCAGAGCGTTCCGTCGCGTTCGACGGCCTTGTCCATCGGCTCGACGCCGGCCAAGCCGACGGGGGGAACGGCATTCAGATCGATGGCGACTTTCAGTGTTTCGCCGGAGGGCCACTGGTTGTCGGCGAGAAGTTGCACGCCGGCCGCGCCGCCGGCAATGATGAGCGCAACGCCGTTGCATGCCGCTGTCACACTTGCCGGTGAGGACGTCTCACAGGCCGTTATTTTGGCGTCGCTTCTCACTTTTGCTTTGATGGTTGCACACGCGCTTTCGGCCCGTTCCAACGAGCGTGACGCGAGGCGAACGTTTGCGCTGCGTTTGGCAAGCAGCTGAGCGGCCCGCTGCCCAACCGGCCCGGTTCCCGCCAGCACAAGGGCATCCAACGCGGCGAACTCAACGTGCCGACTGGCCCGCAGAACTGCCGCCGCCGCCGTCGTGTTCGAGCCGTTGGAGTCGATCATCACCGAGACACGCATCGGCCCGAAGAATGTGGAATTGACTCGTTCGAACAGCGCTTCACCTGCGGCGACATTGCTACCGCCGATGAAAATGGCCGTGTTCTTCAGGTCGGCCGGTCCTCGGGTGAAAATTGCCCCGTGGACCAGCGATTCGACGTCGTCGGGCGTCACAGCTGCGTAACTGAACAATTCATCGACGCCTGCATCCACCGCCACCATGCGATCAAACGCACTTGCGTGCGCATCGGTGTCGAGTTGAATCAAGATCCGCCGCATGAGATTTCGCTCGCATTTCATAAGAAAAAACCCGTGGGTGGAGACCCACGGGTTTCTCGATCAATCGTTTTTCGGACTACACACCAGAGAACGGGTGGCTGGCGGTGTCCTTCTTGGCAACCATTTCGTCGGCGCTGGGCTCGTCTTTCATGGCCCGTTGGATCGACAGTTTGGTCGCTTCGTAATTGTATTCGAAGATTTTCTTGTCGTCTTCGGCTTCCCAGTGAATGAAAACGCCGCAGACAATGACGAGATCTTCACACTGATCTTTGGGGATGACGCCATCGGCGACACAGTCGGCGACCGCTTTGGCGACGGCGAACTGAGCCGGGCCGAACATTTGGACCGCTTGTTTTGCACCTTTGATGGTCACCTTGGTGATCATCACGGTTGCCGGCTTCACGGCCAGGTTCGGCTCGAGCACGGCGAGCAGATTGCTGTGACCATCCGACTGCCGCGCCAAAGCATTTGCGAATGCAACGCCGACCGGGCCATTCTTGTCTCCAACGAGAAGGTCGATATGTGCAATTTCATTGCCATCTCCGACCAGTGCTTCCCCAACGTGCATCGACATCTTGTTCTCCTGAGTGTGTCTGTGTCTGTGCTAACTGTTGACGAGTGAAAGTTAACTCGTGACGATTCGGTATTGTGAACGTAACGACCTCGAATCGTCAATCGTCAGAAGGTGATGATCGACCCGCAATTCTAATTTTTGGGGCCAGCGTGCGCGCAGCGGCCCAATCGGCGCGTCTTGCGGGGCTGAAACCGATTGTTTCCGACTTGTTCTGTGATCTCGATTTGCAAGAGGCCGCTCGGGTGCTGCCGCTCGATTCGTATCCGCAAGACTTTGTCCGCGTTGCCAAACTTGCGCCGCCATGTCCCTGGATGTACACCGGCGGATTGGAAAACCATGCAGAGATCGTCGATGAAATCACCGCAGAACGGCACTTGTTGGGCAATCCCGGCGATGTCCTGAGGCGGGTCCGCGATCCGAATCTGGTGTACGAAACGCTTCGACGGGCGGGATTGCTGACGGCGGAGATTCGACTGGCGGACCGGCCACCATTGCCGTCGGGAGACTGGCTGCTGAAACCGACAAACGGTGCAGGGGGCGGAGGAATTGCCGTTTGGGATGAAGCGGCCAGCGACCATGCGACATTGAATCGGCCCCGTTTCTTTCAAAAAAGACTGGAAGGGTTACCGATTTCGGCCACTTTCGTCGCAACGCGGAACATTGCCCATCTGGTGGGAGTGACGCGACAATTCATTGGCACGAAGTCGTCGGGGGCAGCACAGTTTTCCTATTGTGGGTCACTGGGGCCTTGCCGTTTTTCTGCGGCACAAGCTGAGGGGATCGTCAGGATCGGCCGCACATTAGCCGAAGTTTTCCAGCTGCGGGGTCTTTTTGGCGTCGATTTGATCTATGACGGACAATCGGCGACGCCGGTCGAAGTGAATCCGCGGTATGTGGCATCGATTGAGGTGCTGGAACGCGCGACGGGCATGCCCTTGCTGGACTGGCATCGACGCGCATGTGAGTCGTACGAAGACACGGCTGGCAGTTCGCAGGTTGACGAGGAGTTTGTGTTGCAACCGGCGAAAGCGGTGAATGGACGGAAAAAAGTGGCGGGCAAGGCAATATTATTTGCTCGCGACGATCTGATCTGTTCGTCATTCCATCCGATTCGGGAAGCTCTGCCCCGCGACGGCTGTTTCCTGGCCGACATTCCTCAATCTGGCACTCATGTTGCGGCCGGACGCCCAATTTGCACGGTTTTGGCGACAGGACACAGCGAAACGGAGTGCTTGCGGCGTCTGGGGCGAGCGCGTCAACGTGTGGGACGATGCATTTCAATAGGCCGTTGTTCTTGAACCGTTGGAAGCTCGCAGATAAGATCGTCTCTCCGGCAATCCTGAAATCACCCGGTATTCCTGAAATCACACTGGCACCTAACTTCTAATACAAACGAGCATGTCCAAAACGACCGACATTCGACTGCAGGAAGTGAACTGCAGTTTCGAAGCAGTTCCATTTCGCGCACCCCTGAAATTCGGCGGACGTGTCGTCGATGGGGCTTTCTTAATCAACGTCGATGTTGTCGTCGAGACCCGAAACGGTCGGCCGACTGACGGCATGGGCAGCATGCCGTTGGGCAATGTGTGGGCGTGGCCGTCCGGCAGCCTTGAGCCCGAGCAAACAGAAGCGGCGATGAAGAAATTCGCCGAAGAAATCTGCCTCGTGGCCGGCGCGTACACAGAGTTCGGGCATCCGCTCGACATCATGTACCATATTTCCGGCGAGTATCATCATTTGGGCAAGGCGCTTTCGCAGCGGTTGGGTCTGGAAGACGCGATACCCGAGTTGGCGCAGCTCGTTGCGGCCAGTCCCCTCGACGCGGCCGTGCACGATGCCTACGGGCGTGCGCACAACTTGAACAGTTACAACACGCTCTCCAAGGAATTCGTCAGTTACGATTTGTCGGAATACCTCGACGAGCAATTTGCAGGCGAATACCTCGACCAATACACACTCCGCCAACCGAAAGAACGGCTGCCGTTGTATCATCTGGTCGGCGCGCTCGATCCATTGACCGCTGCCGACATCGAATCACGCATTAACGACGGTTTGCCAGAGACATTACCCGAATGGATTGCTGCCGACGGCTTGACGCATCTCAAGATCAAGCTATCCGGCGATCAGATCGATTGGGACGTTGATCGGGTGTTTGCCGTCGATCGGGTTGCGGGCGAAGCACAATCGGCACGCGGCGTTGATACGTGGTATTACTCGTGCGACTTCAACGAGAAGTGCGAAAACGTGGCGTATGTACTCGAGTTTCTCGAACGCATTCGCAAGGAGAACCCGGCGGCGTACGATCGCATTCAGTACATCGAGCAACCGACCAGCCGCGACCTCGCGGCGAATCCCGATAACAAAATGCACGAGGCGGCCAAGCTCAAGCCGGTTGTGATCGACGAATCGCTCGTCGATTACGATTCGCTGTTGTTGAGCCGCGAACTGGGATATTCCGGCGTCGCGCTCAAGGCGTGCAAAGGGCAGACCGAGTCGTTGTTGTTGGCCGCCGCCGCACAAAAGTTCGATATGTTTCTGTGTGTGCAGGATTTGACCTGCCCCGGTTATTCGTTCCTGCATTCGGCCAGTCTGGCAGCGAACATTCCCTCGGTGACGGCAATCGAAGGCAACGGTCGACAGTACTGTCCCGGCCCAAATAAGAAGTGGGCATCGCGCTTTCCGTCGATGTTCAACATCACCGACGGAACCGTCGGCACGGGAGCGCTGAAGGGCGTGGGCTTGGGCTTCTAGCAGACCTGTTTAATGGGGGCAGCTTGGTTAACGCGTGCCACTCAGTTAACGGGTGCCACTGGCGTGTCGCCAGTGTGTTCCGCGATGCACTGGCGACACGCCAGTGGCACCCTTGTCGAACGATTTGGCAGGAAAGTTCCTAGCTGTCTTCGGCCTGCAGATCGTCGGCGAATTTCTCGGCGACGCGTTCGCGGATTCGCACGAATCGGCGACGGACGGTTCGCTCATCGACCAGCAGATGGGTCGCTATCTCGCGCTGTGTGTGGCCTTCCAGCCGAAGGTGGATCAACTGTTGGTCGCGTGGTTCGAGGCAGTCGATCACCGATGTAAACAGGTCGGAAAAAGCAACGGTTTCGACAATCGTTGGCTGTTGGGTGAGACGGCTCATGATATAACCATCCGGCTGGCTGGTGCCTGACGAAGCCACCTCGCGAGACGTCGATCGCTTCTCGGCTTGGTGATACCGTACCTTGTTGCGAACCTTATTCAAGGCGATGGTCAGCAACAGCTTCCAGAAGTCGCCATCGTCCTCAAAGGTGAAATCGCCTTTTTGTGCGCGGCGGAACAGCGACTTGAAGACCGATTGAACGACGTCTTCCGGGTCGAACCGGGGGTTAAACTTTGCCGACAAATGCTGGCCAACCAGATTCAACAGCTTTTGCAGGTAGCGTTGATACAGAACCGTCGCGGCATCGCCGTCACCGTCACGCCAATTGTCGATCAACTCGTTATCGCTGGCTTGATCGTCCATACGCATCTCGTCGGGCAGGGAATCGGGGTGCCCGTATCCTACCGCACACAATCTCCCGCCGCAAACTCCCGCCGTTTGCCGTCAGTTTCGAAAGGGGCACGACGCATTTTGCGCGCTCGATCTAAACGCAAAGATGCAAAGGACGGCAAAGAAAAAGGGAGAACAACGAGAAGAATAGGAGCCTGAAGCGCAAGCGAAGGAGTTTTCTGGAATCATCCTTCGCTTGCGCTTCAGGCTCCTGTTTTTCCCAGACCGTTTCCTTTGCGAACCTTTGCAGCTACGCGTCTTTGCGTCAAAAAACAATGTGTGTCGCGCATCCGATTCGAGTCTTCACTCGTTTTGCTGCGACAGCATCGACGTTTCGATTGGCTCTGCCCAATTCGATACCATGTCAAAGTCGAGTCGCCGTTCGTCGGGGTCTTCTTGCAGGCATTGCTCGACGACGCTGCAAACTTCGGCGTCAAGTTGTGGGAAGGCGCTTCGGATGTTGGGAACTTCCCAGTTGGAGTGTCGGCGGAGCAATTCGATGACGTTTTCATCGTCGTTCAGCACCTTGCCGGTCAACATCTCGTAGCCGACGCAGCCAAGAGAAAAGAGGTCGGCCGCGGTCGTCAACCTCCCACCGACCAACTGCTCCGGGGCCATATAACGCGGCGTTCCCACAACTCGGTTGTTGGCCGGTGAAGTGCCAATCGCAGGTGTCGCGAGACCGAAATCCATCAACTTAATCACGCCATCTCGGGTCACCATAATGTTGGCCGGTTTGACATCGCGATGGATGATTCCGGCCTGGTGTGCATAGTTCAGCGCTTTTGCAATCTGCCCGAACGACTTGCGAAATTCGTCAACCGGCACCACACCGCACCGATTGATGTACTCTCTGAGCAAGATGCCGTCGGCGAACTCCATCACTATGAAATAGGTGTGAAACGCAGAAAATCGTCCGAAAAGTTTGACAATGTTCTCGTGATCGAATGACTGAATGATGTCGGCTTCGGCCTGAAACTGATCGAGCGCATCTCGATCATAAACCAGGCGATGGCTCATCATCTTCAGGGCAACATGTTGATCGCTGTCGATGTGGCGTGCTTCGTAGACGACGGCCATGCCGCCGCGTCCCAATCGGCTGCAGATGCGGTAGCTGTCCAGAGTCTTGCCGGCGAGTACGTCATCGCGGCCCGGCACTCCCAGTCGTTCTGCCAGCATCAGAGTCAGGACTTCGCTGATTTCCGGGTAGCGGCCGGCGAGTTCGTGGAACTGCTCGGCAGGTAGCACGAGGGCGCGAACGGTTGCCAACGCCACAACGTCTGCGTTGCGTGGCTGTCGCGTCAGCAGGGCCATTTCTCCCAGCACCTGCACGTGACTGGTGCGGGTGAGCACGCGCCGATTGCCTTGGTCATCGCTCGTACTAATTTCCACTTCGCCATCGCACAAAACGATTAATGAAGTGCCGGGAGTGTCTTGTTGAATCAGAAACTCGCCCGCCTCAAAACTTCTGATTTCCATGTTCGACTCAATCAGCCGCACGACCGGTGCAGGGAGCAGCGAAAACGGCCGGCATTCGGCAAGCAGGCTTTCGTGAACGCTTTGTCCCGTTGCCGACAATTGCACATCAAAGCCTGTCCAATTGCTCTTCCGTCCACCCCAAACCGTACCCGGCGAGAGTCCGTCGACGAGCAGGTGTTTCGCAAGTTGGGGGTACAGGGGGAGTTGGCCGGTATCGTCTCGTTGCGAGAGGGCGGCACGAATCGGCTCTTCAAGTGTTTCGAACCGTTCAATGTACTCGTCAATCGTCGGTTCCAGATCGAGTTGATCGCGAATATCGAATTCGGCAGTGATCAGTTCCAGCGTCAGTTCCCGGTCGGCGGCGATTTCCTCATCGGCTGTGAGGTACTCCTCGACAGTCATCAGAGTGCCTTTCGACCAGCATCGTGCCATATCGACCAACATCACATCGACGCGCTGCCGACAGGTCGCCTTTGGGTAGGCCGCCAGAAATCGGCTTGCTGTGGGCGCAACCACTGCCTTTTCACACAGTGCGGCAAAACGCCGCACGATGCGATGGCTCGATCGTCCCGCCTGCGGCAAGTTCGACATGGCCGTATTTCAGTTCTTTTTGACTGACGCGTTGTCCCCCACTCCGGTTTGGAGAGGGGCGTGTTTCCGTGCATCCATCACGCGGCGCAGGCGACGCTCTTTAATGCCGCTTTAACTCAATTGATTGAGGAAGCAAAACGAACCGCACGGAATCGAGCGGCACCAGCTGCACAGCGGGAGTGTCCACCGGCAGCATTGTCTAACATTGCACGTCTGCGTGCAACGGGCGTTTCGGCCAGTTTCAAATGTAGGGTCCAGCCGGCAATCCGAATCCGCCGGTTGCTCATCTCGATTCGCCTTCGCGCATTGGTTTGCTGCAGCTGCTCAAAATCACCTCGCTTGAAAACGCCAAATCGATCTGATACGTTCGGCGCGACCTTCACCAACGATGATTCTGCCGGATCGGCACACTACGGAAAACCGAGGAAACAATGCATAAGGTGACACTCATTCCCGGCGACGGCGTCGGTCCGGAAATTGCCGAAGCAACTCGTAAGTGCGTCGATGCGACCGGCGTCAAGATCGACTGGGATTTCCAGGAGTGCGGAATCGAAGTCATCGAAGCCGAAGGGAAAGTTCCCGAGCGCGTGATGGAGTCGATTAAGGCGAATCGCGTCGCGCTGAAAGCCCCCATCACCACGCCCATCGGCAAAGGGTTCCGCAGCGTCAACGTTTTCCTGCGGCAGGAATTGGGTCTCTATGCCTGCGTCCGCCCCTGCAAACAATACAAAGGCGTGCGGACGTTCTATGAGCAGATCCCCGTTGATCTCGTCCTCATTCGCGAAAACACCGAAGACTTGTATGCCGGCGTCGAATTTCAGGCGGGCGAGGCTGATACGGCCACGCTGCTGAGTACGATTAACGACATGACCACCGGCCGCAAAATTGGCACGGGCAGCGACACCACCGGCGTCAGCATCAAGCCAATTTCCTACGAGGGCACCCGCCGCATTTGCGATTACGCGTTCGACTACGCCATCAAGAACGACCGCAAGACCATCTCGTCGGTCTGCAAGGCGAACATCATGAAGTTCACCGATGGTTTGTGGTACGACGAAACCCGTGCCGTCGCATTGGCCTACGGTGCCAAGTTCGAGTGGGATGACCTTGCCGAGGGCGTCGCGCCGGATGCCGAGTTGGCCGGAAAAGCCGGCAGTGGTGCATCGATCACCTACAACGAACGACTGATCGACAACATGTGCATGCAACTGGTACAGAAACCCTAATTGTACGACGTCATCGGCACACAGAACCTGTATGGCGACAGTCTCAGCGACTTGTGCGCCGGTCTTGTCGGCGGACTGGGCGTTGCCCCCGGAGCAAACAGCGGCACAGAGGCCGCTGTCTTCGAGGCGACTCACGGCAGCGCGCCGAAGTACAAAGGGCAGAACAAGGTCAACCCGACGGCATTGATTCTCTCGGGCCGAATGATGCTCGAACATTTGGGCGAACGCGAAGCGGCGGCCAAACTCGAACAAGCCGTCACCGAGGTCATCGAGGAAGGCAAGAATGTCACCTACGACATGAAACCGGACCGCAACGATCCCACCGCCGTCGGCACCCAGGAAATGGCCGCCGCAATTTGCGCAAAGATGTAATGTCTCCCCACCAAGCCCACGGGCCGCGCCCCGTGGGATCTTAACTCCGGGGACGCAACATGGACGAATCCGCGTTCCGCGAAATTATCTCCGGCGACAAACGCGGCGCAGTGCCGACTGTAACTCGCGGCGCGCTCGCGGGGTTGTCGCTGTTTTACGGCGCGGCTGTCCAGCTGAGAAACCGCGCCTTCGATGGCGGCCTGAAACGCATCCACAAGGTCGCCGTTCCGGTTGTTAGTGTCGGCAACATCACCACCGGCGGCACCGGCAAGACGCCGATGGTTGCCTGGCTGGTCCACTGGTTTCAGGACCACGGCCTGCGGCCGGTTATTCTCAGCCGCGGGTATCGTTCGTTGCCTGGCGAAGTCAACGACGAAAAACTCGTACTCGATCAACTCTGTCCCGGTGTGTCGCATCTGCAGAATCCCGATCGCGTTGCATCGTCTAAAGTCGCAATTGATGAACACGCCGCACAGGTGCTGATTCTTGACGACGGTTTCCAGCATCGTCGAGTCGTCCGCGACCTGGATATCGTACTCATCGACGCGCTGAATCCGTTTGGCTACGGGCGGCTGTTGCCACGCGGATTGCTGCGCGAACCGCTGACCGGACTGCAACGGGCGAACCTGATCATCATCACGCGCGCCGATCAATGCACCGACGTTGAGAAACGGAGAATCGTCGACTGCATCAAAGCAATCCGAGGCCATGAAGAACACGCGGAAGTCGCCTTCACGCCCGATTGTCTCGTCAACTCGGTTGGTGAAACAGCAGGCTTCGAGTCGCTTGGTGACAGTCCCGTCATGGCATTTTGCGGCATCGGTAACCCAACCGGATTTGCCCGGACGATTGCGGATTGCGGTTTGCGGATTGCGGAATCCCCGCAAGTGTTTCCCGATCATCACCACTACACGATCAAAGATATCGATGCTGTAGCGGACATGGCGGGAAAAAACTCAGCCGCCGCCATCCTGACGACACAAAAGGACCTCGTGAAAATTAACCGCGACAATCTGGCCGACGTTCCGTTGTGGGCAATCAGAATCGGCGCAAAAATACTGGCCGGCGAGGACTTGGTGAACGACTATCTCAATCGAACGCTTCAATAGCCAGCCACCAACGCTTGCGGTTTCGCGGCCCCTCGACATCGAGCATCGAAACATTCATCCCGGCGCGATACAATCGAGCCGTCTCTCGATTCAGGATGAAATCGCTTATGTCGTCATTCTTCGGCTTCCATCCCATCATCGCGCAGTGGTTCCATTCGCGGTTCGCCGCGCCGACCGAACCGCAGCAGTTGGGCTGGCCCAATATCGCCGCTGGTGAGAACACCTTGATCGCCGCACCGACCGGCAGCGGCAAGACGTTGGCCGCCTTTCTGGCCTGTATCGACCGCTTGCTCAAAGAGTCGCTCGAACAGCCGTTGGAAAACGAGTTTCGCGTCGTCTATGTGTCTCCGTTGCGTGCGCTCTCGAACGATATGCATCGCAACCTCGAAATTCCGCTGGCCGAAATTACTGCGTTGGCCGAAGCCGAAGGCTTGTCGCTACCGCCAATTCGCGTTGGCTTGCGAACGGGCGACACGTCGCCTTCGCAGCGTGCGTCGCTCGTTCGCCGTCCGCCGCACATTCTGGTCACCACGCCCGAATCGCTGTACCTGATGCTGACGGCTGAAAAGAGCCGCCAGAAACTGCGAAACGTCAACACCATCATCGTCGATGAAATCCACGCGCTGGTCCGCGACAAACGTGGCTCACATTTGTCGCTGACACTCGAACGCCTGGCTGCTCTCTGCGAAGGCCCCGTCCAACGTATCGGCCTCTCGGCAACACAGAAACCAATTGAACGCGTCGCAGAATTCTTAGTGGGGAGCGGCGAGGGACGGGGAGAAAACTTAGCGGTCCAGAATTCGCATTCCGAAGCCGATTGCCAGATCGTCGATGTCGGCCACCGCCGCGAATTGGACCTCGCAGTCGAAGTGCCGCCGAGTGAACTCGGGGCGGTCTGCATGCACGAGCAGTGGGATGAGATCAACGCCCGCATCGTCGAATTGATCAACGAGCATCGCAGTAAGCTGATTTTTGTGAACACGCGGCGAATGGCCGAACGCGTGACGCATCAGTTGACCGAACTACTGGGCGAAGACGCAGTCGGCGCGCATCATGGATCGCTATCGACGGAGATTCGTCTGGAGACCGAACGTCGGTTGAAGCTGGGCGAGCTGAAAGCCGTTGTTGCCACCGCTTCGCTCGAACTTGGTCTCGATGTCGGTTACATCGACCTCGTCATTCAGATTGGCTCGCCGCGATCAATTGCAACATTTCTGCAGCGGATCGGCCGGTCCGGGCATTCGTTGGGACTGGTCCCAAAGGGGCGGCTGTTTGCACTCACGCGCGATGAACTGTTGGAATGCATGGCGCTCATTCGCGCCGTTCACGCCGGCCGGCTCGACGTTGTACCGATTCCCGTTGCGCCGCTCGACGTCCTCGCGCCGCAGATCGTCGCCGAAGTCTCGGCCGAAGAGTGGGCAACGGATGACCTATTCTCGCTCTGCTGTCGGGCGCATCCGTATCGCAACCTGTCGCGCGAGCAATTCGACCGCACCGTCGAATTGCTCAGCGAAGGGATGACACGTTCTACCGGTCACGGCAGGGTTTATCTGCATCACGACCGCGTCGGCCGTCGGCTGCGCCCGCGTAAGGGGGCACGCATCGCTGCGGTGACCAACGGCGGAGCGATTCCCGAAATCGCGTCGTACCGCGTTGTCGCCGACCCCGATGGCACCGTCGTTGGTTCGCTCGATGAAGACTTTTCGATTGAAAGTCAGGCCGGCGACGTCTTTCTGTTGGGCAACACGTCGTGGCGGATTCTGAATGTCCGCGGTGGCGATGTGAACGTTGTCGATGCGCAGGGGGCACCGCCGTCGGTCCCGTTCTGGCATGGCGAAGCGCCCGGTCGCACGCTGGAACTCTCAGAAAAGATTTCGCGGCTGCGTGACGATTTGGAGGCATTGGCTGGCGAAGCGTGTCTCGTTCCGAACACAGAGTCGGCTGCCGAATCGGGTGCCACTGGCGTGTCGCCAGTGGCACCCATGTGCCGGTCGAGCAATCAGAAACCCGGTTTCTCGCTTCCCTCGCCGAAGAGACCGGCACCACTCAATCCGCTGCCTCACAGGCGTTGCATTACGCGGCCGCAGAGAAGGCGGCCATCGGCCTGTTGCCCACGCAGAAGCGGATCGTCTTTGAACGATTCTTCGATGAATCGGGCGGCATGCAATTGGTGGTGCATGCACCGTTCGGCGCGGCGATTAACCGCGCGTGGGGATTGGCGATGCGAAAACGGTTCTGTCGCTCGTTCGATTTTGAGCTGCAGGCGACAGCCGACGACGATGGATTCATCCTTTCGCTGGGACCGCAGCACAGCTTTCCCATCGAAAGCCTGTTCCCCATGCTCACTCCGCGCAACGTGCGATCGTTGCTTGAGCAGGCGGTGTTGGCGATTCCCATGTTTCAGATCCGCTGGCGCTGGAATGTCACCCGCGCGCTGCTGGTGTTACGGCGGGAATTTGGCAAAAAGGTGCCGCCGGCGTTTCAGCGTTTCCGGGCCGATGACCTGCTGACTTCGGTCTTCCCCAAACTGACCGGATGTCAGGAAAATATTACCGGCGACCACGAGCTGCCCGATCACCCGCTCACGCGGCAAACGATGGACGACTGTCTGCACGAAGCACTCGATATCGAAGGTCTGGAGCGAGTGCTTGCCGATATCGAACGTGGCGAGATTACGCTCATTGCCCGCGACACGCGCGAGCCGTCGCCGTTCAGTTACGAGCTGCTCAATTCAAATCCGTATGCGTTTCTGGATGGTGGCGAACTCCAGGATCGCCGCGCACGGGCGGTCTCGACGCGGCGGTCGATGACCGTAGAAAGCGTCAGCGATCTCGGCCGGCTCGATCCAGAGGCGATAGCAGTCGTGCGTCAGGAATCGCAGCCGCCCGTTCGCAGTGCCGACGAACTGCACGACGTGTTGTTAAGCCGCATCGTGCTGCCCGTTGATGAGCTTCCATCGGAGGAATCGTTCTACCGAGAATTGGTCGAATCGAATCGGGTGACGACGCTGACGTTGCCGGAGAGCCGTGTGGTTTGGGTGGCGGCGGAGCGATTGCCGGCGGCGATGGCAGCGTTTCCCGGTGCATCATGTCAACCTCCCCTCGAAGTGCCTGACGGCGTGCGCACCGAATGGACGGCGATTGATGCGCGATTGGAAATGCTGCGCGGGCTGATGGAAGTCTGTGGGCCGATCACCACCGCCGATGCTGCAGCACGGACATCGATGACAGCAGAACAGGCCGCCGCCTCACTCGAAGCCCTCGAAGGCGAGGGGGTGGTGCTACGCGGTCGCTTCACTCCACACTCGGTTCCAGGCGCCGACACTCCGCAATCCAAAAGACCGCAATCCGATATCGAATGGTGTCATCGGCGCTTGCTGGCTCGGATTCATCGGCTGACGCTGCAAGGGTTGAGAGCGCAAATTCAGCCGGTCACGGTGGATGTTTTTGTGCGATTCCTCACTCGGCACCACCGGCTGCTTGCAGCGGATCGACGAGCCGGATCGAACGGATTGTACGACGCGATCGCGATGCTGCAGGGCATCGATATGCCCGCGATTTGTTGGGAGCGTGACCTGCTGTCGGCACGCGTCGAGGGATACCGCTCGCAGTGGCTCGACGAACTCTGTCTGGCGGGGGAAATTGGTTGGAGCCGGCTGTTTCCGCCACGGCGCGATCCCGAACGCAGCAAGCCGATGGCCTCGCTGACTCGCGTTGCACCGTTGTCAGTCTACCTTCGCAGCGATCTGGCGTGGCTATCGTCGAATGAACGGTCGCGCCATGACGCGACGGAAACTTGCGACGACACACTGAGCAGCCCCGCCCGGGAAGTTCGCGATTTGTTACACCAGCGCGGAGCGATGTTTGCAGGCGATCTAATGGTCGAGACTCAGATGTTGCCGGGACAGATCGACGATGTCCTGGGTGAGCTGGTGACGCGCGGTGTGATCACGGCCGATGGCTTCGGCGGTTTGAGAAAACTGATTACCGGAAATCGAACATCGGCATCGCGTCGCCGACGCGTGCGGCCGGGAATTGCGCGGCAGCGCGGCGATGTCGGCGGCACTGGGCGATGGTCGCTTCGTTTGAACACGCCGACGGATGAGGGGCAAGAACTGAAGGGCAATGAGTCGGTCGAACAATGGGCGTGGCAGTTATTACGCCGTTGGGGAGTCGTTTTCCGCGATTTGCTGGTACGCGAGCAGGGAACGCCGTCGTGGTTTGAGTTGTTGCGGGTTTACCGGCGGTTGGAAGCGCGAGGCGAAATTCGCGGCGGCCGATTTGTCAGCGGTGTGGCGGGGGAACAATTCGCGTTAGGTGAAACGATTCGGCAACTGCGTTCTTTGCGCGACGAAGGACCGCAACAGGAACTGGTCTTCCTGTGCGCTGCCGACCCGCTGAATCTTGTGGGGATTTTGACCGATCATCCCCGAGTTCCGCGAACGGCATCCAACCGCGTGGCGTATCTGGATGGACAACCGGTCGCCGCTTTTCAGGGCGGGGAGGTTGTATGGCTGGGCGACGTACCGGAAGAATCGCGGGCGACGATTGAATCGCGATTGGAGAATCCGGGCGCACCGCTGGCGAGCGATTTCACGCCGATCGCACCCGAAACGGACAACGGTTCACCGACCAAACGTACGAGCCGGCGATCCAAACGCCGCGGCATTCCGCGCCCGATTATTTCGTGAGTGCGAAACCGCAAGCGATTACTCGATTGTCTTACAAATAATCGTTGATGACGTTTTCGAGGTATTCCTGTCGTCCCGATTGAACTCCGTCGGGCGTTCCTTTTTCGAGCATGTACGATTCCAGTTCGGCGAAACTGGTCTCGCCGTCCTCGATTTTCTTGCCGATACCGTCGTTGTAACTTGCGTAGCGCTCGGCCACGAAGTTGTCGAGTATGCCGTCGGCGCGGATAGCGGCGGCGATTCGCGTGCCGCGGGCGAAGGTGTCCATCCCGCCGATGTGTGCATGAAACAGGTCAACCGGCTCAAAACTCTCGCGGCGGACTTTTGCATCGAAGTTTGTTCCACCGGGAGCGAGGCCGCCTTGCTTTAGGATCACCAGCATGCACTGCGTTGTCAGGTAGACGTCGGTCGGGAATTGGTCGGTGTCCCAACCCAACAGCAGGTCGCCGGTGTTGGCGTCAATCGAGCCCAGATAGCCCTGCATGCGGGCATATTCCAACTCGTGCATCATGGTGTGGCCGGCCAGCGTGGCGTGGTTGGTTTCAATGTTCAGCTTCACCACGTCTTCCAGACCATAACTGCGAATGAAGTTCAAACAGGCGGCGGCGTCGAAGTCGTATTGGTGTTTCGTCGGTTCTTTCGGTTTCGGTTCAAACAGAAACTGTCCGGTGAAGCCGATCGATTTTGCGTGGTCGTTTGCCATGTGCATGAAACGCGCGAGGTGATCCAGTTCGCGTTTCATGTCGGTGTTGTACAAATTGTGATAGCCTTCGCGACCGCCCCAGAAGACGTAATTTTCGCCGCCCAGTTCGTGCGTGACTTCAATTGCCTGCTTCACCTGTGCGGCGGCAAACGCAAAGACGTCGGCGTTGGGGCTGGTGGCGGCTCCGTGCATGTAACGCGGATGCGAAAACAGATTTGCCGTTCCCCACAACAGCTTGATTCCCGTTCGCTGCTGAGCTTCCTTCAACTTGGCGGCGACGGCGGCGAAGTTCTTTTGCGATTCGGCGAGAGTGGCTCCTTCGGGCGCGACGTCACGGTCGTGAAAGCAGTAAAACGGAGCGCCCAGCTTTTCGATGAACTCAAAGGCCGCGTCAACTCGGTTGATGGCGTTCTCGACCGACTCGCTGCCGTCGTCCCAGGGGCGTTGCAAAGTGGCCGACCCGAACGGGTCGGTTCCTGTCCCTCGAAACGTATGCCAATAGCAGACGGCGAACCTTAGAAAGTCGCGCATCGTTTGGCCCTCAACGATTTCGTCGGGGTTGTAATGCTTGAATGCCAACGGATTCTTGCTTGTGGGGCCTTCGTATTCAATTTTGGGGACGTCGGGGAAATGGGCCATGGTGTTGTCCTTAGTATTGTTGGTTCAGTTTTGTTGATGGATCGATTGGAACAGGTGAGTTTAACGAAGGCGGCAGACGGAAAAAAGCGGCTTCGAGGCGTACTGACGCTCCGCTGCGCAAAGCCTTCGCGTCGCGGCTAACCGCCGCGGGAACTGATCTTGCCTCAGATGCCCATTGTTGCGACACTTCCGGCTCATTTCCTACTGTCGGCTCGCCAATCCAGGTGAATCCCCGCCCGATGCTGCACATGTTCCGAATTCCAATCATCCTGTTTGTTTGTATTACGGCGACTGGCTGCGCGCTGCCGCGGTACGATTGGATTCTGGGGCAGGAAGAGGCGGCGAACATCAACAACACGGTATTCGTCCCTGCCGACAACTTCGAGGCAGTGTGGGAACGGACCGTCGATGCGATCCACGATTACCGGTTTCCGATTCGCCGGGAGAACAAGCTCGACGGGATCATCGAGACGGAATACAAAGTCGGCGCCAGTGTACTCGAGCCGTGGCATCGCGATTCAGTGGGGATTGATGCGCGGCTGGTCAGCACGCTGCAATCGATCCGACGCCGAATGTTTGTCAGCGTGACTCCGGCCGACGGCGGGTTTCTGGTGTCGGTTGAAGCGTTTCAGGAAATTGAAGACGTGGTTGGGCAACCGACCAACACTGCCGGCAGTGCGACGTTTCAGGACAGTTCCCCGCTGCAGCGCGAGCTGTCGGTGGTGGGCGAACGCTCGCGGCCATCCGGTTGGGTTCCGCAGGGCCGAGATATTCGACTCGAACAGGCGACGCTGGCTCGACTGCAGAAAGCCTTCAGTCGCTGATTCTTGACACGCCGCACTGGCGACACGCCAGTGGCACCCCTTCGATTGTGGATCGACGGGATACTAGCTGGCGCGTCATCTGACCAGTATTTTCTGACGTTGTTACTCTTGCTCAGGCGTTTCTGTGGAGTCACTTTCTTCGGCTGTTGCCGGGGCCTCCTCGCCTTCCTCTGCTGCTGCTTCTGATTCGCCGGCGTTCGAATCAGACTCTCCGACGTCACCGCCGTCGGCTGCGTCAGAGTCATTGGCCGCTTCAACAGTATTTGTGTCTCGAAAATCATCTGCGTTTCTAGTTGTTGCTCGATCGTCATCGTCGTCGTCGTCTCGGCCATCCAGTCGCTCGTGCAGCTCGCGGACTTCGGCGTTCAGACGGCGGAATCCGGCTTGGAGTTCTTCGATAGCCCTGTGGACGTCGTGCAAGCCGTCATGCTCGGGGTGATGTTCTCTTCGCTCGCGTTCCTGATGAATCGCATGCTCCATCTCTTCGGCCTGCTGGCGCAGCTTGTGTGCCAGGTCACCCATGTCGGCCTGTTCGAGATGCTCGATGGCGGCAACGAGATGTTCGAGCCTGTTTGCCGATGCATCAACGTGATCACGATGATGCGCGTCGCCGTGTTCGTGGTGATGTTCGTGGTTGTGTGCGCGATGGTCATCGCGGTGTTGATCTTCCAGCCGCTTGGTGATTTCTCTGATTTCGCCGCGGATGCGTTCCAGTTGGTCACGCTTGCCAGCTCTTTCCAAGTCGCGGGCATGACCGTGCAGTTCTTCGAGGTGCCGCCGTAACTCCTGGTGTTCGCGGTCGCGCTGTCGGTTTTCTTCGGCCGACTCGTGCTGGTGTTCGTCGTGTTCCGTATCGACAGCGCGTTCGTCGGCCTCCCGGTTAATGGCTTCGGCCCGCTGCCGCACTTCGCCTCGCTGGGCGACCGACGTTGCTCCAATCCAACATAAGGCTCCGGTGATAAACACAACGGCGACGACTACGAACTTTGACATAACCAAACTCCCATTCAATGTGAGGGTCTTCTGTGACTGGGTCTGATGTCTGAATACCACTTACCGCGATACCAGAATTCCGTTGTGACTGTCAAACGGAATCGGTCGGTGTGTCGCCTTCATCCCCTCGGCCGGCGCTGCTGCGGAACAGCATCCAGCACTCCTTCAATCCTAACAACCAGGCCAGGAAGAAATAAACCAGAATCGAGGCCAGCAACGGCACGGCAACCTGAAGTGTGCGGGGTAACAGGCCATCGCCATTGGGAAATCGGCCGAGTGTCCACCAACAAACGATCGACATGGCCGTTGTAGCAACCACCGCCCTCGCAATGACACCGGCGATGCTTCGCCAATCGAATCGGCCGATTCGCTGTTGTATCAGCCATGTCGCGGCGGCGACCTGAATCATTGCGGAGAGAGACGTTGCCACGGCCAGTCCGGCTCCCCCCAGCGGCCACAACAAGGCAAAGTTGAGGCCGAGGTTCAGCAACACCGTCCACAATCCAATTCGTAATGGAGTCAGCCGATCACCGGCAGCGTAATATCCACGATGTACAATCAGTAGCCCGCAGTACGCCCAGACGCCGCTGGAGTAGGCCGATATCATCGCCGCCGTTTGCTCGACATCTTTGGAATCAAACGCGCCGCGCTGAAAGAGCAGGGAAGTGATCGGTTCCGAGAGAAGGACCAGTCCGGCACTGGCCGGCAGGCCGATAGAGATCATGAATCGCAGGCCGCGCTGGAGGTCGTCGCGGAGTAAATCGAGCCGTCCGCGTTCTGCGTGCCGCGCGAGCAGCGGAAACAAAACGGTTCCCAACGCAACGCCGAGCATTCCCAGCGGGAATTGATACATTCGCTGCCCAAAAAACAGCGCCGAGGCCGTTCCCGTTTCGAGAAACTGCATGCCATTCGCCTGGGCCGGCGTTGCCGTCTCCGGAAGTGAGAAACTCCAGGCGATGAGGCTATCGGACAGCGTGTTGATTTGAGTAATCGACAGCCCGACGATCACCGGCAACATCGCTTGAACGATCTCTCGAAGCTGCGTATGGGTGCGCGTCCAGCCCTGGGTGTACTCGAATCCGTGTCGAAACAGAATCGGCGTCAGGGCCGCCACTTGCAGCAGGCCGCCAACGACCACGCAAGCGGCGACAGCATAGATTTGCTCATTGGCTGTGGCAAACCGCGGGGCGATAACGACCACGCCGACGATCCACACCAGATTGAGCAACACCGGCGACAGAGCTGGCGCGGTGAAGTGGCGGAGCGAATGCAACACCGCACTGATTTGTGCTGCCAAACAGATCAGCAGCAGGTAGGGAAGCATCACGGCCGTCAGTCCGAGGAGCAACTGACCGTCACCGCCGCTCGGAAGCAGCCGTCCGATTCCCCATAACAGCAACTCTCCAACGACGACGATGACGCAAAGCGTCACGGCGAGCAGATTGAGGACCGCACTGGCCAGCTTCCAGGCCGACTCGCGACCGGCGCGTTCGAGTTCTCTCACAAACACGGGGAGAAAGGCAGCCGTCAGCGCCCCTTCGCCAAACAGACGACGCGCGAGATTCGGCACGCGCAAGGCGACGGTAAAGGCATCGAGGATGGCACCGTTTCCGAACAACGCCGCCATCGCCATGTCGCGCACCAGACCGAGAATCCTGCTCACCAATGTCAGCAGGCTCACTGTTCGCAGTCCGGCGAATCCACGCATTGTCGTTGCGGCTGAAGAGGTCTCGTCTGGCGATTCGGTTGACACGCGACGATCCGGATCTGAATGCGGTGTCACCATGATGCCCGTGTTTCAACGCACCAGCGGCCACAGAAGCGGCGACGATCAGGCGATCGCATCCTCGCGTGGGTCGAGCCGTGCTCGGTTGACGTCCAGCTGTGACAGCAGATTGACAACGCGGTCGAGCGGCAGCCCCCAGTCGATCGCCCAAATGATGATGTCGAGATTTTCCCGGTTGGCATAGACGCGGTCGAGAATCCGGTCGCCGGCCACCAACAGCGAATAGAGTTGGCCGAACTGATTGTCATCAAATTCCTGCCAACACTGTCGGCCCTTCAGATGTTCCAACCGCTTGTGGCGGCAGTAGGGCAGCCAATGCACGCGATACCATTCGCGGATGGCATGCTGGCCCAGGTCGTGGCCCTGTTTCTGGCTTTCAATCCACTTGTGCCGTTCGGCTTCCCTGACGGCCTCATCGTAGAGGCTCAATGCCGTGACGGACTTGCCATCCCGAGCGCTTCTCATCGGTCGGATGCCTGTTGCCGGAGTTGACTCCCGGGCGACGGCGTCCATCGTGGGACCGTCAAAAAACCCGATGAGTACAATGCGTCATCCCTGTTCGAACTCACAATCCGGGGACCCTCTATTCGGCGTGTTATAATAACGCCGCAGCGTCCCGGCAATGCCAACTCGCGAACAATCGACGCACAATCGACGCACAATTCAAAACTGTTGGCAGCTCTTCAATTTGCCGTTCGGCCACTCAGGCGGACCAGCAGATGTTCGAGTTGCAACCGCTCGGGCAGGCGGCTGTTTCCTTTCAATCCGCCGTCGATTTCGAGCAGCCAGGTATAAAGTTGTTCGGCCCGTCGGCGAGAGAGTCGGCGGAGATATCTTTCCCACTGCGGCAGCTCGCGATTGTGAACGCCAGCTTCTATTAGCGCGGTATTCAGCCGTCCGCCGCGCCGCGCCAGTTCGGTTGCGTGGGCCAGTTTTCGGAAGACGTAGCTGATGCCGCCCACAATTTTCAGCGGCGCTTCACCCGCCGTCAGCAGTTTGTCGAGACAAACGAGCGCCGCCGGCAGGTTTCCGTCGCGAAGCGCGCCGGTCATTGCCCAGGTTTGCTCGGCTCTCCATCCGCCCACCAGAGTACGAACATCGTCGACAGAGATTTGTTGCTGCTTGCCGACATAGGCAGCCAGCTTTTCCAGTTCCTGGGTGAACAGGCCCATGTTGTCGCCGGCCAATTCCACCAACAGGCGGGCAGCGTCGGCCCGCAGAGTTTTGCCGTGTTCGCTGGCAGCGGTGTCGGTCAGCCAGCGAATGAGTTGCGCTCCCTTGAGTTGGTCGCATTCGAGCGTCAGGCCGATTTTTGCGGTCGCTTTGGCCAGCCGCGTGGTTTTGGGCCACGATTTGACCAACAGCACCAACACCGATTTCTTCGCAGGCCGTTCGAGGTACTTTTCAAGCCGTCCGCGATTTTTGGAAACGAAATCGTCGGCGTCATCGATGGCGACCAGACGTTGGTCCCCCCACATCGACACTGTCCGCAATTCGTCGGCCACCGTGACGAATTCCACCGCGTTGCCGGCGAACTGCACCAGTCCCGCGTCATCGTCTTCGCCGTCAAGAATCGATTCCGTCAGGGCGGAAAATCCGGCGTGTTTGAGGTACGCATCTTTCCCGCAGATGACGGCAATTGGGCCGGCTTCGTGTTTGGCCGGCGCATTGAGGTAAGCGGTGACGTGCATACGGGTGAAGGTAGATGCTTTGCCCAACGGACACAACTCAACCGGCCCGTATTGGTCGTGCGGCGGCTATTCCTGCGGTGGTGGTTCGCTGGAGACGATCACTTTGCTGGGGCGGACGACTCGGTCGTGCAGCGTGTAGCCACGTTCGACTTCCTGCAGAACCGTCATCGCGGGGTGATCGGCCGACGGCAGCTGTTGCACCGCTTCGTGCAGGTTCGGGTCGAATGGTTTGCCGACCGATTCGATCGGCTTCACGGAACACCGTGCCAGCGCATCGGCCAGTTGCTTGCGGACCATCTCCACGCCTTGCACAAGGCCCTCGACGGAATCAGAACCGGCGGCGGCTTCGATAGCGCGTCCCAGGTTGTCGAGGGGCGGCAGCAAGTCGCGGATCATCGACATCGACTGAAACTGCCGGATTTCCTGCTGCTCTTTTTGTGCACGCTTGCGGACGTTTTCAAGTTCGGCCCGGGCACGGAGCATCTGGTCGTAGTTTTCCTGCGACTCTTTGCGGCATGCTTCGAGTTGTTCCTCCAACGTCAATTCGACGCCAGCGTCAGCCGATGCCTCTGCGGAGGTGTCGGTCGCCGGATCGGCTGTCTGCGAATCCTCAGCCGGTTGTTGTTTTTCAGTATCGCTCACGTCTATTATCCTGCCAGAGATCTGGCCACTAAGAATCGTCCGCATCGTCGTGCGGTGCGAAGTAATCTTTCAGCTTCTCAAAAAACGACTTTCGATGCGCGCTGACGTCGGCGTGCTCGAGTTCCGCGAGTTCTCGCAGCAGTGTGTCTTGCTCTTCGCTGAGTTTTTGCGGCACTTCAACTTGAATCTGCACCACCAGATCGCCGCGTCGCCCGCCGTGCGGGTCGGGCATGCCCTGTCCGCGCAACCGAAACGCTTCGCCCGGTTGTGTCCCGGCGGGAACTGTCAGATTGTCGCGTCCCGTGAGTACCGGGATCTCCAGTTCGGTTCCGAGTGCCGCTTGCGTGTACGTGATCGGCACGCGGCAGGTCAGCATGGAACCTTCGCGATGGAACAGCGAGTGTTCCTCGACGACAATATCGACATACAGGTCGCCGGGCGGTCCGCCGCGCGGTCCGCGTTCGCCTTCGCCTCGCAGACACAACTGCATGCCGTTGTCCACGCCGCCCGGCACTTTCACTTCGAGTTCGACATGTTCCAACTCGAAGCCGGAACCGCGGCAGTCGTCACATTTCTTGCGAACGATTGTTCCCTCGCCGCGACAGGCGGGGCAGGTCGTTTGAATGCGGAAGAATCCCTGCGACTGCACAACCTGTCCGGCTCCGCCGCAATAGTCACAGGTCTCGGGGTTACTTCCCGGCTCCGCACCGGAACCGTGACACACACTGCACGATTTGTGGCGGGCCAGTTTGAGTGTGCGAGTACATCCGGATGCGGCGTCGAGCAGGTCGATTGTTAACGAGGACTGCAGGCTTTCTCCCTGCCTGGCGCGTCTGCGTGAACCGCCTCGCCGACCACCACCACCAAGACCGCCGAACAGATCTCCGAAGGCTTCGAAGATGTCGGAGACATCGTTGAAGCCCCGTGAACCGCCATTGCCCGATACGCCGGCGTGGCCGTATTGGTCGTACCGCGATTTCTTCTGATCGTCGCTCAGCACTTCGAAAGCTTCGGCCGCTTCCTTGAAACGCTCGGTCGCTTCCTCGTCGCCGGGATTGCGATCGGGGTGGTTTGCCAGCGCAAGTTTCCTATACGCCTTCTTAATATCGCCGGACGACGCATCGCGAGGGACGCCGAGCACCTCGTAGTAGTCGCGTTTGGAAACCATGAAAACCATTTTGCAGTTGGAATGGTGATGCGGAACGTGGCTGCGCCGCAGTCTTGCCGGATTATCTCGCAGCGAGGCGTCGGTTGTTACTATCTCACAGGAACTGATTGCAAAAACATCAGTTGGGTGCGAAACGGCAAGCCATCTTCGCGCGATAAAACGGACCACCTGTGAGGGTGGCCCGTTTGTGTTTCGCTATATGATGACCCAAGTCGCTGGGCCATTCTAAATTCCATCCGTTATCGAATGCTTCCCTCGACGCGGGACTTTTCGCCGCCTTCGAGATCGTCGGTCCGCGTGACGAGTACCTGTGTCGTCAGCATCAAACCGGCAATCGAGCCGGCGTTCTGCAATGCGTTGCGGACAACCTTGAGCGGATCGATGATGCCGTGCTTGTACATATCGACGTATTCGCCGGTGTTGGCGTTGTAGCCGATGTTCTTGCCGCGCTGCTTCACTTCGTCGGCAATGACCGCACCGTCTTCGCCACAGTTTTCGGCGATTTGACGAATCGGGGCTTCCAAAGCCCGGGTAACAATGTGCACACCGATCTTCTCGTCGCCCTTTGCCTTGACGGCTCCGGCTGCTTCGATCGATCGCAACAATGCGACGCCACCACCCGGCAGGATGCCTTCTTCGACTGCAGCACGGGTTGCGTGCAGGGCGTCTTCCATGCGGGCTTTGGTTTGCTTCATTTCCGTTTCGGTCGCAGCACCGACTGAGATAATCGCCACGCCGCCAGTGATTTTCGCCAGTCGTTCCTGGAACTTCTCGCGATCGTATTCGCTGTCGGTGTTTTCGATCTGGGTGCGAATCTGTTGAACGCGAGTCTGAATGGCGTTCTGGTCGCCCGCACCTTCAATCAGCGTGCAGGAGTCCTTTTCGACTTCCACGCGTTTGACGCGGCCCAGCTGATTCAACTCGACCGATTCAAGTTTGATGCCCAAATCTTCGGACAGCAGCGTGCCACCGGTGAGGACGGCGATGTCGCCGAGCATCGCCTTGCGACGATCACCAAAACCGGGGGCCTTGACCGCACAGACGTTCAAAACACCTCGCAGCCGGTTCACGACCAACGCGGTGAGTGCTTCGCCGTCAACGTCTTCGGCAATGATCAGCAGCGGCTTGCCGGTCTGTGCCACCTTCTCCAGCACCGGCACGAGATCGCGGAGACTGGACGTCTTCTTTTCGTGGATGAGAACGTAGCAATCTTCGAGGACCGCTTTCATCTCTTCCGGGTTGGTGACGAAGTAAGGCGAAATGTAGCCCTTGTCGAACTGCATGCCGTCGGCGAGGTCGAGTGTGGTTTCGTTGGCCTTGCCTTCTTCGACAGTGATGACACCGTCACGACCGACCTTTTCCATCGCATCAGCGATGAGACCACCGATTTCGTCGTCGTTGTTGGCGGAAATCGCGCCAACCTGAGCGATCTGCTCTTTCGACTCGACTGGCTTGGCCGAACTGACCAGGTGTTCGATGGCGGCATCGACTGACTTCTCAATGCCACGACGCACGACCATGGGATTGGCTCCCAAAGTGATGCTTCGCAGGCCTTCGTTGTAGATGGCACGGGCAAGGACGGTTGCCGTGGTAGTGCCGTCGCCCGCTTTGTCGCTGGTTTTCTGCGCGACTTCGTTGACGAGTTTGGCCCCCATGTGTTCGTAGGGGTCTTCCAGTTCGACTTCCTTGCTGACCGTCACGCCGTCCTTGGTTACCACGGGGTTGCCGAAGCTCTTGTCAATGATGACATTCCGCCCGGTCGGTCCCATGGTGACCGCAACCGCATCTGCCAGAGTATCAACGCCGCGCTGCAGTTTGATCCGAGCACGATCTTCAAATAGCAATTGTTTGGCCACGCTTAGGCACTCCTGAAATTCTCGTGTGCTGAATTGTCTTGCAAAAAACTGACGCTGATATTTCCTGCCGTACTATCCCGAACACCAGATGGGGTTCGGTCAGACCGGGTCAGTCGATTTTCGCCAGAATGTCTGACTCGCGTAAAATCTTGACTTCTTCACCTTCGACTTCGATGTCGGTTCCGCCGTACTTGCCGAACAGCACCTGATCGCCGATTCCGACTGCAATTGCACAGCGTTCGCCGCTTTCGAGCAGTCGGCCTGGTCCGACAGCAACCACTTTGCCCCGCTGCGGCTTTTCTTGTGCAGCGTCGGGAAGCACGATTCCACCGGCCGTCGTCTCTTCGGCATCCATCGGCTGAATAACGACACGATCATCGAGGGGTTTCAACTGCATGCTAGTGACTCCAACTCTCTGTTAGGTGACCGGCCCCATCGGGCCCTGTTATGAATTCGGTACGTTTTATTTTCAGCCCCTCAAGCCATTGCCCGGGAGCAAATTCAATCAAGCTGCTGGAACGACTACATCATTCCGGGCATGCCGCCCATACCGCCCATGCCAGGCATTCCGCCGCCCATTCCACCCATGCCGCCGGGCATTCCACCCATGCCGCCCATGTCGTGGTGGTCGTCGTGGTGGTGGTCGTCGTCCTCTTCGTCCTTTGGCTCTTCGACAACGATCGAGTCGGTGGTCATCAGCAGCGATGCCACACTGACTGCATTCTGCAGTGCCGAACGCACCACCTTGGTCGGATCGATAATGCCGAATTCAAACATGTCGCCGTAACTGTCGTTCAAGGCGTCGTAGCCGTAAGACGCTTGCTTGGCCTTCTTGACGTTATTGGCCACAACGGCCCCATCCAGCCCGGCATTCTCGGCGATCATTCGCAGCGGCATTTCCAAAACGTTGGTCACCAAGTTGGCCCCCAGTGCTTCGTCGCCTTTGAGGCTGAGTTTTTTCAGAGCAGCGGCACACCGCAGCAAAGCAACGCCGCCACCGGCAACGACACCCTCTTCGATTGCCGCCCGCGTTGCCGCCAGTGCATCGTCGATGAGGTCTTTGCGTTCTTTCATTTCGGTTTCGGTTGCCGCTCCAACGTTAATTTGGGCGACACCACCGGCCAATTTGGCCAACCGTTCTTCCAGTTTTTCGCGATCGTATTCGCTTTCGGTGACTTTGATTTCCCGGCGAATCTGTTCTGCCCGGCCATCAATGGCTGCCTTGGAACCGGCTCCACGCACGATCGTGGTGTTCTCGGCATCGATGCGAATCCGCTTGGCCACACCCAGGTCGGCCAACTCAACGGCATCGAGCTTGACGCCGAGGTCTTTGAAGATCGCCCGACCACCGGTCAGAACGGCAATGTCTTCCAACTGGGCTTTGCGGCGATCACCGTAACCGGGAGCCTTGACCGCGGTGACATTCAGGATGCCACGCATTTTGTTGACAACGAGCGTCGCCAAGGCTTCGCCTTCGATGTCTTCGGCGATGATCAGCAGCGGGACATTCGATTTGGAGACCTTTTCCAGCAGCGGAACCATGTCTTTGGCGGCACTGATCTTTTCTTCGTAGATCAGTATGCGGCAGTTGTCCAGCACGCAATCCTGTTCGTCTTCGTTGGTGACGAAGTGAGGCGACAAGTAGCCACGCTCAAACTGCATGCCCTCAACCAACTCGACTTCCGTCTCAATCTGACGGCCTTCTTCGACAGTGATGACGCCGTCTTTGCCGACTTTCATCAGGGCGTCGGACAGAATTCGGCCGACTTCTTTGTCGTTGTTGCCGGCAATGGTGGCAATTGTCGCAATCGCCTTCTTGTCGGTCGCCTTGACCGGCTTGGCCAGCTTTTTCAGCTGCTCGACAACGGCGTTAACCGCCTTTTGCGAGCCACGGCTGAGTGCCATCGGGTCGGCACCCGCGGCGATGAACCGCAACGATTCGCGGAACATGGCTTCAGCCAAAACGGTTGCGGTCGTCGTGCCGTCTCCGGCGACGTCGCTCGTTTTGGAAGCCACTTCCTTAACAAGCTGGGCACCCATATTTTCATACGGGTCTTCCAACTCAATGTCTTCTGCGACGGTGACACCGTCTTTTGTTACTTTCGGAGCACCCCAGCCCTTATCGAGAACGGCATTGCGTCCTCGCGGCCCTAGTGTGCTACTCACAGCTTTCGCCAACTTCGAGACGCCGGCCATCAGGCTCTTGCGAGCGTCATCATCAAAAGTCAAGAGCTTTGCCACAGCTTCTCCTCAAATCCGCTGGTACTGTATTGCACTGCACGAACCGTCTACCTGGACCATGTGCGCCAGTGGGAAATGCAATCGCTGTGCCAAAGCGTTGTATTGTCGAAATGTGACGCAATCTTCTTATGTTGCGGGACTTATGAGATGTTGTCGCTCGGGGGTAAAAGGCGTGGCTGCCATGTTGGCAGATCGCAAATCGAATCCATTCCAATGACTGACAATTTGACGCTGCGGTCGATCATCGAAGCCTGAAGTGCAAGCGAAGGAGCTTTTAGGGGGCGTCCTTCGCTTGCGCTTCAGGCTTTTATTTCTTGGCTTGTGCGACGCAACCCTGTTGTTCTACTCCGATTCGGCAGTCTTGGGCCGAGGTGAATTCACATCCTTCGGCGAGATTCTTAGCGGCAGCCCAGCAGCTGGCACCGGGACATCAACAGTCCACAGCACCGCTTGGGTAATCAGTCGGCGATAATCTTCACGGCTCCAGTTCTGGTGAAAGTGTCCGCCGCTGAATCCGAACGAGCGACCACCGCCGGGCCGTTCCCACGCCCAGCACACACTGTGGTCGGCTCCGTCGATCTTCACGCGAATCAGCGGGGTGACGGAATTGGCCGGCTTGGCAAACTTCAGCGTGTAGTAGAACTCCTCATCGACGGTGAAGTCTTTCAAGCCGCGCACGACGGGATGTTTGCCGTCGATAATGTGAGCCTGCGCATTCTTGAGGACTTTGTATTTCCGGTCGGGGCCGCCGTGACAGCCGCCGAATAGTTTCAGGTATTCGGGAATGTACTTCGCATCCCGGCAACCCATGCCCCAATGCCAACAGGTGAATCCACCGCCGCGAGCCGCCAGTTTCTTCAGTGCCGCCAATCGTTGGGGATCATCGTGAATCCAACGCGCCCCCTCAGAGACGAACAGCACGACGGCGTCGGCACCGTCGATCAACTCCGGCCCTTCTTTCCAGTCGCCATCGGCGCGAACGACGATCGTCTGGATGTTCTTAACAGGTTGCAGGCACTGGGCCAGAATCCGCATGCCGGCTAAGTATTCGTGTGTTCCCCAAGGGTGATTGTCTGGCCCCTGTCCTATCAGCAGCACGCGTTTGACCTGCTCCCGTTGAGTTGGTTTCGACGGTTTTTTCGTCGGTGCGTCGGCTGCTGCCGCCAGATTGCCAACGGCGAATACGATGGCCAATGCCGAAACTGCGACAAGTCTGGTGAACATATTACGCATCCCCAGTTGACTAAAAACGAGAAATTCGGTCAAAACCCGCAGGAGTCTGTACGGATTCTTCCCGCAGGCGCCACTAATTAATTGTAAAGAACGAACGGGCGAATCGACACCGCCCCACCCGAATCGTTGAACGGAACACCGCTATGCGACTGACCCTCAGGACTCTGCTGGCCTATCTCGACGACATTCTCGAGCCGGCACAAGCGAAGGAAATTGGATCGAAGATTTCCGAAAGCAACTTCGCAGTGGAACTGGTGAACCGCATTCGCGACGTCATGCGTCGTCGGCGGTTGACGTCGCCCGATTTGGAAGGCCCTGCCAGTGGGCTGGATCCGAACGTCGTGGCCGAGTATCTCGATAACGTGCTGCCACCGGAGAAAGTGCCGGATGTGGAAAGGGTCTGCCTCGAATCCGACGTCCATCTGGCCGAAGCAGCGGCATGTCACCAGATATTGACGGCGGCGTTGGGCGAACCGGTGCAGATTCTTCACCAGAGCCGCGAGCACATGTACGCGTTGGTGCCGATGGCAAAACCGGCTGCCTCGCAGGTCAAAGAAGCCGTGCAGCGCCCGATCGCGAACGGCGAACCGAATAAAGCCACGACGACGGTCGGGCAGGGTGAACGAACGGCTGCCGCAAAACCAGCAGCTGACACCGGCACCGAATTTGAGAATACGATTCCCGATTTCCTGCGGCCGCGTCCTTTGTGGAAGCGCGCCATGCCGTATACCGTCGTGGGGTTGATCGCGGTTGCGTGGGTTGGCCTGTTGTATATGGGCGACCTCTTTCCGGAAACGGCTTCGGATGGCACGGGTGACGTCGCGGCAGACGGGGCGAATCTCAACGGGGCACTGGCTGCCAAAATCAACGATGGAAGACCGCTGTCGATCTCCGGCGCAAATTCGGACGCAAGCAATTTCGGCACCGAACCGAACGGTGTTGTGACAACGCCTGCTCCGCAGAACGAGGAACGGATCGACCTGCCTGCGCCGCTCGACGAAGCGGTCGGTGGTGATCCGGTAGTCGATGCCGTGCCTCCGGGCGGTTTGAATCTTCCGGCTGCGACGGTTGGCAAACCTGCTACTGAACCGGCGGCCAAAGTTGCTGTCAACGTTCCCGAAGTGAAACCGAATCCGGCTGCCGTTCCTGCGCCTGTTGTCGCACCGGCACCCGCTGCCCCCTTGTTACAGTACAACTCGCCGAGCGGAATCCTGCTGCGCTACGACAGTCTGGCCGAGGGCTGGATGGTGATGTCGCCGCGAGCGATCATTCATCCCGGCGAGAGATTTGCGGCACCCGAGCCGTTCGACGCCGTCATTAACATTGGCGATGCGCTGGCGCGTGCCACGCTCGTTAGCGGTTCAGTTGCCCGCATCCTGCCGCCGACAAAAGCCGCCGCCACCGGTTTCGGAATCGAACAGGGGCGGGTGATTTTACAGCCGGTGAGCAAGTCGGTCGGCGACAACAAAGAAGAGAACGCCGAGGAAAAACCGGTCGTGCTGGCAGTCGCCGTCCGCGATGAGTTGTGGCGGGTCGAACTTCTCTCACAGAACACGGTGTGTGGCATTGAGATCATTCCCGTTCAACCAAGTCGGCCCGATCAGGAATTCGGAATCGACATGTATTTCGGCCGAATTTTCGTCATTGCCGGCTCGGTTCGATTTGCGGATGGAACGGGGAAAGTTCAATTGATCAACGGTCCCGGCTGGCGTTCGCTGACACCGTCCGACCGCGCCGCCGAGGCAAACGCCCCGGTTCCGGTTGCGGGACCGCCGCTGTTGACGCTTCCCGTTTGGCTTGATCCCGTCGCGAAGACGTCGGTTGCGCGGACGGTCCGGCGGTCGGCGACTTTGTACACGCGGGAATTCGACGTCAAACGGCCCTTGTCGGAAAACGTGCATTCGCTCATCAAAGACGACCGGCCGTACATTTCGGCATTGGCCGTGAAAAGCCTGGCGCTGACGGGCAACTACACCGCAATGGCCGAAGCGCTGAACGCGGCCCACGAAGAGTCGAGAATGGCGGCAATCATCGGCCTGCGCAATTGGCTGCCGCTCAACAAAGGGAACGGCGAATTATTGAAGCAGGCGCTGCAGAAACGGTTCGCTCCGAAAGAAGCCGACATCGTGCTGCGGTTGTTGTGGGGTTACAGCGAGGCCGACTTAACCGACCGGACAACATCGGAGCGACTTGTGATGTGGCTCGACGACAACAGCCTCATCGTCCGCGAGGCGGCCTTCTACCACATCTACCGCCTCACCGCCACAAAGTACGACTACGTCGCCCTCCGCCCGCAAGCCCAACGCCGAGCCGCAATCAACCGCTGGGAAGACCGCATCAAGGAAGAAGGGGCGTTGATTGCTCCGGTTGGCGAGTGAGGACTTGGGGAGTGGCGAAGGTTCTCTTCGACTGACCTTACCCCCCCCGGGCGATTGCACCAAAAGTCATGGTGCGCATAGGACTTTATTGAGATAAGTCTCGTCCCATCCGGCGGTGAGTCGTTTGTTCTTGATGCCTACCTTCAGTGTGGACTCGTTCTTCAACATGCT
>Ga0115002_10001582_pt1 | contig 31110 bp, 26 predicted proteins | sample ArcticOcean_MG_C_8_FD_89576 | JGI IMG/M metagenome (GOLD analysis project Ga0115002, IMG submission 89576) | Marine microbial communities from western Arctic Ocean - ArcticOcean_MG_CB11_86 | ecosystem: Environmental > Aquatic > Marine > Oceanic | place: Arctic Ocean: Canada Basin | collected... | reverse complement strand
GTTTGCCTTCACCCATCGCATCCCCCAATCCATGAGTTGCCTACGTGCTTCACACCTCTTGTTTTGTAGGCTCAACACGACGCCGGAAACAGTCGCTCTTAGTTTCTATCTGGGAAATGCGGGACTATATATTTACCCCGCTTCAACGTCATTCGTTCGCCGTCAAACACTTGCGTTTCGTAACTCATGTGATAATAACATGTTAGAGAAATCGAATCGCCCCGCGATCCGAGCCGTCCCGAATTGAGAACTTGAGACTGCTGCGGAATCCATTGAACAGCAAGATTCGGCCCCTACAATCGGCAGTTCCGGCGGCTGTCGTGTCGATAAGAAAATAGAGGAGAGTCCCTCACGGGTCACCTTTTGAAATCGAACGCCTCCGCCATCCCACCCCTGAAGATCATCACATGAGGGAGAAGGCCATGCTCCGTTCCGGACGAAGCCGATCGATTCACGTTTCTCGCATCCTCACTCTGTCCGCTGGATTGCTGGGTGTTCTGGGTGTCACGCACGCCGAGGCCCAAGCACAAGACGCGGCGAAGTCGTTCTCATCCATCCTGACACAAAACACACGCAAGACGTTCCAGGAAGTGGCCGGATATGTTCGCGAGAACCCGAACGCGGGCGATGCCGAACAAGCCTATCGCTGGCTGTTTCAGGTCGCGACAACCTTCGGCATGGAAGCCGACGCGATTCCGCTGGCGGAAATGTATCTGAAGCGGGACGGCGACCAACTCTCCTCGAAAAGTCTCGCGTTTCAAGTGCGCAGCTTGGGGCTGATCAAAGCGGGTAAGTCGAAGGAAGCACTCGCCGATTTCGACGAGCATCTGCAATCGGCCCGCCTCCGGTCGGCCAACGCAACAATCGACTACGGCATCTCACTGGCAACCGCCGCACAACTCGCCGGAGACTACGCGGCCGCGCGCACGATTTACGAAAAGCTTCCGCGTCCGTTTTTCCTGAACCGTCAAGTTCGTAAGATCTGCGAAAACCGTTTGGCCAAGCTCGACCTGGCCGACGCGGCTGCACCGGAAGTGACCGTGCAGGATTTCGATGGTAAGCAAGTCACGCTGGCCGCGTACAAAGGCAAAGTGGTTCTCGTCGATTTCTGGGCCACGAACTGCCCGCCCTGCCTGAAAGAGTTCCCCGCCATGAAACAGCTCTACGCGAAATATCACAAGCAGGGGTTGGAGGTCATCGGCATCAGTCTCGATGCCGATCGGCAACTGGTCGATGGGTTCCAGGAACAATGGAAACTGCCCTGGGCAATGACGCTCAGCGGCAGCGATCGCGACGCCACGCGAACTCGCTACAAGGCCCGCACCATTCCTTCGCTGTTCCTCGTCGATCGTGACGGCAAGATCGCCTACGTCGACGTGCGCGGGCAAGCGTTGAAAGCGGCGGTCGAGAAATTAATGAGCAAGGAGTGACGCGCTCGATAGATTTTCACCAAGGAAGGTGGGCAGCAACATGCGATACGACGAAACCGAACTGCAATCCGCAGACGCCAAGCAACTGTTCGTGCGACGTTACGCGGCGGTCGATGCCTCGGGTGACGAAACATCAGCGCGAACGTTGATGATCGTCCACGGAGCATCCGAGCATGGAGAACGCTACGACCACGTGGCCCGCTGGTTTGTGAAGCGGGGTTGGTCGGTCGTCGTTTTGGACTTGCGCGGGCATGGCCGGTCGGGCGGTGTTCCCACACACGTGCGACATTTCCGGCAATACGTAGCCGACTTGCTCCTTGTGCAGGAACATTTTGAACTCGCCCCGGAACGCACCGCCATCCTCGGCCACAGCATGGGCGGACTGATTTCCATTCGCTTCGCACAAAAGCATCCCGAGCAACTGGCCGTCTTGGTGTTGATGGCCCCGTTGTTGGGCATCAAGATCGCCATTCCGCGAGCGACGATTGCGGTCGGTCGTATCATGTCGCTCGTCGCGCCGCGAACGCGGTTTCGTTCACGGATCGACCCATCCGACACCACCCGCAACGCCGAAGCGGTCGCCCAGCGCGAGGAAGACCCGCTCGTGACGCGCTCGGTCACGGCCCGCTGGTTTTTCGCCATGCGAACCGCCTTACGAACCGCCTGGCGTGATGCCCACCTCATCGAAAGGCCGTTGTTGGTCATGCAAGGCCAGCAAGACCGCATTGTGGACGCGGATGCCGTCCAACCTTGGCTGGACACGCTGGGCACCGAGGACTGCTCGATCCACTACCTGCCCGACAACCTCCACGAACTCCACCACGAACCCGACTGGCAAGCGACCATGACGCACGTTGTGGAATGGTTGGACGAGCGCGTCAAGGTTGGTGACGAAAGTGCGATAACGCTGTAGGCTGGGACTCGTCCCAGCAGATGTGGTACAGACGTTGAACGCGGATGACCCAGCAATCAACCTTGACGACCAAGGCCCGACGGCGTTCACTGCGAATTGAAGTTCCGGATCTCCAAACTGACGAATTCATGAACGCGGTATGATCAGTGCTGGGACCTCGTCCCAGCCTACCGCACTGGGCAAATACCGACGGCATTCCAAAGACTACGAAGTTCTCGAATCGTCCAGCGAGTCCTTCATCTACATCACCATGATCCACCTCATGGCCAGACGCTTGGATTAGGGCTTTTCAACGCGTTCTCAGAGAGGGATCTTATTATCAGTTCCATGAAAGCTGTGGATAAGCCGCCAAAGTGTTTCTACAGAAACTGCCTTGCACGTAATCCTGCTATTTCTCTTGTTCTGATCGGCATCAGTATTGGTCTTGTTGTAGGAGCACATTACTGGAGCAGTCAGGACAACCTCCCCGTCAACCACACGGCGGCGGTTGCAACCACACTCCCTTCCGGCGTAGCCTTGGTGCATGACCTTACGCGAATCACTACAAACCGGCACCGATGTCCGAGCCGCTTGCCGTTCGGGCGAACTGACCGAACAAACCTCGGGACTAGCCGGCGGTTACGCGCAGGCGAACTTGGCGATTCTGCCGCGTGAGTTGGCGTTTGACTTTTTGTTGTTCTGCCAGCGAAATCCCAAGCCGTGTCCGTTGTTGGATGTGACCGAGCCGGGGGACTTTGTTCCGCGCACTGTTGCGGCGGATGCCGACTTGCGGACGGACTTGCCGCGTTATCGGATTTGGCGGGACGGCGAGATTGTCGACGAGCCGACTGACATCTCGGGCTATTGGCAGGACGACTTCGTGTCGTTCGTGATTGGTTGCTCGTTCACGTTCGAGCAGGCGATGTTGTCAGCCGGGTTACCGGTGCGGCATATCGAGCAGGGGGTCAACGTGCCCATGTTTCGCACGAACATCCCCACGACACCCGCCGGGAAGTTCTCCGGGCCGTTGGTTGTTTCGATGCGCCCCATGACACCGGCTCAGGCGATTCTCACGGTGCAAGTGACGTCGCGCTATCCCGATGTGCATGGCGCGCCGATTCATCTGGGGTCGCCGGATCAAATCGGCATCACTGACATCACGCAACCCGACTTCGGCGATGCGGTTTCGGTGGGCGAAAACGAAATCCCCGTCTTCTGGGCCTGCGGCGTGACCCCGCAGGCGGTTGCGATGGCGGTGAAGCCGCCGTTGATGATCACGCATGCTCCGGGCTGTATGTTCGTCACAGACGTGCGCGACGAAGAGCTGGCGTCGGCGTGACGTGAAGGGACGAATATTCTGCGGCAGTCGGATTCGTCTTGCTCCCCGTCACCCCATCCCCGTGTCACCCATCTCGTCACCGCAGAGACAAGGAACAAGCGCAGAGACCGCTCACAGAAATCAAAAGCCCCCTGCGACACAACACGACCTACTCGTCTTCCCACGATCCGAAATCGAGATCGATATCCGGCGCGTCGTCCGGCTCGAAGCTTTCCATACCTTCCATGTCGAAACCGGTTTCGTACCAGGATTCGGGGTCGGTCGCTTCAAAGAGGTTGGTTTCCTCGGATTGTTGCCGGGCGTTGGCGGCCTGGACACGCTCGAATCGTGGGTCGACTTCGGAATGGGGCGGGTGCAGCGAGCGAATGCGGAAGTCGTCCCACTGAATCACGTAGACGAAGCATGGTGAGCGGTCGAGCCCGTAAGCTCTCGGTTGGCTGACCCAATAGCTGCGGCACAGTCCGCGCGGCGGGCGGGTGTAAAGCCGGTGCTTGCACCAAGAGCAGACAAAGCCCAGTAGGCTCATTTGGTCTTCAAACGCCTGGTGTTCGAGGCAGAATGTGTGTGTGTTGGGTTCGCTCGACATGCCCCCATCGTATCCACGCAGTGGGGACTTTCTCCAGTACGGATTTCGATTTGATGCACATTTCGCCGAGAGCGCCCCGGTTTCTGCGGGTCGAACGGGACAAGTGAAGTGGAGCGATCGGGTGTTATTCGCCGACAGACTCTCTATCCCAGAAAATCGAAATAATCCATAAATGCGTTGTTATGCGAACTCACAACGTTAGAATGCGAAGTCTAGAGGAACTTGGGATTCGTTGTTTCACAACACTTGACGAGGGAGAGCCGAGTCCATGCGAGATCATGAAGGCCCACCGGGAAACGGACCGGACTTCAACCGCCGCGACTTTATCAAGGGTTCCAGTGCTGCCGTGGCTGCAACAGCCGTGGCGACTGCCGGAGCCGAGAACGAAGCGTTAGCGGCACAGAAGAAGCGAAACGTTGTCTCCGCCAAGGGAGCCGACCTCACGCTGAACGTCAACGGGAAGAACGTGAAGCTGAAGAAAGTTCAGCCGCGCGTCACCCTGCTTGATGTGCTCCGAAACGATTTGGACCTCACCGGTGCGAAAGAAGTCGATGACCGCACCGCCGACGGAGCCGACACCGTCATGATTGACGGCAAAGCGGTTCTCGCCGGTAGTATCTTCGCCCACGAATGTAAGGGCAAGAAGATCACGACGGTCGAGTCGTTACGGAACGGGAACAAGGTCGACGAAGTCATTGAAGGGTTCGTCAAACACGACGCCTCGCAATGTGGCTTCTGCACCCCCGGCTTCGTCATGGCGACCCGCGCCTTTCTCGACAAGAAGCCCAACGCATCTCTCGATGAGATTCACAAAGGGCTCGGCGGAAACATCTGCCGTTGCGGCACGTATTCAGCGATCACCCGCTGTGCCGTTGAACTGGCGAAGAAAGGGGGTGAGTGACCATGGCTGAACGCAAAGTTGCCTGGAAACCACGGAACGAAAACACGCTCATCGGCAAGCGGCATAGCCGTACCGATGCCGTTGAGAAAGCCTCGGGGGCGGCGAAGTTTACCGTCGACATCAACCCCAAAGGCACGCTGTACGGCCGACTTCTCACTTGCACTCACGCACACGCGACCGTGAAAAGCCTCGACACGTCGAAGGCCGAAGCGATTCCCGGTGTGCGAGCCGTGCATGTCTTCAACGGTGAAGGCAAGGAGATTCGCTGGGACGGCACATTGATTGCCGCCGTCGCCGCCGATCGTCCTGAAATCGCTGAAGACGCGATTCGTGCCATCAAGGTCGAGTACGAAGTGCTCGAGCATTGGGTCGACGAGGAAGACCTCGAAGGCGCGATCAAAGCCGAACGCACCAAGCCGCTTGGTGACAACCAAAAGGGTGATGTCGCCGCAGCCTTGAAAGATGCCAAAGTCGTCCACAAGGGCTACTACGGCATCCGCACGATTTCCCACATGTGCATGGAGCCGCATGGTGCCCATTGCCAATGGGGAGCCGACGGCTCGCTCGACGTGCACCTGTCGACGCAAAACGTCTCGGGCACCGGCGGACAGTTCGCCGGTCCGCTTGGCATCGATGCCGCCGACGTTTCGTTGACGTGCAATTACATCGGTGGTGGGTTCGGCTCGAAGTTCGCCGCTGATGAATGGGGCGTCGCAGCCGCCACGTTGGCCAAGAAGGCGGGCAAGCCGGTCAAGCTCATGCTCGATCGTCCGACCGAACTCAAGGCCGCTGGCACACGACCGTCAGGCTTTGCCGAAGTGACGATCGCTGCCGACGCCGATGGCAATATCATCGCTTGGGACAGCCATCATTGGGGCACGAATGGCCCCGGTGGCGGAACCCTTTCGTTGTCGCAATACCCCTACGTCTTCGATTTCGATAACCGAAATCGCAAGGCGACCGGAATCGTCACCAACTGTGGCCCGAATCGGGCGTGGCGTGCTCCGCCGCATCCGCAGTTGTGTGCCATCACCGATCCGGCCATCGACGACGTCGCCATCAAGCTGAATAAAGACAGCTACGACGTCTTCATGACCAACCTCGACAAGACGCCGCGTCCCGACGTCTATGCCGCAGAAATGAAGATCGGTGCCAAGCTGATCGACTGGAAAAAGAACTGGCATCCCGCCGGCAAGGGTGGCAAAGGGGCCGTCAAACAGGGTCTCGGAATGGCCCTGCATCAGTGGGGTGGACGCGCTCACGCGGCCACTTGCACCGTGAAAGTGCATCCGGACGGCACCGTCGAAAACTTCGGTGGTAGTCAGGACATTGGCACGGGAACGCGGACCATCATCGCCATCACGCTGGCCGAAACGTTCGGTCTGCAAATTGACGACATCAAGGTCAACCTCGGGTCGAACAAATACCCGCGGTCTGGCCCGTCGGGTGGTAGTACGACGGTCGGCGGTGTCAGTGGTCCGAACCGTCGCGCCGGACTCGAAGCGCTCTGGAAAATTCTTGACCTCGTGGCGGCGAAGTATAAAGTCGACGCCGACAGCCTCGAGGCCAAGGGCGGAAAGATCGTTTCGGGCAAGAAGACCGTTTGCACCTGGAAACAGGCTTGCTCGCTCATCGGCCCGATGGCCTTGGAAGTTCAAGGGACCGGTCCGAAGAAAGACGGCCTGACCGACAGCGGTGTCGGTGGTGTGCAAATGGCCGACGTTTCGGTCGATACCGAAACCGGTGTTGTCACCATCAACAAGCTGGTTGCCGTCCAGGATTGCGGATTGATTCTCGACTTGCTCACTGCAGAAAGCCAGGTCTGGGGCGGGATCGCCATGGGCATTGCTTACTCGCTGAGCGAAGAGCGGGTCATGGACAACAAGACCGGCCGCTACCTCAACGCCGATCTCGAGAACTACAAGCTCCCGAGAATTGGTGATGTGGGTGATATCGTTGTCGAAATGTATCAGCCCGACGACGAGTACGAACGCGGTGTGATCGGGCTTGGTGAACCGCCGGTGATTGCCACCGGAGCCGCCATTTCCAACGCCGTCGCCAACGCAACAGGCGTTCGCGTTCCGGTGCTTCCCATGACGCCGCAGACTGTGCTCGCAGCACTGAAAGGAGGCCGAGCATGAATTCCTTTGAATATGCCAGCCCCGAAACCGAGGCCGAGGCGCTGGAACTCCTCAACGAGAACCAGGCCGACACGGCTGTTCTCGCCGGGGGAACCGATCTCGTCAGCCTGCTCAAAAGCGACTTGCTCGCTCCGGGGCGAGTTGTCGACATCAAGAACGTCGAGTCGTTGCGGGGCATTGCTCCCACCAATGAAGGCGGCCTGGCCATCGGCACGCTGACCACTCTCGAAGACATGGCCGACAGCCCCTTGCTGGTCGACTACCGCTCGCTGAGCGATGTCATCGAGGAAGTTCGTTCCATTCAAGTTCAGTCGATGGGCACCGTGGGTGGCGACCTTTGCCACTTGCCCAACTGCTGGTACTTCCGTAACGGACACGGACTGCTCGGCACCGACGGCGGCGAATCGCTCGTCGCTGCCGGCGACAACCGGTATCACGCCATCTTTGGCAATTCGGGACCAGCCAAGTTCGTCTCCGCTTCACGGTTCGCTCCGGCGCTCATCGCCTGGGGTGCCACCGTTCGCGTTGTCGGACCGGCTCCCGATGCGGTCGAGCTGATTCCGTTAGAGTACTTCTACGTCACTCCGAAAACGCCCAACCAGGGTGTCACGGTGCTCAAGCCGGGCCAACTGCTCACGCATGTGGTTCTGCCTTCGCCGGACAGTCTGCGAAGTGCGACTTACGAAGTGATGCAGATGCGCGGTCTCGACTGGCCATTGGCCGGTGCAGCCGCCACGCTCGATCTGGCAGGCGGCATTGTTCGCTCTGCGAAGATCGTGCTCGGTCATGTTGCCCCCACGCCCTGGATTGCCGACGAGGCAGCCAGTGCGTTGGTGGGTAAGTCTCTCAACGAGAGTACCGCCGAAGCGGCCGCCGACGTGGCTGTCGCCCGCGCGACTCCGTTGTCTAGCAACGAGTACAAGGTGCAGTTGGCACGCACGTCCGTCAAACGGGCGATCCTGCGAGCCGGCGACCTGCTGGAAGGAGGTCTGTAAATCATGGCCGACGATCTGAAAATTATCGAAAACGGCGTCCGGTGTCGTAACCTGCTCTCCAAAGGTCTGTATATCAACGCAGGCTTACCACCCGGAGAGGAAGCAACCGGCGACGGAAACTTCTGGTGCGGCCAAACGCAGACGATTTACGGTCCCGATGACCGCATCTGCGACGGAGAAAACTGCACCGACAGCACTCGCACCTGCTACGAAGCTCCGTAGTAGAATGCGTTGTTGTTTTGAAAACGTGAACCGCCCCGGTTTCTAACAGGATGCCGGGGCGGTTTTTCGTCCGCGCTACATAGCCGCCGATGGCATCGGCGGACGTCTGCAACGTTCCCGATCTGACGGACTCAACCACGGAGAACACGGGGCGCATTTCGCCGCCAACCTTACTTCCTTCGTGTCTCCGAGACTTCGTGGTTCACTCCGCACCTCACCGTTGGACACCACCGCCACGCCACGGCTACAATGCAAGCGGTTATCAGAAAGCTCCCCCTAAGAAAGGCCTCACCATGATGCGCTCGATGTTTGCCGCGACGATTGCGGTTGCTGGTTTGTTGCTTGTCTCTGCTGCCGATTCGTCGGCCGAAGAGAAAGGGCTGAACACGCCCCCCAAAGGGTTCAAGGCGTTGTTCAATGGCAAAGATCTCACCGGCTGGAAAGGCCTGGTCGGCAACCCGAAAACGCGGGCCATGATGAAGCCGGAACTGTTGGCCGCTGCTCAGAAGAAAGCCGACGCGGAAGCGGCAGCCCATTGGAAGGTGATCGACGAGACGATCGTCTTCGACGGCACGGGTAAGAGCCTGTGTACCGCCAAGGACTACGCCGACTTCGAAATGTTTGTTGATTGGAAGATCAAGGCCAAGGGCGACAGCGGCATCTACTTACGCGGCAGCCCGCAGGTGCAGATTTGGGACCCGGCCGATCGCCCCGAAGGTTCAGGCGGCCTGTTCAACAACAAGAAGAACCCGGCCAAGCCGATCAAGAAGGCCGACAACCCCATCGGCGAATGGAACACCTTCCGAATTCGCATGGTGGGAGAGAAAGTTTCCATCTGGCTGAACGGCGAATTGGTCGTTGATGACACCGTGCTGGAAAACTACTGGGAACGCGACCAGCCCATCTATCGCACCGGCCAAATCGAATTGCAAAACCACGGCAACACGCTGTACTTCCGGAATATCTACCTGAAAGAACTGAAAGCCGGCGACTTCACCAAATAGGTGAAACGCAACGCCGACAACATTTCAGGCGGGGCGGACGCCAAACCGCCTCGCCTTTTTGTTTGATCATTCGACACGACGCATTATTCAGAGGAGACTTTCATGCCGGCTCGCATCGATTGGCAGTACCATCGCCCCGGATGAACAACTTGCAAAAAAATGCAGGAGTTCCTTGCAACGCATGAGATTGAAGTGAAGGAAACCGTCAACGCGACGAAAGAACGGATGGGTGCTGACGAAGCGTTGAAACTCGCCAAAGCAGCCAGCCGCGTAGTGGCTGGTCGCGGGAAGAAGGTGGTCTCCTTCGACATGAAAAACGACCCACCGGACGACGAAACGCTGTTGAAGCATTTGCTCGGACCATCGGGTAATTTGCGGGCTCCGACTTCGCGTCGCGGCAAGACGTTATTGGTCGGCTTCCACGAAGACGAGTTCACGTCGATTCTGACGTAGATTAGTGAGGGTAGGGTAGACGTGAATCTGGCAGGCAAAACCGCGATTGTGACAGGTGGAGCCGTCCGGCTGGGGCGGGCTATCGCGCTGTCGCTGGCCGAAGCCAGGATGCGAGTTTGCTTGCATTACTCTTCATCGCAGCAGGATGCCGAAGAGACCGCCGACCAGATACGAGCGCTCGGTGTCGACGTCACGCTCGTGCAAGCCGATTTTCGGAAGTCGACGTTTGCTGCGGCGCGCGTGATGGACGCGGCTGTCGATGCGTTCGGATCGGTCGATGTGCTCATCAATAACGCGGCGATTTTCGAAGCGGGATCGTTGGGTGCCACTACCGAAGATCAGTGGGACCGGCATTTCGACATCAATCTGAAAACGCCCTTCTTCCTCGCTCAGGCTTTCGCACGCCGGTTGGAGCCGGAGCAGCGAGCGCACATTATCAACATTGCCGACTGGCGAGCCACGCGGCCGGGAACCGATCACCTGGCCTACACGCTAACCAAAAGCGGCTTAGTCACGCTGACGAAAAGCTTGGCACAATCGCTGGTCCCCCATGTGCAGGTCAACGCGATCGCCCCCGGTGCCATTCTGCCTCCGCCGGGTGCCGAAGCCGATCATCTGGAACGACTCGCTTCAGCCATTCCCCTGAAACGCACCGGCTCACCCCGCGACATCACTCAAGCATTGCTCGACTTGTTACGTTCCGACTTCATCACCGGCGAAGTCTTGCATGTGACTGGTGGCGAGCAATTGTGAGTCTCGCCCTCCCGCGTCACTTGCGAATTAGCACCGCATCGCACCAGTTGGCGTAGTCGCGGATATCACCGCCTTGGCCGAAGTCGACGATCAGTTTGAGTCGCTTCGCAGTTGAGACGTCGATCGGCTTCAATGTGTGAGCCGCCTGGCCGCCCGTTACCGGGGTGCTCGTGAAAACTCGTTTGCCGTCCAGTTCGACAGCATAGATAATGTGGCCGCCGTTCTTTGCGGCATCATCCAAGCCGATGGTCGCCTGAAACGACGCGAACCCCGCAGTGAGGTCGTACTCGCTTTCGGTGCGGCTGTGCATGCCCAGCCCCTTGGGGAATTCGACACCGCGCAGCATCAATGGTCCACCGAGAACATTGCGGTCGTTTCGCGGTGGGCGTTTCAGAGAGAGAAACGGGGTTTGATTCGTGCTGACTGGTTTCAAGTCAGAGAGGTAAACGGCCCGGCGGTCGAACAATCGCAGAGAGGCGACGGCTGAAAGGGGAATGGTGAGTGTGGGGCCGAACACCGCGCGGGCGGTGAACACGTTGGACTTCAAATTGATTGTATCGACGGTGACACGCGATCCGTCGGTGAGGCTGACCAAGGTGCGTTTGCCTTTCGGGTTAGGAAAGCCGACCAGCTCGGAGTTGAAGCGAACGCCGATAACGCCGTTTCGTGGGAGAAACGATTGCGCCGCATTGGTTTCGATGGCGAAGTTCTTTTCGCTGAACGATTGCAGTTCGCCAGTGACTTCATCCCCATTGGCGAGCAGCAGCAGGTCGGTATTCGCAGTCTTTTCAAGCAGACGTTTTCGCAAGCGGTTTTTCGTGTCGGCTTGGGTTGGAGGCTGAAGTCGCATGGCGCGAACGGTTTCCAAGGGGATGGAAACCGTCTTCCAGCCTGGAAACGCCGGCCAACTTGCGGTGATCGACTCGCCGTCGCTGACCGAAGGTGAGACATGCAAGCGGTCTCCGTTGGCCAGATACAAAACCGATTGGCGAGGCAGACGGCGTGAATGTGATGGGCGCATCTCGATTCGCAACACGTCGTCGAGAGGAATTCGCTGTGCGTTGGGTGTTGCCCAGGTGAGCGAATCAGGCGTGAGATCGATGAGACGCCCTTTGACCGCCCGCCCATCGACACGAACGATATTTACGCCCGACACATCGTCAGCGTGTGCGGTTGTCAAAGCGACGCACAGCAGCAGGAAACTTATGCAATACCGGCAAGCAAGCTTCATGGACGGTCATCCGTCGGGAATCGAAATACAGCCACGATCAACGTTGGAAGATCGGCAAGTAGTTGTTCGGCATTTGCAAAACAAGACAGGCCATCGCGGTGCTATACTCGTCGCAGATCGACGGATCTCGCCAGCCTCCGTTGGAAAGTTGCCGCCGTAGAAGTTCGTTGCGAATGGCGGGGTACCATTGTCGCCAGTATTCACCGCCGGCATGCCACATCGCCTGCACGGCGTAGTAGTGGCCGTAGTAGTAATGGCTTTCGTAGCGAAACACGTCGCCGCGGGGCAGGGACCGCAAGAGAAATCGCAAGCTGTGTTCGAGTTCTTTGCCTTTGAAAACGCCCGCGTTGTAGAGCGCCACGGTGGCCGCCGCCGAGCGAGGAAAGAGACTGTCGGACTGGCGAGTCAGCTGATACTTGTAGCCGCCATCAGAGTTTTGTGCTTTCTTGAGATAGCCGACGCAGCGATCAACGGTTTCTTTGGGAATGGAGATTCCACAGTTACGCGCGGCTCGCAACGCCATCATCTGGCAGACGGTGACCGAGACATCGGCATCTTCGGCTTGTGGTTTGTACCGCCAGCCGCCGTCTTTGTTTTGGGTGTTGACGATCAGCTTGATGGCTTTGCCGAGCTTCACGCGCAAGTCTTTGCGGTGCGTCATGCCGTAGGCTTCGGCGAGAAACAGGGTGGCGAACCCGTGGCCGTACATGGGGCCATGCGACGTGCTGTCTTCGTCGACGATGTAACCGTTGGGTCGACATCGTGAGAGCACGAAGTCGACGGCCTTTTGTGATTGCACGCCGTACTTACCGCGACCGGGGGTATGGCCGCCGGAAAGAAAGGCCAATCCACACAGCGATGTGACGGCCACGTTCTGTTGGTAGATACTGCCCGACCCGAACGAGCCGTCGTCGTGCTGTCGCGCGGCGAGAAACCGCAATCCACTTGAGATGGACTTCTTGGTCTCCGGGGTCACCAGCTTCAGCCCACTCGTTTCAACGGACTTCCCAGTTGTCGGTTTGGCTGGGGCCGGCTGCGAGCGCGCGGTCTGCATTCCGCTGCCGATAACGATCAGCACGACGATCACAAGTCGTAGATGTTGTGGTCGCGAAGTCATGTCACGTTCGCCGAGATGAAACCGCCGATGCGAGGCGGACACAGTGTCTCACTCGCGAACGGTTTGTCGATAATTCAATTGGCTGGATGGTGATCGCGGGGCGGCTGCTCCGGCACCCAAGCCTAATCCTAACATTTGCCGTCCTTCGACGGCACGTCGCGGTTCCGTTCGTTGTTGCGAATAATCGCGCGGCCGGCCGGCTGTATCGGGGCCAGCTTCACGATCCGGATAGGGATCGTGCCTTTCAAACATCCGCTTCTCGATTCGATGATCGCCCGGATGAATTGTCGGCATGCGGACATGCATGGGCGAAAGGCAGCCACTTGCCGTGACTAGCCCTGCCAATACTACGAAACGTCGCAAATCCATTTGCATGCCAAATCCATTGTTTTCGGCCGACTTCGCGAACGCGAAGTCGGCAAGTTGGTCGTTCCATCGACCGGGGCATTGTACCACCGACGACTCATGCCGGACAGATGGGTTACCGGCCCTAAGTATGTTGGCCGAACCTGTGTGAGAGAAGACGGTTACGGACAATCGGCAGATTACATTTCAGGCCGTCGTCACCGGTGGGCCGAGGCGTTATGATTCGAATATGAGTAGCGAAAAGAAGCGAGTATTGTTTCTCTGCACGGGCAATTCCTGTCGCAGCCACATGGCCGAAGGGCTGTTGAGGCAGCGGGGGGGCGACCGTTACGTGGCGCTCTCAGCCGGTGCTGATCCTTCGGGGTACGTGCATCCGTTGGCGATCCGCGTGATGGACGAGATCGACATCGATATTTCCGCTCACAGCAGCAAATCGATTCGCGAGTTCCTCCCACCGGACGGAACGCCGCCCGACTTGATCGTCAGCGTCTGCGACTCGGCCGCCGAGAACTGCCCCGTTTTTCCGGGTGATGTCGAGCGGTTACACTTGCCGTTCGACGACCCGGCGCATGCGACCGGCAGCGACGAAGAGAAGCTGGTCGTGTTCCGACGCGTGCGCGACGAGATTAGTAAGGCCATCGAAGAGAGATTCATTGACGGCGTGTGAGCCGGGACCGTCAGGCAGGTGCAAGAATTTGCAACTGCATTCCGGCGACGCAATTTTTCACACGCTCGCGGTAGGCCGCCATGTGATCGGCGACCAGATGGGCCTGGAGTGCTTCGAGGCTTTCCCACTTCTCGACGATCGTTACACGGTTTTCGTCACAGTTTTGGGCGGCGATATCGGTTGGGGCGTCGAGTGTCGGGCCGTATTCGATGCAGCCGGCTTCGGCATGCACGAGCGGGACCAGCTTGTGAAACTCTTCCAGAAATTTGTCCCGCTGACCGGGCGCGATTTGGATACCGGCAATGACGTGGATCACGGTGTGGAAACTCCAACGGAGGATTAAACGAACAGGCTGATGTTAGGACTTCTTCTCGGCCTTTGACGCTGGCTTCGCGCCGGCGTCCTTCAGTTTCTTTTCGATCTTCTGGATCAATTCTTTATCGGGAGTAGCGGCCGTCTTGGAATCCTTCAACGCTTTTTGCCAGGCATCGACAGTTTTGTCTTTCTTGTCGAGCTTGAGGTAGCAGTCACCGAGGTGGTCCCAAATTGTGCCATCGGATCCGGTGGGAAGTTTGACGGCCTTTTCGAGATACGTGGCTGCTTCGGCGTACTTGCCGAGACGATAAAGCACCCAGCCCATGCTATCCAAGTAGGCGGCGTTTTCCGGTTCGGCGGTGATCGCCTTGCGGATCATCTTTTCGGCTTTTTCGAGGTTCTTGTTCTGGTCGGCGTAGAGGTAGCCGAGATCGTTGTTGACCGAAATATTGTCAGGATCTTCCGCGAGAACTTTTTCGAGAATCTCCTCGCCTTTGCGAATGTTGCCCTGCTGAACGTAGATGTTCGAGAGGCTGAATTGGCAACGGCGCACGATATCGGTCTGCTGCGGATACTTGGCCATCACGGCCTCGAAAACGCGAACGGCCTGATCCCAGTTTTCGGCGTGGTAATGCACCCATCCTTCCTGGTAATGCAGCAAGGGAACATCGGGGAGAATCTTCCGCGCCTCGGCGACCGCTTCCAGGGCGGATTTCGTGTTGCCCGATAACTCGTGCGCCTGTGAGAGACGGAACAGGTAGTTGGGCCGGCCGGCCGAGAGGGCTGGATCGGAAGCCGCTTTGCGAAATACCTTGGCGGCTTCGGCGTAGTTGCGAACCTCCATGAGATGATCGCCCAGTTCGTTGTAGAGCGCGGTGGCTTGTTCCTGTCGCGCTCCTTTCAGGGCGAACTGGTAAAAGTCGACGGCCGCTGCCGTCTTCTTGGCTTCGGCAGCGAGCTTGGCCAGAATAATGGCGGCGGCGACATCCAACTGTGGTTCGTCACCGGCCAACTGTTTGCGGCCCGTGGCGATGAGACCCTCGAGCAGTTTGTCGTCTTGGCTGATCGCTTTCAGTTCCGGCTCGAGGCGTTCCAGTCCGCGACCTCCTTTAACGGCTTTGACAAGCACATCGAGCAGCGGTGCGGCCTGCTTCCGTGTACGGTAAATGCCGACCAGACCGATATTGCCTTCCGACCCACCCGAGGCCTCGAGCGTGGCTTTGTAAAGTGCTTCGGCTTTGTCGAGCTGTTTCGCGGCGACGTATTGCTCGGCCAGGAAGTATTGCAGTGTGCTGTTTCGTTTGTCTTTTTCGGCCAGCGTTTCCAACCGGGAAACGAGTTCGTTTTCCTTCTTCATCTTCTTCAAGACGTCGGCCAGCAATTGGTAAGCGCTGTGGCCTTTTGATTGCAGTTGGGCATCAAAGTATTTCTGGAGCTGGTCGAGAGCCTTCTCAGGTTTGTTCGTGGCGAGATAGACACGTGCCAAGTTGTAGCCGAGACTGCCCGGGTTGCCACGGCCTAACTTTGCGGCGCGTTCAAAGGCTTGCACCGCCAACTCGGGCCGGTCGGCATCGAGAAACACTTGGCCGATTCGTTCCAGCGACGTTCGTGGGTCGGCCAGTAATGCGGCGCGTGTGCGGAAGTCGAGATTGAACCGACCGGGGTCGGCGATCGCATCGTAGATGACCTTATAGGCGTCGGCGGCTTTCTTTTTGTAAGCGTCGGTGTTCTCACCAGCGATCGCCAGCGCGCTGTAGAGGATGCCGAGGTCACGCATGAGCGACACATAGACGACGGAATCTTTTTTCAAAGACTTCGAGTTGGCTGCCTTTTCCAGCAGCTCGATGGCCTCGCCAAGTTTGCGTTGACTGGCCATGTGAACGCCCAGGCGTCGCAACAATCCGTAATCGTTCGGATCGAGTTCGATGGCCTTCATCGCGTAATTCACCGCGTCGTCGGTCTGATTCAGACTAAACGCGAGCGGTACGAGGACGCGATAGATGGGAACCGCGTTCGGGTCGAGGGCGACCGCCCGGCGATACGCTTCATAGGCTCCTTTGAAATCGCTGCGTTTCTCTTTCAGTCGACCGGTCATAAACCAGCCCAGCGCGTCGATGCGCGCCTGTCCTTGTTTGGTGCGCGGATTGACCGGATCGATCGGCAGCGATTCATCGTCACCCGGTTGCAGGCGCAAGCCTCGTTTCTTCGGGGCGTTCGCGTCGGCGAGTTTTGTGTCGTCTGCCGCAACGAGCCTGGAAGAATCAGTGATCTCGGCGTGCGAAGCCGATCCAGCAGCCGACACCAAACAGGCGGCCAAGCCGGAGAGAATCAAACGTGTACGGACTGTGTGCATAGTCGCACTCCAACGCGGTTTTCGGAACGACGATCCGTCTCTTGGCGAATCCCCAAGACGAGCCTCGTGGCCGCGAATGAATCGAGGCGTTGAAGCCAGCCAGGCAGCCAAGTCTGTGTATCTTAACCGTTTTTCCCCAGACACACCAAGCCGGGTTCTCATTCGGCTGGGGCCGATCGGTGGTTATGTGGGCAGACAGACCCCGAGATGCTGTCGGGCGAACGGCGTGCAGCCCGCGTGGGCCAGCCTGAGGTTGGGCCGTGCCGGACTATTTCTTGCCGCGGCCGGTCTTCTTCTTGGTCGCCTTCTTCTTGACGGCCACCTTCTTCTTGAGCGTCTTCTTGACCACCTTCTTGACGGCCACCTTCTTCTTGAGCGTCTTCTTGACCACCTTCTTGACGGCCACCTTCTTTTTGGCCGGCTTTTTCTTACTCACGGCCTTACTCGCGGCCCTTTTTACAGTCTTCTTAGCGGCTGGTTTCTTATGTGTTATTTTTTTTGCGGCTGGCTTCTTAGATGCGGGTTTCTTTTTCGTGGGTTTGCGTGTGGCAGACTCGATGAAGAGTTTGGCCAGACGATCCGGCGCGGTTGTGAGGTCGAAATCTTCTTCCGCATCTGCCACGCTGTCAGGATCAAGAGCGTAGGTCAGTTTCTCGTCGGTGGCCAGGCAGCGAAGCAAATGGCAGAACAATGGCGCATCCGGCTTGCGCACCGCCGGCTTGAGGAGATCGATTCCCTTGGCCGGTTTGGTGCTGAGGTCGAGTAGGCCCAGCCAAATGGCTGCGGCACACATACGATCGTCGATGGGTAAGATGTGACTGCCGACCGCCGCTTGTAGCGTGTAGGACTTCACGAACGCGCTGAGTTCCTTCATGCGACCCAGATGCTTGTTCGCCAAGTCGTGCGTTTTCTTTTTGATCGCTTCGAACTCGAATTGGAAGTTCTTCTCGAAGATGTATTGCAGCGAGCTACGAATCTTCAAGGCACGGCGTTCAGCGTCGTCAGCTCCTGTAAACGCGGACGCCAGTTCGGAAATCGAACTCACGCGGATTTCGTTCAGGTCGTGGAAAACATCGGACAGACGAGCGTAGTTTTCGTCGGCTACGGCAGACGTCGTGTTCTCCAAGCAGGCTGCGTACACGATCGTCTCGAGCACGGGCCGGTCGTTCTTAGGTAAGCTTTTGCCGTACCGCTTCTTGAGCAGAGTGACAAGCTTCTTGACGCCCGCCTGTTTGGCGGAGGCTTTCATTCGTGATGCAGGAACCATGATTCTGAATTCGATGCCCTGGGAGCTTCAGGCCGTAGTTGAAATTGTCCGAGTCAAAATACTCGAACAGAACAAGTCGAGCTTCACTCTTCGAGTTCGGTTTCCGTAGAGATCGACTTGAGTCCGTTCTCTTCCGGAGTTTCCGGTGTGCTTGTGTTATCGCCATCTTCCGAATCGTCGGAAGACGTCGGCGAATATTCATCCTCGACTTCTCGCAAAACACGAGATGTTTCAATGCTTGTTTTGACCCCGTGGTCCAAGACGAACTTTAGGATCGGGGTGTACCGGGTTTGAATACGGTCGGCGACTTTCGATTGCAGAAATCCCCGAGCCGAATTGAGGCCATGCATGCAAAGCGTCTGGGCCGTCTCGTCGCCCATGATGGAGACATAAATTTTCGCGTTGCGAATATCACCGGAAACTTCAACGTCGAGTACGGTCACATCACGAACGCGAGGATCTTTCAAGCCGAACAGAATCGTCGAGCTGACACACTCGCGAATGGCTTGCGCAACCTTCGCAGTCCGACGGGAATTCATCGCTCGTTAGTCCTCGACTTAGGGGCCTACCTGGAACCGTTCCGGGTGGTGTTATTCAAGCTTTCGCTTCACCTCATCGACGCGATAGGCTTCCAGCAGGTCGCCCTCTTTGATGTCGTTGAATCCTTCCAGGCGGATTCCGCACTCCATCCCTTCTCGCACGTCGCGGACATCGTCTTTCTCACGCCGCAGTGATGCAATTCCATAGTGGTTGAGCACTTTTTGGTCGCGAATGACGTGGACTCGGTGTGTTCGTTCGATCGTTCCACTGAGCACACGGCAGCCGGCAATGGTTCCGAAGCGGCTGACGCTGAATGTTCGTAATACCAAAGCACGTCCTGTAGCGACTTCGACCCGCTCGGGCAGAAGCATGCCTTCCAGCGACAGCTTGATGTCGTCGGTGACCTCATAGATGATGTTGTATCGCCGAATTTCGATACCCTCTTCGTCGGCCAAGATACGAGCACGGTCTTCCGCCACGACGTGAAACGCGATGATGATTGCTCCGGAGGCACTGGCCAGCGAAACATCGCTTTCGTTCACACCGCCGATGCCTTCGTGAATCAACTTGACGCGCACTTCGGGGTGCTGGGTTTTGTCGAGTTCGCTCTTGAGAGCTTCCAGAGAACCGGGTGTGTCGGCCTTAATAATCAGTGGGAGATCCTGAACCGCTCCGCCGCGAGCCGCTTCGAGAATATCTTCGAGAGTTCGTGGCCGTCCGCCACCTGCGAGAATTTCTGTGCGACCAAGATGCCGACGATTCTCTGCGACATCGCGTGCCTGTTCGATCTCCGGCATCACGAAGAAGTGGCTGCCTGAACTGGGGATGATATCCAACCCCGTCACCTTGACCGGTGTGGAAGGCGGAGCCTCCTCGATGGACTCGTCACGGTCGTTGAACATCGCGCGGATCCGGCCGTAGGCCTGACCGCAGAGAACGACATCACCAACACGCAACGTTCCTTTTCCCACGACGAGCCATGCGATCGATCCGCGGCCTTCGTCTCGGAAACCTTCGAGGCAGACACCGACGGCCGGCAAAGCGGGGTCAGCGGTGAATTCCTGTAATTCGGCGGTAATCAGAAGTGTGTCGAGGAGGTCGTCCAACCCTTGCCCCGTCATGGCCGAAGTTCTGACGACTTCGACATCTCCACCCCATTCGGCGGGTAGCACATCTTGAGCGGCCAGCCCTTGCAGCAGGCGTTGTTCATCGGTGTCGGGCAGGTCGACTTTATTCATCGCGACGACCATCGGCACGCCGGCGGCCTTGGCGTGGCTGATGCACTCGACTGTTTGTGGCATCACGCCGTCGTCAGCGGCGACGACCAACACCACGATGTCGGTGACACTGGCACCGCGAGCACGCATTTCACCGAACGCGGCATGTCCTGGGGTATCGACGAACGTCAGTTTTTTTCCGTTGTGATTCACTTGGTAAGAGGCGATGTGTTGTGTGATGCCACCCGCCTCGCCGTCGGCCACATTGGATGAACGAAGCCGATCCAACAGTGTTGTTTTGCCGTGGTCGACATGTCCGAGAATCGTCACCATCGGCGGACGCTCTTCGCGTGTTTCTTCGGAACCCGCGTCGTCGAGCATGACGGCCAGTTCCTGCTCGACATCACGACCGCGTTTGATCTCCAGGTCGACGCCAACTTCCATCGCCAGCTCGAAGGCTGTTTCTTCATCGATGGCATCGTTGATCGTCACCATCTGCCCTTGCTGGAACAGACTGTTCAGGAACACGCTTGCGGGGCGGCCTAAGGCCTCGGAAAACCCACGCAGTGTGATCGGAAACTCGATCTGCGCTGTTGTCTTGAATTCGATCGGTCCGCGCGAACGCTTACTGCGTTGACGTCTTCGCCCGAACCCACCGGATTGTCGGCCTCCGCGATGCCGTCGCTGCTTGCGCAATTGGTCTTGCGCTTCGGTTTCTGCACGCTCACGGGCTTTCCGCAAGTCGGTTGGCGCTCTTCCTTTGGCAGGCCGGCGCGTGTCTGACTCGGTATTGTGCTTCATTCGCCCACCGAGTGGGCTGGCACTTTCCAGAATGCCAGGCGTCAGTTTGACGTCGGGCTTCTGAGCGGTCACCTGCTCCTCGGCCTTGCGCTTGACCGGTGGTGGCTTGAAATCGGGGACGGCCGCCACATTGGGCAGGGTTTGTTTTTGTGCTTGATCCGCTTCGCGTGCGGCCATTTCCCGATCTTGCGTTCCCCGCGGCTTCATTTCCCGGATCGACCGCATGCGACCACCGGCTGCGGAGACGTAATCGTCCCGAGAGATCGGTGTGATGGCATCGGGCTTCGACGGAGCCTCTACGGCTTCCTTCGGGGTAGCAGCGGTTGCTTCGACAGCAGCGGGTGCCTCATCGGTTGCTTCGACAGCAACGGGGGCTTCATCGGTTGCTTCTACAGCAGCGGGTTCGGATATTGGAGGCTCTGGCGCAGGCTCCTTGGGCTTTGCGCCGGACGGGCGCGGTGACATCGTCCTGATGTTCCGCACACGAGATTTCAGATCCGACACATTCCCGCGAACCGGAGCCATCTCCCCGGTCCTGGTCCCGGTCTCGGTTGCAGGCGCAGCGGGGGCAGCCCCTTTCCCTTCGGCGAGATAGGCAACAACCTTATCGCGTTCTTCGGGAGAAATGGTCGCCAGCGCGTTTTTGACAGTCAGCCCGGCAGCTTGACAGTGCTCAATGAGCACCTTGCTGTCGAGGCTCAACTCTTTCGCCAGTGCGAAAATCCGAATCTTCAAAAGCATCTCTCCGGGGTACTCTACGTTTTACACCCTACAGCATGGCCCAACCGATTGTTGGGAAGCAGCCAGGACATTCTGAGGTCGCTCGGCTGCTGCAGCAGGTCGGTTTCCTATTCGTCGGTCGCCGATGCCTCCGCTGCATTGGAGGGTTCGTCTTCGTCGACCGCTGCGTCAGTCTCTTCTGTTGCGTCTGTTTCCGTTTCAGCGACAGCTTCCGACTCAGACGTTACATCACTCTCGGCGGATGCAGCTGAACCGTTGCTCTCGTCTTCTCCACTTTCCTCACCGGCGTCATCAGTCGTTGGGGATGTGGGTTCTTCGCCATCTGACTCTTGGTCCGCAGTTGCCTCGGCATTCTCTGCTGAGCCGCTCGCTTCACTTTCAGTCGCAACAGTTTCAGTCGCAACTGGAGGGCTGTTTTCTCTTGGCAGGCCGGCTGCAACGCGAAGTCGCGATTGCTCGCGGGCGAGTTTCTCTTCTTCTTCTTCTTTCAGACTCTCGACATCGGCATACGCAATGATGGTGTCACATTGTTCGGAGGTCAGCCCGCCCAATTCGGCAAGCTGATCCGGCTCGATGACGGAGAGGTCGTCGAAGGTGAAGAAGCCCTGAGAGACGAGGTTTTCGGCCAAATCGTCGTTCATCTCGGGGACTTTCGAGAACGCTTCGACGGAATTCCCGAGTTGCTCGTCGAGTTTCTCCTGGTTCATCACATGGATGTCCCAGCCGACGAGCTTCGATGCCAGCCTGACGTTCTGTCCCTTTTTTCCGATCGCCAGTGAGAGTTGATCGTCTTGGAAGAGGGCGATCACCTTGCCGAGCATCGGGCAGAGAATGACGTCGTCAACTTCCGCGGGCTGCAATGCGTTCGGAACGAGAACCTGCAGGGAATCGTTCCAGCGAATGATGTCGATTCGCTCGCCAGCCAATTCGTCCACGATGGTACGAATTCGCGAGCCGCGAACACCGACGCAGGCACCGACAGGATCGATTTTGTTGTCGAAGCAGGAGACGGCCACTTTTGAACGATAGCCGGCCTCTCTCGCGAGGGACCGTAATTCAATGATGCGGTCGGCGACTTCGGGGATTTCCAACTCGAACAACCGCCGAATGAGGTCGGGGTGAGTCCGTGAAAGAATGATTTTTACGCGACTGCCCGCCTTGCGAACTTCCAGCACAATGGCGCGAACCCGCTCGCCGACGCGATGCGTTTCCCCTGGGATTTGCTCGCTGCGCGGCAGAATCGCCTCAACTTTTCCGAGATTGACCGTCACCGTTCGACCTTCGACACGTGTCGCGGTGCCGGTGACGATCTGCGTCCGCAGTTCGGTGTACTCGTCGTGCAACTGGTCGCGTTCGGCTTCTCGAATCTTCTGAATCATCACCTGCTTAGCTGTCTGTGCGGCAATACGCCCCAGCAGCTCACCAATCTCGTCGGCATTCAACTCGTCGCCATCGACCGAAGCCGACGGTTCGCCGCTATCGCGATCGATACTGGCAACCACTTCCGATTCTTCGCCAAAAATCTTGCGTGCTGCGGATACGATCGAAAGCTCGATCCCCTCGAAGACAACTTCGGGGTCGATATTTTTATCGCGATGAATCGCGTCAACAATTCTAAGAACCTCACTGCCGTTCATGATCTCCCTTTCGATCCAGGTTGCGAGCACCTAGATCGTTCGCAGTACCAGCCCCACTCATGACCTCAACAAAACCCATTTCATGCCGGTACTGACCGGCCAACAAATCAGCCAACAAAAAAAGCGGGCACAAGTCCCACTTCATTAGTTACCACAGAAGTGGTAACTCAAGCATCACGCTCCTTCAGTTACGGCACGCCAAAATGTACCGACCGCCGGAATGATGCGTCTGGCCTGTGACTCTTGCGCGCCTACATGTGCGACGCTCCTGTCAGAAACCCAGCAAGACTACTCATCGTTTTTCCACCGTCGAACTCTTTTCTGTTCGGTCGAAATACACCGCAACCTCAATGATACGAGGCAGTAACGTCTCTGTAAGACAGCCCAGTTCATCCGCAGGTATCTTAACCGCCCTAAACGATAATGGGCCGACAGCAGGCTGTCAAGGATCGCGGGGCAACTTCGTCGCGGTAACACGTTTTCGTTCCCAACCTTCCGACGACGCCTCTCCTCCAGGGATGCCTTTAAGCGTGTGGATATTGCAGGGATCATATGTGTAGTTCTGTGGGCGAGTCTCTGGATGGTATTGATTGTATGCTTTGTGTGCTTTGTGTGCTTTGTGTGCTTTCTTCTCGAAGATTCGGTACGAACGGTCGATTTCAACAGGAAGAAGAAAGACGAACAGATACAAAGGCCACCGCCGCCGGAATTGCTGCGGCGATTGGTCTTCACACATGAGTCCGCCGCCAGGGGGAGTTGCCGATGCGTCTCACTTGTCTGTCTCTTATCGTTTTGTGGTCGCTGGCAATGGCGAGTGGTCCGGTCTTGAGTCAGGTACGAAGTCGAGGCCCCAGGCAGCCGACCAATCCGGTTCATGAACGGTTGAAGAAAGACGCTCAGGCGGCATACGAGAAAGGCGACTACCCACGCACCATCGAGTTAACGTCGATGGTGTTGCGAGCCAATCCGCGAGATCATGTGGCTTATTATTTTCGGGCGAACGCCAAGTTGGAGCAAAGCCTGGCGGGGCAGAAGGCAGATTTGCTCCGCGAAGCGATCGCGGACGCCCGGCAGGCGGTGGGGCTGGCAGCCGACGAAAGTGCCGTTTACTACATGCCCTACCTGTACGGCATGACGAACCTCTCGGCGATGGAAGGTCGTAAGGAGCATGCTGAAGTCGCGCTGAAAATAGCGACTCAGGTGCTGGCCTCTTCGCGTTGGAAGTCCGGTGAGCGTGCCAACTTACACTACCAGCGGGCTTTGGCACAGTTGCAGTTGAAAGCTCCCGCAGCGGCCGCGAAGGACTTTGCAGAGGCGGTTCGTCTCGATAAGGAACATCTCGCCGCCTACTTTGGGCTGGCCGGAGCCTACGCGACAGCCGGCCAGACGGATGAGGCCATTGCCACCTTTGGTCAAGCGGTGACTGCGTTTCCCGATAATCCGGTTGTCTACAACAATCGGGGCCAATATCTGCAGGAACGCGGCATGTACGATGAAGCCGTAGCCGATTTCACCCGCGCGGTCGAATTGCAGCCGCAATTCACCGTCGCGTACATCAATCGTGGGTTCGCCTTGATGGAGTCCGGCGACCTGGAATCGGCCGAGACCGATTTCACAACCGTCTTGAAGGTCGATGCCAATCAGCCGATGGTGTACGGCCTGCGCGGGTCGGCACGCTTGTCGCAGGGGAAGATCAAGGAAGCTATCGCCGACCACGAACAGGTTGTGCGTCTGGACGCCCGGAACCCGGTGGCCCACGGCGATCTGGGCTTCGCGCGCTTCTTCGACGGCGATTACGCGGCCGCCACAACTGCGTTCGATCAGGCGGTCACGCTCGATGCGAAGCTGCGCTACCTTGACCCGTGGCGATTTCGCGCGTTGGAATTGCAGGGGAAGCCGGACGACGCCAAAACGGCCTTCGCTGCCGTGGCTGCCAAAGAACTAAAGGATCGCGATTGGGTCGACAACCTTCTGGCCTATCTCAGTGGCAGTCTCACTGCCGAGGGGCTGCTGGAAGCGGCCGAGTCGACAGATGCCGCCATTCGTGACGCGCGCGGGTGCGAAGCCCACTTCTTCATCGCCGAGCGAGCCGGAGAAGCGGGGCGCGCAGACGAAGCAAAATCGCATTACGAGAAATCGCTCGCATCGAAATCGCGACATCTCTCGGCTTACCGCGGCGCGAAATTCGCGATGAAGAAATTGAGCAAGACAGACACCGATCCAGAAAACACCGATCCAGAAAAAATCGATACCCCGTAACCAGCCCGCAGCGCGAGCAAGGGGCGCCTACGCACCCCGAACGATCAGTGCGCTGGCCTGCCCCATTCGCGTGACGTTGACCGTCAGGACGACTTTGTTCTCGATGGCCAGCGGTTCGCCATGCACGATGTTCAGCGGGCAATCGGGGTCGGGTGTGGCATAGTTCAGCGTTGCGGGAACAACGCCATGCTGCAAGCCGAGCAACGAACCGGCTAGCTCCAGTGTTCCACATCCCGAGCCGGCATTCCCGAAATAGCTTTTCAAAGCGGTCACCGGAATTGTCGGGGCGAGTTCGCCGAAGACGTCGCGAATTGCTTCGGCTTCTTGCACGTCGCATTTCCGAGAGGCTTCGCCGTGTGCGTTGATGTGGCCGATGTCGGCTGGTTGCAAGTCGGCGTCGCGTAACGCAGCTTTCATGGCGGCCGCTAGGGCTTCGCGAATACGCGGTGTGCCATCGCGATCGGCAACGCAGGATGCACCGGCACCGAGAATCGTTCCGTAGACCGTTGCGTTCCGATCAGCAGCAACCTGGGAGTCTTCCAGGATAAACGAGCAGGCTCCTTCGCCGGCCACCTGGCCCGTGCGGTCGCGATCAAACGGGCGACACCATGTGTCGGGCGGCTCGGGCGTTTCGGCAAGTTCGTCCCAGAACTTCGCATGGGTCGACTTCACCGAATGCAGCCGCGTTCCGGTTGTGCCTGCGATCATCTGGTCGGCACTTCCCCGTTGGATGATTCGATAGGCCTCACCCAACACCAAGTTCGCGCTGGCGTCGTCCATCGTGATCGAATTGTTCGGGCCGTGGGCATCGACGGAGATTCCAATATGGCATCCCGGCATGTTCGGGAGATACCGCAACAACCACAGCGGTTCCATCGCGGGCAGTCCGAGTGTGCCCCAGCGATCGAAGTGGAAGTTAAACTCGGTGTCCCCCTCGTCGACACATTTCCAAGCCGCGTCCTGCAGAACATCCGGCGGGCTGAACATCAGGTTGGCACCGAATTCGATTCCCAACCGGTCGTGATCGATGGCGTCCAAATCGAGAGCCGAGTTCTCAACTGCCAGCGTAGCCGACGCAATGCCGAGCTGAATCTCCCGGCACATCACCTTGATGCTTTTTCGCTGTGCTTTCAGATATTGTTTTCGGGCGGTCGTTTTGGTGAACTCGGTCACCTCGCCTGCCACGTTGCCGGGCAGGGCGGTCCCCTCCAGCAATTCCGCCGGACCAATTCCACTACGGCCAGCGGAAAGATGTTCCCAGAACGGTTCCACTCCTATCCCTAACGGGCTGGCGATACCGATTCCAGTAATGACGACCTGTTTGTTCGACGGCTGATTGCTACTCATGTTACCTTCGGATCATGATCTGATCCGCTTCATCAGGGTAGGCGTTGCACGAAAGGTTACCCGTCGACAGGGATCGGCCGAGAATTGACTGTTGCCGACGTTATGCCACGAAGCAAGCCTCACCCAATCCCAACCTGTCTCAGAACCCACTCTGAGGTCGACCACGCCACCCATAGCGGCGAGTCGGAATCATATAGCAGAGAAAAAATACACTCGATTTGCAAGAGTTATCGGCGGCAGGGGGCCGACGAATCGATTTTTCGTTGCCGGATGTTCCGGTTGAAACCGACTGGAACTTCCCCCCGCCACCCCCGAAGAGTCTCGCGGACCGCGACAAAGCTGCTAGAATCGCCCGTTCGAGTGGTTATTTCGGGTGGTCATTGGAGCCGTGAACCGGTTGGCTTCCCGACGTGTCAGCCTTTGCGAAACAGGTGTCCTGACTTCAGATGGTCACGGCCCGCGATCTTCCTTCAGATACCGAAATCCGCATGATTCGCATCGTCGACTACGGCATGGGCAACCTCCGCAGTGTCCAGAAGGCGTTCGCCAAGCTGGCCGTCGAGGCCGAGTTCTGCTCTGATCCCAACGAAATTGCCACAGCCGACAAGCTGGTGTTGCCCGGCGTAGGGGCCTTTCGCGACTCGATCGGCGAACTACGAAAACGGGAATTGGTCCAGCCGATCTGCGACCACATCGCGGCAAATAAGCCGTTCCTGGGGATTTGCTTGGGATTGCAATTGCTGTTTGATGTCAGCCACGAAGACGGAGAGTGGGACGGATTGGGTGTCACGCCGGGTGAAGTCGTGCGATTCGAGGACCAACCCGGTTTGAAAATTCCGCACATGGGTTGGAATCAGCTGGACATCGTCCGGCCCAATCCTCTGCTGAAGAACATTCCTGCCGGTGCCTATTTCTACTTCGTTCACAGCTACTACGTTGTGCCGACAGACGAATCGATCGTTGCAGCCACCACCGATCACGGCACACAATTCACCGCCATGATCGCCCGCGACAATCTGTTCGCAACGCAGTTCCATCCAGAAAAAAGCCAGCGTGTCGGATTGCAACTGCTGCAGAACTTCGCAGAACTTTAAAAACAACAATCTAAGGATGAACCACTAAGACACCAAGACACGAAGCAGCAAGGCGAGACCTAGCCGCGCTGTTGACGACGCGCCGTTGGTAACAAGGCGAGATTCATTATTCAGAGTCACTTTCGTTTTCTTTGTGCCTTTGTGCCTTCGTGTCTTAGTGGTTCACATTCCCCCCTCATGCAAATTCTCCCAGCGATCGATATCCGTGGCGGACAATGCGTTCGTCTTCGCCAAGGTGATTACAACCAGGAAACCGTCTTTGGAGACGATCCACTGGCGATGGCGCGCAAGTGGGCCGAGGCCGGGGCGACGCGGTTACACCTGGTGGATCTCGACGGCGCGAAAGCAGGTCAGCCCGTCAATCACGAAATCGTCGGACGCATCGTGAAGGAACTGGGCATCGCTTGCCAACTCGGTGGCGGTATCCGCGACGAAGCAGCCATTCGCACGTTGCTGGACGTGGGCCTCGACCGCGTCATCATCGGCACGCAGGCACTGAAACAGCCCGACTGGTTCCGCGAGATGGCTGGCCGCTATCCCGGACGGATCGCGTTAGGTCTCGATGCACGCGATTCAATGGTCGCCACCGAAGGCTGGCTCGATGTCTCCAGCGTCTCGGCCTTGGAACTGGCGGCCGACTATCAGGGTCTCGACTTGGCAGCCGTCATCTACACCAACATCGCCAACGACGGCATGATGCAGGGCGTCGACGAGGCAACGATCGCCGACATGGTCGCCTTGGCTGACCTCGGCTTCCCCGTCATCGCCTCCGGCGGAGTCACCACCCTGGATGACATCCGCCGTCTGACCGACGAATCAAATGCACATCCGAACCTCGTCGGATCCATCGTCGGCCGCGCCATTTACGAAGGCACCATCGACGTCACCGAAGCCATCCGCATCAGCACCCCCGGCGAAGCGTCGGCGTAAGCCGTCCGTTGCCCCACCGTATGATGTGTAAGCGTCGGTACTTACGTGTGGCTGCAGATCTCGTTCTAATCGTAGGATCTGGCGAGACTTGGGTTGAAATAGGTGTTTAGGCATGCGATACACGAACCCTCTGATTGAGGGTTACACTCTTCCTGAATCTTGCATGTAACCCATGTTGCCATCTCAGTTCACCTCAGTTTGTTTGAACGCGAAAGGCCAATACACATGCTTCCGAGAAACAGCCGAGCGACGTGGCGTAAGACTCTCCAGTGTTGATGGAACTGTAATCTCTTGAATATCGCACGGCGTCGCCACGCACGTTGATCGGAAAGCGGCATCGGCACATCGGCCATGATCGAACGGTTGGAAGACCGCACCCTGCTGACGACTCTTATTGTGACCTCAACGGATGACACCGTCGATGCGGGCGATGGGCAAACGACGTTGCGGGAAGCCATCATCGAAGCCAACGCGACGGCCGGGCTGGATACGATTCAATTTGACATCGCGGGGGGTGGGGCACAGACCATTGAACTCAATAGCGGTTTGAACAACATCACTGATCAGGTCGTCATCGATGGAACAACACAGGGTGGTTTCGCTGGCACGAACTTGATCACAATCGATGCTAGTGCTGTTACAGGCATCGCCTTGTCCGTTCGTAACGGAGCCGATGGAAGTATTGTCCGTAACCTGAACATCACCAACGCGGAGTTCGTGGCCGTCTTCTCCAGCGGTTCGCACGGTGACACGTTTGAAGAACTCGACCTTTCCTGGAGCGGCACCACGGGGACGGGAAGAGGACTGTCATTAAGTTAATCCAACGACAACATTGTCCGCAATGTGACGGCCACCAATCGCGCCTCCGGAATCGAGTTGAACGCGGCCAGCCGTAACGTCGTGGAGCATAATGACGTTAGCCAAGCAGGCACATCGGGAATCGGCATCAAGAATGTTTCCGACGACAACATGTTTCGGGACAACGATGCTTCGGGGTCTAACGTCGGCATCAACTATTTCGCTACAGGTTCGGGCAATTCCTATGTGGACAACGATTTGTCCGGCACGGCGCAGCGGGGTCTGGTCATCCGCAACGATTCAGAATTTGTGGCGATGGGGAACGATTTTACCGGTAGCCAACACGGCATGTGGTTGGGCTTCATGGATGATCTCGAACTGATTGCCGCGTCGACCACATTCGATATTGACGTCTCGTCTGTCGACGGAATCGGCCTGACGCTGGTCGAGATCTCAGGGAATTCAATCGTCGATGGTCTCGATCTCTCTTACATCAACGGGGGAGCATCAGGGACTGGCTTTGAATTGTGGAACTCCGATGGCGTCATTGTGAGTAATGTGACCGCCACCAATCGCAGCAGGGGAATCCAGCTCATCGGTGCCAGCGGCAACACGGTCGACCATAACAACGTCAGTCAGTCAGGCGGCCACGGCATCCACATTATCGGTGTTTCCAACGTCAACACGATCAGCAATAACAACGCTTCAGGGTCTGTAATCGGCATCGAATATTTCGGCACTGGATTGGAAAATTACTTCGTAGACAACAACTTGTCTGGTGCGACCAATTGGGGCCTAGTCGTTTATCGCGATGAACAATTCGTGGCCACGGGGAATGATTTCACCGACAGCGTCAACGGGATGTTGGTGAAACACATGGACGGCATCACGCTGGCGCCCTCGGCCACGTTTGACATCGACGTCTCGACAGTCACGGGGGTCGGCCTCCGGTTCCACTTCGTCACGAATTCGACCGTCGATGGCCTCGATCTTTCCTACTCCGGCAGCACGGCTACCGGAACAGGGTTGAATTTGTTCGTTAACTCCGACAACAACACTGTTCGCAACGTGACCGCTACCAATCGCAACACGGGAATCCAACTCAACAAGGCCGATGGCAATTTGATAGAGCAAAATAACGTCAGTCAAGCCGGAGACAGAGGCATCGACCTTGAGGCATCCAACGCCAACGTGTTCCGACAGAACGATGCGTCGGGGTCTTTCGTCGGCATCGGTGCTTTCCCCAGTTTGGGCAACGACTACGTCGACAACGACCTGTCCGGCACGGAGCGTTGGGGCCTGGTGATCATCGGTGATGCTCAATTCGTGGCCACAGGGAACGATTTTACGAGCAGTGGCCGCGGAGTCTATTTGGCCAACATGGACGGCATCACGCTGACCCCCTCGGCCACGTTCGACATCGATGTCTCGAATGTCACCGGGACGGCCCTCAATTTGGTTTCGATTACGAATTCAACGGTCGACGGTCTCGACCTCTCCTACACCGGCAGCGGGGCGAGCGGAATGGGTTTGAGTTTGATCAACTCGCACGTCAATACGGTCCGCAATGTGACCGTCGGCAATCGTGATACCCGGCATTTCCCAGATGGGATCTGAACCGACCGCACCAACGGACTGTTGAGCAGATGATACCCTGATGTCGCCTCTCGTTCCATGAATTCTCCTTGGCTTGGCCGTTTCAACCCACTTCTGG
>Ga0115002_10001577_pt1 | contig 31183 bp, 29 predicted proteins | sample ArcticOcean_MG_C_8_FD_89576 | JGI IMG/M metagenome (GOLD analysis project Ga0115002, IMG submission 89576) | Marine microbial communities from western Arctic Ocean - ArcticOcean_MG_CB11_86 | ecosystem: Environmental > Aquatic > Marine > Oceanic | place: Arctic Ocean: Canada Basin | collected... | reverse complement strand
TTGCATAGAGACCGCAGGCCTTTCGCGCGACGGGCCATTGGCCCTGGCGCAGGTAATTTAGAGGGGGATACATGGCTGAGTCTGAACTCTGGCCGTTGCTTGTTTACTTCCTGGCCGTTGTCGTGCTGGTACTGACAATTCTCCTGTTGTCCTGGCTCATGGGACAACGCACACCTATCCTGGACACGACGGCGGTGGGTGACCCCTTCGAGTCGGGTGTCCTGCCCCTTGGGACGTCCCAGGCGACCATTTCGGTCGAGTTCTATCTGATCGCTATGTTTTTCGTGATCTTTGACCTCGAGACCGTGTTCATCTTTGCCTGGGCCATCGCGTTCTTCGAGTTAGGCGTTTTCGGCTTTCTCTCCATCAGCGTCTTCATTCTGATTCTTGTTGTCGCACTGATCTACGAGTGGCGTTCGGGTGCCCTCGAGTGGGGTGTGAAAACCCGTTTTGCATCCCCCATTAAGCAGGAGCTGTAGTCATGGAGTGGAGTGTCACACCGGCAGGCGAGGGCATTCCTCTTGTTGATGCGGATTCAGCCATCGAGGAGCACATACAGCGAAACGTCATGATGGCAAGGTTGGAAGACCTCGTCGCGTGGGGGCGAAAGAACTCGATCTGGCCGTTCAACTTCGGTTTGTCCTGTTGCTATGTGGAGATGGCGACCGCTTTCACCAGCACGTTCGACATCGCTCGATTCGGATCCGAGGTTATCCGGGCAACACCGAGGCAAGCCGATCTGATGGTGATCTCCGGCACGTGCTTTCTGAAGATGGCACCGGTGGTGCAGCGACTCTACGAGCAACTGTTGGAGCCCAAATGGGTCATTTCAATGGGGTCGTGTGCGAATTCCGGTGGCATGTACGACATCTATAGCGTGGTTCAGGGGGTCGACAAATTTCTGCCCGTGGATGTATACGTACCGGGCTGTCCACCTCGACCGGACGCCTTGCTGCAGGGGCTGCTGATGCTCCAGGACGCCGTTGGCAAAGAGCGCCGGCCGTTGTCATGGGTCGTTGATGATCAGCGGGTGATCAAACCGGACCCCGTCAGCCAGAGGGATCTGCGGACACACGAACGTATGCGAACGACGGATCTAAGGCAGCCGAAGGACGTGTGAACGATGATCGTGTAGCGCGGCGGGAATGGCAGGCCTCAAGAACAAGTAGAAAAGTAAACAGACGGTTTGTGAGGAAAGGGGGCGAACTGTGGCTGCAGTGGTCGTACAGGATTCACCGGCATTTGCGCAACTTCGGCAGCGACGCCCGTCCTGTTCGATTGAGCTGCAAACGACGGCTGATGGCATTCCAACTGCCTGGGTCTCGCGGCAGGACATCCGGGATCTCGCGCGGTTCTTTCGCAACGAATCCAAGCCTCGGTACGAAATGTTGTATGACCTCGCCGGAGTCGATGAGCGGCAGCGTGAGCACCGACCATCGGTAATGGACTTCACCGTCGTTTATCACCTTTGGTCGTTCGAGGGCAACTGTGAGCTTCGGCTCAAGGTCGGCGTCGACGATGACGACATTCGCGTTCCGACGATATCCGACATCTGGCCCAGCGCGAATTGGTATGAACGCGAAGCGTGGGACATGTTCGGGATCGTCTTTGACGGCCACCCGAACCTGCATCGAATCCTGCTTCCGCCGACCTGGCAAGGTCACGCCCTGCGCAAGGATCATCCGGCGCGAGCGACCGAACTCGAACCCTTTAAAATGACGGTCGAACGGCAGGACGCCGAGCAGGAAGCACTGCGGTTCAATCCAGCCGACTGGGGCCTCAGTCGCAAGCATGACGACACTGAGTTCATGTTTCTGAACCTCGGTCCCAACCACCCGTCCGTCCACGGTGTCTTCCGCATCGTCCTGCAGCTTGACGGCGAACTGATCGTCGATGCGGTACCCGAGATCGGCTATCACCATCGGGGCGCGGAGAAGATGGCGGAGCGCCAGTCCTGGCACACCTACATCCCGTACACGGATCGCATCGATTACCTCGGTGGGGTGATGAACAACCTGCCGTACGTGATGGCACTTGAGAAGATGGCAGGAATCGAAGTGCCGCCGCGTGCCCAGGTGATCCGGATCATGATGTCAGAGATGTTCCGCATCTCAAGCCATCTGGTGTTCTATGGCACCTTCGCCCAGGACGTTGGGCAGTTGTCTCCCGTCTTTTATATGTTTGCGGATCGGGAGCGACTGTTTCGGATCGTCGAGGCGGTGACCGGGGGGCGCATGCATCCGGCATGGTTCAGAATTGGCGGTGTCGCGCAGGACCTGCCGGACGGCTGGGAAGCGATGTTCCGTGAATTCCTCGACTGGATGCCCGATCGCCTCGATCACTTTTACAAGATGGCGATGGACAATTCGATCCTTAAGAACCGCACTGTCGGAATCGGCACTTATACGACGGAAGAAGCATACGATTGGGGTATCACGGGTCCTGGCTTGCGTGCGACCGGAAAGGACTTTGATCTCAGACGCGACCGACCGTACGGGGGCTATGAGCAGTTCGAGTTTGATGTGCCGGTGTACAACGGAGGCGATTGCTACGACAGGGCGCGCGTCCGCTGCGATGAGATCAGAGAGAGTCTTAGGATCATTCGCCAGTGTGTTGATCACATGCCGGCGGGTCCCTACAAGTCGGATCACCGATTGACGACGCCGCCGCCGAAAGAACGCACGATGCATGATATCGAAACGCTCATTCACCACTTCGTCAACGTATCTTGGGGCCCCGTTATCCCGCCTGGTGAGTGCAGCGTCAGCATCGAGGCGACCAAAGGCAACAACATGTACTACCTGACCAGCGATGGCGGGGTTATGTCATACCGAACGCGCATCAGGACCCCTTCGTTTCCTGCGCTCCAGCAGATTCCGCTCATCTCGCGCGGATTGCTGATACCGGATCTGATCGCAATTCTTGCGAGCATTGACTTTGTAATGGCGGATGTAGACCGATGAGCGACGTTGCGGACACCCAACTGGCTCTTTTGACCGACGAGGAAGTTGAGGCGATCGAGTACGAGATTTCGCACCTGCCGATGCGCCGGTCGGCTGCGATCGATGCGCTGAAGATTGTGCAGGAGCAGCGTGGCTGGATTTCGGACCCGACGCTTGCCGCCATCGCGCGACTGCTCGAGATGTCGACCGCAGAACTCGATGGCATCGCCACCTTCTACAACCTGATTTTCAGGCAACCCGTGGGCGACAAGGTGATTCTCTTTTGCGACAGCGTTTCCTGTTGGGTGATGGATGGCGACAAGGTCTGCGCGCGGGTCAAGGACAAGCTTGGCATAGAGTATGGCGGGACGACGGCAGACGGACGCTACACCCTACTACCCGTGACGTGCCTCGGGGACTGCGACCATGCGCCTGCCATGATGATCGGCAAGGAGTTGCATCACGACCTGACCCCCGACGGAGTGGATGAGCTGCTGTGACAGATACCATGAATCTAAATGCCGACAGACCCCTGACCCGGAACATTACGCCCGGGTCGGGTGTAGCGGATCTCGAGACGTTCGAATCGACGGGCGGTTACACGGCCGTGCGGGACCACGTTGGCAAGACTGAGGCTGCCGATCTGCTGCAGGTTGTCATGGATTCGGGTTTGCGTGGCCGGGGTGGTGCGGGTTTCCCGACCGGCATGAAGTGGAGTTTTGTGCCGAAAGATTCCGGGCCGGGCCATCGTTACCTGGTTGCCAATGCTGACGAAATGGAGCCCGGTGCGTTCAAAGATCGACTGATCATGGAGCGTGATCCTCACCAGTTGGTCGAAGGCATGATTGTCTCGGCCTATATCATCAACGCGGACGTTGGTTACATCTTCATTCGCGGTGAGTACTACGAGGCGGCGCAGCGCCTGCGCGACGCAATCGCCGAGGCGAAAGCCAAAGGGTACCTTGGCACGAACATCCAGGGCTCTGGCTTCTCGTTCGATCTGCACGTGCACGTGAGCGCCGGTCGCTACATTTGTGGCGAAGAGACGGCGCTCATTAATTCGCTCGAGGGAAAGCGCGCCACGCCCCGCGCGAAGCCGCCGTTTCCGCAGGTGAGTGGACTGTTTGGCCGACCGACCATCGTTAACAACGTCGAGACGCTGTGCAACATTTCCCACATCGTTGCCCGGGGGGCTGATTGGTTCCAGGCGCTCGGTCTGGGAAAAGATGCCGGCACCAAGCTCTACGGCGTTAGCGGCCGGGTCAACAACCCGGGTTGCTGGGAGTTGCCGATGGGCACGACCATCCGCGAGATTCTGGAGGTCCATGCCGGCGGGATGCGTGAGGGCTATTCGCTCAAGGGATTCTTGCCGGGTGGCGCGTCTACTGATTTTCTTGTCGAGGAGCATCTCGACCTGCAGATGGAATACGACACGATCGCCGCGGCGGGCAGCCGAATGGGCACCGGCACGATGATCATCCTTGATGACAAAACGTGTCCGGTCGGCATGCTGTGCAATCTCGAACTCTTCTTTGCGCGTGAGTCCTGCGGATTCTGCACGCCGTGTCGGGAGGGCCTGCCTTGGGTCCACGGCCTGCTGGTCAATATCGAAAATGGCAACGGGCGGATGGAAGACATCGATTTGCTCAACCGGCAGGGACGTTTCATTGGTGCGATTGGCAACACGCATTGCGCCCATGCGCCGGGGGCAATCGAACCGCTTACGAGTGGTCTCAAATACTTCCGTGAAGACTTCATTGAACACATCGAGAAAGGGGCGTGCCCCTATCATTAGGGACGAAGAAGATGCTGCGTGACTTTGACTTTGACTTTGACGTTGCGTTAGCGACGCGATGTGAAAGGGGAAACGGGAAAGTAAGTGGTTAGGTACAAGACGACAATAAGCGGCAAACAAAGTCGATGACGGGATTCACGACCGGTCATCGGACGACTGCATTAAGGCTTGGACTATAAGGCTTGGACTAAAGAGAGCGGTACGGAGCGATCATGCCCACGATTCATGTCGACGATCAGGCGATCGAAGTTCAGGGGGGGACCAACCTGCTGCAAGCGTTGTTGCAAGCGAGCGAGGACCTTCCTTATTTCTGCTGGCACCCGGCGCTTGGGTCGGTTGGCGCTTGTCGGCAGTGTGCGGTTACCCAGTATCGCGACGAAGACGACACGCGTGGTCGCATCGTCATGGCGTGCATGACCGAGGTCACTGACGGTGCGCGTTTTGGGCTCGCGGCAGAGAGCGCTGCCGAGTTCAGAACGTCGGTGATTGAAAACCTGATGCTTAATCATCCCCACGACTGCCCTGTGTGCGAAGAGGGTGGCGAGTGTCACTTGCAGGACATGACCGTGATGGTGGGCCACCGTGACCGCGACTACCAGGGCCGCAAAACCACCTATCGCAACCAATATCTTGGGCCGCTGATCAGTCACGAAATGAACCGATGCATCACGTGCTATCGCTGCACGCGGTTCTACCAGGACTACGCCGGGGGCGTTGATCTGGCGGCTATGGCATCCCGTGATCGCGTGTACTTTGGCCGCGAATCCGACGGTATTCTGGAGAGCGAGTTTGCCGGTAATCTGGTCGAGGTCTGTCCGACCGGGGTCTTTACCGACAAGCCCCTCGCGGCACACTACTCGCGCAAATGGGATCTCGCGAGTGCACCGACGGTGTGTACCGGCTGTTCGCTGGGATGCAACACGCATACATCCGAGCGTTATGGTGAGTTGCGGCGCATCCACAATCGATATAACTATGACATTAATGGTTACTTCTTGTGTGACCGGGGCCGCTTCGGTGGCGGGTATGTAAACGGAGACAGACGGATACCGAACATCGGCCGACGGAATGACGATGGGACCTTCAGCTCGGTCAGCATCGACGCAGCGCTGGAAATACTCAAGGGTCTGCAGGTGGGCGATGCGTCCCGTCGCGTCGTCGGCGTCGGCTCACCGCGGACGAGCCTTGAGGCCAACTTCGCGTTGCGAGCACTGGTTGGTGAAGCTAATTTCTGTAATGGCATCGATGCCGCGGATCGGGCGACGAATGCGGTTACGCGGGCCGCACTGGCGTCGAACCTCACCGTGCCGACCATGCGTGGGGTTGAGCAAGCGGACGCTATTCTGATTGTTGGTGAGGATCTGACCAATCATGCCCCACGCCTCGCCCTTTCGGTGCGCCAGGCTGCCCATGCGAGGGCGACCGAGCTCGCCGCCGCAATCGGCATTCCCGCCTGGCAGGACGCAGCCGTGCGAACACTCGCGCAGGAACAGCGACACCCCGTCATGATCCTGGGTGCGCACAGCGATCGTTTGGATGATATCGCGTCGGTCAAAATGCGCCAGACGCCTGCTAGCATTCTTGAGACGCTTGCGGCGTTGAGCGAGGGTCTCGCGCAACGGCCTCGCGACGATGAACTGGCGGGCATCCTGGATGCACTGTTAAACGCGAAACGCCCGCTCGTGATCACGGGTAATTCACTGGGCGACGCAGCGATTGCCAGTGCGGCGTTAGCGTTTGCGACAAAGCTCAGGGCACGCGTTGATGAGACCGGTTTCCTCTGCGTACCTTCCGAGGGCAACAGCCTCGGCGTTTCGTCTGTCGAGGGCGGGTTGACGCTGGAAGCCGTGAGCGAGATCTCAAAGATCGATGCGTTGATCGTTGTTGAGAACGATCTGAGCCGGCGCCTGCCACCGGCGGTCTGGCAGTCACTCCGGGGTGCGACTGAGTGTCTGATCGTGATTGATGCGGTTGACAGTGCCACGGCGACCGGTGCGAATCTTGTCTTTCCAGCAGCAGCAGTCCCCGAGAGCGAAGGCACGTGGATCAACTTCGAGGGTCGCGCCCAACGTAGCTATGCGACGTTCGTGCCGGCCGAGCCCATCCAACAGAGTTGGGCATGGTTGCTTGCCATCGCGCGCGGCATTGGGAACGAGGCGCTGGCAGATATAGATGGGGTTTACGACCTGACGGCAGCATGTGCGCAGGCGCTCCCCGAACTCGCCGGGATCACCGGGGTTGCGCCCGATTCAGATTTTCGGTCAAAGGGTGCGCGCGTCGCGCGGATGCCAGCCAGGTCCACGGGGCGGACCGCCATGAGCGCCAACATTTCGGTGCATGAGCCAAAGCAGCCGTCCGACGCGGATTCGCCACTTGCGTTCTCGATGGAAGGTCATAATCGCGACTTGCCCGCGGCCATCCGGCCGTTCACATGGTCGCCGGGCTGGAACTCGAATCAGTCGATCCACAAGTTTCAGGCGGAGATTGGCGGTGCGAGTCGGGATGGCGATGCCGGCACACGACTGTTCGATGGCATGTCGCCTGACGACGTTGGGGCCGGTGCGGCGACGGACGAACGGCAATTGATCCCGCGACAGCACATCTTTGGCAGCGATGAGTTGACTGGGCTGACAGAAGCAATAGGACAACTGAGTCCGTCGCCTTATCTGGCGATCAGTAAGGCGCATGCGGCTCAACTCGGGGTGGTTGCAGGTGACGGACTGCAATACGAGGTTGATGGTGAGGTCCACAAGACCGCTGTTGCCGTGGATGACTCGCTGCCTGACGATCTCATTACGTATCCCGCGGGGATCGGCGGCACGGGCCACCTGCGGGGCGTTCTGGCCCTCACCGTGACCAAAGCAGAGGACTGGACGCCGCCGGTCTCCGATTCGCTTATTGCAACGGACAGCCGATCGTGAGCGTGCCGACGCAATTGCTGATTATTTTCGGGACCCTCTTCGGCGCGATCGGGGGTGCATCTGTTCTCATTTGGTTCGAACGGCGTCTGCTTGGGGTCTGGCAGGACCGGAAAGGCCCCAATCGGGTTGGACCCCTTGGTATTGGCATCGTCGTCGCGGACATGATTAAGATGTTCGCGAAAGAAGATTGGGTGCCACCGTTTTCGGACAAGTTCGTCTTCATCTTTGCCCCCACCGCCGTCATGATGGCGATGCTGCTGGGGTTTGCCGTGGTTCCGTTTGCACCGTCCATACACGTCATCGATCTCAATATTGCGCTGCTGTTCTTTCTCGGCATGACCTCCCTTGCCGTTTACAGTGTCCTGCTCGGAGGGCTTGCATCGAACAACAAGTACGCGCTTTTGGGCGGCTTGCGCGCAGCGGCGCAGATGGTCAGCTATGAGGTCTTCATGGGCCTGTCGCTCATGGGGGTCGTCATGATGACGGGTTCATTCAGTCTGGTTGACATCGTTGAGGCCCAGGAAGAGCGCGGTTGGTTTGTCATCAGTCAGTTTCTTGGCTTCTTTGTATTTATCGTGGCCGGTCTGGCCGAAAGTCATCGACTGCCGTTTGACCTGCCGGAGGCCGAACACGAACTGGTGGCTGGCTTTCACACCGAATACTCCGGCATGAAGTTCGGCATGTTCATGGTGGGTGAGTACCTTGGCGTCCTCCTGATATCAGGCATGATCGTCACGATCTTCTTTGGTGGGTGGCTCGGGCCTGCGTTCTTGCCCCCCATTGTCTGGTTTTTCCTAAAATCCAGCGCGTTTATTTGCTTTTTTGTGCTCATGCGCGCTGCGATACCCCGACCACGATACGACCAACTGATGTCGCTTGGTTGGAAAATCATGTTGCCGCTAACCCTCATCAACCTCATGGTGACGGGCGCGGTGCTGCTTTGGATGTGAGGTTTTACCATGATTGAGGCAGTCATTAGCCAGATACGTACGACCTGGCATGTGTTGTTGCACACCTTCACCAAGGCGGAGACGGTTCAATATCCGGAAGAGATGCCTTATCTCGCGCCGCGGTACCGGGGGCGGATTGTTCTGACCCGGGACCCGGATGGCGTTGAGCGCTGCGTCGCCTGTAATCTTTGCTCGGTGGCGTGTCCGGTCGATTGCATCGCATTGCAGAAGACGGAAGACGAGGAAGGTCGCTGGTATCCTGAGTTTTTCCGCATCAACTTTTCGCGCTGCATCATGTGCGGTTTTTGTGAAGAAGCGTGTCCCACCTATTCCATTCAGCTCACGCCGGACTTCGAGATGGCCGAATATGATCGTCAGAACATGGTCTACGAGAAGGAACACCTGCTGATCGACGGGCAGGGCAAATATCCCGGCTATTCCTTTTACCGGGTGGCGGGCAAGGCGATCGGCGGCAAGGACAAGGGTGAGGCCGAGAACGAAAACCCGCCCGTTGACGTACACAGTCTGCTGCCTTGATGGCTACTGTTGTGATGAGGGTACGCGTAAACATCGGTTGGTACCGGGAGAAACCATGAATCTGATCTTGTTCTATCTTGCGGCTGCGATCTCGCTCGGGTCGACGATCATGGCCGTCACGCGCTACAACCCGTCGCACGGTCTCATCTATCTGATCATTTCTCTCCTCGCGTCGGCCATCATCTTCTACTTGCTGGGCGCACCCTTTGCTGCCGTCCTTGAGATTGTTATCTATGCCGGAGCGATCATGGTGCTCTTTGTGTTCGTCATCATGATGCTGAACCTGGGGGCGAGGGGCGATGAGACCGAACACCGCTGGCTGAATCCGGCGATGTGGATTGGTCCTTCGGTTCTGTGTGTCCTCCTGCTCGGTGAAGTGGTCTACATCCTGCTTCAGACGCAGCAGACGCTGACCGGCGCAGCGATCAGCCCCAAGGCGGTCGGGCTCGAGTTGTTTGGACCCTACGTTCTTGCGGTGGAGATTTCCTCTATGCTCCTGCTTGCCGGGCTTGTTGGCGGTTACCACCTCGGACGTCGATTCCTTGTGGATGCCCGGTCCGGCTGGGTACCCGATGAGGCAGACCAATGATGGAAGCGGTAGTAGTGCCGATGGAGCATGGCCTGCTCCTCGCCGGCTTCTTGTTCGTGATCGGACTGCTTGGCGTGATGGCGCGTCGCAACGTCATATTCATTTTGATGTCGCTTGAGATCATGTTGAATGCGTGTGGTCTTGCGTTCATCGTCGCCGGATCCGCCCACGGCGAGGCAGACGGCCAGGTCATGTTCATGATTATTCTGACGATTGCGGCTGCAGAAGTCGTTGTTGGACTCGGGCTTGTGCTCCAGGCCCGGCGGCGCTTTAGAACTCTGGACATCGACCAGGCGAGTCAACTCGGGGGATGAATATGGGACTGACGTGGGTGCAATTGATCTGGCTGGTTCCCTTACTGCCATTTCTGTCTTTCCTGACGCTCTTCCTGACCCAGGGGCGGCTGCCGCGCCCTCTGGTTGGTGTGCTTGGGGCGGGCTCGGTCGGACTCGCCGCGCTCGTGGTTGGGGTCATTGCCACCGAGTATCTGGGTGCTGGCAACACGGCGCCGGTGTCAGTTCAGATGTTCCAGTGGATGAACGTGGGCGGTCTCAACCCGTCTTTCGGCTTCATCATCGACGGGCTCAGCATCACGATGCTCTGCGTCATAACGGGCGTTGGCTTTCTCATCCATGTTTACTCAACGTTGTTCGTGCTGGAGGAGAAAGACTACAGCCGCTTTTTTACCTACATGAACCTCTTTGTCAGCGCGATGATCATCCTGGTGCTGGCGGACAACCTGCTGCTGCTGTACCTCGGCTGGGAAGGTGTAGGGGTCTGTAGTTACCTGCTGATTGGCTACTGGTATGAGGATGCGAGCAACGGTCGGGCCGCACGCAAAGCATTCATCGTGACCCGAATTGGCGATGGGTTCATGGCGCTCGGTATGCTGCTGCTATTCACCCATCTCGGCACGTTGGAGATCTCGGCGGTCACGACCGCGGCAGCAGCGACCTTCCAGACGGGCGATACCATTCCGACAATTGCAGCGCTCCTGCTGCTCGGTGGCGCTTGCGGCAAGTCTGCACAGTTGCCACTGCAGACCTGGCTGCCGGATGCGATGGCAGGTCCGACTCCCGTTAGCGCGCTGATCCACGCCGCGACCATGGTGACCGCTGGTGTCTACCTGATCGCGCGGATGCATGATCTGTTTCTGCTCGCGCCTGTGGCGCAACTTGCGGTCGCGTTTGTTGGTTTGCTGACCTTGCTGGTCGCAGCAGGCACTGCGCTCACCCAAAATGACATCAAGCGGATTCTGGCGTACTCCACGATCAGTCAGATCGGCTACATGTTCCTGGCACTGGGCGTCGGCGCCTGGTCAGCGGCGATCTTTCACCTGATGACCCATGCCTTCTTCAAGGCGCTTCTCTTCCTGGGTGCCGGCTACGTCGTCTACAGCCTTCACCACGAACACGATATACGGCAGATGGGCGGACTCGCGCGACGCTTGCCGATCGGGTTCGCGAGCTTCCTGATCGGTAGTGCGGCACTTGCTGCGTTGCCGATGACCTCGGGATTCTTCAGCAAGGATGAGATTTTGCTCGCCGCTTATGAACATGGAGAGTGGGGCGGTCTCCTCTGGGCTGGCGGTGCGCTCGGTGCATTCCTCACCGCCCTCTACAGCTTCCGACTGGTCTTCATTGTGTTCCTCGGTCCCACGCGCACGGAACCGTCGGCACCCGCAGGTTGGCTGATGGGCGGGCCACTGCTCGTACTGTGCGTGCTATCCCTTGTCGGTGGATTTATCGATCCACCGGCGGCGCTCGTTCTGCCCGCGTCGCCACCCGGTCACGATGCTGTGATGCAATGGGTGACACCTGCGATTCCGATCGTCGGGGTGGTGCTCGCCTGGTTCCTGTTTAGCAGCAGAAGCTTCTCGTTTGGCGACTTTGCGACGGGGCCGGGCGGCGCGCTCCGCCGGTTCCTCTACAGTCACTGGGCCATGGACTGGTTGTACGACCGTACCATCGTTCGACCTTACTACTGGCTTGCGCGCATCAACCGTTCGGACGCGGTGGACTATGTGTACGCCGCAACCGCTGGTATCACTCGGGTCGGGTCCAGTGCGCTCGCGCTGACGCAGAGTGGTCAGCTTAGATGGTATGCAGGCACCATGGTTGGCGGTCTCGTTATCTTCGTCGCCATTCTGTTGGGGATTCTGTGATATGGAATTGATCCTGCTGATGGCGGTATTGATGCTTGGCGGTGGTGCCGCCTGGTTGACGGAAGCGTGGGATGAGGCATTGCCGCGGCGTGTGGCGATGGGGACGCTCGCGGTCGCGGCGGTCCTGACCTATATGTTGTGGCAGGGCAGTGACCAGTCGATTGCGTTGGGGACCGGCACGAGCGACTGGCGCCTGTTGATCAGTCATGAATGGATACCGCGGTTCGGCATCAGTTTCCTGTTTGGGCTCGACGGCATCAGTCTGATCATGGTCTCGCTGACCATCATTCTCGGCGTGGTTGCAGTGGTCTCGTCCTGGCACGAGATCGAGAAAGCCACCGGCTTCTTTCACTTTAACCTGCTGTGGACCCTCGCGGGTGTCGTCGGCGTCTTCACGGCTCTTGACCTCTTTCTCTTCTTTTTCTTCTGGGAAGTGATGCTGATCCCGATGTATCTCCTGATCGCCATTTGGGGTCACGAAGCTCGGTCCTACGCATCGATGAAGTTCTTTCTGTTTACGCAGATTAGTGGGCTGCTGATGCTGGTGTCGATCGTCGCCCTCGTCTTCGTGAATCATGAGGTGACCGGCGTATGGACCTTCTCGTACTTCGACCTCGTCGAGACCGTGCTGCCGCCCGATATTGCGTACTGGCTGATGCTCGGTTTCTTCATCGCATTCGTCGTCAAGTTGCCTGGCTTCCCGTTCCACACATGGTTGCCTGATGCACATACACAAGCACCCACTGCGGCGAGCGTCCTGCTTGCGGGTATCCTGCTCAAGACTGGCGGATATGGCCTCATTCGCTTTACGCTACCTCTCTTTCCCGAAGCCTCGCAGCAAATCGCACCACTCGCGATGGCGCTCGGTGCCGCCGGGATTCTGTACGGGGCTGTGCTTGCCTTCGCGCAAGTGGATTTCAAACGACTCGTTGCTTACAGCAGCGTCAGTCACATGGGCTTCGTGTTGATCGGTGTGTACGCCTGGAACGAGTTGGCGTTGCAGGGGGCGATGATGCAGATGATCGCCCATGGCTTCAGCACGGCCGCACTCTTCATGATTGCCGGGGCGTTGCAGCATCGCTTGCACACACGAGACATGATGGCGATGGGTGGACTGTGGCGCGACATGCCGCGCATGGGTGCGATCGCGATGTTTTTCATCATCGCATCGCTTGGGGTACCGGGACTCGGCAACTTCGTCGGCGAGTTCCTTGTGCTCGCAGGTGTCTTTCGCGTCGAGATAACGATCGCGGTGATTGCGACGATTGGACTGGTCGCCGGCGCGGCGTACGCACTGATCGCCATGCAACGCGTGTTTCAGGGGCCACGCCCCGACAATGCCGCCGCCGTCGCCGACTTTGGCGTCCTCGAAGTCGGGGTGCTGTTTTTGATGATGGTTGCCCTCACGGGCATCGGCATATATCCCCAACCCCTGCTGGATGTGTTGGAACCTGTACTCGCGAGCATCTATCAATTGAGTAATACCGACGTCGCCTGGATCGGGAGATTGCCATGACTGCCGCGCAGATGTTTGCCTTGCTACCGATCATCACTCTGACGGTTGGCATTCTCGTCTTGTTGATGGTCATTGCGTTCTCGCGCAGTTTAGCGGCGACCGCCATCGTCTCGATGTTGTCCCTCGCACTCACCGCTGCAGCATTCGTGGTCATTGCGCCGGCGGCAATGACTGACGGCGGTGTGGTCGTGACACCGCTTTTGGTGGTCGACGGCTTCGCGGTCCTGCTCGGCTTGTTGCTGACGCTCGCGTCGATTGCCGTTGCGGGACTCTCCTGGGATTACCTCAGCACGCGAGGCGATCTTCAGGAGGAGTTCTTACTGCTGCTTCTGCTCGCTGCGCTTGGCGCGATCATCCTCGCTTCAAGTGCACACGTCGCATCGTTCATGCTGGGCCTCGAGATGCTGGGCGTTTCCCTCTACGGGATGATTGCCTATCCGATGAAGGGCGTCTTGTCGCTGGAGGCCGCACTCAAGTATCTGATTTTATCGGGCGTTTCGTCGGCGTTCATCTTGTTTGGGGCGGCACTCATGTACGCCGACAGTGGCAGCATGGACTTCCGTTCGATTTCAGCGCTGACATCGGCTGACTCATTGTCGCTCATGGCCTCGGGGGGCAGTGCCTTGTTCCTGGCGGGCATCGCGTTCAAGTTGTCGCTTGTTCCGTTTCATATGTGGACGCCCGATGTGTACGAGGGCGCACCCGCCCCGGTGACCGGCTTCTTGGCGACCGTGTCGAAGACGGCCGTGTTTGCGGTCCTCGTCCGGGCCTTCTTGCCCGAAGAGGGAACGGCGGGCGGGGCTACTTTCTGGGGTCTGTGGTGCATTGCGATAGGCTCGATGCTGGTCGGCAACCTGCTCGCGCTGATGCAGAAAAATGTCAAGCGCCTGCTTGGATATTCATCGATTGCGCAACTCGGCTACTTGCTTGTCGCGTTTCTTGCGGGGAGTGCAGTCGGTGGATCTGAACTCGCGGTCGAGGCATCGCTCTATTTCCTCTTCGCTTATGTACCAACGACGCTCGCAGCGTTTGGGGTCGTTGCGATCATGTCGCGAGACGCGGGCGAGCAGGACACCGACCAGATCGAAGCGTACAGGGGCCTTTTTTGGCGTCGACCGTTCCTCGCTTTTGTCCTGACCGCTGCAATGCTGTCGCTCGCTGGCATCCCGCTGACCGGTGGTTTCCTTGGCAAGTTCTATGTCGTTGCAAGTGGGGTACAGGCGGAGCTCTGGTGGCTCGTTGGCGCATTGGTCGTCGGGAGTGGGATGGGCGTTTTTTACTACCTGCGAATCATCTTTGCGATGACGCAGGATGCCGATGGGGCCCGCGCCGTACCCGTTCCGTTTGCAAGCGGAATGCTCGTCGGCCTGTTGACGATTGCCCTCGTGGTTCTGGGGGTCTATCCAATGCCTATGATCGATCTGATCGCGCAGGTGATTGCGTCGGTCACCTGGGTGTAGGAGTTGTAAGAGGTACAAGAGGAGGAGAAGGAGCGAATGAATATGCTTCATTCGCTCCATGTCAGAGACTACATTGGTGCCCCATCCGGTCGTACTCAAAGCCGATATGTCAGTCTTTGAGGCGGCTCATCTGATCCTCCAACACAGAATCTCGGGCGCGTGCGTGGTCGATGAGTCGAGGCGCTTGATCGGTATCGTCTCCGAACTCGACTGAATGCGGCTCTTGTTGTCGGCCGCATACAATGACGATGAATTCGTTGAGGGACTGGTGCAGGACGTGATGGCGACGACCGATCTTGAAACGGGCAGCCCGGGTCACGACATCGTCGATGTCGCCATGTCCATGCTGGACCACAAGCCCCGGCGCCGGCCGGTTGTGGACGAAGGCGGGGGACTGATAGGTCAGGTCACCTGTCGCCAGATACTCCGGGCGATCAAAGAGGTGAGAGGGTACAAGGACCTGACAGAGCGCTAGTCCCGCATCGTTGGCCTGCGTTTGGCCAGGACGACCATCTGTCGTCCGGGTGCCCCCGGTGCACATTCGTCGTCAACTGAGAAGCGCGACAAGTCATCGCTTCTCGCTTCGGGGTAGCTGCAGACCCAGGTCAAAGCCGATTCAGAGACGACTCGTTGCAAGGTAGTCGCCTCGATCGTCCGCAGTGGACCGCCCCAGCCGAGTGCGAGTTGCCGCTCGCCGTCCACCACGGTGATTTCATCCAGCGACGCGGTCACTGTGACATCTCCCCGGGCCATCTGCCGCTCATCGGTGAGCACGATCGCCCCGGTCGCATCTGCAAGATCAATGTCGAGAACATAAATGCCGTGGTCGCCGAGAACATTCCCGACAGAGGTCAGGTGTTGGTGCTAGTCTGCATCAGAGCCGAGCAGCCGGATCGAACTCATGGGGCAGAACGCAGCCTGGGTGCCTGCCAGTGCCACAAGGGGCAAGTCGCGCATGTCTGCGAGCACGGATCGACAGGTCGGGGCGTGCTGAGTCATGTACGCCACCATTGCCGGGTTGGCGTCGATCCCGGTTATCTCCCATCCCTCCTCAGCGAGGAGCTTGCTGATGGCACCCGGCCCGGAACAAATCTCGACAACGGCGCTGCCCGGGGCAATGCCGTGAAGGATGAGAGCGTTGTGATAGAAGCTCGCTTCGTCCCGGCGATCCCAACCGAACAAAATGTCGTAGTAGGCAGGAAAGTCATAGATGCCTGGCGTCATACGTAGCGTTCGAGGCGGTCACCGATTTCTTGCGCGAACTCTGCCGTTGTGACCGAGCCGCCGAGGTCGGGGCTACATATGCCGCCTTCGATCGCTGAGTGGATCGAGGTCTTTAACGCGATCGCTGCCTCGCGTGCTCCGACCTGTTCGAGCAACATGCCAAAGGCACGCAGGATGCCGGTCGGGTTGCTGGCCCCGTCGCCCGCGATGTCGTCTGCGGTACCCCCGGTTGCTTCGAACATCGCGATATCAACTTCATCATAGGCATTGAACGCGAAGTGAGCGCAGCAGCCGACACCAACACTGCCCACGAGCCCGGTCGCGAGATCGGAGAGAAAGTCGCCGTATTCGTTCAGGACGAGGAGCGCTTCGTAGTTCTCCGGCTGCATGATGATGTTCGAAAGGGATGCATCGAAGAGTTCTTGCTCGTGTTCAACCTCAAGAAACTCCAGGTGCGCTTCCTCAATGACCCGCTCAAAGAAGCCGTCTGTTTGCGCGTGGGTAGTGTGCTTGGATGTTGACGTCACTTTGAGGCCCTTGGTCTGCGCCAGATCAAACGCGAAACGCGCAGTCCATCGAATAGGATCCCGCTCCACGATTCGAACTGAGACCGCCCCGTCATTGCCGATGGTCCGGCCTGGATCATCGTATGTGCCATCGCTTGCGAAGTTGGTCGCAACTCCTGATATTGTCTCAACCGGGCGGTGGATGACGCTGAAGTTGCACATCCGCATTAGAACCGTGTTCGGGCGCGCTCCGCGGGTTTCAGTGGGGTACTTCAGCGCCAGACCCGTTTCCCGCATTGACGCGACCAATTCGTCGTAAAGTGCGCGGCTCCGCTTGCGCCGGTGGCGACCGAAAGATCGAACGGTATGAACGAGAATGGGACAGGAAGCAATTCAGCAATGTGATAGACGGCTTCCCGCAAATCGTCTGTGATGCCGTCACCCAGTAATTCCGTACTCTCAATAGCCCTGTAGAGGTTGCCTAGCCACAGTCCTTGTCAGATGTCCTCAGGCGATTTGGCAGGCTCTGGATTGACGCTTGCCCGTCAGGGACGTGATGGGGCGGACTTTGTAGATCTTCTGGGGTTGAAAAAGGACAAATACCATTGCCAGTTTCTATTCGAAGAGCCACGGTTGCAGTTGCTTCGCATTTTCGACCACGATCTGTTGCGCCTCCGGCGATTCACCGTCACCCGGAATCCGCAAGCCAAGCTTTTCGAGGACGTAATGCACCAACGCCCCTCGGGTGGGGATGTTGAGCTGATTATTGGTCATGCCATAGTCATGTGCGACGACCTCCTGTTGCGTTGATGTCAATCGAGGGTCAGGGCGGATGAGCACGTTGATTGGGGTATGCCAGGCAGCGTCGTCCGATTCGTTGTTCGGTGAGTCGTCGAGCATCTCGGCGTCGCCGCGAAAACGACTCAAAACGAAGTCCCGGAAATCCTGATTCTTCTCACAGAATGCGCGGACATGCCAGCGCGACCCGGTGAAGACCAGTGTGTGCGGCACGATGATTCTGCCCTCCCGATCAGGGTTGTGCACCGACACGTAGTCAACCTCAAGGCGGCGCATGAGCCGGGAAGCTGTGACGATCGGCCGTATGATTCCCGGCGTGATCGCGCGCACCGGCAGGCCGAGCACCTCGGTGTTTGCGACCTGCAATGACAGTGCTTCAAACGTGTTGCTGAGTTCCTGATTGCGATTGAGCAGGTGCAGGTATTCGTCAGCGACGCCACTTGTGACGCGGGGTTCGAAGTGATCTGCAGGCCGGTAGCCCTTGATGTACTTGTCGTAATACAGGTTGCCCGGGGCTATGTCGCGAAGGTAGTTGTTGATGTCCTTTGAGGCCTGTTGCCGGCCGATACCAAACGACCGTGTCAGGTGGTTGGTGGTCAGGCGCCCTTCCCAGTAGCCGATGATCTCGATCAACCGGTAACGCAGAAGAAGATCCCAGCGGATGGCCCAGCGCTCGCTCATTTGTCAATTCTCCATGGGTCTGTCTCATTGACCCCGTCGGTTTGGTGTTGAACCCGTTAGCAGCATTTCACCCTGCCGGATTACCGCGTGTCGCAGGTTCCCGCAGAAAGAGTCTGTATGAAAACACGACACACACATGTCGTCAATGTAGACATGTCGTCAATGACGACGATAATGTCTGCCGACCGTCTATCTGTGTAGAAGGGAGATCAGAATGACCGGGATACATACCATTGAATGTCCGAATTGTGGTGATCGCGTCGACGTCACGGCGGCGATGAGGCAGCAAGTCGAGGACAAGGTCCGCACAGCGCTTGCCGGCGAGTTCGCGGGGAGGGAACGGCAACTGGGTGAAGATCGTGATGCTTTGCTCGCGGGACGCACGGCGCTCGTCCGGGAGCGCGACGTGCTGGGTGTCGCGGTCGCTGAGCAGGCCAAGGCGGTAGAAGACGCGACAGCAACAGAAGTTAAAGTCCGGGAGCGTGATCTCCGGGCGTCGATCGTCGCCGAGGTGGCGAAGGAGACCAATGATGCATTCGAAGTCCTACAACAGGAATTGGAAGAGAAGTCAGCGAAAGTTGCAGCTCTCAACAAGGCTGAAGCCGATCTCTCGCGACTCAGACGGGAGAGCGCCCTCCAGCGCTCGGCCATTCAGGCGGAACTGCAGAGGGGATTTGATGTGGCGCTTGCCGACGAGCGCATGCGCATTTCGAGGTGTGAGCCGGGCAAAGCCGAGATGGAGTTGTTGGAAAAGGACTCTGTCATCCGCGAACTTGGAGCGCAATTGAAGGATGCCCAGCGTCGCGCCGAGCAGGGTTCAAGTCAGCGGCAAGGCGAGACCCAGGAGGTCGCGATTGAGCCGTGGCTGGGCACGCAGTTTCCCCTCGACTCGATCGATGCGGTGCGCAAGGGCATTCGCGAGGCAGACTGCCTGCAGACAATCAACACGCAGCGGCGCTTAAGCTGTGGGCGGATTTACTACGAGAGCAAACGAACGAAGCGTTTCAGCGTGGCGTGGATCGCCAAATTCAAGTCCGACCTGCGTGAGTCTGGCGCCGACATCGGTGTGCTGGTGACCGAGGCCATGCCGGCCGACATAGAACGAATGGGCCAGCGCGAGGGTATATGGATCTGCACCTTCGATGAGATGAAGGGCCTGGCAAAAGTTCTGCGTGAGAGCCTGATTCGTCTGAGTGAGGCACTGGCGACGCGGGACAACCAGGGCTGCAAGATGGCGCGGGTGTACGACTACGTCACCGGCTGTGATTACTACCGCGAGGTAGAGGCGGTGCTCAGCGCGTTCTTCGAACTCCAATCCGAGCTCGACCGGGAAAAGCGGGCACTCGCAGCCATCTGGAAGCGGCGGCAGAAACAGATCGAGCGCGTCCTTGACGGCACGACCCTGATTCACAATTCGATCTGCGGGATAGCGGGGCATGCGGTCGAACCGATTGCACGATTTGAACTCGATGAGTTGGCCTTTGAACAGGGCGACGATGACCGGGGTGAGCGAGTCCGGCCGGATGCGTCAACCCACGTGGAAGCTCTGAGCGAGAATGCGAGCGACGATGAAGATGGCAGTGTGCCCGCACGTGGCGATCTGGACATGAGCGCGCAGACGCCGATCAACCTTTCCCCCGCCAACCCTTGCGCGCCATTCACCCAAGATGTTGAGACCGCAGTAGCCTAAGCCAGCCGCTACTTTCACCAGCGCCGTGGTGATGACTGCCGGTAGACGGGTCCGCGCCCAGGATGTTTGGTGGACCTGCTCGGGTCCCGCGAGTCTTGATTCGCAAGGGCCAATGCGCCGGACGTGTTCGTGTCGCGCTCTTTTGTACAGAGCTTTTGTAAGGCGCTTTTGAGGAGTCTGGTGGAAGCGTGTGGGCATTGCCCGCATTGGCAGAAGCGATGTCGTCGAACGCAGACCATGACGCTCGGGAGGACAGATGGCGAGGGAGTGCTGGGTGGTGCAGAGAGTGCAGAGTGTTTATAGAGTTGAGAGAGTGCAGAGAGCGGAGGGCAAATATGACGCGACCGGAAATCAAGGCGGCGTCGCTGATCGCGGAGGTGCTGCATTTGGCGCCACGTGATGTCACTGTCGTCAGTTTGCAGTCCGTGCTCCGTAGCTGGCAAGCATCGACCCGAGATGGATCAGCGCGCCGGGGCCTGCCGGGGAGTCACGCTGCGACCCGACTGACTGATGCGCCTGCGGCAAATGAGATGTGCAGGCCGCGGACCCGCCGGCGTTGCTCGGCGCGTGTGGTTTCCATCCGCGGATCAAACTCGGGAGCAACCGACTCAATTGAATGTACCGAGAGCGATTCCCTGGATTCTCGGGGTGTGAGGCGTTACACCGCGTGAAGTCGTACCGGCAGTTTCGAGTAGCCGTGCACAAAATTTGACCGAACCGGCACCGCATCCCCCGTGACTTCGATGTGACTGAAACGCAGTAGGATCTCTTCCCAAAGTACGCGAAGCTGCATCTCCGCCAGCCGGTTGCCCATGCAGCGATGTATGCCGAATCCGAACGACAGGTGTTGTCTTGCGTTTGGGCGATCGATGATCAGCTTGTCGGCATCTTCAAACACCGTGCTGTCCCGGTTGCCGGAGGCGTACCACATGAGGACACGATCGCCCGCCCGGATTTTTTTGCCGCCAATGATCGTGTCTGCAAGCGCCGTCCGGCGCATGTAAGACAGCGGGGTTTGCCAGCGTATGATCTCGGCGACCATGTTGGGGATCAGTCCATGGTCGCTTTTCAGCTTTTGAAACTGGTCGGGGAACAGGTTAAGTCCAAGGACGCCACCGCTGATTGAGTTGCGCGTTGTGTCGTTGCCACCGACAATCAGCAAGATGAGGTTGCCGAGAAAGGTCGTCGGGTCCATGTCCTTCGTCGCGTCGCCCTGAGACAGCATCGATATCAGATCGAAACCGCCGGGCTTGTCCGCGCGTTCATGCCAGAGCCGTGTGAAGTACTCAAGGCATTCGAGTAGCTCAGCGCGCCGTTGATCCTCAGACTCAACGATGCCACTTTCAACCTCGGCGGTGGCAACGTCCGACCAGCGGGTCAGCTTGCGTCGATCCTCGAACGGGAAGTCGAAGAGCGTCGCGAGCATCTGCGTCGTCAATTCAATGGCAACCTTGTCGACCCAATCGAATTCCTCCCCAACAGGCAGCGAATCGAGGATTGTGGCCGCGCGGGAACGGATCGTGCTCTCAAGATTCGCGAGGTTTGATGGCGCGACCGATGGGCTGACCACCTTGCGCTGGGCATCGTGTCGCGGCGGGTCCATGGCGATGAACATCGGCAACGGAAAATCCTCATCCGGGTCGTTGACGACAATGCTGCCTTCTGATGAGAAGAGCTCATGGTTGGAGTCTGCCGCCTTGATGTCTGCGTACCGGGTGAGCGACCAGAAACCGCCGACTTCGTCTGATTCCCACCAGTGCACGGGCGACTCGTCGCGCAGTCGCGCGAGAAACGGCAGGTACTCATTTTGCTCCCACATGAGGGGTTGGAGGAGGCAAATGTCTTCAAGCGGCATTTGATAGGGGTCGAGCTTGGGCTGTTCACCCATGGTATTTGTGCCTCCGCCAATGGGTTAAATCGATTCCGCGGCCGAGACCAGGATCAATCCTGTTGCGCAAGCCCCGTCAGTTTAGTGCAGGGCTCGCTGCTGATTGCGCGGCAACTTAACAGGATTTGGATCAGCCAGGTATGCCGGGCTCAAGGTGTTTGTAAGTATATTGTGGGGTCACCCTGCGTCCAGCGTTGGGTTGCCAGGTGGTGCGACCGTCCCCACCGCGATTGTGGGGCGTATTTGCTATGAGCCGCTTCTGGCTTAACATGCGCCGAGCAGGCAGCCTGCTCGGCCAATACATGGATATCCTGTTCGTTCGCAAGCCGTGAATATCATCGCGGCAGATCAAGAACCAGGCGGTTGTTGTTTGACGGTGATCGAGTTGAGGCCGCTGGCCCTGAATTTCGCGATCGAAGATGAAGATGAAGATGAAGATGAAGATGAAGAGTGAAGAGAGTGCAGGGAGCACGCTTCAGCACCTGCTAGTTTAGACCCTGGGCACCTCCAGTCATGGCGAGAGAACACGCGCGGCGACGTCGGGAACCCGGTAATAACCCGCGGCGAGGGGTTGCGCTCGCGCCTGAGGTCGAAGCCGCGATCGACGCGTGCATGATTCGGGATCGACATCGATTCCGGCGCGAGGCTGAGAAAGGGTCCGAGCGCTGGCGGAAGCTCGAGCCGGAGGTTGCGCGTTCCAAAGCGCTCGCGGATCGCAGGCGAGCACTGTTGCCGAAACCCGTTTATCCACCCGCACTCCCGGTTTCCGGGAAGGCCGATGAGATAATGGGAATCCTGCGCCAGCATCAGGTGTTGATACTTGCCGGGGAGACGGGTTCTGGCAAAACGACCCAGATCCCGAAAATCTGTCTTGGCCTCGGTCGCGGTGTGTTTGGACGCATTGGCCACACCCAACCCCGTCGGGTCGCGGCCCGGAACGTCTCGCAGCGGATCGCGGAAGAACTCGGCGTCCAGTTCGGCAAAGAGGTGGGCTACCAGGTCAGGTTCACTGACCAAAGCGGCCCGGAGACGCTTCTCAAGGTCATGACCGATGGTGTTCTGCTGCAGGAGACGCAGTCTGACCGCTTCCTTGAGTCTTATGACACCATCATCATCGACGAGGCGCACGAGCGGAGTCTCAACATCGACTTTCTGCTCGGTTACATCAAGCGCATTCTGCCGAAACGGCCTGATCTCAAGTTGATTGTCACCTCCGCAACGATTGACGTCGAACGCTTCTCTCGGCACTTCAACGACGCGCCCATCCTCGAGGTGTCAGGCAGAATGTTCCCGGTTGAGGTGCACTACCGTCCGCTTGAGGATACCGATCGTCAGCGGGATGCAGACGAGCGGGTGCGAAACGGCATCCTTGATGCCGTTGCTGAGATTATTCAGATGGAGCGCGCCTCGGGCGGTCTCGCCAAGGCGCGCAGGGGACAAAGTGACATCCTGGTTTTTCTGCCCGGTGAGCGCGAGATTCGGGAGACTGCGCAGGACCTGCGGCGTGCGCAGCTTCGGGATGTTGAGATACTGCCACTCTATTCCCGTCTGAGCGTGGCCGAACAGAATAGGGTGTTTGCCCCGCACACGGGGCGCCGCATCGTGCTTGCGACCAACGTCGCGGAAACGTCGCTGACAGTTCCGGGTATTCGCTACGTTATCGATCCCGGCCTGGCGCGTATTTCTCGATATAGCGTGCGCTCCAAGGTTCAGCGCTTGCCGGTTGAAGCGATATCGCAGGCGAGCGCCAATCAGCGGATGGGTCGCTGCGGCCGGGTGAGCGAGGGCGTTTGTTTCCGCCTCTTTGCCGAGGAGGACTTCCTGTCACGGGATGAGTTTACGGAGCCGGAAATCCTGCGCACCAACCTCGCCGCCGTGATCTTGCAGATGTTGACACTTAAGCTGGGCGAAATGGCCCAGTTTCCGTTTGTGGAAAAACCTGAACAGCGTCAGATAAATGATGGTTTCGCATTGCTTCGAGAACTTGAGGCCGTGAGTCCTGCGAAACAGATCACCCGTCTGGGTCGAGATGTCGCGCGTTTGCCTGTGGACCTGCGATTGGCACGCATGCTCGTCCAGTCGCACCGGGAAGGTTGCGTTGCAGAGATGCTTATCATTGTCAGCGCTCTGGCGATCATCGACCCTCGCGAGCGACCACACGATTTCCAGGCGGCGTCGGATCAGTCCCATCGATTGCACTGGCACGAGCGGTCGGATTTCCTGTCGCTCGTCAATCTGTGGCGGCAGTATGAGGACGAGCGAGCTGCCCGTTCGAGTGGGCAGTTGCGCAAGTACTGCCGTGATCACTTTCTGAATTTCCTGCGAATGCGGGAGTGGCGGGATGTACACAGGGAATTGCGGCTCATGGCGCGCGAGATGGGGATGCGCGAGAACCCCGAGCCAGCAGACTACCCGTCAGTCCATCGGTCGATCCTATCGGGGCTACTTGGAAACATCGGCGAGAAGGGCGGGGACAACGAGTACCTTGGCACCCGCAACCGGCGCCACTTCATCTTTCCGGGATCGTCGCAATTTTCTCCCAAGCCGCGCTGGATCGTGGCCGCCGAGTTGACGGAGACGACCCGCCTTTTTGCGAGGACCGTGGCGGGGATAGACCCGGAGTGGATCGAGCCGCTGGCCGGTCACCTGGTTTCCCGCACGCACCACGATCCCTACTATGACGTGACGCTCGGTCAGGTCATGGCCCTTGAACAAGTGACCCTCTACGGTCTCGTCATCGTCAAGCGCCGCGCGGTCAGTTTTGCCGGCGTGGATGCCGGACAGGCGCGAGCCGTGTTCGTGCAGATGGCGCTCGTCGAGCAGGCAATGCGCTCAGACGCGCGGTTTTATGTGCACAACAAACAGCTGGTCGAAGCTGTCGAGCGGCTCGAATCGAAGACGCGTCGCCGCGACATTCTGGTCAGCCCCATGGCGATCTTCCAGTTCTATGATGAGCGCTTACCGCAGGATGTGTCGTCGGTACAGGCACTGGACCAGTGGCGCAATCAGGCCGAGAAGAACGATTCCGGCATCCTCTGCATGACGCGCGAAGATCTGATGAGAAATGAGGTCGTCTTGTCAGAGGCGCAGTTTCCAGACGAGATCGAGGTCCGTGATATGCGCCTCAAGCTCAACTATCACTTTGATCCGCAGCATCAGGACGACGGCGTGAGTGTCAGCGTACCCGCATCCGTGTTGCATCAGGTGCCGAAAGCGCAATTGGACTGGCTGATTCCGGGTCTTTTGCGAGACAAATGTGTCGCTCTTATAAAGTCTTTGCCGAAAAATCTGCGCAAGAACTTTGTGCCCGCGCCGGACTACGTTGATCGAGCGATTGAGAACATGCAGTACGACGGTCGGGTTTTGAAGCTCACGCTGGGCGAACGACTGCGACAATTAACCGGCGTTCGCATTCCCGAAGACGCGTGGGGTGAGACGTCGCTTGATGATCATTTGGCGATGAACGTAAAGGTGCTCGACAAGGCGGGTCAAATCGTAGGCGTTGGGCGTGATCTCAACCGGCTCATCGGCGAGTTTGGAAGTGCGGGCGAGTCCACCGGGAGTGTTGCACATCCGTTCGAGCGCACGGGTGTCACAGACTGGGACTTCGAGCTTCCGGAACGGGTCACATTTCGCGAAGCGGGCGTCGAGATCAACGGCTATCCCACCGTCCAGGCCGAAGGAGACACGGTGTCGCTGCGAGTCCTCGACAACAAGGCAAAAGCGGCGCGTGCGACGATGCAGGGAACGCTGGCGCTAATCATGCGGCGGCTGCCTGACCGGGTGCGATACGTGCGCAAGAATCTGCCTGGCTTCACGCGAATCGCGCTCCATTACTCGACCATCGGCCGCGAGTCAGACCTCCGCGACGAATTGACCGCGGCGATCTTTCGCTACACCTTCATCGACGACAAGGCGCTGGTCAGGACAGCGGCTGATTTCGCTGAACGACTGCAGGCGCGAGGCGAACTCATCGATGTGATGAATCGCGTCACCAACATCGTCGCTGAGTCCGTCGCGGGTGCACATGAAATCAGGCGTGGTCTGGATCAGTCCACGCCCGCGCACCAGGACGTCAATGAGCAGCTACAACGGCTCCTGTCGCCCGGATTCCTGAATAGCCTACCGTTTGCGTGGCTGCGCCACGTGCCGAGGTATATAAAGGCCGCTGCGAATCGTGTCCAAAAGCTCGACGAGAATCCGGCCAGGGACGTTGCGCAAATGCGCGAAGTGCAAGAGGCGCAAGAGAGAATCGATGGCATGACCGACCAGATAGATGCATCCGCGGAGTTGCTGCAGTATCGATGGATGTTGGAAGAGTTCAGGGTGTCGCTCTTTGCCCAGAATCTGGGGACGAGTCTGCCAGTCTCGGGGAAGCGGCTTCGAAAGCAATGGCAGAAGTATCAGTCGCTCTGATGCCTGGGGCGGCAAAGCAGCGTTTCGGACGACATGACGCCGGTTAACACGGGGGACCTGAATGATGGAGACGATGGCGAAGGGCTACGGACTGGTCGAGGGGCCGGTCTGGGATCAGGCACGTGGATTGCTATTCAGTGACGTCGTTTTCGGTGGCGTGTTTGCCGTCGACGGCGATGGGGTTGTCTCCACGGTCTTTGGGCATCGGCGGGGGATTGGCGGGATGTCCCCGCACGTGGACGGCGGGCTCGTCGTCAGTGGACGCAACATCTCGTACAAGTCGTTTCAAGGCGGCGAGTCGCGAATGTTGCTGGATCGGGACGTCGACAATGATCTGGTTGGCTACAACGACATCACAACCGATGCCGCGGGGCGTGTCTATTGCGGCTCCCTCGGGTCGAGCCCCATCTTCGACGATGGTCGTGAGCCCACTGCTGGTAACCTCTTCCTGATTGATCTTGATGGCTCGGCACGTCAGGTTGCTGCGGATGTCCAGCTTACAAACGGGCTTGGCTTCGCACCCGACGGCAAGACGCTCTACTACGCGGACTCACGGCGGCGTTCAGTCTTTTGTTACACCGTGGATGCTGCGGGGGATCTGAGTCAAAAACGTCTGTTTGTAGAGACCGAACGGGGCTCGCCTGACGGCCTTGTCGTGTCTGTCGATGGCGCTGTCTGGGTGGCGCTTGCGGGCGGGGACGGGGTTGGCGTGTACGAGGCGAGTGGCCGACTGCGGGAGCACATCGGGATACCAACCCCCATGTGCACCAGCGTGTGTTTTGGTGGCGGTGACCTGCGTGATCTCTATATCGTGTCTGGATCAGAGGGTACCGGGTCAGAGCGTGGCGGCGCGGTCCATCGGGTCCGCACGGACGTTGCGGGTTTGCCCGTCCCCCCAGCGCGAGTTCCTGTCTAGTTCTTGTCCCAAAATTGCCATCCTGACAATTCTTGGGAGTCGGTTTGCAAGCAAATCTCGCATGTTCTTGCAGAAAAGAGGCCTGCGGAAAATGGCGGTGCATCCCTGCACCCACGCCAGTGCGCGCCCCAGAATGAAGTTCTGGGACAGGAACTGTCTAGTCTCGGGCCTGCTACACCAATACACGGATTTCTCGGTCGCTTCGCAAGCCGTGCATGCCGTGGCTGAAATCCGCATTTTTCGAGGCGGGCCAACCGGCGTGCGTTGATTGCGCGGACTTGGTTGGTGGTTCGGAGTTCCGTCACGTTGAACGTTCAGAGATGCATCTTGCGCGTGGTGGTGGTCACATCTGTGCTGGTCTTGTCGCCCGGTGCCAATGCGGCTGATCCCTTCGAGCGCATCAATCGGGTAACACACGCGATTAATGAAGGCGTTGACCGCATGTTGTTGCGCCCTGCGCCCGTCGGCTATACACGGGTATTACCGGCATTTGTTCGGGGCGGATTGGGTAACGTTGGTTGTTGGATGCGTGGGGTTCACCGCATTCGCTTGTTTTACCTGTCTTGCATAGTAGAGTTCGAACTCGAACAGCCACTAGCGCCAACAAAATGCCGCCTGCTCTAACCTTTAATACCAAGTTCTCCTATGGCATCGGGCAACTTGCTGAAGGCCTCAAGAATTCTGCGCTGAGTACTTTTGTCCTATTTTACTACAATCAGGTGCTAGGTCTGTCAGGCACACTTGCCGGTACCGCCATCTTCATCGCGTTTATTTTCGATGCTGTAACCGACCCATTGGCGGGATCCATTTCTGACAACTGGTGATCCAGGTGGGGCCGCAGACATCCATTTATGTATGCGTCTGCTATTCCTCTTGGGATTGCGTTTTTCTTGCTTTTTTCGCCGCCTGACGGACTCTCCGAATGGTCTCTCTTTTTGTGGTTGACGGTCACGGTTGTACTAACAAGAGCGGCAATGACGTTATACCACGTGCCTCATATTGCCCTGGGGGCAGAGCTGTCTGACGACTATGACGAGCGAACCCAGATCGTTTCATACCGCTACTTTCTTGGCTTCGCCGGCTATCTGGTCGCCTACTATCTCGGCTTCGGCGTATTTTTCAGCGACTCGGTAGAGTTTCCACGCGGCCAGTTTAACGTGGATGCCTACGCGCCATATGCGCTGGTACTTGCATTCACCATGGCGGCTACCGTTCTCTGGTCAGCCTGGGGCACACACAACCGTATCCCGTATTTGCCTGTGGCACAAGCCGATGCTCAGGCTATCAAACTGACCATAGCGAAGGTCTTTACCCGCATGTTCGGCGAGATAATGGGCGCGCTTCGTAACCGTTCGTTCGCGTGGCTCTTCGCCGGCACGATGATCATCTTTGTCATGGTGGGTGTCGATGGGGCGTTGAATCTATACCTGTTTGAATTCTTCTGGGAACTAAGTTCTGCGCAAAAGCTCAACGTTCTGCTGGTTTACCCGGTTGGCATCATGGCTGGGACGTTTATCGCACCCGTGTGGCATCGGCATTTCAACAAGCGCTCCGGGGTCGTCTTTGGCGGCGTTTACTGGGCACTGTGCCAAATAGTGCCGATACTTTTGCGTTTCATTGGTGCTTTCCCTGAAAATGGAACAGAACCGCTTGTCATTACACTGATGGCAGTAAAATTAACCCAGGGCATTGCCGCAGCTCAATTTCTGGTGAGTTTTAACTCAATGGTTGCCGACATTGCAGACGAGCATGAACTAGCGACTGGCAAGCGTCAGGAGGGTATCTTTTTCGCTGCGGTCTCATTTGCCAACAAGACCACGGTCGGGCTCGGGTCGCTTATTGGCGGCGTCGGCCTAGATCTCATCAACTGGCCCACCCAGGTTCAACATGCGGCTGACATCCCGGCAGAGAAATTGGGTCAGCTAGGCCTGCTTTACGGACCGCTTCTCGCTGGTTTTGCTGTGGTGAGTGTGCTTTGTGTGCTACAGAACAAGTCGACTCGGGAAGGCCACCAGCAGGTGGTACGTCAACTCGCCGCGCTACGTAAGCAAAACGATGAATATCCAGATGAACCTGCACAGGGTCCGACAAAGGCAAACACGGCCTGACACGTCCAGGGTGTCGCGCCGTGGCTAGTATTTTACATCAACGAACCGTGAACCCGGCGCACAACGCCACTTGGGGTCGTGAACAACCTCGGCGAGATCAGCAACATCACCAATGGACTTCTGCAGGGAAAGGGAAGTGACGCCTTGAACGATGCGTCCCGTCTTGCGATCAATACAACACTTGGGATTGGTGGACTCATGGACCTCGCAACGATGTGGGGACTCGAGCAACACGACGAGGACCTCGGCCAGACCCTTGGTCGGTGGGGAGTGTCACCGGGCCCTTATCTTGTGCTGCCGCTCCTTGGGCCAACCACGCTGCGGGATGTAATTGCCCGCCCTTTGGATGTGCGCCTTGACCCGATCCGCCATGTCGGCCACATACCCACCCGTCACACCGGCTACGGTTCCTCGATGATCCATGGTCGCGCGGGCCTCATCGGCCTCGAGAACTCAGTCTTCGGTGACCGCTATCTGTTCTTTCGCGACGCGTACCTGCAGCGCCGTGAGTTTCTGGTTCACGACGGCGAGGTTGAGGATGAATGCTAGCGGCTTGCAGCAGAGCAACATGTCGATCGCCGCACATGCCGTGGGTTGACGCTCGCGTTGGTTGGTAAGGCGACGATCGCTAGTCAGGGGAAAGTCGTGCGCGTCAGTTCTCAGAAGAATAGAGGCTTACTGGCAACATGTGTTGAGCTACATAATAAATGTTCTGTAAGCCATTGTAATAATAGAACTTTAGGGATAAAGTTCTGCTTTCTTCCTGGAGCTTTCCAGATGCATGATGAGGCGTCGGCCGTTGCGTGTTTCCACTGCACAAACTCGTGTCCATGGTGAGGGAGAGCCTCCTTGTTCTTTCTGAAACTGCCGCGGTTATCTCGCCAGCAGAGCAGACACAGGCGACAGTCGCATCGATTGCATCGCTCGTACCGGCGCTAAAGGCTAAGGGCTTCGCCGTGACAGTCATCGATGACATCCGCGAAGCGCAGCCCGGCGTTCCGGATCGCGGCCTTGTCATTGCTGCAATCTCCAACCCCGCGGTCGCCGATGGTCGGCTGCAGCGTTTTGTCGACGAGCAAGATGTACCATTATTGTTGTGCGGGCCGCCGGACGGCGACGTGAATCATGACGTTCTCACCCTTCTCCATGCGGGCGCCGACTACCAGGTATTGCCGTTGCCGGATGTTGAGCGCTTCAACTGGCGGGTGTCGCGTTGCATAAACGCTGCCCAGTGCGCGGGCGTGCGGGCAGAGCAGGTGTATCGCCAAGCGGATATGCGTGACGCGGTCGAAGTGCAACATCGGTTGCTGCCGCCAACTGCCGGGTCGATCGGGGACATGAGCTTTGCGCATTTCGTCCTCCCCGTACTCGACCTGTCCGGTGACTTTGTTGACTACTTTGAATTGACCGAGACGAAAACCGTTTTCTTGATTGCAGACGTATCAGGTCATGGCACCCCCGGCGGCATGGTCACGGCTGCTCTCAAGACGATGATCTCGTCGCTGCGGACAATGCCGGAGGCGGTGCCATCGATGATGTTGTCCCGCCTGAACGAGTGGGTGGGTGACCTCGGACTGGCCCAGTACGTGACGTTGTTCCTCGCGGTCTATGACAGTGAGCAGTCAGTGCTGCGTTTTGCGAACGCGGGTCACTTTCCGGCACCGCTTCTGCTGACCGATGCAGACACGCAGGCGCTCGAAGGCGAGGGAGTCCCTCTGGGTTTGCGCGCGGCGTCGGTGTACCAGGATCAGACGGTCTACGGGCTTGTCGCCTTTCAAATTGTGCTCTTTTCCGATGGAGTGCTGGAAACCATGGACCCGATGACCGTTGCGCAGAAGGAGGAAACGCTGGCCCGGCTGGTAAGATGTACCTCAGGCGACCTCGATGCACTTGTTGGGAAACTGGGGCTGGCAGGTTCGCCACAACGTTGGCCGGACGACATCGCGGTAATGTCTGTCGGCCGCGCGGCAGGATGATGGGCACAGCCGGGCGTGCAGTCAGCGCCGTTCTCCGGTCCGAGAATGGCGGGGAGCCCGATGCGACGCGGGCTGACGGACGTGAATTGACAGGCGGACAGAAAGA
>Ga0115002_10001572_pt1 | contig 31270 bp, 37 predicted proteins | sample ArcticOcean_MG_C_8_FD_89576 | JGI IMG/M metagenome (GOLD analysis project Ga0115002, IMG submission 89576) | Marine microbial communities from western Arctic Ocean - ArcticOcean_MG_CB11_86 | ecosystem: Environmental > Aquatic > Marine > Oceanic | place: Arctic Ocean: Canada Basin | collected... | reverse complement strand
TTTACTGCTAAATGGTGGCTTCCTGGTGTTGACCCCGAAACTTTAGCTGCTGATGGAAGTGTTCGTGTATATGGTACATGGAAAGGAAATAGTATTGCTTCTGGAAAAGAATTTTCAGTAGATTCCTATCATTACTTTGGAATAAAAGATAGCAAAATTATTCAATCAGGAGATTATTTTGATGCAACAGGAATGCTTAAGGCTACACAACCAGATCCCGTTGAAGAAGAAGTAGTTGAATAATTTTCAACGTTATTTATAAAACTAAAACCTCGCCAATTGGCGAGGTTTTTTGTATTTAGTATATTTAGAAGATGGATGATTTATTAAAAGATTATTTTGGTATACACCCCCTTAAAATCGAGAAACTAAATGGATATGATAATATAAACTATTTAGTAAAAACTTCTAAAAATAGTTACATATTAAAAACATATTCTAATATTGACATTTCACCCTTATTAAATGCAGAAACAAAAGCATTAATTTATTTAGATTCAAACAAAAATTTTAATTCTCCCAAACCAATAAAATTGTTGAATGGTGGATATGTAAAAAAAATAACGTGGAATAATAGTGAAATCATAATTCGTCTTCTATCTTATTTGGAAGGAGCTTTTATTGGTGAACTAGCTTCGTCTGAAAAAATTACTAATTCACTTGGGGTTTTGTTGGCTACATTAAATTTAAAACTAAAATCCTGGAGTAATTCAATAATTAAAAGTAGAGAATTTGAATGGGATTTAGATTCATATTCAATATGCAAAGAATACATAAATCAAATAGAAAATCATAAAGATAGAACCTTAGTTACATATTTTTTTCAACAATATGAATTTGAGGTTATTCCTTTAAGGCGAAAGCTTAGAAAGTCAATCATTCATAACGATGCAAATGAATGGAATTTACTTGTTGAAAATGGTTCAGTAAATGGTATAATAGATTTTGGAGATATTTCATATTCAGATCTAATAAATGAATTAGCGATTGCTATTGTTTATCTTTGTTATAGAGAAGAGGATTACTTGTTTTGGGCTGAAAAATTAATCTCTTCATATAATTCAATTGTTCCTTTAGAAGAAGTTGAGCTTAAAGCTCTTTACTACAAAATATCATTAAGATTATGTGTTAGCGCTTGTAATTCAGCCAGGGCCAAAAATCAAAATCCCGAAAATAAACATATAACCCATAGTGAATCAAAAATATTGAAAATGCTTAGAAAATGGATTATAATAAGTCCCTATAAAGCAGAGAACAGTTTTAGAAGAGCATGTGGTTATAAAGATTTAAAACACCTCCCAATCTCATCTTTGAAAACAAAAAGAAAAAATATTTTTAGCTCTAATCTTTCCCTAAGCTATAGCAGCCCCATATATTTCAAAAAAGCTGCTTTTCAATATATGTATGATGAAAAAGGAAATACATTTTTAGATGCATATAACAACATTCCACATGTTGGACATTGTCATCCAAAAACAATTTTAAAGGGACAAAATCAAATGTCAAAGCTTAATACTAGATATTTATATGACTCTCTTTACAGTTATTCTGAAAAGCTGCTTGCTAGGTTTCCTAAAAGTTTAAATAAAGTATTTTTTGTTAATTCAGGTAGTGAAGCTTCAGATTTAGCGGTAAGAATAGCCAAATGGTATACTAAAAAAAACAAAATGATGGTTGTTGAAAAGGGTTATCACGGTCATACACAAATAGGTATAGAAATAAGCGATTACAAGTTTAATAACCCAAAAGGAATTGGGCAAAAGGATCATATTTTAAAAATTCCTCTTCCTGATTCTAAAACTTTCATAAAATCTAATAAAGATTATATAAATGGATTTGATGATCAGCTTTTAGCTAATGAAAATCAAATATCTCTTTTTATTAGTGAAACCATACTAGGGTGTGCAGGTCAAATTCCTCTTCCTGAAAATTTTTTAAAAAACGTTTATTCTAAAATAAGAAATCAAGGAGGGATTTGCATAGCAGATGAGGTACAAACTGGGTTTGGAAGAACTGGAAATCATTTTTGGGCTTTTGAAGGTCAAGGTGTTGTTCCTGATGTTGTCATTTTGGGGAAACCTATGGCTAATGGGCATCCAATGGGGGCTGTAATAACCTCAGAAAAAATTAGCATCTCTTTTGGTGAGGGTGTTGAGTTTTTTAGCTCTTTTGGAGGAAATCCTGTTTCTTGTGAAATAGCAAGTAGTGTTCTAGATATTATAGATGAAGAAGAATTACAATTCAATTCAAAGGAAGTCGGTGATTACTATAAAAAAGCATTAAATCAATTAAAACAGGACAGTCAATTTATTGGAGAAATTAGAGGAGAGGGTCTTTTTTTGGGAATTGAGATTGTGAAACATAATGGTGAAGCTAATCCTGTTCTTGCTCAGGAAATAAAAAATAGTTTAAGGAATAAATTTATTCTTGTTGGAACAGATGGCGAATTTAATAATGTGATTAAAACAAAACCTCCTTTATGTTTTAGTAAGCATAATGTTGATCAAGTTGTTTCACGGCTTTATGAAATAATTAAAGCTAATTAATAAAATCTTTGGACTTTATTTTCTGAAGGGTTTGGAATTCTAGATATTGATTCTCCTGAATAATTTCCCATATAGAAAAAACCAAGACATTTTTCACCTTCAAGTAAAGAAATATGATCACCTAAATGATTCATTAAAGAAGGTGAGCTCCAGTACGAACCAATTCCTAAATTACTTGCCATAAGCCACATATTTTGAACTGACATTGACACCGATGCTAATTCTTCCCATTCGGGGATAGATTCTTTTGGATCTCGCTGCATACAAATTGCAATAACCACTGATGATTTAGTTAGTTTCTCTTTTATTTTATCATATTTATACTTAGAGAAGTTTTCCGCTATTTGCTGATATTTATCAGCTAGAAAATCACCTAATTCTTCTTTAGAATTATTTTTAAAAACTTTGAATCTCCATGGTTCAGTTCTTTTGTGTGTAGGTGCCCAGTTAGCTGCTTCTAAAATTTTGTTTAAATCATTTTCTTCAATAGGATTATCGTTAAATTGATTTGGCATAATTGAACGTCTGTTTTTAATTATATTAAACAATTTCATGCGGAATTATTTTTTAACTGAAATATCCTTTTATCCAAACAAGGCATTCTTCAAAATTAGAAAAAACTTGCTCTTTTGGGATTAAATCAGGAATAATATCTATTCTCTCAAGCATATACATAGGTTGTTCAACTGGATTAACTAACAAAACTTTTTTATCAGAATTAACCAAATCAACTAAGATATCTTCCATTGCATATAGTCCTGATTGATCTATATAGGGCATTTTTCCAAGACGAATAATAATAACATTAGCATCGTCAGGAATTTGTTTGGCTAATTGTTGAAATGCTGAAGTAGATCCAAAAAATAAAGGACCTTCAATATGCTTAATGAATACTTTTTTTGGAATATTCACTTCGTCATCCCAAGCAATTTCTTTTAACGGGGCAATTGATGATCTCTTAGCTGTTAGATCTCCTATTTTTTTCATAAACATAAGAGATGCAATTACTAATCCAATACCTACAGCATAAACTAAATTCCAAACAGATGATAAAATTAGTACAATAAGCATAATGCAAACCTCTCCTCTTGGCATATATGGAATTGCTTTTAACCCTTTATAATCCATTACACCAATTCCAACAGTAATCAAAATTCCAGCTAAAACTGCTGCTGGAATCAATGAAGCTATTGGACCAAGAGATAATAAAATTATAAGTAATATGATTCCAGCAATCATTCCAGAGATTCTGGTCTTTCCTCCTCCATTAATATTCACTACAGTTCTAATTGTTGCTCCAGCCCCTGGAATTCCGCCAAAAATAGCCCCAATAGAGTTTCCTATTCCCTGGCCAATTAGCTCTTTATTGGGTTGATGTTTTGTTTTTGTCATATTGTCTGCAACTACAGAAGTAAGAAGAGAATCAATTGCTCCCAATAATGCAAGAGTAAATGCTGTAAAAATATATGGAGAAATATTACTTATACTAAACTCAGAAAAAATTCTAAAATTTGGAACTGGCATGCCACCTGGAATTGTTTCAATCGTTCTATAGTCAAGATTAAATATTACTGAAATTCCAGACATAATTACCAGGGCCACTAATGTGCTTGGAAAGACTGTTGTAATTCTTTTAAAGCCATAAATAATTATAATTGTCCCTAATGCCAATAAAAACTCTAAATAATTAATATTTTCTAAAGCATTAAACAGAAATTTAATAGATCCTATTACTCCAGATGCTTCAGTTTCGGCCAAAACTTTTGATTCTATTAATATTTGTTCTTCAGATATATTTTGAGCACGTTCAATAGTTTCTTTAATTTCTTCTAATACTAAAACTCCTTGTTGCATTTCTTCATGAAGAATATTATCTAATATAATTTCCTGAGCACGAGGTTTAAATTGATTTACAAATTCTGCATCTTCTTTAGGATAGTAGCCTATTGCTGGAGATATTTGAGTAAGTATAATAATTACTCCTATTCCTGTCATAAAGCCTGAAACAACTGGATATGGAATATATTTTATATACTTTCCAAACCCAATTAGTCCTAATCCCACTTGTATTAATCCAGACAGTAAAAAAATAGTCAAAATTGAAGGTAAGGCCTTAGAAACATCACCATCAAAAGAAGCTATAAGCCCACCAATTACTAACATGCTTACTGCTGTCATAGGAGCAGTAGGTCCAGATATTTGAGTTTCAGTTCCTCCAAAAAAAGCAGCAAAAAAACTTACAAAAATTGCTCCATACAATCCAGCACTTGGCCCCAGACCAGAACTAACACCAAAAGCAAGTGCAAGAGGAAGTGCTACAATTCCTGCTGTTAAACCTCCAAAAAAGTCTCCTTTAAAATGAGAAAAATTTAATTTATTCATGGTTGATTAAAATTAACAATCCCTGAATCTACATTATACATAGCAGAGGATATTAAAACATCTTTAGATTGGAGCATTTTTTTTAAAGTAATACTTTTAGACTTTATATCTTTAATAGACTGTATTAAATTATTGTTAGCTACTGCGTTCACAAAGTCTATATTGCTCGAATCTCTGAATTCATTTAATTCAGTATTAGTATTATCGATTGCTGGCTGTATTTTTTTTAATAAATTTGTCAGATTTCCATGTTCTAATCCATCACATGCTCCTTTCACTGCTCCACAAGAAGTATGGCCAAGAACAACAATTAATTTAACTCCAGCAAATTTACAAGCATATTCAATGCTTCCTAATACATCTTTACTTATAACGTTTCCTGCAACTCGAACACTAAAAATATCTCCAATACCCTGGTCAAAAATAGTTTCAACTGGAACTCTAGAATCAATACAACTTAAAACAATAGCAAAAGGAAACTGTCCTTTTGATGAGATAGAAATTTGTTCATTATAGTCTCTGCTTAAAAATTTATTTTTTAAGAATCTGTCATTTCCTATTTTTAAAAGTTCTAAAGCTATATGAGAAGATATTTCAGTTTGAGTTTGCTTAGTCTGAGTTTTGCTATTATCCATCTCTGTATTATGTATTTTATGTTTTGGTCGAAAATAATGTAGAAAATTTGAAAAAAAAATTATCTTCTTTTTATCTAATCTAATTATAAAATATTGATTTACAGCTATTTATATTGGTTCTAACTGTAATAAAGTCTTATTTTGTTAATAATATAAAATATAATTATGTCTATAAGAATAGGAAATAGTTGTTCTAACTGCGAAAATCTTCAATCCAATAATGTTTGTAAGATACATTTGGTTATTGTTAACACAGCTTATACTTGTAATAGTTTTACTATGAAATCTTCAATTAATAATGATGTCAGTTGCGTTACTTGCGTTAGGTACAAAGCTCCAACTTGTGCTAACCCTAAAAAGGCAGCTCCTAAAATGTCATGTTCACATTGGGCTCCTCAAAGTGCTGTTATATAATTTGATTAAGATTACAAAGTTTAGTGACAAGAACATCCTGAACAGTCGCAATCTTTACATGTACAGTGTGAACAATCTCCTATTGAGCATGGTGCACATTCGCAATTACATGATTCCATTTATTTGATTCTTAAGTTATTTAAATAAATATACAAAAAATATGTGAGTGTGTTTTAATTATTAATTTCTGATTCACATTGTAATTCTACCCAATCAAAAGCATTTTCATACCCTAACTTTGCTGCTATTTTCCAATCATCACAAGCAGCTTTAAGATTCCCTAAAAACTCTTGAGATATTCCTCTGTCTGCATAAGCTTCAGCATAATTATGTTTCATCTCAATAACCTTTGCGTGATCAGCAATTGCCCCTTCAAAGTCTTTCAAGTCTAACCTCGAAATAGCCCTCAAAGTATAAATACGTGGGTAATCAGACTTTATTTCTATTGCTTTGGTGAAATCATATACTGCGCCTTCTAGATCTTTTAATTTATCTCTAAGTATTCCCCTGTTTATATATGAATTAATATCTTGAGTGTTAAATTCAATTGCTTTGGAATAGTCAATAATTGCTGATTTGAAATTTCTTAATCTATAAAACGCAATCCCCCTATTGATATACCCTTTAGTTAGTTTTGAGTCAATTTCTATAGTTTTATTGTAATCTTCAATAGCCCCTTTATAATCTTTTAATTTATCTTTTAAAATTCCACGATTAATATATGCCTCTAAAAAATTAGGGTTTTTATTAATCGCATTGTTAAAATCTGCTATAGCTCCATTTATGTCTTTCAAATCTCTTTTTATTAGAGCTCTATTATAGTATGCATCCCAATTATTTGGATTAAGCTCGAGAACTTTTGTGAAATCTGATATTGCTCCATTTAAATCATTTGAATCATATTTCTCAACAGCACTTTTATAAATGAGGTCTTCCTGATTTTGGCCAAAACATATAAAATGAGCAAACAATAAAGTTAAAACTCGTTTTTTCATCTTTGAATTACTTTAATCCCAAATGTAACAATTAATTTAGACGAGTTATTATTCTGATTTTTATACTTTCATCATAAAGGCCCCGTAGTTCAACGGATAGAACAAAAGTTTCCTAAACTTTAGATACAGGTTCGATTCCTGTCGGGGCTACTTATAAAAAAACCCAGGCCAAATCTGGTCTAGGTTTTTAAACTTAGAAGTATTTAGAACTACTCCTTGTTAGCTATATAATTTTCAATCTGAGCTTGCATTCCACTTACATCCATCCAACCAGACATTTCAGCAATTTTACCATCCGAATTAAAGTTTAAAAGTCCATACCATTTATTATAAACTTTTGCTCCTGATTCAGAATGAACCCCTGACCATGTTCCATATATTCTCATCCCAAGAGGACTAGAAGTGGCCATCTCTTCTCCAGAAGAAAAAGCTGATCCTGCCCAATAAGCAGGAGCATTAGGATTTACTAATCCCTCTCCTTCAGCAAAAGTTGTATCTTCAAATTGATCAAAATATGCTTGAAACTCAGCTTTTACATCTTCATAACCAAGGTTTACATTCCCATTATATGAAGGAGGGCTCCATTTTAAAGAATCTGCAAATGTTCCCATTAAATCTTCAATATTTTCTTCATTTTTAGCTTTTATATAAGCATTAAATGTCTGAATTTGTTGTTCAAAAGTTGCTTGATCCTCTTTTGAAGGTCCGTCAATTTTTACTTTTGTTTCTACGTCACATGAGTTTAGAATAAATGAAGCTAATGTCAATATAATAAATATTTTTTTTATTTTTAAGTGTGTTTATATGAATCGCAAAATTACGAATTTTAAATGATTATAGTTCATAATCCCTATAAATCAGCATGATCTATCGTTGTTGTTGTTATTTGCAATTAAATCTATATATTCACTGAATAACAGAAAATGAAATACAATGAAAAAAATTTATTTGTCGCTTTTAATCTTTTCAATAACACTAAGCTCAATTGCTCAAACTACCTATTGGACTTCATATAATTTTTCAATAGATCCAGAGAATGTTGAATCATATATCAATATAGCAGATGAACATTTTAAAAATAACACTGCAGATGGTGTAACAACATACTTATACGAAAATCATATTTCAGATAGCAATAATAATTACACACATTCAATTATTTTAGCAGGGAGTTTGGAAGCTATGGGTGCCATGTATGATAGCCCCAAAAGTAAAGAATGGGAATTATTCTTTGCTAAAATTAATCATTTTACTGAAAGTTTCAGCTCAGCTATGGGTAATAGAACTTTAGCGTTTAACAATGGAGATAAGCCAGTTCAAAAGTATTATTTTCTTGATGTAGCTGATCCAGCTAAGTATTCTGCAGCATTTAAAAAATATGCACAATATAGACCTAAGAGTCATCAAGCTTTATTTGGTGCTACTACATCAGGACATTCTCCTGAAGGAGAGTCTCACTGGATTGTAATAGGTTTTGATGATTTCAAATCTGCTATTGAAGGAAATTCATATAGAAATAATAATCCAGCTGCACAGAAAGCTTGGGAAGAATATAGGGAAAATAGAGGAGAAACAAAGCTAGTTCGCTCTGGGTTAAGAATTATGCTAAGAAAATGGTAATAAAATAAAATAATTTTAAAAAGCGTCACATTGTGGGCGCTTTTTTTATATAAAAATATATCTTCTAGATTATTTTTAGTTTCTAATTCAATTTCTATTAAGACTTTATCGATTTCATTTTGATAATTTCTAAGCAATTCTTCCAAAAAAAGTTTTTCTCGATTGTTCAGAAAGAGGTATCCCTTTTTGATTGTTATAATTAAAAGTAACTAAAATTCTTTCTCCATCTAAAACATCAGTCACTCTATGCAATGATTTATTTCCTTTAAAAATCATTAAATCTCCTTCATTAGCTAGTTGAACACTTGGTGAAATTTTGTTATCAAGTATATCTTCTACTAATTCAAGGTTTTCGGACCCGTCTTCTTTGTAACGAATATCAGTAAAATACTCATATATTCCTCCTTTAGTGCAATTTTTAATAAGCAGGGTAATAGTAAAATCAGAATTATCAAAATGCCAGCCTAGTGCATCTCCAGATTCGTAATAATTAATATTTACACTAGATAAATTATCACTGTATGGATAGAGACTAGAAACTCCTAAAAGAGAGCAAAAAAAAATTTGAATTTTATTTGAATTATAAATTTTCATTAAAAATGATTGATCTGAAATTAGGTCATTTGGAATACACTTTTTAGTAGTTTTCATTATTCGGTTTCGAGCACTGTTCATAGGATACGATAAATCTGTTGGTTTAACATAAACATTATACTCTGAACTGCTATTAAATGCCTTTGATTTAACTGAGTTAGCTTCATTAACCATTTCTTTTAGAACATTTATAGAAATAAAATTAGGGAAAACAAGTATTCCTTTTTCCTTTAAAATCTTAGAATAAAGATCCGATGATACAAAAAATTCATCATTATATTCTTTACTAAGAATTTCATTAAGATCATTCATTATTATTAATTTTTTAATAAGACGAAAGTTATAAAAATCTGAATTAATTATTACATTTAAAAAAAATGAAAAGAAATCCAATAGAAGTTTTTAGTGAATGGGCTGATAATGGTAAAGATATAGGTATGGAAAATGGACATAAGGAATCTGTTGATCATATGCTAGATTTTGCAACAAAAGATCTTAATCAGTATAGTTTTATAGACGCTGGCTGTGGGAATGGATGGGTTGTACGTAATATTTCTAAATCTTCTAAATGTTCCTGTGCAATCGGAATTGACGGTTCATTAAAAATGATAAATAAAGCAAAAAGTCTAGATAAATCAAATGATTATGTATGTAATGACTTAAATACTTGGAAGCCAAAAAACAAAGTGGATTTAGTTCATTCTATGGAGGTTTTTTACTATTTCGAAAATCCTAAGAATTTGATTAATCATATCTATTCAAATTGGTTAAAAGATAATTCTAGATTAATAATTGGGCTAGATTATTATTTTGAAAACACTGTTTCACATTCTTGGCCAGATGACTGCGGAGTATCTATTATGAAACTTTTTTCTGAAAATGAGTGGAAAAGCTTTTTTGAACAAGCAGATTTTAAAAATGTTATGTCTTGGAGGGTTGGTGAAAAGGAAGAATGGGCTGGAACACTTATAATTACCGGTATAAAATAAATATAAATGATGAGTGACTGGATTATAAAAAACAATAAACTTACTAAAGAGTTTGTTTTTAAAGATTTTAAGGATTCTATAATTTTTATTAATAAAATAGCTGGAAAGGCAGAGCTGTTAAATCACCACCCAAAAATTATAAATACATATAACATTGTTATCATTGAGCTTTGGACTCATTCAGAAAATAAAATTACAAAGCTTGATTATCGTCTTAAAGACAAAATAGATTCAATAGTTATATAGCATACAATGAATAAAAAAAACCTAAGACTAGTAATAACTTTATTTTCAATTTTACTACTTATAAGGTGCTCTGAAAATCGTAATAAAATTAAATACCTCGCTCTTGGAGATAGCTATACAATAGGAGAAGGTTTAGAAGTAAAAAATCGATGGCCAAATCAATTAACTAACAGACTTGAAAAATCGTTTAATTATTCTGTTAATCTTAAAATAATAGCTAAAACAGGTTATACAACTCGTGAATTATTAGATGAAATTGATAAAAAAAGTCTAACTAATAATTATGACTATGTTTCAATACTAATTGGTGTAAATAACCAATATAGAGGTTTAGAAATTAAGAATTTTGAGGAAGAGTTAAATATTTTGCTGGACAAATCAATCAATTTTGCTAATGGCAGACGTGATAAAGTATTTGTTTTATCAATTCCGGACTGGGGAGTTACACCGTTTGGTAAAAACAGAGATAGAGCTATGATTAGTAAAGAAATAGATAATTATAATAGTGTAGTTTATAAAGTGAGTGCGAATAAAGGATTAAAATACTATGATATAACAGATATTTCAAGAAAAGTTCAGGAAGTTGATGATTTACTAGCCCCTGACGGACTTCATCCAAGTGCAAAAATGTATTCAATGTGGGTGGATAAAATTATTGACTTTTTTAATTAAAACATTTAAAATTGAAAAATATTTTTTTTGGTTATTTATCACTTAAAAAGAAGATTGTTGCAAGAGTTATATCAATTGTTATTATAATTCTATCTCCTGTTTTTTATTACAAAACGATAGGGAGAGTTAACTCCAGCAACAAATGCATCACTCTGGTGGTATAGTGAAATAAGTGATTATACCTATGCGGAGATTTTATCTCCTTTAAATGCAGATGTAATGATAGGGCATTATACACAAATGATATAGAGCACAACAACTGAAGTCGGTATGGCTAAAGCGTTAAGTGCTTCAGGAAAGTATTATCTAGTAGCTAGGTATAGCCCTCCTGGAAATTGGGTAGGACAATTCCCTTATTAATTATGTTATAAAATATAACACAATAAAATTATACAATACAAATTATTACTTATTTAACATGTTATATTTTATTATATAATAATTAATACATCTAAAAAATATTATATATATTTTTATCATGTTATATTTTATTATATCTTTAGAAGATAAAACCTCACTTTGAAAGCAGCAAAATATATTAAAGTTGAACTTTCTGATCCAAACAGTTCTCGACAAACAATAAAACACACCTCTAATGGTATTCGATATTTAGAGGTTGTCGATAAATGTAGTGGTAGAATAGCTTTTCAGGACAGGGAATTTGGCAAAAACATAATAAGGCTTGGATCCTCAGGAGAAATTGACACTCTAATAGTGAGCTCCATAAGCCATCTAGGAAGAAATGGACTTGATATTTTAAAAACAATAAAAACTTTGATAGACCTTAAAGTTAATGTTAAAGCGGAAAAAGAAGGTTTAGAAACAGTAAATGCAGATGGTGACAAAAACAACTCTGTGGTGATGATAGTTAATATGATGACTTCCATTTATGAACACGAACAAAACATCAAGGCTGAAAAACAAAAGGAAGGTGTGAATTCTGCTAAAGAAAAAGGTGTTTATAAAAACAATGGTGGAAACAAGCCTAAATTGAGCTATAAACAATTTATTAATAAAGAAAAAAATCAAAATTGTCTTAAAGAATTAAAACAAGGAGAAAGCATTCGTAAGTCAGCCAAACTTTCCGGGGTTTCTCTTGGAACAGCTGTCAAGATTAAAAAACTTGCAGAAATAAATGGAGACCTTTTTTAGAATTATGATCTGGAATTCACTTTTTAAACATAAATTATTTCTTAACTGTTATTCTCACCTCTGTTCTTCTATTTGAAGCCCTACCTTTATCTGTTTCATTTGATTCTTTCGGTTCTTTTTCACCATATCCTTTTGCAGCTATCCGGTTTTTATCAATCCCTTTATCTACAAGATATTTCATAACCGAATTTGACCTTCTTTGAGAAAGCCTTAAATTGCTCTCATCCCTTCCTACATCATCAGTATGAGAGGCAAGTTCAATTGTTGTTAAAGAATTATTTGACAGCCAATCATATAATTCATCTAATTCTTCAATGTCATTTATTTTAATTTCTGAACTGTTGGAATCAAAATGAACATCAAGTTCCCTTATTTCTGAATACACTTTAAAAGTTTTAATCTGAAAAGCTACTCTCGCAGTAAAATCATTTTCATAAACAGGAATCTTTATATAATCTTTAAAGACAAATGATGTGTCAGACTTAAATATTTTAAGATTATAATTTTGTCCTTGATCTATATCAATTATCCTTTTTCCATCTAAATCAGTTATTATTTCTTTTGAAAAACTAAGAGAATCCGCCTCATTCCATATTATCATCTTTGCATTTGCTTCTGGAATACTATCAAAGTCTGTTACTTGAATAGTTAATGTGCATTTTCCTGGAGATATTTCTTGAGCCTGAATAAAGTTTAATAGTATTAGGCATAATAAAAGATTTATAATTCTCATGTTTTAAGATTGGGCTAGTATTATTCAGGACTGGACTTAATTCTTCATTAAATAAGAAACTCCAATTGAGACTATACCCAGAACAAATATTAACTCTTTATTGTCAATTAAGAAATCAAATAATGCTAAAACTATGCTAAGTATAACAAGAAATATTCCAATACTTTTAACAATTGATTTCATAAAAAGTTGTTTAAAAATACGATTTATAAAAAAAATAGAAAAAACCCCTACTAAAATATTTGTTAGATTTGAGTATTAAAATCTCTTTTATGAAAATAGCAACTACACCAAGCCCTCCTTATGTTTGTGCAATTTTTACTTCCATTAGAACTAATTTTGATGACGGATATAATGAAATGGATAAACTAACTTTTAAAGAAATAGAAACGATTGATGGGTATTTGGGATGCGAATCATTTCGAAATAAAAATGGTTTTGGGGTAAATGTGTCCTATTGGATTGATTTGAAGGCTCTTCAAAACTGGAAAGAAAACACTTTACATAAGAAAGCACAACAATTAGGAAAAGAAAAATGGTATGAAAATTACAAGTTAAGAATTTGTACCGTTGAAAGAGACTATCAAAAATGATTTTTTATCGTTTGTGACCTTCTATTAATTTTATTATGTCTAGTATATGAAATTAAAACTATAAGTAAATAGATAAAAGGAGATCCGTGTAAAAGCAAATCAAACCAATCCATTAATTCCATTCCATTAGCACCTCCTAACACATCTTATTTTACCAACAATATGAGGTTCTGGTCTAAAAGGAGCAAAACCTAGAATTAGTGATAATAGTAATGGATATTTAATTTTACTTATCATTTTATAAATTTCTTGATTACATTTAAGTACTTTAAAAAAATTAAATAGTTCCCTGTAAAATTAATTCAGAATGTTAGACAAGTCCATTTTAAAAAAAAAATTTAAGTATTACTTATTGAAATTTGCCCCTAAAGGATTTTTTATAAATCTTGAGTTAATTAATAATTTAAAATATAAACTTAAAAGTAGGTCAATGGATAAGACCGTTTTTAAAGAAGTTTGGTTGAAAAATATTTATAATAAAAATGGTGTTTTTGTTGAAGAAGGAGATTTAGTGATTGACATAGGGGCTCACGTAGGAATATTTAGCACTTATGCTTCTGAATTAAGCAAATCTGGCAAAGTATATGCTTTTGAGCCCTTTAAAGAAAACTTTAAAAGGTTAAAAATGCATAAAGAATTAAACCACAATGAAAAACTTTATATATATAACTTTGGGATAGGCGGGGAAAATGGTAAACGAACTTTTTATCTTCACAATAAAAATACTGGAGGGCACTCTTTACACACAAATAAAAATTCTAAAAACAAAATAGAAATAGAAACAATAAGACTTAGTGATTTTTGTAAAAAAGAGAATATTGAAAATATTGATTTTTTAAAAATAGATTGTGAAGGTGCTGAGTTTGAGATTTTAAAATCAGATGAAAAACTTTTAAGTAAAGTCAAAAAAATTGTTTTAGAATGTCATCCATTTAAAAATAATAATGCCTCATATATTATTAACTTATTAACTAGGTATAACTTCCACGTGATAAAAGAAAGTGAAGATATGGCCGAAGATAAATTGCAAATGATATATGCAATAAAAAAACGTTCTGAACCCATTGCCAAAACTGAGCTATGATTTGCTAACAACCCTATTATAAAAACACTAAACAACCTGTAAATCATAGTAAACAATTTTACTTTGGAGGGAGTGGCCTTTCATTAATCCAAATAAGCAATAAAAGTGATTTTGAAGCATATAGATTTGGTTTACCTTTTTATTTTTCACTCCATTTTAAAATTAATACCTTCAGGAAAAAATTTAGTTATATGAAAGAGATCTTCGAGTTTTTTAAAATAAAGATGTGTTATAGGACTTATTGGAAGCTATGGGTGTTTGTTCTTTCAATATTTTCAATTTCTTGTGCAATTTATATTCTATATATAACGCAAATTATTTGGTGACTTTAAAACTTGCAAATTAAATCCTCTAATTAATTTTATGGAGGTTTTTGTATATTAAATAATAATTAATTTTAAATTTTAAAAAAATTAAAATCCTTAATAAACAAATCTGGCACGTTTTATCATTATTTATTTTATTGTTTAGTGTTAATTACATCATAAGTTCAACTAATAAAATTTATGAAGGTACACTATGGAATATAAATAGTCAATTATGGTTATGTCTAACTATAATTTCTGCAATTATTCATCAAACATACGTGCTAATATGTTGGAGGTATGAGTTGTTTTATAAAGGAATTACAAAGTTTTTTGGAGACAATGGTTTTAAATACTATAAAGTTGGATTTGCGATACTAATTATCTCAAGACCAATATTAATTATACTTTTATCTATTTCAAATTCAATGACAATTGATATTGGAAATACAATTTCTTATTTAGCCTCATTTTTTTTAATTATACCTGCTATATATGGTCAATACTCTGTCTTTAAATATTTTGGAATAAATAAAGCATTTGGCCTTGATCATTTTGAACCAGAAAAATTCAAAAATGAACCATTTGTGAAAAAAGGCATTTTTAAATTCTCCTCCAATGGAATGTATACATTTGTCTTTTTATTTTTATGGGTGCCAGGAATATTCTTTCAATCAAAAGCTGCTTTATTAGCTGCTTTATTTCAACACATTTATATATGGATTCACTATTTTTTTACTGAACTCCCTGACATGAAATATATTTATGGTAAAACTCCAAAGTTTTAGTTACTTTTTTTTTATGAAGTGACTCTAATTAAGTTAAAGAGAACTTGAGGTGAGTAACTGATAAACTACAAAGGAGACATTCGAGATTATTACAAGACAATTTCTCCTACTATTTCATCAACTCTTAAAACCCTAAAGCAGGGTCAGCCTGAATATGCATCAATTTTCAATTAGAAGAGTCAAACATTTAGAGATATTATATATAAAAATCAAGATGTTGTAAATCCTTTAGCACTTAATTTATTAACTAAAAACGTAGGATATTATGCACATCTTTTTATTAAGTTTTTCAGGAATGTGTTTGGCGGAGATTTCATCTTAATAGAGAAATGGTTTGTTTTATCTTCGCCTTATACATTTCACTTTAATTTTAGGGTTATAAATATTTGAGTATTAATCATAAACCAATTTATGGTAATTTAATTATTTTTTACAATTAAATTGCTATATTGACTTGCTAATCAACAATACATTTATAATGAAAAAACTATTATTTGTTACTTTAATAAGCGTTTTTATTTCTTGTTCCCAAGGAATAAACCCAGATTTTGATGCTAATGTAGAGTCTGTTAAAACATTTCTAGAACTTCAAGGAACAGAAGCTGATCTCCAAGCTCAGCTTAATCTAGTTCATAAAGATCTTCAGTGGCGACCAGCTTTTCACGGTTCCCCCCAAATTGGAAAAGAAGAGTTTGGTGAATATCTTAAAGGTTGGCACGATACAATGGAAGATGTTGTTTATACACCTGCAAATTATTTACCTGGTGTTTTGGCCGAAACTGGTCTGCCAGATGGGAGTGTACGATCATATGGAAAGTGGACCGGAATTCACTCCGAGACTGGTAAAAGTTGGGAATTAATCTCGTATCACACATGGGATTTTAAAGATGGTCTTATAATTTCAGGAGGGGATTATTTTGATGCTGGTGGTTTACTTGCTTCACTTCAAAAAGACTTACCAGAATAAAGACTTTTTACATTCCATTAAATTTATAAATTTAAATTTCGTTGCTAAGTGGTAAACCCTCTAATTAAGTTTAGGGGGGTATGTCAAAAAAAGGAATTGACATGAAATATTTATGAGACAAGGATAGACTAAAAAAGGGTGACTATACGCAACCCCTTATAAATACTAATGAAAATATAGTCTCCCACATGATACTTAGAAGTAGCTCCCCCTTAAACCAATTCATGCTCAGGGTGAAAATGCCAATAAAACAACTCGATCAGCAGAAGATTTTAGATTACAATTAAACGAATTGTCGGTATTGGATAAGATTGTTTCAAGTTGTGTTTTCATCTATTTTTTCATAAAATTATACTCAATCTGCGATTTTATTTAGACAAAGACCCATATTATACAAGTATTGGTTAAATTACGTGAAAGTTAGAACCAAATTATGAATCACCTTTTCTCAAACATTTATTTAAACATATCCTTAGTATGGAACTATCAGAAAAAAACAAGGGCACTGCTGTAGTTCACAACAACCAACATAAGGAAATTCCAGGAAACCCCTCAACAGCCAAGAGTAGTAAGGTCAAACTAAGAATAGATGCTTCTCCAGAGAGCTTACGTGTCTTGACCCCCTTACAATGGGGTTTTTGGAAAGACAACGGCTACGTGGTGATCAAAAATGCGGTGCCCCGTGAACAGGCTATAAAGACCGCTAACTTCCTTTGGGAATTTGATGAAAAAGATCCTAATGATCCGGAAACCTGGTACACCCCCCCAAGGGCAACTATGGAAATGAAAGAACTTGCAGGAACTGGAATGGTGGAGGTTTACAACAATCAGATGCTGTGGAACAATCGTCAATCGCAAAGGGTATACGATGCCTTTGTCGACATTTGGGGAATAGAAAAATTATGGGTGACTATAGATCGGGCGAATTTAAATTTTCCCATACGTCCTGGCCACGAGTACAAAGGCTTCATCCATTGGGATTACGATCCGGACACCAAACCACAAAATGTTCAAGGTGTATTGGCGCTTTCTGATCAAACGGATAAAAATATGGGAGGCTTTCAGTGCATTCCTTGGTTATATAGGAATTATGACCAATGGAAATTGAACCAACCTGAAGATAGAAACCGCTTCCAGCCCGACATTACAGGCTTGGAAGATAAGCTAGTAAAAGTAGGTATGGTGGCTGGGGATTTATTAATCTTTAACAGTACAGAACCTCATGGAATTCGCCCCAATCAAACCGATAACAAAGTCAGAATCGCCCAATATATTTCGATGATGCCAGCAGAAGAAGACAATCAAGCTTTAAAAGATTGGCGTATCAATTCTTGGAAAAATAGAATAGCTCCAGAAGGGTATGCCTTTCCTGGAGACCCCAGAAAACAAGAACAAACCCACTATAATACCGCTAAACTTTCTCCCCTTGGTGAGCAATTATTAGGTCTTAAAAAATGGTAAATCCTAAACATCTATGAACTTAAATCTAAAAGGAAAAACAGTATTCATCTCAGGATCTACTTCTGGTATAGGCTTTGCTACAGCAAGAGAGCTAGCTCGGGAAGGGGCCAAAGTAATTCTTAATGGTCGAAAACAAAAAAGTGTGGATACTGCTTTACTCGACCTTAAAAAAGAAGTACCTAATGCAGAGGTGAATGGGGTCGCAGCAGATTTTTCTAAGGCAGTTGACCTCCTTTCCTTGCAATCGAAACTTCCCCACCTAGATATTTTAATTAACAATGTGGGGATCTATACCTCCAAATCATTTTTTGAGACCACAGATGGTGACTGGTATCAACAATTTGAGGTTAATGTGATGAGTGGCGTACGCTTATCGAGACATTTCTTACCTAAAATGATCACAGCCGGATGGGGGCGAATCCTTTTTGTGTCAAGCGAATGTGCAAGCCTAGTGCCCTCCGATTTGATTGCCTACAGTACGACTAAAACGGCGATTTTAAGCCTTTCCAGAGGCTTGGCACAATTGACTAAAGGTTCAGCGGTCACCGTCAATTCTGTGCTTCCGGGATCTACAATGACCGAAGGGGCAGACCAGTTTTTAAAGACGCTCGCCCAAACGGAAGCCAAAACCAAAGAAGCAGCTGCAATAGATTTTTTTAAAAAAGTGCGTACATCCTCTCTCTTGCAACGCTTTGCCACAGTTGAAGAAGTAGCCACTACCATCACCTATTTAGTGAGCCCCCTGTCATCAGCCACCAACGGATCCGCTATCAAGGTTGAGGGAGGAAGCACTGGAGGTCTCTTTTAAAAAACGTTTTTTAACCTAAATAAATTAATATAAAAAGAAAAAACTTTTCTTAATTACTTTTCTATTCTCGTGTGTCTTTTCAGTTTTTGGACAAAAGAACCCTAATTCTGAATATTGGAACACGTTCCATTACAAAGCAAAAGAGGGAAAGAAGCAAAAATTCATTCAAGCTGCCGCAATCAAAACAAAAAAATTCAATGCTAGTCCAGAAAATCTAATTTTTACGTATAGAATTACTACTGGAGAAAATGCTGGAGTGTACGAAAGAATTATGCCTTTTAAAAACTCTAAACGTTATGATATAGATGCTTCAGAAGAGTTAAAATATTGGGCTGATAATGTTGCTCCATATGCCAACCCTTTACGTGGTCAACAAATCTGGGAGCGTCAGAAATGGGCTGATGTCAACATTGACCCAAATAATCTTCCTTTTAAGCATCTTTTAAAAACCATATTTATAGTAAAACCTACACATCAAAACCATTTTGGGAGATTTATTGCAAGAATAGGTGAAGTTATGGCTAAAAGAATGCCTGATGCTGGAAGGTTAGTGTTGAGACTTTTTTCAAGGGGTCAGAAATATGTTCGTTTCTTACATAGGGTTTGATACTTTTAAGCATAATAACCCTGAATTTGATTCCACTTGGGAAGATGATTATAATGAGATTTTTGATTGGGATAGTTGGAGTACTGACACTAAATTATTTTATGAATCCTTAGAAATGAATGTTGGAGAACAGAGAGTTTCTCTCAAACTTGTAGAAGAATTATTATACCCTTATAATTAAACTATTAAATCTCCCAGAATGCCCTCTAATTGATTTTAGGGGGTTCTTTAGGGTACTGTTTTTAAGTTTCACCTCTTCATTTATTGAAAGTTTCAAATTTATAATAAGATAATAAATCTAAACCACAGGTATATCTTATTAAACCCTCTAATTAGTTTTCTTACATTTAAGGAAAACCATCACAATGAAATATGATTTTGAAAAGAAGTGGGCTGACAGAGTTAACTCTTTAAGGTTTAATATAAACTATTGGTTTCTAAAAAGATTAGGCTTAAATGGCTTTGGGTTTTTTGCTTTTCTATGGGGTGTAATAGTTGCTGTAATAATATATCAATGTTTTATTATTGAATAGAGCTCTAAACATTATAAAAAATAAATTGGTGATTTTAATTTCTAATTCTCTTTGATCACTCTTACCTCTATATGCTTTTCTCCATTTTTATTCAACGTATCTATATCTATTATAACATCTTCTTTTCCCCCAATCCACATCTTCTTTTGATTACTTTTCATTCCTTTCATATTTTTCATATGAGCAGAATGAGGCATCATATGTGATTTATTTTGCTGTTTCCCCAGAAGAAATCCCAATAATGCAAATACAACCGCAATTAGTGTAATAGCAAACCAATTTTCGTTAAGCTGTTTCATAATTTCAATTTTTTTGTATAACATATAGACAATTTTTATTTAAAAAGGTTTAATACCTTTTAGAACAGCTCCTAAACCCTTATTGTTTTATGGCTCAAAAAAAGAACTATTTAACCTATGGCATATCTTATTCAGTAAGTTCAGTGATTTTGAATATATTTAAGAATGTAAAAATCAATACAATGAAAAAAATACTCCTTCTTTTACTATTTGTTCCATTGATTTCTTTTGGGCAGGATTTAATCTGGAAATCCTACGTTGGTCCTGATGGAGATAGAACTTTTGAAATTAAGTTTTATTCAGATGGTTCAATTTGGACACAAGGAGTTGAGTACAATTCTATTCGTGATGGAAAAAAATCAACAGTTTTAAAAAGTGTTGATGGAATAAAAGCGCTATACGATGATATGATTTTTGTTCTTAAAACAAAGCAAACTGTATTAAATGAAATGTATGAAATTAAAAAAGGTTCATTTTCTCCAGTTGAATTGAGAATTGACGGAGAGCCTAAAACATACTTTTTTACAAAATACGCAATTAAAAAATTTGGAAGGGCTTTGAAAAAATACACAACACAATAAAAAATCTACCTAAAACTTTTAAAACTAAATGCCCTGTACCCTCAAAATGTTAGTTCTCTTTTTGGGGGTGTTGTCGTTATATGGATATATTATACAACACCTCCAGGCTCCTTCGGTGCTTTTTTTCTTATATTTAGAACAATGAAAAATTTATTTTTTATACTGACCTTTTTAATTACTAATCAAGACTTTGATGTTAATAGATTTTTAGATGGTAAATGGTGTGAAGGAAAGAATAACGAATGTTTTTATTTAAGTTATGTTGATGGTTTAATGATATTTGAAACACCCGATGGTAGTTTTAAATCAGGAGTTGAAGTAGTAAGGTATGATAAAAAACAAAACAGAATATACTGGAGAATAGTTTGGACAACTAAAGAAACTCAATACTTTCAAATTTTAAATAATAAAAATTATATTGAATATTTTGATGGAAATAGAACTAAAAAAATTAAAAAATATAAGGGATAATTGAATTAATAACATATTCAATTTCTGCGTCTCATCTTACCCCTAACCCCTTGTGTTTACTTTCCTTATCAAAGTTTACTTTACCTTTTTTTTTATCTAGGGTACAAAATACCCCAGGGATAACTCTTTGCCTCTGTGTGTCTTAATTAAATCTTATCAATAGGATTGAATAATTAATAGTGATAGAAATTAATTACATTTAAGTAATTAATATTCTACCTGAACTTAATGAAGAAGATATGCCTATGGTTTAGTTATTTAAATAATGTCTTTGTCATAAAATCTTTTGCAAATATAAATGACTTATTTCTGGCCTCACTATTTCCTCCTATTGTAACTCCTTTGGATGTGCAAAACAGGAAGCCCATTTTTTGAAGAAAAGAATTAGACATTGGAATATTAAAGTAATTTATTAATATATCTCCATCTCTTGTTAATTTAAACATACAATTTTTAAAACTATAACCATTTTCATTAGTTTCTAATCCACCTTCTCTGTCAAAACCATGGTGAGAATCCTTATATACTGTTATATTAATATTAGAATTAGCACTTAGTTTATCAACTAAATTATTACACGGATCTGAAGGTGTCCAATCGTCTAACTCTCCAATTAAAATATGGATTGGAGATTGAGTAAAATCTAAATTTTCAGGCTCAATAAAGCACGGCGGATAAAAAGCTAAATGTGAAGCAAAACTTAATTGTTTATTAATAGCGTTTTTAAGAGGAAGCCACCCTGAAAATAAAGTTACTCCACCTCCCAAACTCCAACCTGTTATTGAAATTTTATCTTTATTTATTAATGGATGTATAGATAATTTTTCTAAAGCTTTATATGCATCAACAATCATTGCAGCAATTGTAATCTGATTTTGCTTGCCAACCGTAGATTCAATATCTCGACTTTTAAAACTATTTAGTTCAAAAGTTGCAAATCCATAATTTTGATACATTTTAAAGTACTCGAAGTGATGTTTTTTCCAACCTAAACTTCCAGCTACACCAATTATTAAGGGAAATTTTTTTTTGGATTTAAAGAATCAAATGGAACAACCAACTTCCCATATACTTCTTGCTTTTCCAAGTTTTCAAAATTAGAAATGACCTCATTAAAAGAAAATGGATTAGAGCTTATAAAAGTTATTGTTTCAAAGTGATTTTGGCTTTTTAAGAAAAATGAAGAAAGAAGGAATAGTTTTAAAAAATGATTATTCATTATATTAAATATATGACTTTAGCATCAATTCATTAAATTTTAATCCCAGAACTTACTGAAAAAGATATGCCTAATACTTTATCTAGACCAGATGCTAATTGAACACGTCCAACTATAAGGAACTTTGTTAAACAGATACATGCAAGAAAGCTTTATGATTGATATTTACAATTCCCACCCTTTTCTGTACTTGTTTGGAAAAGATTAGCTTATTCGACCAATAAAAACACCAACTGCAAAAGCAATCCAAACTAAAACCCTTAACTCTACTCCAAGGCGTTTAGCAGTATCATCTACTAACTGAAGTCCCCATTTTTTTAAATCTTCCATGTTGTAAAGCTAAAAATTTCTTCCTTTTTCTTTATGATTGATATTTACAATTCCCACCCTTTTCTGTACTTGTAATGAAAATATTCATTAGCTGCGTCACAATTTGTTATTTTCATGCTTTCAGCATTGTATTCTAATGTTATGTCTAGCTTTTGTGCTGCTATAGCAATATTAGTTAATAGCATTATTTCTGTTACTTTAGCAGCGACATCAAAATTATTCGCAGCTTCTCTTTTTTCCTTAATAGCTTCAACAAAGTCTAAATAAACACTATTTGGCCTGTGAAGTGATTTTATTGGCGAAAAGTCAGGATCATTAGGAATTAATTCAGGTGATGCTCCGTGAGTACCATGCATCATCATTCCTTTGCTTCCAATATATAAAGCTTCTCTCAACCTTCTATTGGCTTCAAGTATCTCTGGACGTTCTGGTTTTATCCCCCCATCAGACCAAGTTACTTTTACCGGCGGCATCGAATCTCGAGCAGCAAATTCGTAGGTTACTTTTTCAGATTGTGGTAAATACTCATCGTTATAAGGAGTGGTAGTTGCTTGAATCTTAATAGGCATTCCTAAATTTAACGCCCAGATTGGTGCATCAAAAGTATGAGCGCCCATATCTCCCATGGCTCCGGTTCCATAGTCCCAAAGTCCCCTCCATGCAAAATGTAATATATCGGGATGATATGGTTTGTTGGGGGCTGGTCCTAACCATAAATCATATTTTAAATTATCAGGAATGTTAACTCCTGAAGGTCTATCAAAATAACCTTGCCTCCAGACTGGTCGATTAGACCATAAGTGAACCTCCGAAACATCCCCAATAACTCCTGATTTAACATATTCCACAGTTTGCATAGTTCCTTCTACATTGTGCCCTTGATTTCCAACTTGAGTAACCACACCAGTTTTCTTTGCCAATTCTTTTAAATAACGAGCTTCATATATGGTTTTTGTCATTGGTTTTTCAACATATACATGTTTTCCTGCTTTCATGACATAGGATGCTATATGTGCATGAGTATGATCAGGGGTGGCAATTACAACAGCATCGATTTCCTTTTCATTATCAATCATTTCGCGAAAATCATGAAACCTTTTTGCCTTGGGGTATCCATTGATTATATGTCCCGCATATTTATGATCTACATCACAAATAGCATAAATATTAGCATGTTTAAATATTTTCTTTTCCTCTTGAGGTTGACGTCGGAAACTTCCTCTTTCAGGCTTTATACCGGCATAGGGCTGTCTTAAAAACCCACTCATTCCTATATCTCGTTTAATTTCTGCATCCGGCGTGGCAATATTTTGGATAACTTGTCCTCCACGATTACCAACACCTATTGCTGCGATATTCACCATATCATTAGGTGAAGTATATCCTAATCCTGTTAAAATATGAGCAGGAACAATTGTAAATGCAGAAGCCGCAGCTGTTTTTTTAATAAAACTTCTTCTTGATAGTTGGGGGCTTTTTTGAGAATGATTATTTTTTTTCATAAAGAGAATATTTTTAATACTAGAATTGCTTTATTATAACCTTTTCTATTCACAAAAATGTGATCGTGGTAATATCCATATAGCACATCCAAAAGACAAAACACAGATAAAACCGCTAAACCAATTTTAAGAATTCTAAATGTCATCATCTAGGATTAACTAATATAATCATTATATAGTGATTATTCAATAAATGCCACCAAACTAGTTTGAGGAATTTGTTCACAATAAATCACAGACATATCACTCTTTTCTTTCCGATTGTTTCTCTTTTTATGCTGATTAATACACCTATAACGTATTCATAATTTTCTTACATTTAAGCAAAATTTACACAATCAAAAAGGTATTCCTTTTTTTACTATTTGTTCCTTTAATAAATTGCTCTTTAGATAAATCTCAAATACACCCTAACATTATTGTTATTTTAACTGATGATCAAGGATGGGGAGACCTAAGTATTAATGGAAATAATGATGTTAAAACGCCTAACATTGATCTAATGGCTCTCAATGGAGTTAGATTTGACCGTTTTTTTGTAAGCCCGGTTTGTTCTCCAACCAGAGCGGAAATTTTAACCGGAAGACATCATGTAAGAACAGGGGTTTATGATGTTTCTCTTGGAGGAGAAAGAATAAACCTTAATGAAGAGACAATAGCGGATGTTTTTAAAGCTTCAGGATATAAAACTGCTGCATATGGAAAATGGCATAATGGAATGCAAGCTCCTTACCATCCTAACACAAGAGGATTTGAAGATTTTTATGGATTTTGCTCAGGACATTGGGGAAATTATTTCAATCCCGTTTTGGAGAAAAATGGTGAATTAGTTAAAGGTAAAGGTTTCATTATTGATGATTTAACTGATCATGGAATTGATTTTATTAAAAAAAATAAAGATAATTCTTTTTTTCTTTATTTACCCTTTAATACTCCTCATAGTCCAATGCAAATACCTGATAAATTTTGGAATAAATTCGCAGATAAAGATTTAACCCAAATAGGAACTTTATCGAAAGTTTTTAATGACAAAGCCTCTGGAACAAATATAAATGAGGGATCTAATCACTCTAAAGCTGCATTAGCAATGTGCGAAAATATTGATTGGAACGTTGGAAGAATATTAGAAACTTTAAACTCTCTTCAAATTGATAATAACACAATCATAGTCTATTTGTCTGATAATGGTCCGAATGGTCATAGATGGAATGGGGGTATGAAAGGCATCAAAGGCTCTACTGATGAGGGAGGGGTTAGATCTCCAATGATAGTTAATTGGAAGGGTAAGATTCCAAAAGGAAAAGTGATAAAAAAAATTGCAGCAGGAATAGACTTATTACCCACTTTAAAAGATCTGGCTGGAATTAAAGTTGAGCCAAAAAATAGATTAGATGGTCTAAGTCTTAAAAAATTAATTTTTGAAGAAACCAATAATTGGAATGATAGATATATTTTTAATTATTGGAGAGGAAAATTAAGTGTTAGAAGTCAAGATTATAGACTTGGAAATAATAATGATCTATATGACATGAACATAGACCCTAATCAGATAAAAGATATTTCTTTAGAGAATACTGAAATATTTCAAAAAATGAAGAAGGCTAAAATTAAATGGGAAAATGAAGTTTTGAGTAATTTAAAAACAACTGATGATAGAACTTTTATAATAGGTCATCCTGAATTAAAAAACACTCAAATACCTGCCAGAGATGCAATTCCTAATGGTTTAATTAAAAGATCTAACTACTACCCTAACTGTAGTTATATGACTAATTGGATTAATATTGAAGATACTATTACCTGGGATGCTGAAGTTGCTGAGGATGGTGAATTTGAGGTTGTCGTCTATTATACTTGCTCAAAAGATGCCTTAGGTTCAGAAATTGAGTTAAGCTTTTTAGATTCTAGAATTTCTAAAAGCATAACTAAATATCATGATCCAATTGAAATGGGAGAGGAAAATGATAGATTTCCAAGAATTGAATCATATGTTAAAGACTTTATTCCTTTAAGTATGGGGCTTATCAACTTAAAAAAAGGGAAAGGAACATTAGTTTTAAAAGGCTTAAAAAAAAATGGCAAAGAATTAATGGATTTCAGATTATTAATGTTAAAAAGAATCTAAAATCTATTATTAGAAAATTTAATCTAGACTTTTCTTAAAGTTAGAAAGTTTTATTCCTAAATTATTTCCCTTTTTATACTGATTAATGTACCCCTTACAATCCCAATCTCGAACTCTTTTTACCAAAACCTAACAGACATCTATTGTCTTAAGCAGTTACTCTATTACAAGGGTTTAGCTGATAATAGTGGGTTACCCCTTATTAAATCTAGTGAGGGAGACACTTTACTATTACCTCAAGGACATTAAACTATAATAGTATTAAATAGTATGGCTAATACAACAGGTAAAAAGTTTGGTGGTAGACAAAAAGGTAGTTTAAACTAACTAACTACTGAAGTAAAGAATAAACTTCAAGTAATGATGACCTATGGCAAGACCAACCGTTGTTTGTAGATATGAGTATTATAAGTAGAGACGAGAATAATGAGTGGAAAAAAGAAACAAAGAGAATTAAGTATGATAAAAAATAATTACTTTTAAGAAAATCCAACACAATGAAAAAGCTACTCCTTCTTTTACTTCCAATAGTAGGTTTTTCTCAAAAAATATTATCTGTAGAATATCCATCCCAAGCAGACATAAAAGTTTATGTAGTTGACTATAAATCTCAAGCTGATCTTAAAGTTTATAAGGTAGATTACTCCTCACAATCAAAAGGAAATGAGGGTTTATGGTATTTTGTTGAATATCAATCTCAAGCTGATAAAAAAATATATTTCGTTGATTATCCATCACAAAGTGATTTAAAAATTTTCTTTGTGGACTACAAATCTCAAAGCGGATGGACTGTCAACTCTAAAAAATTCTTATTATACTAAAAAATTATAAAGGAAAGCCAATAGAATGAAAAAAGGAAAACAACAAAAAAGATTTTGGATAGCCATAGGCGTTTGAGCTGGTACTGCTATTGGAGTTGCTATTGGTGTTGCAACTGACAATATAAGTCTTTGGCTTAGTGTAGGAATAGCCATAGGTGCTGGAATTGGAACTACGCAAATGAATAGCAAAAAAGACGTTTAGGGGCATTTTCTTTAAACCACAGGCATATTTTATTCAGTAAGTTCAGGTAGAATTTTCTTACATTTAAGGAAAGCCAAACACAATGAAGAAAATCTTTGTTTTATTTTTTTTAATTATCTACCCCATACATTCTCAATGTAATGATAAAATTAAAATTCCATATTCTGATGGTTCTTATGGAGAATATGTGGGGTGTCAAGATGACTTTGGAAATCCTTCAGGGAAAGGTGTTCTTAGAACTGATAAATATAAAAAAGAAGGTGTTTGGGAATCAGGAAAATTAAATGGTCAAGGAAAATTTACTGTTTTTAAAGACAATTCAACTTATGAAGGAGAATGGGAAAATGATAAGTTTATTAAAGGGACTTATTTTCTAAAAAATGAAAATGTTCAGGTGAAATATGAAGGTGAATTCGAAGCCAGAAAATTTCAAGGAAACGGAGTTTTAGAAATTATTAGTTCTGATTCTTCCACAAAAAAAGAAGGTGAGTTTATTAATGATGACCTTTTTGAAGGTCAGTCAATTGTTGTTTTGAATAATGGTTTAATAATAAACTCCACAATTAATAGAGGAAAAGTTGTTGAAGAAAAAAGGAATGACATCAACTATTACAATCCAAGCGATATAATGGGTGATGAACCTTTTTCTATAATTTCCTTAAAAAAAGAAGGATCGGAAAATGAAGGTGTTTCTTACTTAATTGAAATGGAAATAAACGGTGTTAAGGGAGAATGGATTTTTGATACAGGTGCTGAATTAATCTCAATTGGTAAGAGAATGTTTAAACGATTAGTCAATCAAGGAGTAACATACAGAGATTTAGAAAGAACTATCAAGACTTTAGGTGTTGGAGGAGAATCATTAGGTAGATTGATAATTCTTGATAATATAAAAATTGGAAATTATACCGTTAGTAATGTTATAGTCAAGGTTGCCAACGACAATAATTATTCTTTGATGGGTATAAGCTTTTTAAACAAATTTAGCAACATTGATTGGTCTATGAAAAACCGTCAACTTAAATTATATAAATAAAAACTAAACCACAGGCATGTCTTCTTCCGTAAGCTCAGCTATTTTCAATTTTCTTACATTTAAGGATTTCCAAAGAAATGATAAAGGAGTTAATTGTAGCATAGATGTTCTGTTAATTTACCCTTTACTCCTACTTTGAAAGGATTCGACTGGGGGATGAGCCCCCAGCTCCCCAAGAGGGCTTATTTGCGTTTGAAAGATTTGGTTTAGTTAGTGTAGCGGGGGGTTACCTATTATAAATGTTGCAGCCTAATGAAATTTTATTCATTAGAGGGCTCCTCCATAATTGGAATCTTGCCCGTCTCATCTAATATCCCCTGCATTTTTAAATGTGTAATTGTAGGATATTTTTTCATTCTCACTAAAGTTATGTGGTCAAAAGGCAAAGATGATAAGACTTATGAACATAGGACAGCCTTTTGTTTGGAAACCCAACATTTTCCAGATAGTCCATACAAACCAAATTTTCCATCTACAAGATTAAATCCAGGGGATGAATATTATTCAATCTGTATTTATAAATTTTCGATATCTAAATAATAATCTTCAACAGACTGTCCAAAAGAAACTAAATGAAGAAATAGTTAAAGAAGAATTAGCTTTTTCATAGTTTTAAAGATAGCTTAGGATCAAGTCATAAAAACAATCTTTTTCTACAAAGCTAATATCCAATCAATTAATAATTGTGACCACCTGTCTACAGGAGCATTTACATTATTCATCCCATATCCGTGACCTCCCTTGCTAAACATATGAAGTTCAGCTTTTCCTCCTGCTAAAATCCAGTCTTGATAAATCTGAATACTTGGCTTTGCAAGGTTTAGTGGATCATCATTGGCACAAGAAATAAAAGCAGGTGGTTTATTTGAAGGTACTTTTTGGTTGTTAACAATATCCATCCAAGGGTAAATAGCAGCTATAAAATTCGGTTGGTTTTTTGATTCAGCAGTATAAGTAGCTTCCATAGTAACTGCGCCTCCAGCCGAAAACCCCATTAATCCAATTTTTTTAGGATTAATTCCATATTTGCTAGAGTTATTTCTGATTGCTTCAATAGCATTTAAAGCATCTTTTGTGGAAAATGGTAATATTAGCTTTGCACTATCAATTGCCATTTGTGGTTTATCCCATAATGTTTGTGACCATCTATAAACAGAACCTTTTCTGGGATATGTTCTATATTTTAAAACAATTGAAGTAATTCCGTTTAATGACAATTTTTCTGCCAGCTTTGTACCTTCTTTTTCATAAGCGCTGTAAAAGAGACCTCCTCCAGGGCATATAATCATTGCCTTATTTGTTTTAGAATATCCTTTTGCTCTATATAAAACCATTTCAGGGACAGATATATTATCAAGCCTGGCACCCTTTTCCTTTGAAACAAAAATACTGTCTTCAGCAAAAGATTTTAAATCCCATTTTTGATATTTTATAGATATAGTTTCTTGAGCATAAACAGGAAAAGATATTAATAAAGATAATAGAAGTAACTTCTTCATTATGTAAATTTTGAGTAATGAATTTCGCTACAGGACTTTAATCTTTCAGCAGCTTCCTCTGCTGATATATCACTTTGGGGTGTTGCAAACATTTCATATCTCACTATAAATTTTTTAACTTTTGCCGAACGCAATAAAGGAGGGTAAAAAGACATATGAAAATGCCAGAATTCATTTATTTTATCATTGGTTGGTGACTGATGAATTCCAGCAGAATAAGGAAAAGAAATTCCAAAAAGATTATCATATTTAATAGTTAATTTTTTAATTATAGATCCAAAATCTTTTTTTTCTGAGTCAGAAAGTGTCAAGATGGATTGATGATGTTTTTTTGGAATAATCATGGATTCAAAGGGCCAAACAGCCCAATATGGAATTAATGCTACGAAAGATTCATTATCATTAATAGATTCTTGCTTCCTTTTGGTCTACTAAAGTTCATAATAAAATGAATTTCTCAGGAGTTCAAGGCTTTTTGGTACAGCAGTTTCAGCTAATTCATTTCCTTCAAACTCAAGAGAAATATAACCTCTATAGTTATTCTCCCTCATCAATTCTCCAATTTTCTGATAATCTATATTTATCTGATCAAATGCAGGCCATTTTGCCCCTCCATAGTATGTCTTTGCCTGTATAAGGTAAGTATGTGGAGCCAATTCTTTCATTTGTTCTTCTCTGTTGTTAAAAAAATTCCCTGTGTCTAATGTAACTTTAAGCCATGGGCTATTAATTTCATTTACGATTCGCATAACACCCTTAGATGTAAGGCCTAAACCCCAATGATTTTCAAGCCCAAGAACCACTCCACATTTTTCGGCTGTTGGTATACACTTTTCGATCGAGTCAATAACCCATTTAAACCCCTCATCTTCAGTATAACCTTCTAGGGCAGGTTCAATACCTTTGTTATCCATAAGAACATCAAATTTATTTTTTTTTCCTATTGCTTCAGTAGTTCCCCACCTTCCAGTATTCAATCGCATTGTAGGAATTCCTAGAGCATATGCTAGTTCAATTTGATGATTGGTTAGCTTTATATTTTCTTCACGAAATAACTTATC
>Ga0115002_10001570_pt1 | contig 31284 bp, 28 predicted proteins | sample ArcticOcean_MG_C_8_FD_89576 | JGI IMG/M metagenome (GOLD analysis project Ga0115002, IMG submission 89576) | Marine microbial communities from western Arctic Ocean - ArcticOcean_MG_CB11_86 | ecosystem: Environmental > Aquatic > Marine > Oceanic | place: Arctic Ocean: Canada Basin | collected... | reverse complement strand
TCGGGCACGTTGTCGGGCATCATGCCGCCGCCGCCGCCGCCGCCGCCGCCGCCGCCGCCGCCGCCGCCCATGCCCTGGCCCATGCCACCCATGTCCATGCCACCCATGTCCATGCCACCCATGTCCATGCCACCCATGTCCATGGGCATGCGGCGCTGCATCATGGGTGGAGGTTCTTCCTCCCACTCCTGGACTTCGCCCGACTCGTCGACGAATGTGTTGGTGAAGGTGCCGTCCTGGTTCATGCAGCGGGAGCTGGTGGTCCCGTCCTCGAAGATGACCTCCTCACAGCCGGTCTCCGGGTCGAATATCACGATCGCCGGGATTTTGTCCCGCATCTCGTCGGGTATGTCGAGCCCACCCGGCATCATCTCGTCCATGAAGTCCCCGGCGCGCATGTCCCCTTCGAAGTTGCCGAAGCGGGCGGCGTCCTCGGGACGCATCGCTGCGTCGGGCGAACTTCGTCCCATCATCATCGGGTCCTGGAAGCCGGGCTCCTCCCACTCTTGGGTCTCGCCGCCGGCGCCCGTGAACGTGTTGGTGAACGAGCCGTCCTCGTTGCGGCAACGCGTTCCCGTTGAGCCGTCCTCGAACTCGATCGACTCACAGCCGGTCGCTTCGTCGAATTCGAACGACGTCGGTTGGAGGTCGCGCATCTCCTCGGGCATGTCGTCGGGGAACTGCTCGCCCGGCCCGCCCATGCCGAGTCCTTCGTCAGGCGCGGTCATCCCTGCAAAGAGCTCTGCCGGGTCGGGAGTGCGTCCAGGACCCCACCTCTGGACACCACCTCGTCCGTCGACCCACTCGCCGCTGCCGTCCGGGCAGAGTTGGCCACGGGTGCCGTTCGCATACACGACACGAGAACAGCCGCCGTTCGGGTCGACGAACTGGTCGACGGGATCGCCCCCGAAGAAGTCCGCGGCAATGGTCTGTTCCGCGGTCCGGTCGCGGGTCGGGTCGAAGTTCTCGAAGCCGAGGTCGACCACCTGTGCTTTGAACTCCCAGTTGTCGAGTTCGCCGGCGTCGGTCTCGTCGAGCACGTCGTAGAACGAGTTGCCCTCCTCGCTGACGACCTCTTCGACGAAGTCCGCGAGGTAGACCTCCCTGATCTCGGTCTCGAGTTCGAGTACCTCCTCCCGGACCTGCTCTGGCAACTCGATGGGCTCGCTGTACTCGACTTCGAAAGAGGTGTCGATCTGCACGTCCTGCTGCACGGCGCCGCGCTCGACTTCGACCTCCTGGGTGACCGCACCCGTTTCGTCCTTGTAGCCCAGTTGCGTCGCCTCTTCTGTGATGGCGACCTCGATCTCCAGGTCTGCCGGCTTCTCGACGACGATGTGCTCGGTCTCGGTGGCGATCGAAATGGTGGCGTCCGTGCCGGTGGCGACATCGAGGGACAGGTCCTGAGTCTCCTCGGAGACCTCGAAGCCGATCGAGCCGGCCTCTGCCAACTCGACGGACGCGACGCTTGTCTCGGCCTGCACGACGACGAATGCCTCGGACCCTGTCTCGATGTCAACTTGGGAGTTGGGCACCCGAACGATGGCTGTGGTCACGCCGAATGAGCCCTTGATCGAGGCGATGACGCCTCCTTCTCCAGGAATCGCCTCGTCGCCCTTCGTCGTCGTACCGTCGGCATCGGTGAGCGTCCAGTTGCGGTCGGGACTCGTGATCGCAAGAAGCAGGCCCCCGGCGCCCCCGCCGGTGCCGGCGCCAGAGAAAGGTTCGGGGAATGGCGCCTCTCGGGAACTGATGGGCGTCAGGTCGATGGTGCCCAGTCCGCCGCTCCAGGCATCGGCGGCCTCGTCGGGATTGGTGGCGGCGAAGGCGAAGACCCAGGTGCCCTCCTTGACGTCCATGTCGATCCAGCGGATCTCACCCGGCCAGTTGGGGTCGTAGATGTAGACCCGGACGTTGGTCCGGTCGACCCACTCGAGCCGGTAGGGGAGGACGCTGTGGCCACCGTGTGAGGAGTAGATGCCGATCGTGTACTGCTCGTTGCGCGGGTCCGAGAGGGAGCGACCCAATTCGGCGACGATCGCCTTGAGCGGCTGTGCCCGCCACTGGGCGGTTGCATCGATGACATCGCCGAGGAACTGGGTGGCGAAGAGGCGGGAGAGCGAACGCTCGACAAGGCGGTCCTTGCGCACGTCGAAGGCCCCGGGATCGGTGCGGACGAGGAAGCGGTCCAGGATCGCTACGGTCATTCCCTCGCAGACGCCGCCGGACATGGCCTGGGCGACCATGTTGATCCACTCCATGGCAGCAGGTGTCGGCGTGCATCCGCCTTCGTCCGAATTGCACACGGCCTCGGCACCGAACAGGGCGATGGCGTCGGAGGTGTTGAATTGCTGTGCGGGTTCGGCGGCGTAGTTGGCGAAGTTCCAGCCGTGCTGCTCGATCTCGAAGCCGAGGGAGCGCCCGCCGTTGTCGGTCTCGGTGGCGGCCTCGGTTTCCTCCCAGAGTTCCTCGAGGACCTGATCCGCTTCCCCCTCGTCCATGACGTCGATCGTCTCGGTGACATCGCTGCCGCCTCCACCCCCGCCACAACTCGCAGCCAAGAGGGCACACGCGACCAGTGCATGCCGTGTTGGCCCCCACACTCCGTCCCTACGCACCTTCATCTTCCCCCTGGACGTCTGGTGGGGACATCTTTGCAGACGGAATCGGCGAAGTCTGCAGCCGCGGATCGCCGGCGTTTTGGTGGAATCGACCCCGATAGTGACGACATTCACCCCCCACATCATGGGAAAGGTCCGGTCCGGGCATCGTGCATCGGTAGGATGGTGGGGACGTCCTCGAGACGGTCGTGGCAGATCGCTGCAGCGTGCAGCCGCCGATGTCCTCCGAATGACCTTCATGCCCTTGACGCCTTTCCTCCGCCTGTTCGCCGCGCTGACGGCCGTGCTGGTACTCGCGACCGGCTGTCGGTCGGCGGACTACGGCACTCCGATCTCCGGTGGTCTCAGTGCTCCCACCACGACGACGACGACGGTTGCTCCCACCACGACGACGACGACGGTTGCTCCCACCACGACGGTTGCTCCCACCACGACGACGACGGTTGCTCCCACCACGACGACGATTGCTCCCACCACGACGACGGTTGCTCCCACCACGACCACGCTCCCCAAGATGGAGTTCGTCGCACACCGACCGGCGGTGAAGCCCGACGAGGTCGACCGACCCACGGGACCACCCACGTTGCGCGAGTTGATCGAGGCCTACCTCAAGCCCGAGGACCACGCCTGGGCCGAAGAGGTGGCGTTCTGCGAGTCCAGCGCCCAGCCCGACGACGTGTTCAGCTTCGCCGTCAATCGGTCGAGTCGTGCCGCCGGCTGGTTCCAGCACCTGCCCAAGTTCTGGGAGGAAAGGACCGAGGCGGCAGGCATCGCCGGTGCCTCGATCGCCGACCCGGTCGCCCAGGTGCAGGTGGCCGCCTACCTCCTCTACGAGACCTCTGGCGGCAGGCACCACTGGGTGCAGTCGAAGGCCTGTTGGGGCTGAGTCCTCCGCCGACTCGGGAACCGACACCGCTTCCACGATTATGAAACGTGATGGCAGCAACGCCTCGCCTTACCAAGCCCTAACCCGAACCTGATCCGACCTGAGACGTCGGACGTTAGGTTGCCCGCCGTGACTGTGTTCGAACTGGCGGGGCTCCGCAAGGAGGTAGGCGAGTGAATACAGGAGCACAGCCGTTGGTTCGGTTGTCGTCACTCACCAAGCAGTACCCGGAAGTGGCAGCGTTGCGTGGACTAACACTCGAAGTTCCGCATGGCGTGGTGGGTTTGGTGGGACCAAACGGTGCCGGCAAGAGCACGTTGATGAAAATCCTCTTGGGTTTGGTCGAGCCGACGAGCGGAACCGCGGAGGTACTCGGGTTTGACGCGAAGACCGAGGGGCTGCGCATTCGTGAGCGGGTCGGCTACATGCCCGAACACGACTGCCTGCCCACCGATCTGTCCGCCACCCAGTTCGTCATCCACCTGGCTCGCATGAGCGGCCTCCCGGCGACTGTGGCACGGGAACGGGCGGCGGAGACGCTGCGCCACGTCGGCCTGTTCGAGGAGCGCTATCGGCACATCGGTGGTTACTCCACTGGCATGAAGCAGCGGGTGAAGTTGGCCCAGGCTTTGGTGCACGATCCAAAACTGTTGTTTCTCGACGAGCCGACCAATGGTCTCGACCCGGATGGGCGGGACGACATGTTGGGCCTGATCGAGCGCACCGGCACGGACTTTGGCATTTCGGTGATCATGTCGTCGCATCTACTCGGAGAAATCGAGAGTGTGTGTGACTCGCTGGTTCTCATTGAGGAAGGCAAGTTGACTCGCGTCGGAGCGGTAGCCCAGTTCACCGGATTGGGCAATGTTCTGGCCGTGGAGGTCGGTCGAGATCCGGAACTTCTTGTCAGCCGAATGATCGCTCACGACGTGAATGCCCGGGTTGACGGGCGAATCATCGAAGTTGAGATGCCGGATGAGAGCGCCACGGCTGAGGCTGCGCTCATGCGACTGGTGGTCGACTCGGTGGTCGATCTGGGCCTGCCCCTGGTGCGCGTGGCTCGGCAACGTCACACGCTCCGCGACATGTTCCGCAACGATGATCCCCGGGCAAGCGGCAACGAGGAGGCGGTCTGATGGCGAACCTCGACCAGGCACCTCAGTCGCGAGGCGTGGTCTACGACCTGGGCTACCGCAACTACGACGGACCCCGTCTGGGGCGCCGCTACGCGATTCGTTCCCTTTATGTGTTGAGCCTGCGCAACACATTCGGACTCGGACGCGGCACTTTACCCAAGGTCCTCGCGTTCGGTCTCGCCCTCGTTGCCCTCCTGCCTGCCATCTTCACGGTGGCCTTCGGTGCGGTCGCTGGAGAGGGCTTCGAGTTTGTCGAACATCACGAATATTTCGGGCTCATCCAGATCGTCATCGTGTTGTTCGTAGCCGCCATGGCGTCGGATCTGGTTGGCAACGATCGCAAGAACAACACCCTTCCTCTCTACTTCTCACGCCCCATCGAACGCGACGACTATCTGCTGGCCAAGATCGCCGCCCTGGCAACGGCCCTGATGTCGCTCACGCTGCTTCCGCAACTCCTTGTGTTCGTAGGTAATTGGCTCGGTGCCACCGACGGTTCCGGATGGTTGGGTGACAACATCTCGGACGTATGGCGTATCGGGGCAAGTTCGACGCTTGCGAGCGTGCAGCTCGCGGTAATCGGTCTGGCCATCGCGATGTTCACGACTCGACGGGCGTTCGCGCTCACCAGCGTGCTTGCCGCACTGTGGTTCTCGGTCGTCTTCACAGGCGGTCTAGTGGCAGTTCTGGGTCCCGGATGGGCTGCAGTCGCCATGCTCGCCACTCCGGGCTATGCAATGAACGCCGCCACATATGTCATCTTCGACGCTGTCCCAGCGCGTGCGGATCGGATGGGCGAAATGGCCGATCAAGTCGCCTACGCCGACCTTCCTGGCTGGACGTGGATTGTGGCGTTGGTCGCTCAGACCGCTGTTGCTCTGTTCTTTGCCATCCGCCGCTATCGCAAGGTCACGCTGTGAACTCCGCTGCTGCTCCTCCATCGCCGGAACCGCATGCAGCGATCTCGGTACGATCGGCATCTCGTTGGTACGGAGACCTGGTGGCTGTAAACGACATTTCGTTCGAACTCGAGTCCGGGATCACGGGCCTGCTCGGCCCCAACGGCGCCGGCAAGTCGACGCTGCTGCACATGATGGCGGGCCTTCTCGAGCCTTCCTCGGGCGAGGTCCTGGTTAATGGCGAGTCGGCTTGGAAGAACACAGGCATGTACAGCCACATCGGTCTCGTTCCCGAACGAGACGTCACCTACCCGTTCCTTTCGGCCTGGGAGTACGCCCTGGCTAGCGCCCGACTCCACCAGCTTCCCCAACCTGAAGTTGCAGCCCAGACAGCGATCGACATGGTTGATCTCGGCGACGCCATGCATCGCAAGATGAGCGGTTACTCGAAGGGCATGCGTCAACGAGCCAAGATCGCCGCCGCTCTCGTCCACGACCCCGACATCTTGATCCTCGACGAACCGTTCAACGGTACTGATCCCCGTCAGCGACTCCAGATGAACACGATGCTCAAGGAACTAGGGGACTCTGGCCGAACCATCGTCTTCTCTTCCCACATCCTCGAAGACGTTGAAGACCTCGCCGAAGACGTCCTCGTTGTCATCGGTGGCCGCCTGGGCGCCGCCGGCAACTTCCGTCAGATTCGTCGCCTCATGACCAGTCGGCCCCATGCCTTCACTGTCAGGTCCAGTAACAATCGTGCCCTTGCCGCCGCACTGATTGATCGGCCCTATGTCACCCTTGTTTCGTTTGACAGCGACGTCATGGAAGTCCAGACGACCGACTTCGGTGCCTTCACCGAATCCATTGCACCCCTCGTCCGATCAAGTGGCGTCGCGCTCCAAGAACTCCAACCCGCAGATGATTCCCTCGAGAGCGTCTTCGCCTACCTGGTGGCCCGATGAACAACGTCCTGATCTCTCTCACCGCACGCCAACTTCTAGGAAGGCGCCGCACCCTGGTTATCGGACTGTTGCTCGCGCTCCCGATCCTGATTGCAGTGATCTACCGGTTTTCCGACGAAGCGGGCTCAGGGGAGGCCACCGAGGAGATCGCACTCGGCTTGGTCAGCATAATGATCTTTACCCTGTTGCTTCCCTTGGTGGCCCTTGTATTCGGGACCGCCTCACTGGGTGCCGAGATAGAGGATGACACCGCCGTCTTCCTGCTCACCAAACCGATCGAACGATGGCGCATCATCGTCATCAAGATCGGAGTCGCCTCGGTGGCTGCAGCCCTCTTTGTCGTGCCGGCCACCATGGCCACCACCTGGATCATCCACGAGAGCCCTACCGCTGACGGCCTCATGCTCGGGCTCGGACTCGGTGCCCTGGTCGCGTCTGTCCTGTACTGTGCCGCCTTCGTTGCCCTCAGCGCCGTCACCAGCCGAGCCCTGATCTTCGGCCTCGTCTACGTCTTCGTTTGGGAGACGTTCGCCACCCGTATTTTTGAGTCCCTGCGCTGGGTCTCCATCCGTGAGTACGCCTATGGATGGAGTGACGCCATCATCTCCATCAACGACAATGGCGTCTTCTACGACCCCCACTTCGGCGTCACCACCGCGATCGTCGGCACCATGGTCGTCCTCGCCGCAGCCTGTGCCGGTGGTACCCGGGCCTTGACCAGATTCGAGATCGGCGAACGAGCCTAGGACTGGTTGGCGGCCGTATAGAGGCGCAGCGCAAGGGCCGTTGACGCGCCAACGGCCTGGCCGTTCAGGCCAGGCGCTCAACCAGGGCGGGGAGTGCCTCGCGCCAGTCGGCCACGAGGCCGATGTCGCAATCCTCCCAGAGTTCGCAGTCCGGGTCGGTGTTGACGCCTACGATCGTCCCCGCCTGGCGGACGCCGATCGTGTGGTTGAAGCGTCCCGAGATGCCGATCGCCACGTAGAGGCGCGGCGCGATCGAGTGGCCGGTGATGCCGACCTGTCGGGCCCTCGGCATCCAACCAGCGTCGGTGACCTTGCGGGTGGCGCACAGTTCGGCACCGAGGTCCTCGGCGCACTGCCGTACGAGCGGGAGGTCGTCGGGATCCACGCCCACCCCGACGCCGACCACGACCTCGGCGTTGGCGAGCAGGTCGGCGTCGTCGTCCCGCCAGCGCTCGAGCACGCGCACCCGGCCTCGGACGCCGCCGCGGAGGTGTTCGACCTCGATCCGGCGGGGCTCACGTGGCTCCGGGAGCGGAAGGACGCCGGGTCGCACCGTCGCCATCTGGATCGGCGACGAGCAGGCGATCTCGGCGACGAGGCGCCCGCCGAAGGCGGGCTTGAGGGCCACCAGTCGGTCACCGCGTCGCTCGAGGCCGACGGCGTCGCCGGTGAGGCCGGCGCAGAGGCGGGCCGCCAGCCGCGAGGCGACATGTCGACCCCATGCGGTGCTGGGGACGAGCACGGCCCAGGGCGGGTCGTCGGCTAGCCGCTGGGCGAGCAGAGCCGCAAGGTCGTCCTCGTGAAGCGTCCCGTCCACGTTCAGCACCCGGTCGGCGCCCCGTGCCGAAAGGTCGGCGGCAGCGCCGATCCCGATGGCGGTCACCCGACCGCCCAGTCCGGCTGCGGCGGCGAGGAGTTCGGCGGACACCCGTTCACGGTCGGGTTCGACCAGCACGACGACCTCGGGGCCGTCCGGTGAAGGTTCGGGGACACGACCAGATGGACGGTCGTCAGCGACGAGTGCACCACGGCCACGCAGCACCTCGACGACCCGGTCGACCTGCTCGACTCCAGCTCCCTCGAGACGCTCGCCCGCGCGGGGGACCTCCAGGACCCGGACCTCGCCCACTGAGGTCGGGCTGCCCGCCTGTCCCCACAGGCCCGGTCCGATCTCGGCAGCCGTGATCGTGGTGAGTAGCCGGGCGTCGACGGTGGCCCACGCTTCGGGTTCCTTGATCTTGCATGGGTCGCACAGCCGTTCGGCGCACGACAGCACCGTCGGCAGGTCCACCTCGGCGCGCACCCACTCGTCGTCGTGCTCGAGGAGCACGCGCACGGTCCCTTCGACGAGGTCCAACTCCCGGACGCCCGACAGGAAGGGCAGGCCCAGAAGCTCCGCCACCTGGGCGGGCACCTGACCGGTGTCTGCATCGACCGAGTTGCGACCGCAGAGCACCAGGTCCCAGGGGCCGTGGACCTCGAGGGCGCCGGCCAGAGCCCGGGCCGTGGCCAACGTGTCGCTCCCGGCGAACGCCGGGTCGGACACGTGCAGGCCACCGGCGCAGCCGCACAGGATCGCCTCACGCAGGACGGTGTGGGCCTCGGGTGGCCCGAGAGTGATGGCCGTGCAGGTACCGCCCGTGGCCTCGGCAAGGTCGCAGCCGGTGCGAACGGCCCGTCGGCAGTAGTCGTTCATGTGGAGTTCGACGCCGTCCCGCACGAGGCGCCCGTCGTCGCCCAGGCGCATTTCCTCGAACTTGGGAATCTGCTTGACCAGGGTGGCGATGCGCAGGGGGCGGTCGGCGGCGGGGTTGGGCACGGAGTCAACGTACCGGCACCGCCTTGGCGCGCCCCGGCCAGGGGTAGCGTCGCCCCGTGGCCCGTCACGACATCGAGATCCTGCACGTCGACGACGACCACGGTTCCCTGGTCGATGCGGTTGCCGTGCTCGCTTCTGAGGGGGGCGGTTGGATGAACGTCGAACCAGGGGTGGACGACGAGCATCGGGTCGAGCCTCCAGGGATGTTCACCTGGTTCACGGCCCGCGGCCCGAAGGTGCCCGTCGGGACGTTCGTGCCGGGATCAGAACGCGAGCCTGCCTCGGTGGGGTTGTCCCACGGTGCGGGTCGGGACGCTGGCGAGCGCCTGGCCGACGCCGGGGTCGTTGCGCCCGCCGACTGGGCTGCCCGACAGGATCACCCCAAGCGGGGCATGGTGTGGGAGGTGCACCCGCAGCGCGTCGACGCCGAGGCGGTGGTGCGACTGCTGCTCGAGGGGACCGTCGTCCTCGCCACGGTCCCGACCACGGGCGGCTGGGTGGCGACCATCCACCGCCCGAGGCGCTGAGGTTCAGCAGTCGGGAGCCTCTCGGATCGCCTGCAGGATCAGTTCAATCGCCCGCTCGGCGTCGGCCTCGTAGGCGACCCGGCAGTTCGGCTCGCGGGACATCGGCCCACGTTCGTCGACGAGGGTCTGGCCGCGGGTGTGCATGCCGTCGACCTCGACGACGACATGTCGGGGCTCCGAGCGGACCACCTCCGGGTGGGAGACCGCCAGCACGGCACATGGGTCGTGCATCGCCCCACTGCCCGGTAGGCCGCCGCCCCGATGGACGGAGATGTTGAAGTCGATCAGTTTCGCTGCGACGTCACCTACGCGGTGGCCGACTGAGCGACATGAATCGGCGTGGCCGGCGTCCATGCGGACCTGGTGGGTGAGGTTCAGGCCGACCATGGTGAGTGGCGCACCCGACCGGAAGACCTCGTCGGCCGCCTCTGCATCGGCATAGATGTTGAACTCGGCGGCGGCGGTCACGTTTCCGCCGCTCGCACCACCGCCCATGAGGGTGATGGAGGCCACCCGGTTGGCGATCCCCGGGTCTGCGCGGAGTGCGAGCGCGATGTTGGTGAGCGGCCCCACCGGTACCAGGTGGAGGCCCTCCTCAGCGAGCGTCGTCTCGACGATGACCTCGACGGCGTCCTCGGAGTCGGGGGCCAGGTCCGCCAGTGGGAGGTCGACGTCGGCGAGGCCGGTCATGCCGTGTACATGCCTGGCGTGGAACGGCTCGGCGACGATCGGTCGGGCGGCTCCCCGGTGGACGGGCACGTCGATGCCCAGGAGGTCGCGCATCCGGAGTGCGTTGGCGGTGGTGTGCTCGACGCCGACGTTTCCCGAGACCGTGGTGATGGCGACGAGGTCGGTCCAGCGGACGGCGGTGATGATGGCTATGGCGTCGTCGACGCCGGGGTCGCAGTCGAGGATGATCCGTGGACGGTCTGTCATGGGCGAAGTCTTACCCGGGTGGCTCATCACAGGCAGCACCCAGGTGGACCTGGATGCTGCCGGGAGTTCACGGCCTCAACACCTTCTCCGCGACGAGCGCCGAGGACGTTGACCGGAGGTCGATGAACCCACGCACGTCCTTCCTCACGACCTCGGCGGAGTCCGCCAGCAGGTAGAAGTCGTCGACCCAGGACCCCTCCGAGGCGAAGCAGAGCTCCGACACGGCGTCCATGCCGGGTGGTCCGTCGATGACCGGATTCTGGACATACCGGGCCATGCCGTGGTGGGCCTGGGCGACTAGGGCGTGACGCCGGTAGCGCTCGGCGAACCCTTCGGCGTCGGACCCCTCGAGCCGAATGACCAACGAGACTTGTTTCACGGCGGATCGCCCCGGCTTGCCCCATGCGACGAACGTGTCGACCAGCCAGGAGCCGTCGCCCTCTGGGGACGGATCGTCGGGGTCGGACCAGGCGATTGCCACCCAACCGGGCTCGCCTGCGGAGCCGCCGCGGATTCCAAGCAGGGACTGGTCGGCGAGCACCTCGTCCACGCTCACCGGTCCGGAACCCGGGAACTCGTCGGGGGTCGGAACCCGGTTGCGGTACAACGTGCAGCGGCGGCGCATGCCGGAACGGTAGCGGCGACGGGGATTGGCGTCGGGAGCGGGTCGCGAGCATGCTCAACGGATGCTGTTGACCGAGGACTACGACCGGGTCCGGCTGATCACCTTCGACCGGCCGGAGGTACTCAATGCCTTCGGCGAGGAACTCTACGATGCCGCCACCGATGCGCTCCTGGCCGCAGACGGTGATCCCGGCATCTCGGTCGTCATCCTGACCGGCCGGGGGCGAGCCTTCTGCGCAGGCCAGGACCTGGGAGAGTTGCGCCTGCGGACCACGGACCCGGACGGCTTCACGCCGGGTCGACACGGCTTCGTCGGGTACATCGAGTGCCTCGCGAGATTCTCGAAGCCGTTGGTCTGTGCGGTCAACGGCCTCGGCGTCGGCCTCGGTACGACGATGCTCGGCTATGCCGACCTCGTCTTCATGTCGTCAGAGGCCCGACTCAAGTGCCCGTTCACCAGCCTCGGCGTCGCACCGGAGGCAGGGTCCTCGTTCCTGCTCCCCCGCATGCTCGGCCGTCAGGAGGCGTCCTGGCTGCTGCTCTCGAGCGAATGGATCGACGCCGACCGATGTCGTGAGGTCGGCCTGGCCTGGAAGGTGTGCGAGCCGGACGACTTGCTCGACATCGCTCTCGAACACGCCCATCATCTCGCAGGGTTCCCCCTGGAGTCGCTGGTCGAGGGCAAGCGACTCATCGTCGAACCGATGTTGGCGGGACTGGCCGATGCCCGCGCCAGGGAGGGGGCGGCGTTCGGCCGACTGCTGGGGTCATCCGCCAGTTCGGGAGCCCTGGAGGACTTTGCCGGGGGCTGACCCCGGGTCAGTCGGCCGGTCCGTGGTCGACGGCGTGCAGGCGACGGATGGCGCCGACCATGACCTTGCGGGCGAGGCGGGGGTTCTGGTCGAGCAGGCTCGCGAACTCGCGTCGGTTGAGTGCTTCGACTGTCAGGTCGGTGTCGGCCGTGACGGTGGCGGTGCGGGGGACGCCGGCGAGCATGCTGAGCTCGCCGACGAAGTCGCCGGTGCCGAGGGTGGCGACCACCCGGCCTTGGCGGCGCACCGTGGCGGTGCCATCGACGATGATCAGGAACTCGCGTCCCGTCTCGCCCTCGCGGGTCAGGTCACGACCGGCCCGAACCCGCACGGGGGTCATGAGCCGTTGGACGGCACGCAGTTCGGACCTCGAGAGGCCGGCGAAGAGGTCGAGGTCGGTGAGGGGGGTTGGTGTGGTGGAAGTGTCCGTGGGCATGTCGTTCTCCGCGTAGGTCGGTTGCTCCCTCGAGTGTGGCGGCGACCGGGTCGTGTACCTCGGCCCGGTGACCGCTTTCACCGGTGCCACCCGTCACGGCGGGCGCTACTTGATGGCGACGGGTGCCACCGGTGAGCCCACGCATCCCACGAACGGTTCGGGTGTGGCGGCGAGGAAGAACTCGTAGACGCCGTCGGCTGCACAGTCTTCTGCCAGTGCCTCGAGGTCCCAGTTCTGGCCCTGCGTGAGGCCCATGTCCACGACGTGGAGCATGTGGACCGCCAGGTTCACCTCCTCTGAGGGGTACACCTCGAAGGTGAGCGTGTCGTTGGCGACGGCGGCGACGTCGTGCTCGTGGAACCACGGCACCGTCGACAGCGAGAGCCCGGCGTTCGAGCCGTCCTGGTTGGGGCCGAGGCAGTAGGCCATGCCGCCCGACTCGTGGTACAGCCGCATCCGTCCCGTGCGGACGAGCACGATGTCGCCGGCTCGGACTTCGACGCCGCCCATCGACGCTGCCTCGTCGAGGTCTTCGGCGGTGATGGCGTAGGGGCAGTCGAGCAGGTCGACGCCCTTGGCCCGGGCCACGTCGAGCAGCACGCCGCGCGAGCACAGCGAGCCGACCTTCTCGATCCCGCAACGGGTTGCGCCGTCGTCGACCGTGATCGTGGAGGCGTCGTAGCCGTTGTAGACCCTGCCCGAGTACGAGACGTGGCAGAGGCCGTCCCAGTGGGTGCCCGCCTGGAGGCCGAACTGGACGGCGTCATCGCTGGTGTGGAACAGGTCCGGGTCGCCGTCGGGGTCCATGCCCTGGTCGACCATCAGCATGGTCCGGGTCGGGTTGTCGCGGCCCGGGATGAATCCGACCTGGATCCCGTCGTGCTCGAGTGGTACGGCCAGGAGGAAGGTGCGGCCGGTGCGGATGCAGTCCCGGGCGGCCAGCACCACCTCCGGCGTGATCAGGTTGAGGGTGCCGAGCTCGTCGTCGTCACCCCAGCGGCCCCAGTTGCGCACCCTGCCCTGCAGGTCGAGGAAGCGGTTGGTCAACGGCATGTCGGTTACCCCCGGGTCGTCCGGGTGGCGAACCTAGTCCCGCTCCGGTCGATGGCCCGCAGGGGGCTCCTCAGTAGCCGACGTCGCGGTCGACGACATCCTCGAGGGGGCGGCCGCCCAGCCACCGTCCGAGGTTGGCGGCGAAGTTGGCACCCATCTGGTCGAAAGAATTCGGGCTGCACCACGAGATGTGGGGGCTGAGGCGGACGGACGGGTGTGTGTAGAGCCAGTGCCCCTCGGGGAGTGGCTCCGGATCGCACACGTCGAGCGAGGCGAGGCCGACCTGTCCCGAGTCGAGGGCCGTTCGGAGAGCATCCTGGTCGACCACCGATCCACGGGAGACGTTGACGAGGTGGATGCCGCTTCGACTGACGGCCAGGAGGTCGGCGTCGACGAGGTTCCCGGTCTCGGGTGTGGAGGGCACGCCGACCACCATGTGGTCGGCCTCGGCGACAGCGGCGGCGGCGTCGGCAACGACCACGACCCCGGGGTCGTCGACCGGGGCACCCGTGCGCCGGACGGCGAGCAGTCGGCATCCGAACGGCGCCAGCCGGGCGGCGACGGCCCGGTTGATTGATCCGTAGCCGAGCAGTGCGACCGTGGCGCCCTCGAGCGTGTCGAGGCGGCTGAGGAACCATCGCTCCGGCGGTTCGTCGATCCAGCTCCCGGGGAGTCGCTTGGCGGCGGTGAGGAGCATCGCCACGACCCACTCGGCGATCGGCACGGCCGTGGCGCCACGGGCGCATGTCAGGATCCGATTGCCGACCTTCTCGAGTGTCATCTCGTCGACCCCGTGGCCGGTGCAGTGCACCCACTCGACGCCCCGTTCGAGCACCTCGGCGAAGTTGGCGGAGTCCATGCCACGCGTGACCATGACCTCGCCGCGCAGGTCGGGATCCACCGGCCCATCGGGGTCGACGTGGACGAACCGCACGTCCTGGAAGCGATCGCCCAGCCGGTCGGTGCCTAGGTAATCGACCTTGAGGTGGACGAGCACCGTGGTCAACGGGTGCGCTCCCGGAGCAGGGCTTCCTGCGCGACGGTCGCCACGTGGGTGCCGTCGGCGGCGAAGATCTCGCCGATCGACAGCCCCCTGCCACCGTTGAGGCCGTGTGAGCGGAACTCGTGCAACTGCCACTCGTCGGCCGGCGCCGGCCGGTGGAACCAGATGGCATGGTCGAGGCTGGCGCCGATGAACACATCGCCGTACGTGGTGTGGCCGAGTTCCACGGCGTCGATGCGCGGGTGCGAACTGCTCACCGCCGTGGTGGGGATGTCATCAGAGGTGTAGGCCAGGGCGCAGGCTTGGAGGATCGGGTCGTCGCCGAGTGGACCCGCCACCTTCAACCAGATGGCTGCCCGACCGGCGCCTCGGTGGGTGACTCGTCGGGACAACAGGCCCCAGTCCTCGTTGGCGCCGGACCCCGGTTCGCCCACGTCGGTGGGCAGCGACGATTCCTGGATGTCGGCCTGGTCCTCGACGACCTGGAATGAGCAGGACAGGTTGAGGATGGCACCCTCCGACTGGCGGGCGACCACTCGTCGGGTGATGAACGACCGACCGTTGCGGATGCGGTCGACCTCGAACCGGATGGGCTCGTCGCTGGTGCCGCCGCGGATGAAGTAGGCATGGACCGAGTGGATGAGGTGGTCGGAATCGACGGTCTCCATCGCCGCCCGGAGGCCCTGGGCGACCACCTGGCCGCCGTAGACGCGCCCCCACGGATAGTCGGGGCTGAGGCCGACGAACACGTCCGGTCCGTGCGGCTCGAGTGCCATCAGGGTGGCGAAGTCGTCGATGCGAATCCCCATGTCGGCCCTCTAGCGGTCGAGCGCCATCGCAACGTGGAGGGCGATGCCGTGCCGCAGGCCCCCCTCGTCGATGCGCATCCGGTTCGAGTGGCAGGGTGGCGCCTCGCGTGAGTCGGCGATGTCGGCCGGACACACGCCCAGCAGCGCCATGGCACCAGGCACCCGCTGGAGCAGCATCGAGAAGTCCTCGTCGCCCATGACCGGTGAGGGGAGCGTCACGTGCGACTTCTCGTCGAGCGTGGCCGCACAGACCTGGGCGAACCGGGCGGCCTCGTCGAGGCCGAGTTCGGGGTGCTGGTGCAGTTGGCGTCGCAGTGCCACCACGTCATCGACGACAACTGAGGCGGAATCCAACAGGTCGTGCACCACGACATCATGGCCGAGCAGGGGTTGGTTGTCGGAACCGGACCTCGAGGGGCCACAATGCGACGGTGACGCTGAACGACGACCAGATCCACGACGCCCTCTCGTCGATCCTCGAGCGGCGCGACCCCGATGTTCCTGCAACGGTGCTCGGCGCAGGCAGCGACGACCTGGGGGCCGGACTCCGTTACCTCGAGGCGCTCGTGGACGGTGGCTGGATGGTGCCCACCTGGCCGGTCGAGCACGGTGGCCGCGGCGCCACCGACGACGAGGCCAGGCGCATCTCAACGGCTCTGGGCAACTATGCATCAGCCGACCTGTACCCCTACGGCGTGGGGATCAGCCTCGTGGGCCCGGTCCTTCGGGATCGCGGCACACCCGAACAGCAGGACCGCTGGCTGCGTCCGATTGCCGACGGTTCGGAGATCTGGTGCCAGATGTTCAGCGAGCCCGATGCCGGCTCCGACCTCGCCAATGCGGGCACGAAGGCGGTGCGCGACGGCGACGAATGGATCCTCATGGGTTCCAAGGTCTGGACATCGCGGGGCGCCTATTCGAAGTGGGGCATGTGCCTCGCCCGCACTGACCCCGAGGTGCCCAAGCACCGCGGCCTCACGATGTTCGCCGTCGACATGGACGACCCGGGTATCGAGGTCCGTCCCCTGGTCCAGGTCAACGGCGACCGACACTTCACCGAGGTGTTCGTGTCCGAGGTCCGCGTTCCGGACTCCGACCGGATCGGCGACCTCGGCGCGGGGTGGGGGATCACCGTCGAGACGCTCGCCCATGAGCGGGCATCGCTTGGCGGCCGGTCCTTCGGCGGCTCCGATGAGAACGAGGGAGCGGTTCCCGGTTGGCTGGTCGGGCTCGCTGCTTCCGGCCGACTTGCCGACGCGGTGGCCCGCGATCGTGCGATGCGCTCCTATGTCCTGGAGCGGGTCAACAGGTTCACCACTGCCCGAGCCGCTGCATTTGCGAAGGATGGCGTCCCCGGTCCGGAGGGTTCCGGCGCCAAGCTCCGCAGCGTCGCCGCCTTCAAGTCCAGGGCCTACCTGGTCAAGGACCTCTCTGGGGCGGTTGGGATGCTCGACGAGTCGCCGGGACACCTGGCCTTCCTCACCGCACCGTCGATGTCGATCCGCGGCGGTACCGACGAGGTGCAGCGCAACATCGTGGGAGAGCGGGTGCTGGGCCTGCCCGCCGAGCCCCGGTTGGACAAGGACGTCCCGTTCTCAGAACTCAGGAAGGGCCGCTGAGGGGATCAGCCCCCGTTGGCCGTCGAGACCGGCTGGTCCGGGTCGCCGGAGGCCTCGCGTGGTGGGTCAGGTTCGACGTATTCGATGGTGATGGTTCCTCCACGGGCAGATGTCAGTGTGGCTGTCGAGCCCTCGACGACAACCATGAGCTCGCCGCTAAGGACCTCGAACAGGCCGAACCAGTCGGCACGGTCGACGCAGGCCATCTCGGTGATGCCGATTGGGCCGATGTCGACGCGGTCGTCCCCGATGTTCAATTCGCCGAAGAAGTTGTTGCAGCCGGCGTTTCCCGTGATCCGGTCATCGCTTCGAAAAGTCACAGACGCTTCGTGTGGACGGTCGGGTTCGACACCATCGACACCGGTGAGGCCGACGACACGCCACTCGACGTCGATCAACGGGGCGATCCCACCGCCCGTGCCGGATGAGGAGCAGGCGGCGGCGAACAGCAGGAAGGTGAGGGCCAGGTGGCGCATCAGGTTCTCCAACGTAGGGGTCTGCGGGGTCTGACGTTGCGAACGCCGGTCCCGGTTCCTGACTGGGGCATGATCTCGCCATGCGCGCGGTGGTCATCGAGTCGTACGGCGGTCCGGAGGTGCTGGCGATCTGCGAGGTCCCGGCTCCGGAGCCCGGGCCCGATGAGGTGCTTGTCGACGTGGTCGCCAGTGCCCTGAACCGTGCGGACCTGCTCCAGCGCATGGGTCTCTACCCGGGGCCGTCCATGGAGTATGAGGTTCCGGGCCTCGAGTTCGCCGGGCGGGTCGCCTCCGTCGGGGAGGCCGTCGGGCGATGGTTGGTCGGCGACGAGGTCATGGCGATCACCAGCGGTGGAGCGCACGCTGGGCAGGCCGTCGTCCACGCCGACCAGGCGATGGCGGTGCCCGCAGGGATGTCGTTGGCGGACGCCGGCGCCCTACCTGAGGTCTTCATCACCGCCTGGGACGCGCTCGTCCTCCAGGGGGGCCTGCAACCTGGAGGGATGGCGCTCGTCCATGCCGGGGCCTCCGGCGTCGGTACCGCCGCGATCCAGCTCTGCCGGTCAATGGGGGCCGAGGTCGTCGTGACCGCCTCAGGTCCGAAGTGCGCCGCCTGCACAGAACTCGGGGCCTCGCTCGCCGTCGACTATGCGACCGACGACTGGCTGGCTGCTGTGCGTGACCACACCGGTGGCCGTGGGGTCGACGTGGTGCTCGACGTGGTGGGCGGCGACTACCTCGATCGCAATGTCGACGCCCTGGCCGTGGGCGGCACGATCGTGCAGGTCGGGGTCATGGGCGGTGGAAAGGCCACCTTCGGCCTCGGCAAGCTGCTCCCCAAGCGGGCGACGATCGTGGGCACCGTCCTGCGCGGCCGTTCGCTCGACGAGAAGGTGGCGGTCAGTCGGGCGTTTGCCGACGAGGTCGTGCCACGCTTCGAGGAAGGAACGCTGCGGGTGGTGGTGGACCGCCGCTTCGACCTGGACGACATCGCCGCCGCACACGTCCACATGGAGGGCAACGCCAACGTCGGGAAGATCGCCCTCGACGTAGGGTCTGGTTGAAGGGCCGCTCAGCGCTCGTCGATCGGGACGACGTCCCGGGTGGCTTCGCCCGTGTAGAGCTGGCGGGGTCGGGCAATGCGGGAGTTCTGCGTGAGCATCTCGTCCCAGTGGGCCAGCCAGCCCGGCGTGCGACCGATGGCGAACAGCACCGTGAACATCTCGACCGGGAACCCCATCGACTGGTAGATGAGCCCCGAGTAGAAGTCGACGTTCGGGTAGAGCTTGCGCCGGACGAAGTAGTCGTCGGCCAGCGCCACTTCTTCGAGCTTGAGCGCCATGTCGAGCAGCGGGTTCTTGCCGGTCACCTCGAAGACCCGGTGGGCGGTCTCCTTGATGATCTTCGCCCGCGGGTCGTAGTTCTTGTAGACGCGGTGGCCGAAGCCCATGAGGAGCTGCTCGCCGGTCTTGACCTTGGCGACGAAGTCGTCGACTTGGTCGTAGGAGCCGATCTCCTCGAGCATCCGCAGGACGGCCTCGTTGGCACCGCCGTGACGGGGACCGGAGAGGGCGCTGCAGGCTGCCGAGAGCAAGACGTAGGGATCGGCATGGGAACTCCCGACCGCGCGGGCGGTGGTGGTGGAGCAGTTCTGGCCGTGGTCGGCGTGAAGCACGAACAGCAGGTCGAGCGCCCTGGTCAACACCGGATCGACCTCGTAGCCGCCTTCGGCGGGCCGGAACATCATGGAGAGGAAGTTCGAGGTGTAGGGGAGGTCAGGGTCGGGCTGGACATACGGGTTGCCGACGCTGCGGCGGTAGGCGCTGGCCGCCAGGGTGGGAATCTTGGCGAGCAGGCGGATCATCTGCGATCGACGGACGGTGGGATCCTCGACGTCCTTGCCGTCGGGGTAGAAGGTCGACAGCGCGGCAACGCTTGAGACCAGCACGCCCATGGCGTGGGCGTCGTCGCGGAAGCCCTCGAGGATCCGCTTATGGAAGTTCTCGTGGATCGAAGCTGATTCGGCGATCTCGTCGGCGAAGCCGTTGAGCTGGGGTCGGGTCGGGAGTTCGCCGAAGAGCAGCAGGTGGGCGACCTCGAGGAAGGTGGACTGCTCGGCGAGCTGCTCGATCGGGTGGCCGCGGTAGCGCAGGTAGCCGGCGTCGCCGTCGAGTTCGCAGACGGCGCTGGCGGCGCCGGATGTGTTGCCGAAGGAGGGGTCGTGGAAGTACACGCCGGGGAGCAGGTCGGCCCATGCTCGGGCGTCCACGGTGCCGTTGACGATCGGGACCTCGACGCTCGCACCGTTCCGGTTGTCGGTGAGTGTGATGCTCTCGTTCACGGGCGGTGGCCTCGAATCACGCAGGGACAGATCGGAATTCTTCGTTGACTTTTCGACTCTACCGGGCACCGTCGGGTCGATAACAGCCTGACCGTGGTCGAAAAATATGGATTCTTCGCAATCGGACGTAATCCACCCGGTTCGCGACGCTCCGGCCCGGGCCAACGCCCGAGAATCTAGAGCGGTGTGTTGTCGTGGCGCCGCCTCGGGAGGCGCTCGCGCTTGCCGATCAGCACATCGAGTGCGGCAGCCAGAGCGCTCCGGGTGTCGGCGGGTTCGATCACCTCGTCGACCGACCCGCGTTCGGCGGCGACGTAGGGGTTGAGGAGGCGCTCCTCGTAGGCCGCGACGAGCGCCACCCGTTCTTCGTCGGAGGCGTTCCGGTGGAGGATCTCGATGGCTCCCTCGGCGCCCATGACAGCGATCTCGGCGGACGGCCAGGCGAACATCAGGTCGTTGCCGATGTGCCGGGAGTCCATGACGATGTACGCCCCGCCGTACGACTTGCGCAGGATCACGCAGACCCTCGGCACGGTGGCCCGGGCGTAGGCGAACGCCATCTGGGCGCCGTAGCGGATCATGCCCCGCCACTCGAGGTCCTTGCCCGGGTAGAAGCCCGAGGTGTCGACGAAGGTGATGAGCGGCAGGTTGAAGGCATCGCAGAAGGCCACGAACCGACCCCCCTTCTGGGAGGAGGGGATGTCGAGGGTGCCGGCCACCGACTGGGGTTGGTTGGCCACGATGCCCACGGGTCGGCCACCGATCGTGGCGAAGGCGGTGACCAGGTTCGTGGCGAATGCGGCCCGGGGCTCGAGCAGGTGTCCGTCGTCGACGATGCACTCGATTACGTGCCGGACGTCGTAGCTGCCCGTGGAGGTTTCGGGGAGGAGGTCGCCGGCCTCGGGGGTCGGGCGGTCGACGGGATCGATGCACGGAACCGGTGCCGGGAGGGCATCGGCGTGGTCGGGAAGGAACCCAAGGAGCTCGGTGACCAGCTCGACGGCCTCGTCGCGGTCGGCGACGTTGAAGTGGGCGACACCGGAGGTGCGGGCGTGCATCGAGGCGCCGCCGAGGCCCTCGTTGCTCAACTCCTCGCCCGTGAACCGTTCGACCATCTGAGGGCCGCTCACGAAGGCGTAGGTCTCGTCGACCATCACGACCAGGTCGGCGAGGCCGAGGAGGAGCGCCGGACCCGACACGGTGGGGCCGTCCACGCAGAAGATCATCGGGATGATGCCCGAACAGGCCACGAACTCGCGGGCGGCGATGCCCCAGCCGTGGATGGCGGCCACCCCCTCGGACAGGTCGGCTCCGCTCGATGCCATGAAGCAGACCAGCGGGATGCGCTGTTGGCGGGCCGTTCGGGCGGCGATTGCCAGGTTCTCGCCGTCCTCGGAACGCAGGGCGCCGCGGTTTTCCCTGCCGACCTCGACCATCATCACCCTGCGGCTGGCGACCTCCTCGAGGCGGAAGGTGACCGTACCTCCCGTGCGGGCGCGCAGGGGGAGGGGCGTCCTTGGGGCATCGACGGCGGTCACGGTGTCCTTCCGGGTCGAAACACTGGCTCGTCCGTCATCGTGACATGGATTCCGGGCCGGTCGGGTCCGATGTCACGGATGACCTCGCGTAACTGGTCGCAGGTGGCCTGCACGGCAAGTGACGGCCTGGTGCGTCGGTTGTGGGCCAGTACCACTGCTCGCCGGTCGAGGCCCTTGATGCGTACGAGTGCCCAGTCACCGGCCGGAATGCCGGACGCAGCGCTGGCCGGAAGCAGGGCGGGGGCGTAGCCCTGGTAGGCGAGTGAGGTGAGCAGGCGGAGGCCGTCGATCTCCACCTTCGGCCTGAGGCGGAGGCCTGCGGCGGCGAGTTCGGCGTCGAGCGTGTCGCGAAACGTTGTGCCGGTCGGTGTGAGCATCACCTCGTGTTCGGCGAGTTCCTGGATGGTCACCGTCTCGTGGTCGGCCAGGGCATGGTCCTTGGTCGTGACCACGATCAACTCTTCGTCGAAGAGCGGTTCCGTGGCGAAGTCGGGGTCCAGGACCGGGCCGTTGAGGATGGCGAAGTCGACCTCACCGGAGCGGAGGAGGGGGTACAGCGAGCCCGAGGTCGCATCGACGAGGATTGGGTGGAGGCCGGGATAGTGGCTTCCCAGGCGCTCCAGCAGGGGGGTGGCCATCCAGCGGGCGGTGGTGCCGATGCAGCCGATCCGAACCGTTCCGCCGATCTCCTCGCGCATGGACGAGATGTCGTCCTTGAGGGCCTGCATCTCGCTGCGGATGCGCTGTGCCCGCTCGATGACCGCCTTGCCCTCGGTGGTGGGGAGCATGGACTGTCGGTCGATGAGCACGGCGTCCAACTCCTTTTCGAGTCGTGCGACGTGTGTGGACACGTTGGACTGCACCGTGTGGAGAGAACGGGCGGCCGCGGAGAAGCTCCCATGCTCGGCCACGGCCATCAGGTGGGTGAGTTGGCGCAGGTCCATCGCTGATGAGGATGCCACGAGGATCTCCATCAGCGTCGCGGATGGGACTCCGGCGTCGGTTGCCGGTGTACCCGCACCCCGTGGGCGTCGACCTGAATGGGGCGGCAAGGCTCTAGGGTCGCCCGCGAGAACTTCCCGCCCATTCCCGATCGTCCCGCCCGAGGCCAATGACCGACGCCCCCAGCGCCCCGAGCATCCTCGTCCTGCACCTCGGGCTGCTCGAGGCCCACGCCGCAGTCGATCGGGCGGGCCGGATCGACCTCATCGCCCTCGGCGGCGACCGGGCTGGAATGCCGATGGTGTTGCACGTCTCGACCGGAGGGGACGTGACCGTCGGCGAGGAGGCCCTGCAGCGGGCCGTCGACGAGCCCGATGGCTTCGTCGACGATGTAATGGGACACCTCCTCGACGACGGAGTCGTCGAGGCATCCGGTCGTGCTCTCACTGCCGAGACCGTCCTCGCGTACCTCATGGCCCAGTCCTACGCACGCTGCCTCCAGATCCTCGACGGGGCACCCGACCAGGTGGTCGTCGTACGTGCTGCCGGAGGACCGGACGAGGCGACCTACGAGGCTGCTGCCGGTCGGGGCCTGGTCGGCGACATCCTGATCCTCGACGAGACGATGGCGTGGTCGGCTTTCAGCGGCCATGCCCCTCCGGGGACCAGGGGAATGGACCTGGAGCGCACGGGGGTGCTGGGAGCGCTGCTGTGGCTCCGGCACGGCGACGCACCGACCGGACCCAAGCCGATCGTTACCCGGGAGGACCTCGAGGGGGCCGCTCCCACCCCGGTCCGCCAACCGGCGCCACCCAGCGTCGTCTCGGTGGGACCCCGCTCCGTCTTCGATGCGCCAGGATCGAAGCCGTTGGTCCTGCCCGATCCTGCGCAGGCGCGTCGTCGACCGCGACGCACGCCGGTGCCCCTGCTGGTCTTTCTCCTGGTTGCCGTTCTGGGGGTCCTCGGGTACCTGCTCTTCGTCGACGACGAGGAGCCGCCACCGTCGGTCACGACCCTGACCCCGCCGGCGACGACTGAGGTGCCGGCGACGACTGAGGTGCCGGCGACGATTGAGGTGCCGGCGACGACTGAGGTGCCGGCGACGATTGAGGTGCCGGCGACGACTGAGGTGCCGGCGACGACTGAGGTGCCGGCGACGACTGAGGTGCCGACGACGACTGAGGTGCCGACGACGACTGAGGTGCCCACCACCACCCGGCCGCCGCTCGGCCCCGTGAGCATCTCCGACGTGGGCCTCCTCCTCTTCGCCGCCAGCGACGACTCCACGCTCCTGGACCTGGGCGCACCGGCGGACACCGTCCTCGCCGCCGTGGTCGCAGTGCTCGGCGCCTCCGATCGGGATAGTGGCTGGGGGTCCGACCCGAGTTGTGATCCATTCGTCCGACGGGTCGGCTTCGGCGGTCTCGAGTTGGTTCTGGTCGACCTGGATCCGACCGACGCCCCATCCGCCGCGGATGCGGCAGGGGGCGAAGCCGAGACGCCGACTACCGGGGTACCGCCGGCCGAACCCGGGTTCGGCGCCACGTTTGGGCAGTGGTTCCTGAGTGGCGCCGATTCCGTCGATTCCGGCTTCTGGACCCTCGAGCGGATCGGCATCGGCTCGACGGTGGCCGACATGCGCAGGGCCTACTCCGACGGCTTCTCCATCGTCCAGGCGGTCGAGACCGATCCCGCCGGCTTCTTCGATCTCGACGCGGTCGGCCTCGACGGAGGAATCTCCGGGGCCACGAGCAATACCACCGACTCGGGCCGCGTCCTCCAACTGTGGGCGGGCGAGGCCTGCTTCCGGCTCTTCGGACGGTCCTGAGGACCTTCCCGGCTACCGCCCGGCGACCATCGCTCTCAGCGCAGGGCCCAGTTCCGGATCGGTAAAGGCGAAGCCGCCGTCCTCGAGGACCCGTGGGCGGACCCTGGTGCTGGCCAGCATGAGCTCGCGGACCAGATCCCGGCCGAACATCACCATGGGCATCGCCGTCGGGACGGGGAGCCGGGCGGGACGACCCAGTGCGCTCCCGAGGGATCGGGCGAACTCGGCATTGGTGACGGGTGAAGGTGCGACCAGGTTGACGGGTCCTTCGACCTCCCGGTCGACCAGCCAGAGGAGTGCCGCCACCTCGTCCCGCAGCGAGATCCAACTCAGGTACTGGTGTCCGCTTCCGAGACGTCCTCCGAGGCCGAGTCGGAAGAGGGGAAGCTGCTTGGCCAGCAGGCCGCCTTCCGGGGAGAGCACGACGCCCGTCCTGGCGTGGGCGACCCGGATCCCGGCGCTCCCGGCGCGTTCCGTGGCCCGCTCCCATGCAATGCAGACGTCGGCGAGGAACCCGGTGCCCCGGGGACCGTCCTCGTCGAGGAGGTGGTCGCCGGCGTCACCGTAGACCCCGATGGCGGAGCCGCTGACGAGGGTCGAGGGCCCGCCGTCGTCCCGGATCTCGGCCAGCGCACCGGCAAGGAGCGTCGTGCCACGGGTGCGGCTCTCCCGGATTCGGTTGCGTTGGGCCGGTGTCCAGCGCCTGTCGGCGATCCCCGCGCCGGCCAGGTGGACGACGGCATCCGTGCCCCGCAGGTCCGACGGGTCTAGGACGCCGTCGGCCGGGTCCCAGTGGATCTCGCCACGTCCACTCGGGTCCCGTCGCAGGATGCGCACCACGCGGTCACCACGTGCCTCGAGCGCTGTGCACAGTGCCGAGCCGATCAGCCCTGTTGATCCGGTGACTGCCACGTCCATCCAGCCATCATCGCAGGCATGGCTGCCCGTGGCCCGACGAGCGGGCTCGGGGCGGACGCTCCCTCAGCTGTCGATGGAGACGACCGAGGCCGTGAGGGTTCCCCCGGGTGCCTCGAACGAGACCTCGTCGCCCGGGGCGCTGCCCAGCAGGGCCTCGCCGAGCGGTGACCCCGGCGACACGATGGTGAGGCCCTCGCGCTGTTCCTCGATCGAGCCGACCAGGAGGTGCTCGGGCTCGTCGTCGCCGTCGTAGAGCACGGTGACCACTGCGCCGGTCGTGACGGTGTCACCGTCCCCGGTGGGGCCCTCGACGATCACGGCGTCGAGCAGGAGGGCCTCCAGGAGCAGGATCCGGCCTTCCATCTTGCCCTGCTCCTCCTTGGCGGCGTGGTAGTCGCCGTTTTCGGAGAGGTCGCCGAGCTCTCGGGCCGTCTCGATCTTGCGGGCGATGTCGATGCGTCCTCGGGTGGTGAGGTCCTCGAATTCGGCGGCGAGGCGGCCATGCGCGTCGGGGGAGAACTGCTGCGGTTCGGGCATGTCAGGAGCGTAGCCACGCCCCGGGGTGGAGCCGACTCGGGGCCGGCTGACCCGCCTCCGGGGGGGCTTGGTACACTGCGCCTGTGCACAGTCCCCACCCGGTGATCCTGATTTCGTAGCGCACGCCCTCCCGGCGTGCGCTCTGACCGTCCACTTCGGTGGGCGGTTTTTCCGTTGCGGGGCACACTCGTACCCACCAGAACACACCAGTCCGACTACACGACACCCGAGGAGCAGTCACACGTGGCCTATCGCATCGGCGTCATGGGAGGCGACGGCATCGGCCCCGAGGTCGTCGCCGAGGGCCTCAAGGTCGTCGCGGCTGCGGGCGTCGAGCTCGAGATCGTGGACTACGACCTTGGCGGTGACCGCTACCTTCGCGACGGCACCGTCCTCCCCGACGAGGTCATCGAGGAATGGCGTGCGCTCGACGCCCTCTATGTGGGCGCGGTCGGCACCCCCGACGTCCCTCCGGGGATCATCGAACGCGGCCTGCTGCTCAAGATGCGCTTCGCCCTCGACCTCTACGTCAACCTCCGACCCTTCGTTCTCGCCGGGAAGGACATCGACTTCTGTGTTGTCCGTGAGAACACCGAGGGCGCCTATGCCGGCGAGGGTGGCTTCCTGCGCAAGGGCACGGCGAACGAGATCGCCACCCAGGGCTCGGTCAACAAGCGTATGGGCGTGGAGCGCTGCGTCCGCTTCGCCTTCGAACTGGCCCGGAGCCGCCGGAACCACCTCACGCTCGTCCACAAGACCAACGTGCTCACGTTCTCGGGCGACCTCTGGGAGCGGACCTTCGACGAGGTGTCCGCCGATTACCCCGACGTCGAGACCGCCTACAACCACGTCGACGCCGCCTGCATCTACTTCGTGCAGGACCCGCAGCGCTACGACGTCATCGTCACCGACAACCTCTTCGGCGACATCCTCACCGACCTCGGCGGCGCCGTTTCGGGAGGCATCGGCTTCGCCTCGTCGGCGAACCTCAACCCGGCACGCACCGGCGCGTCGATGTTCGAGCCGGTCCACGGCTCGGCGCCCGACATCACGGGTAGGGGCATCGCCAACCCCACCGCTGCGATCCTCTCGGCGGCCATGATGCTCGAGTTCCTCGGCGAAGCCGACGCCGCCCGACGCATCACCGCCGCCTGTGCCGACCCGGCCACCCAGGTCGAGGGCACGGTCGCCATCGGCGACGCCATCGCGGCCCGGGTCTAGGACCCACAGACGACGACACGAACACGACGACAGGAAACCAGGAGCAGGCGCCATGCCGATCGAGAAGGTTGACAAGATCTGGATGAACGGCGAACTCGTCGACTGGGACGACGCCACGATCCACGTGCTGACGCACACCCTCCACTACGGCAACGGCGTCTTCGAGGGCATCCGTGCCTACGAGACCGACCGCGGGCCGGCGGTGTACCGGCTCACGCCCCACATCGAGCGCCTGTTCCGGTCGGCGAAGATCCTCTACATCGACATCCCGTGGTCGGTCGAGGACCTGGTGTCGGCCGTGAAGGACACCGTCCGGGCCAACGACGTCCCCTCCTGCTACATCCGCCCCCTTGCCTACCTGGGCTACGGCGAGATGGGCCTCAACCCGATCCCGTGCCAGGTCGACGTCTCGGTCGCCTGCTGGCCATGGGGCTCGTACCTTGGCGCCGATGGCATCGCCAAGGGCGTGCGCACGATGATTTCCTCCTGGCAGCGCCACGACCCCAACGCCATGCCGCCGGCCGCCAAGGGCTGTGGCCACTACATCAACTCGCAGATGGCCAAGGTTCAGGCGCTCAAGGCCGGCTACGACGAGGCGATCCTGCTCTCCCCTCAGGGCCACATCTCGGAGTGTTCCGGCGAGAACATCTTCGTGGTGCGCGACGGCGCGATCGTCACCCCACCCGCCAGCGCCGGTGCCCTCGAGGGCATCACCCAGAGCGCCGTGCGTCGCATCGCCGAAGACCTGGGGTTCGCGTACGCCGAGGGCAACATCCTGCGCAGCGACCTCTACACGGCCGATGAGGCCTTCCTGTCGGGCACCGCTGCAGAGGTCGTGCCGATCCGATCGGTCGACGACCGCGAGATCGGCGATCCCGGCCCCATCACACGTGCCATCCAGGAGGTCTTCTACGAGGCGGTCCGTGGGAAGCGTCCCGAGTATGCGGAGTGGAACGAGTATGTCGACTGACTCCAGCCCGTCGCCGGGGGCGCTGCCGGCCGCAGTCGAGATCTATGACACGACGCTGCGAGATGGTGCCCAGTTGGAGGGCATCTCGCTCACGGTCGACGACAAGTTGCGCATCGCCAACCAGCTCGACCGGCTCGGCGTCCACTACATCGAGGGCGGCTGGCCGGGCGCCAACCCGAAGGACGAGGAGTTCTTCGAGCGCGCCCGCACCGAGCTCGACCTGACCACCTCGAAGCTGGTCGCCTTCGGCTCGACCCGCCGGGTCAAGGGCCGAGTGGACGACGATCCGACGCTCGCCAACCTGGTCGCTGCCGGCACCGAGGTGGTGTGCATCGTCGGCAAGGCGTGGGACTACCACGTCACCGAGGCGCTCCGCACGACGCTCGAGGAGGGCGTGGCGATGGTTGCCGACTCGGTTCGGTACCTCAAGGAGCAGGGCCTCGTGGTGTTCTACGACGCCGAGCACTTCTTCGACGGCTACGAGGCCAACCCCGAGTTCTCCCTAGCCGTCCTCGAGGGCGCCGCCATGGCCGGTGCGGACTGCCTCGTGCTCTGCGACACCAACGGCGGTTCGCTGCCCGGACGGGTGGAGGCGACCGTTCGCGCGGTCGTCGACCACCTCGACACGCCGGTCGGCGTCCACCTGCACAACGACACGGGCTGCGGCGTCGCCAACGCCCTCGCCGGCGTGGCCGGAGGCGCCACCCACGTCCAGGGCACGATCAACGGCTACGGCGAGCGGGTCGGCAACTGCGACCTCGTGCCGATCATCGCCAACCTGAGCCTCAAGATGGGCGTCGAGACGCTGCCCGAGGGCCGGCTGGCCAACCTCACCTCGGTGGCGCACCACGTCGCCGAACTGGTCAACTTCGCCGCCGACCCCCAGCAGCCCTATGTCGGCACCAAGGCCTTCGCCCACAAGGCCGGACTGCACACCAGCGCCATCTCGCGGCGGTCGGACGCCTACGAGCACGTGCTGCCCGAACTCGTCGGCAACGGCACCCGCTTCGTGGTCTCGGAGATGGCCGGCAGGTCGACGGTCGCCCTCAAGGCCGCCGAACTCGGGATCGATCTCGATGCCCCCACGATGGGCGAGATCGTCGAGACCCTGAAGGAACTCGAGTTCGTCGGCTACCACTTCGAGGCGGCCGACGCCTCCCTCGAACTGCTCATGCGTGCGGCGGCCGGCTGGGAGCAGGACTTCTTCCGCCTCGAGTCGTTCTCGGTCAACGTCGGCCACCGGTCGGGTAGCGGCAGCCGGGCCTGGAACGACGTTGCCGTAGAGGTCGAGACCGAGGCCACCGTCAGGCTCCGACTCGACGGCGAACTGGTCGACGCCACCGGCGAGGGCAACGGTCCGGTCAACGCCCTCGACGCGGCGCTGCGCGAGGCCCTCGGTGGCCGGTATCCGAGCCTGGAGCGCCTGCGCCTGACCGACTACAAGGTGCGCGTCCTCGAGACCAGCAGGGGCACCGGCGCCGTCACCAGGGTCCTCATCGACTCGACCGACGGCGAGCGCTCGTGGTCGACCATCGGTGTCTCGGAGAACATCATCGAGGCCTCCTGGCAGGCCCTCGTCGACTCCTTCGTCTTCGGCCTCCTCCACGCCGCCGACTGACTCCCCCGGAATCGATCATGACCGGGGAACGTCGACGGGTCCTGCTGGCGGAGGGGATCGGGACGTGCTTTCTCCTGGTCGGGGTTGTCGGGTCGGGGATCATGGCCGAGCGCCTCAGCCCCGACGATGTGGGCCTGCAACTGCTGGAGAACGCCGCGGCCACTGCAGCGGTGCTCATCGCCATCATCTCCATCTTCGGGACCATCTCGGCCGACTTCAATCCGGCGGTCAGCCTTGCGGCGTGGCTCCTGGGCCACCGGTCGGGACGGGAGGTGCCTGGGATGGTCGCCATGCAGGTGCTGGGCGGCTGTGCCGGCACCGTTCTCGCCAACCTCATGTTCGACCTGTCGTGGGTCGATACATCGACGCAGGTCCGCAGCGGCGGGGACCTCTGGCTGGCCGAGGTGGTGGCGACGGTCGGCCTGCTGCTCGTGGTCTTCTCCCTCGTGCGCACTGCCCGAATGTCGGCCATGCCGTACGTGGTCGGCGCCTACATCGGTGGCGCCTACTTCTTCACGTCGTCGACCAGCTTCGCCAACCCTGCGGTCACCGTCGCCCGCACGCTGTCGGACACCTTCGCCGGCATCGAGCCGTCGTCGGCACCGATGTTCGTGCTGATGCAGGTGGTTGGGGTCGGCGTGGCGGTTGCCCTTGCGCGGATGCTCTTTCCTCGAGAGGCCGGTCCGGGCGGTGCCTGACCGGCTCAGCCCTCGGCGAGGATCGCTGTGAGGATTCGGTCGGCGAGGACACCGACATCGGGGTCGGCAGGGATGACGTTGGTCGACATCGCGAGGGCCAGGTCGAGTTCCGGGAAGTAGGCGGCGTGGCTTCGGAAGCCGGGTACGCCGCCGCCGTGTGAGTAGGAGACCAGGTTCTCGGCGATCACGACAGCGGCGCCGGCGGTGTTCACGTCGGGCTCGCCGATGCTGATGCCGAGGCCGTAGTTGCTGAACTCGCTGGTGGTCAGGAACTCTGTGACCGCTGCGTCGTCGAGGAGCGTGCCGTTGAACATGGCCCGGAAGATGCGTGCCACGTCGACGACCTGCGCCTCGATGCCGCCGCCGGTCCATCCGGCCGAACGGAGGACCTCCTGGGGGACGACGGACGTGTCGTAGACGTCGCCGAGGTCGGCCTCGGGGTAGCCCGCCGTGGCCGGGATGCTGTCGAGGGCGGCCTTGACGAGGTCGGCTGCATAGCCGTGGACGACCGGCTCGGGCGGGTCCTCGGCTGGTGGCAGGAAGATGGAGTCGAGGCCGAGCGGGTCGAAGATGCGCTCCCGGAGCACTTCATGGGCGGGTTGCCCGGTCACCGACTCGATGATGAGGCCGACGACGTTGTGGCCGACCGTGTTGTAGGAGTAGGCGGTGCCCGGTACGTACTGGGGTCCCATGGAGATCGCCCAGTCGACGATCTCCTCCGGCTCGACCACGATCTCGAGGCGCTCCGACATGAGCAGGTAGAAGCCGAGGTCGAAGGCGTACTCGGCAAAGCCGTCCGTGTGGTTCAGGGTCTGGCGGACCGTGACCTGGTCGCTGTAGTCGACGCCGTCGAGGACGTAGCCGTCGAGGAGGTCGCCCACGTAGGTGGCCACGGGCTCGTCGAGGTCGACGAGGCCCTCCGACACGAGTTGGAGCAGGGCGACCGAGGTGATCGTCTTCGAGATCGAACCGATCCGGAAGTAGCTGTCCGTGGTCACCGACGCTTCTGTCACCAGGTCGGCCAGACCCCTGGCCACGAGGACCTCGGTGCCGTCGGGGAGCAGGACCGCGATGCTGACCCCGGGAGTGACCGGCGTGCCCTCCGACAGCCACACGTCGGCGATCTCGGCGATGATCCCCTCCCAGTCCGGCGGGGGGAGCGTCGTTGTGGTCGTTGTGGTCGTTGTCGTCGTTGTCGTCGTCGTGGTGGGGGCGGCGGTCGTCGTCGTGGTGGTGGTGGTGGGGGCGGCGGTCGTCGGCGTGGTGGGTGCGGTGGTGGCGGCGGTGGTCGTCGTGGGGGGTGTGG
>Ga0115002_10001562_pt1 | contig 31391 bp, 21 predicted proteins | sample ArcticOcean_MG_C_8_FD_89576 | JGI IMG/M metagenome (GOLD analysis project Ga0115002, IMG submission 89576) | Marine microbial communities from western Arctic Ocean - ArcticOcean_MG_CB11_86 | ecosystem: Environmental > Aquatic > Marine > Oceanic | place: Arctic Ocean: Canada Basin | collected... | reverse complement strand
TATTGGTGGGAAGGCCAGGGAGTTGATTCGAAGGGAGAGCCTCAATGGAAGGAGCACCTCATCGACGATTCGTTTTCCCAACCGCATGCGTTGCATTGGGCTGATATCGATGGGGATGGCGAAGATGAGCTTATTACAGGTAAACGTGTTTTTGCCCACAATGGAAAGGACGACGGAGGAACGGATCCCTCGGTTGTTTATTATTACGATTGGAACAAGTCCTCTAACGTATTCGAGCGTCATACCATTGACGACTCTGGCCTCGTAGGGATTGGTTTACAAATCCGTAGCTATGACTTGGATTTGGATGGTGATCTTGATCTAGCTTTGGCTGGAAAAACTGGAACCTATTTATTGTTCAATGAAGGGAAGTAAGGCAGGCTTTCAGTCTGTGTGAGGATTATTTCAATGGCCGATGGACCCTGTTGGAAGATTCTATAAAGTCCGTTAGCATGGGTATCGATAAATCGGGCCACGTATACTCTTAAATCATCCACTATTTTTGATTCTAGCCATTAAGGCCTTCTTACTTGAATTTCAAATGCCCTACTTGGATTCGATGTTAGAAGTTGATCGATCTCTTGTTGATCAAAGCCTGATGCTTTAAGTCTCGGTATTAGTAGTTGAGAGATGGCTTCAGTCGGTCCAGTATGCAAGCGATGGTTAGGCCAGTTTTCAGGTGGGTTCGGCAAGCTGCTCGCAGCAAGGTTTCATGCATCGGGGAGAGTTTCGGGTCTCGGTCTACACCGATCTTTATAAAGCCGGGCTTGATCCGCGTGTCCTCAATCCCGTTTTCGAATTCCTCTATCCATCGAGAAGCCAAATCATTTGCTGATAGTTTTTTTATGTCTACCGGGATGAATTTGTTCTCCCGTGCTCCGTAGTAACCGGTGTTGGTGATTAGGTGCAGTCCTGTTTTTTCTGATAACGATTTGAGTAATCGAGAATCTCGACTCAGGTAAGCTGGCGTACATTCGACTACCTACTTGAAGCCAAGAGCTTTGGCTTCAAGTAGCTAGGGCAGGACAGCTTCCAGCATATTTTCTTGGTCCCAACGATGATTGCCTGTATCCTCGGCTCCAACAAAATCTACCAGTATATGTTCATGCTATAGAGTTTGCCCGAGTTCCTTTGAATCAATAGGTCCTAGGACCGTCATGATGGTACCCGCAGACAAACCGCAGCATACAAGACTAAGGAGTAACAGGTATAGGGAGTGTTTCATCTTTGAAGAAATTTTATATCAATGATTAGCGAATAAATTGACTCCCACTTTTCCTGCGGTTTTTTTAGGCAAAAGGTGCATGTTATATCCGTGTTTAGTCCGTGTGAATCCGCGGTTAAGAATCACTTCCATCCAAACAATACAGATATGAAACGGTGCGTAAATATAAACGTCCGTTACTAACAATCGGAGTAGCATTAGTTTCTTCGTTGATTAGGGAGCGGCCGAGTATTTCGAATGTATCAGTTGCTTTAAAAACAACGACATCTGCCCTGCGGGAGACGGCGTAGATACGATCGTCAATTCGGATGGGTGAACTGAAAAAAGTATCTCGTAGATTGCCTTTCCATATCTCTTCACCAGTAGGCGCATCAATGCAGGTAGCGATGCCGCCGTCGCTGACCAGGAAAAGTCTATTCCCATTGCTAACAGGGGTGGGAACGTAGGGTGCGGATTTACGAATCTTATAGGCGATAGTCGCTTGTTCCCCTTTATTCTTCGGTGGTCGAATTGCGGCAATAAAATGTCCGGCGTTACCGTCTCCACAACTTGCGAAGATGTATTCACCCACCTGAATGGGCGACATGATGGTACGCTTGGGAAACAGGTCTTCAATTTGCCAAGCGGTTTCCCCTGTTTCGGGTTTAATTGCGGTCATCCCGCTTGAGGTTGAGTTGAAGATCATCAGGGCTTCACCCCAAGGGGTCTGGTAGAGTAGAGGTGTGCTGTAAGAAGTCTTTCCTTTTGCGTCCCAGGGACGATCAATTTTCCAGTGATCTCCTCCTGTCATGCGATCAAGTGCATGAATTGCGCTAGGACTACGACTGTCATTGGCGATGAGGACCGTGTCTTTGAATACTACGGGTGAGATACCTCCACCATGTTGGGTATTGTGGACGCCGAGATCTCGTTGCCAGACTCCTTTGCCGTTGTGGTCAACAGCCGCGATTTGAAAATGTTTACTATCACTCCAGGCGACATAGACATGATGCTCATCAACCGCCGTCGTTGCAGAAGAAAAAGTGTTAAACTTATTTAGCCTCCGGTCTGCTGCTTCAAAACTCAAACGCCAGATTTCTTTCCCACTTGTCGGATCTATGCACAGTAACAGGGACCCTGGATTACCCGCATCCGTGCTTGTTAAATACAGATGATCTTTCCAAACCATGGGAGAAGAATGACCATCGCCTGGAAGTTCTATAGACCACAGATAATCATCTACTCCCCATGCCACTGGTAAATTCGGTGATGAATAAATACCAGAGCCATCTTGACCGCGAAAACGATTCGATTTTCCGTCAGTAGTTATCGCCGCTAAAGTTGAGCAATAACTGATAAGAATCACAAATGAACTAACTAAGAAATATTTAGGGAAGGGACTGATTTTCATTAGGGAATGTTTCAGGGGTAAAAAAGGGTGTGTTTGATTTTAGTATTTGGAAGAGTTGATGGAACTCTCCCAGATTCTTAAAATTGTAACCATGTCGTCATTATAACAAGTCAATTGATGGTTCAGGATCTTGAATATAAATAAAAAGATCCGAGCCAGTTTACCCCTAGACTGCTCGAATCTTTTTTATATGCACCACTAACTACAATAAGTGCATGGTATTTTACTCTCTTTCTCTTCCTAAATTTATTCGGGTCTTTGCGCTCTTCCACCTGGCCCGCGACCTTCACCTCCGGGTCCGCCACGTCCTCTGCGGTTACCCATAGTAAATTCATCGGGTGCAATTTTACCATCCTCGTTTTTATCCATTCTAGTTAGCATTTCTTCGGCATTAGGCATTTGTCTTCCACCTCTTCCTCCGGGGCCACCTTGCCCTTCAACACGTGCCGGAGGGGCTCCAGCTTCTGCGTTCGGTCTGGCGCGATTGCCGCCGCGTCCTTGGGGCATGTTAGCCCTGAATTCGGTCAGCTCTTTGAGATTTAAGAAGCCGTCTTTGTCTGTATCGGCTGCTTTAAATATTTCAGCTGGGTCCGGCCGTTGTGGACGTTGAGCTTCTTCTGTTTGTGCGGCCAAATTTGATAGGCCAGCGGTTAAAATTATAAGGACTAATGTCGTCTTCATGTTGTGTTCTCCTTTAACTGATTGTTTTGTTAGATTAATAAATTACTTGTATGTTATGAGAACATATTCTGCATGGAAACGGTTACATTTTAAAAATAAAATTAACGAATTTCTAGATCGTGCCCGTGAAGTGGGTACCAAAAAACTATAGCCTTCACTCGAAATATTCCGTTTACAGACTTCAATTGAGTTGGAATAGTTAAAGCATTGACGGTTTGTTCCAGGCGTGAGTGATCGTGAAAATTCACCCGAGAATGATCTGTAAGTTTTCATATTAAAAAGATAGCTCCTATGAACTCAAAACTCAGAACATTAACGATTCTCATCTATCTTGTAGGTTATCTAACCCGGGTCTTGGCTGACACTGACCACCTGACCGTTGATGCTCCTCGAGCACAACTCTTCGAGGGATTGGGATCACATGTCTTGGATGTTTCAACCAATTCTGATGAGGCACAAGAGTACTTCAATCAAGGAATCGCATGGATGCATGCCTTTAACCACGATGAGGCCATTCGTTCATTTTCGAAGGTGGCTCAATTAGATCCCGATTGTGCCATGGCTTGGTGGGCAATTGCTTTATGTGAAGGCCCTAACTACAATTCGCCTATTATGGATGATGAGCGTTCGTCTGGAGCTTGGGGCGCATTGGAAGAAGCTTTGTTTAGAATTGATAATGCTTCTCCGAAGGAACAAGCTTTGATCGAAGCTCTTTCTCATCGTTATGCCAATCCGTGGCCCAAAGATAGGACCCATCTGGAGCAAGCCTATTCAGTGGCCATGGCCAAAGTGTGGGACAGGTACCCGAAGGATTCGAATGTTGGCGCCTTGTATGCTGAGTCTATGATGATTCAACGACCTTGGAAATTATACGATCTCGATCGTAAAGCGACTGGGGATACGCCTGAAATTCTCAAAGTCCTCGAACAGGTTATGAAAATGGACCTAGGTCATCCTGGAGTTTTCCATTTATATATCCATGCTGTTGAGCCCAGTTCCGATCCTTCGAGAGCACTTGCTGCTGCCGACCATTTAAGAACCATGATACCGGCTGCCGGTCATATGTTGCACATGCCCTCTCACATTTACGTTCAAACCGGACACTGGGATAGATCAGTAGTTCAAAATGGGAAAGCGGTGAAACGGGATGATCATTACCGGACGCTTTCACCTGAGCAAACGATTCAGAATATGTATATGGTGCACAATGCTCATATGCTGGCATTTTCTGCCATGATGGTTGGGCGTGAAGCAGAGGCTATGGAGGCAGCCCGAAAAATGTGGACTATAATTCCAGAAGAGAACCTCGAGGCCGTATCAGCTTTTGTCGATAGATGGATGAGTTCGATCTATGATGTGCAAAAACGGTTTGGTCGCTGGGATGATATTCTGGCCGAACCGCAACCTCCATCCTTTATGCCACTCACCACAGCTCAGTGGGGAGCCCTTCGAGCGATAGCGTCTGCTGCTCAAAAGGATTTTGTGGTTGCCGAGCGTGAACAAGCAGAATTTTTAAAAGTCAAAGCCGCCATGCCTGAAGATAGTTTATTTGGACGTGAAAGTGCTCACAAAGTACTACAGGTGAGTGAGCACTTTATTTCGGGTGAGATTGCCCTGAACAAAGGAAATTGGAAACGCGCGAGTGCATTTCTTGAGAAAGCGGTAGCAGTCGAAGACACCCTGGGTTACGGCGAGCCACCTCAATATCTTCAACCCTCCCGCCACGCACTGGGGGCTGTCTACATGAAGGCTGGTCAATTCAAAAAAGCCGAAGCCACCTACCGCAATGACCTGGACAAGTGGAAGGCGAACGGTTGGGCACTCTATGGTCTTAGCCGCGCTTTGGAAGCTCAGGGTAAACACGATCAGGCCAAAAAGGTTTTAAGTGAGTACCACACTTGTTGGATCCATGCCGATGCTCCCACCACGACCAGCTGTGAGTGCATTCAGAATATTTAGTCACAGCCGATAAACACCACTTGCATTATCTGAGCTAGAGATGATATCCATTTTACAGGCAATCTTCCCAATACTATGAACCCTATTTATTCTTCCGATCGACGATCCTTCTTAAAAACCATGCTGGCTGCCGGGGTTGCACCCTTGGTGTTGCCGTCCGGATTGTTGGGCCAGAATGCCCCGTCCAATAAAATAACTTTGGGATTCATCGGCGTTGGCTGGCAGGGTGTTGACCTTAATTTGAATTCTTTTTTAGCCGAAGACGACTGTGTCTGCTCGGTGGTCTGTGATGTCTACATGGGGCGAGCCACTGCTGCGAAGAAACTTGTGGATGATGCTTATGGGAACAACGATTGTCGTGCGGTTCAGGATTTCCGAGATGTCATAGACGACCCAACTATTGATGCAGTGGTTATCTCTACCCCTGACCACTGGCATACGACTATGTCATTGATGGCATTGAAGGCCGGCAAACATGTATTTTGCGAGAAGCCGACTTTTACGATTGGTGAGGGACGAACTCTTGTGAATGCGGTTAAGAAAAGTGGTTTGGTTTTTCAAACCGGTTTGGAAGATCGATCACTTATACATTACCACCGTATGGTTGAGTGGGTACGTAATGGAGCCATAGGCGACCTTCATCATATGGATGTTGGCGTTCCCGAAGGAGCGATTCATCCCTGGGAAGAAGAGCACGCAGTCCCCGACGATCTTGATTGGAAATTGTGGTTAGGACCTGCTCCTTATCATCCTTACACCGCCACACGAACCGAACCCATGCACTGGCGCTATATTCGGGACTACTCCACAGGGATTATTACAGACTGGGGTTGTCACCTGGTGGATACCGCTCAATTCGCTACAAACGATCCGCATCAATGTGCCATCGAAGTGAAGGGGACCGCTGTTCCTGTACTTGAGAAAGCTCAGTCAAATATTCCAGCAAACTACGATCTTCATTACCGGTATTCTAACGGAGTAACGATGCAGCTTCACAATGTATCGAAAGAAGAAGGGCTTGGAAAAAATGTGTATATTCGATTTTACGGATCTAAGGGTTGGGTATCCGTTACGGGTTGGCGCGGCCAGTTTGATGCAAGTGATTCGAAGATTTTAAGAAAGAAATACGCTCCAGGAAAATCAAAACACTATCCTTTACCAGATCGAGAGCATCCCAACTTTTTAGCGAGTATTCGTACAGGAGCGCAACCCACTTATCCTGCCGAAACGCTACATCGGCTAAGTACTACTTTGCACATGGGCGTCATCGCTGCTGACCTCGAACGAATGGTCACTTGGGATCCCCGAAAAGAACGTTTCAAAAATGATAAAGAGGCGAATTCTAAACTAACCGTTGAACAAAACGAAGATTGGAAGCTGGGGTAGTGTATTTACATTTCGACCTGCACCTTGACTAGCCACACAAGTCTAAACATCTGGACGGTTCGCATGGTTACGATAATGATCAGGATCACGATAATGATTAATTTCGCGTTCCGTGACGGTCAGGTGATAATATCATGCACGACGTTTCCAAGGACATCAGTCAATCGGAAGTCGCGACCTTCGTGGCGAAAGGTGAGGCGTTTGTGGTCCATACCTAATAAGTGTAAAATCGTGGCGTGAAGATCGTGCATGTGAACCTGGTTGTGCACTGCATATTGACCGAACTCGTCGGTTTCCCCGTAGATTAGTCCCGGTCGTACACCGCCGCCGGCAAGCCAAACAGTAAATCCGGTCGGATTGTGATCCCGACCATCGCCATTCTTCTGGGCGTAAGGAGTACGCCCAAATTCGCCTCCCCACCAGACCAGAGTATCTTCAAGCAATCCGCGTTGTTTGAGGTCGGTTAAGAGACCTGAAATGGGTTTATCAACTGCCAAGGCATGCTCCTTGTGTTTGGGCATGTCGTTGTGCTGGTCCCAGGCTGGGTTGTTGGAATTGTCGCTGTAATTGACTTGAATAAATCTGACTCCCGACTCGGCCATACGCCGGGCCATTAAACATTGGCGGCCGTAATCGTCTGTTGGCTCCTCGTCGATCCCATACAGTTTTTTGGTAGCGGCACTTTCTTTTGAAATATCCAAAACTTCTGGTGCGTTGGATTGCATGCGCCAGGCCAGCTCATAGGAGTTGATGACTGCTTCCAACTCGGCATTTCCTGGTAAACTCTTTTCACGCTCGTGGTGCATGGCCTGAAGCAGATCGAATTGGCGCCTTTGTTGTTCGGATGAAAGCGTTTCGTTTTTGAGATTTTTGATTCCGATGTCAGTGGCTTTCATTCCTGCACGGCCAATCGCTGTCCCCTGATAGGTTGCAGGAAGAAACGCGTTCCCGTAGTTGCGTGGACCTCCGTTTCCCATCGATGGACTTAGGCTTACAAATCCGGGCATGTCCTGACTTTCGGTGCCGAGGCCATAGTTCACCCATGAGCCCATGGATGGACGAATCAGATTCGTTGAGCCTGTGTGTAGGAACAGGGTCGCTGGACCGTGAGCGACTCCTTCGGTCTGCATGGACCGTATGATGCAGTAGTCGTCCGTGTGTTTCGCCATATGCGGAAACAGCTCAGAAACCCAGGCACCGTTTTGGCCGCGTTGTTTAAAATCCCAAAGCGGTTTCATTACCCGTTGATTGGAACCCATCCCGGTTTTCGCCAGTATGCGCTGATCGGTAAAGTCGAGCATGCGGCCGTTGTCCTTATAGAGGAGCGGCTTGTAGTCATAGCTATCGACCTGGCTGACTCCGCCTGCCATGAAAAGAAAGATTACCCGTTTGGCTTTGGGAATAATATGTGGGATTTTCGGGAGTAGCGGGTTACTGAAACCTGCTGCGGCGGCTTGCTGAGCAATACCTGCGGCAGCCATATAACCAAATCCGCAAGCCATGTGGCGCAGGGCGTCGCGTCGTGTAATAGGGTTAACTTGTGACGATTCTGGCATGCTTAATTCAAATAGCGAAAATCAAAAGAGCCAAACAATGATTGAAATACGGAGGCCCACTCTGTAACCGACTCCGTCGAAAGTCCATCCTTTAGAAATTTACTGATGAGCTTCCATTCCTGATCGGTCGGGGGACGTCCTAAAGTTTTGCGAAAGGCTACATCTACACGGTCGTTTGGATTTTTTACACCTTTCAATAAGGATTCTGCAGCGAGGCGAGATTGTTCTAGGACAAAAGGATTGTTGAGCATATAGAGGGCTTGAAGAGCGACGGTGCTGGTGTTACGTTGTCCAATTGAAAAATTGACATTGCCGAAATCGAAAAGCTCAAAGAGCTCATGTCGTTTAACACGGAACGCCGGTGTGTAAACGCTACGCCGTGTATCCTCAAAAAGATAATTATACTCCACCATCTGTGCGGCGGTGCTGTTTGCATTGATTTCCCCGGCGCCCGCAATGTTGGGGCCGAACATTTTCAGATCGAGATTCCCATTCACGGCCAAAATGGCGTCACGTAGTTGCTCAGCATCTAATCGACGTAGTGGATAGGATGTGAGGAGACGGTTATTAGGATCCTCCTGTTTGGCATCTTCATTCACATTCGAAGATAACTGCCAGGTCCTCGATAAAAGAATTTCTTTAATGGTCGCTTTAATAGACCAATCATTTTCCTGCAGGCGGATGGCGAGGTAATCCAACAACTCGGCGTGGGAAGGTAATTCACCCGTCGTACCCAAATTGTCGACACTTCGTACGATACCAGTTCCAAAAAGCCAGCTCCAGATTCGATTAGCCATAACTCGCGAGCTTAAAGGATTGTCCGGGCTAATTATCCATTCCGCTAATTCCATACGACCACTCGAATTTCCAGGAATATTCGGACCTTCACCCAAACTGGCCACTTGTAAGAAACCTCGTGGTACGATTTTACCCTTATTCTTTTCTACACCGCGTATTCGAATGGCTGAATCGGTTGGTTCAGGATCTTCCTTTACTGTCATCGCCAATGGGCGGGCCTTAAGCTTTTGGGTCAAAGGTTTCAATTCTTTGTCGAGGGCTTTAATCTCTTTTCTCAGTTCAGCAACCAAAGCTATCCTTTCCGGACTCTCTATAACAATTTCATCGTCGATCAAAAACCATTGAACCGCATCTGCGATCACATGACCGTCCGTGCCTTCGTTTGAAACACAAACAAAACTGGTTTGGTTTTTTTCGAACTCAAATTCACCGAGAGAATAAAAGCGACCATACTCATTGGGTGCTTGGCGCTGGTCTAGGAGAACCGTGGTCTCACCTTCGGCATGACCGATCGTAATGGGAGTTCGAGTGGAACGTTTGTTTGATTCTGAATATGCCAACCGAACTGCATAGCGCCCTGAAAGAGGGATGGTAGTTTCGAAAGTGAGTGTTTTTTCACCCTTCAATTTATTATCGTCGTGATAATAACCTTCACCCAGATAATTTTGCGAAAATTGCGAGAAGAGCCATTCTCCTTGTTGTTTCGCACTGCTATCATCCAATACGAGACCGGGAATCAGATTCGTAGATTTTGGCAGGCCGGGTTGAGGTGGCTTTGCATTTTTTTGAGTGAGCACTTTTAACTCAGATTTTTTGAAATTCAGTCGGGGTTGAAGCTCTGCCGCCTTGACTTCTATTTTGGATAATTCTTCGGCCTCTGCGCCTTCAAGGAGTAGGGGAGTGTCAACCCAACGAGCTACATTGTCCGTGTAATTATAAAGCGTTCGGGTGCTTTTGAAAATTCCAGCTAAAGCATAGTAATCTGATGTGGGCACCGGATCAAATTTGTGGTCATGGCAGCGAGCGCAGCCAAGTGTCATACCTATGAATGCTTTTCCTACTGTGTCTATTTGTTCATCGATGACGTCATAACGCAGGAGTTGTTTATCTTGCAGTTCGTAGTTGGTCGGTCCCAGTGCAAGAAAAGCCGTGGCGGTTAACTGCCTACTTCTTTGACTGGGTGAATCGTAGGGCAGCAGGTCGCCTGCAAGCTGTTCCCTGACCATCTGGTCGTAGGGCATGTCTTCATTGAAAGCCTGGATTACATAATCACGATAACGCCAGGCGTCTTTAAAAAGAAGCGTGCGACCTCCGCCACTTGATTCAGCAAATCGTGCAATATCTAACCAATGGCGACCCCATCGCTCTCCAAAATGGTTTGAAGCCAATAAGTCGTCCACTAATAGCTCGAACGCATTTTCACGGGTGTCAGCCACAAATGTATCGACTTGATCGGGTGTTGGAGGAAGGCCGATCATTGTAAAATACAAGCGCCGGACTAATTCGGACTTCTTCGCATCTGAAACCGGATTTAATCCTTCTTTTTTTTGAGAGGCTAAAATAAATCGATCAATCGCCCCCTTCGACCAAGAGTCGTTCTTAACTTTCGGGACATCTGGATTTCGGATAGGCTGAAATGACCAATGGTTTTTACCACGTTCATAGTTGGGTAAGGTTTGTCTATTCACTGAATATGATCGCGGATCAAGTGCGCCGGATTGTATCCAGATCTCAAGGTCTGTAATCGAATCTTTAGATAATTCCAAAGTCGGATGCATTTTGCTTTGAATAGCTTTAAACAAAATACTGGCTTTCGCATCTTCTGGGATAATAACAGGACCGGATAAGCCACCTGCTTCCCAGCCGGACTTTGTGTCGAGCCGCAAACCTCCCTGTTGGTTTTCCGCGCCATGACATTGGGTGCAACTCTCAAACAAAAGCGGTCGGATCTTCTTTTCAAAATACTCTAATTCCTCTGAAGCTAGAACGGACTGCTGTCCTATCCCCAACAATCCAAAGATTAGATAATAAAGGATAATTGAAAGTTTCTTTGGGAAAACGAGCATAGGGAAGAAGAGTCATTAATAAATCTCAGAGACCTTTAACAGTCGAGTGTATTTTTGGTGCAGTCATTGTTGTGAGGAGCCTGGAGAAAGCCGAAGATCCATCAAATTACGAAACGTGCATTAATTCGATACGTGTTTGTATGTCTTGCTCGGGGTGGCACAATGGGCGTGGATATTTACTTGAAATCCGCCAAATCACGGATTGTATAGCAAGCATGCAAATCACCACTCGTATACAGATAGTTTGGGCAATGGTCACAATTACTTCGTTATCATTCCTACCTTTCGCATCGGCCAATCATCATGCCTCGCATCTTGAACCTGGATTTAAAAGCCTCTTCAACGGCAAGGATTTGGCCGGCTGGACGGGTAATCCAAATTTGTGGTCGGTAGAGGATGGAGCGATTACCGGTAAGACGGGCGAGACTTCAAAGAACAAACTCACCCACAATACCTTCATCATTTATACAGGTGGCTCGGTGGATGATTTTGAGCTGCGCCTGAAATACCGAATCGAAAACGGCAATTCAGGTATTCAGTATAGAAGCAACGTTTTGAGCGAGGGCGAGTTTGGTCCTATCGTTGGTGGATACCAGGCTGACTTCGAAGCAGGCACTACTTATTCAGGAATTCTATACGAAGAAAAGGGTCGAGCCATTCTGGCAAAAAGAGGTCAAGTCACCAAAATTCTTACGAATCCTGATAATCCTAAAAAGCCAATTGTCCAAGTAATTGGGTCAGTCGGTGAAACGGAGGACATTCAAAGTGTGATCAAATCCGAAGACTGGAACGACTACACCATCATCGCTAACGGTAATCAACTTACTCATATCATTAATGGCCGCGTAACGGTGTCTGTTATTGATGAAGATATGACTGGCAGCTCTAAGTCCGGGGTACTCGCTTTGCAAATCCACGTTGGTCCAGTTATGACCGTTCAGTTCAAGGATATCCGTATTCGCGAGATAAAGTAGGATCTGTTTATTCGACGAAACCATGTCGCTAAATTGGCACTGCGAGGTCGCAGTAGCTCTCCTTTAGTGCACAAGATCTTGGGCTCGTAGATATTCATATTAGAACCAGTTCCAATTCTAAGATTTTGAGTAGACCAATCGGTAAGGTCATCGCTCTTTTGAAATAAGTATTTTATTGAAACATCCGAATCGATACTGCCTCCGATAGTCCCATCGCCGAAGACAAGCGTTACCTCTCCGACGCCTATACGTCCTAAAGGATCACCTTGAATTTGAGCAAACGCATAGTCGAGGTGACCATCGCCATTACAATCGTAACCGCCGGCAATCGGAACCCCTTTGGCCCCGTCATCATCCAGTCCTCGGCCATAAACTCTAGTGAGCACGTCCGGTGCCGTCGTTTTCGTTTTTAAATCAAAGATAAAAGAAGGGTCTGCCGCGAAGGCGAAGGCAACGGATCCAAGGTATAACAACAAACTGACTTGAGGGATGTTACGCATTATGAACAGGTATCATTTTTAATAAGACGCCTCTCTGAACTTATATTCCTGGTTATTCTCATCGCTTGGACTATTACGCCAACCAAACAAATCCGGATGTAGAGGCTGCTATGCGCGTTTACGATCACTAAGATTGTAAAGGACGATACCCGATAAGACCAACCCAACTCCAACCAATTTTAGAAGATTTAGCGATTCTCCAAGAAGTATGGCCGCACTGAATACTGCAATGGGTAGCTCAACAGCCGCCAGGACTCCTGCCAAGCTAGCTCCAGTAAGTGGTATTCCTTTCATCAGAGTGATAATGGGTAATGTTTGACCAATAGCACCGAGCAGCACAGCAACTCCTGCTAGTTGCCATAAATTATGATCGATTGGAAACCACAGGCTCGGTATAAATGCGAAGATTACCAGGCAGCCAATCAACCCAATTCCTGATACGGCAAAAGAACGAAATTCGGCAGTGGTGTAGGCGGCCGTGCCGGGTGTTAGGATAAAAACCAAAGCATAGCACATCGACGCGAAAATGGCCGTGAACGCTGCAGGTAGTGCTCCCGGTTCTTTAAAGCTTTGCATGATCTCTGTCGTTAGCACCGCCCCGAGTAAAACCAGACTGATTGAACCGACCTTTGTTAGAGAGAGGGTCTGGTGTTTTTTAAGCAACGAGTATCCATATACTACCGGGAGATACATAAACATAAAAGTCGCTCCAATCGCTACGGGCCCCAAGCTAAATGATAGAAACAGAAAATAACCCACGCCGATTGAGGAGGAACCTACTGCTAATAGGTTTACCCAATGCTTCTTTTGAGTTGGTCGGATCGTTTTGAGGAAAGAGCCGGCAAAGCCTCCAAAGAAGAGTGTCGCAAATACCACTTCGAAGAAAAAGACCTGGAGGAATGAGACTCCAAATCCCAAGGCAAATTTAATCAAGATTCCGTGGAATCCCCAGCAGAAACCACTTATAAGAATAAATATGATACCTCGCGACCGATCGGAGAGAAATGTATCTGGAGTGCTCAAATAGTGAGGTATTGCAAGGGTTGAACTATCGCGTACCTCTCGATGGTGAAGGCTCCGGTTGTTTTAAAATAAGTAATCGGCCTGTTGGATTAGTGGTAATGGGCACAAGCACCTTTAAGCCTATGCTGTAAGTTTGGTTATTGGCTAAGGTCTCACCCTTCCACGGGTCTGTAAATCATAGAGTGTCATCTCTAATTACATAAGCGTGGTCCTTAGGTCGCTCAACTCCCTTTTCTTGCCTTGATATGATCTAGAAATGTCTTGTGTCCATTCCAGGATTGGCACTATTCAATAACCCTGTCTATTATCCCACTGCAGTACTACCCACTATGGTTTTCTCCGCTAAATCTAAAAGAATTAGATTATTAGTTCTAATTGTTCTTCTATTTCCACTTACCAATTGGGGAAAAACGCAAGAGGCTGGGATTCCGAATAGTATAAGCTACTACGAGGATATTAGGCCGGTTTTCCAGGCCAAGTGCCAAGGTTGCCACCAGCCCGCCCGTTCTAAGGCCGATTTCGTTTTAACCGACGTTGCAAATATGATCGCTGGGGGGGAAGGCGGTGAGCCAGTTATTGTGCCGCACAAACCGGAACTCAGTTACCTCATTGACCTCGTTACACTCCAGGAAGGTGATGAGCGTCCCGAAATGCCTGAGAAGGATGAACCGTTGACCCCGTATGAACTTTCTTTGGTCACCAAATGGATTGAGCAAGGTGCCATTGACGATACGCCCGAGAACGCGAAACAGCGTTATGACAGAGATCATCCTCCACAGTACGCCGTATCGCCGGTTCTAACTTCGCTCGATTTTTCTCCAGATGGCGAAATGCTCGCCGTCGCAGGTTTTCATGAAGTGCTTATCCATAAGGCGGATGGCTCGGGATTGATCACTCGACTCGTTGGACTGTCCGAACGGATTGAAAGTGCTCGTTTTTCTCCTGACGGGCAAAGACTCGCTGTAGCCGGGGGACTTCCTGGACGTATGGGAGAGATCCAGATCTGGGATCTTACAGAAAATAAGCTTCTACGTTCTAAGCCCGTGGGTTACGACACCGCTTATGGAGCAAGCTGGTCGCCAGATGGGAACTATATTTCTTACGGCTTACCCGATAATACGGTTCACGCTTTCGATGTTTCCAATGGTGAAGAGATTCTCTTTATGGGCAGTCATAGCGATTGGATTTTGGATACTGCCTGGTCCGTGAACGGAGATCATATTGTATCGGTAGGCCGCGATATGAGCGCCAAGCTTACCCATGTGGAAACGGAGCGCTTCATTGACAATATTACTTCAATTACACCAGGTGCTCTAAAAGGTGGAATGAACGCCATTGATTCGCATCCGGTGTGGGATCACATCCTGGTAGGTGGATCTGATGGCATCCCACAAATCTACCGAATGCATCGTGAAACGCATCGCAAGGTTGGGGACAACGCCAACCTTATTAGAAAATACCCGGCAATGATAGGCCGCATCTGGAGCGCTGCCTTTGCTCCCGATGGTAAAACCTTTGCTGCGGTTTCCAGTTTAAATGGTAAAGGGCAGATCAATATTTACCTGTCCGATTACGACGCTACTTTAACACCGGAACTGTAGTAGCTTTTTGAAACCGCACGGACAAATCCGGACGGCACTCAAAATATCGAACCCGAAATCGAAGCATTCCATACCGAGGGTGCAGAACTGTTGTATTCGATAAATGTAGATTCTCCTGTCTACTCCGTTGCTTATTCACCTGATGGTAAAACGGTCGCCGTAGGAACTTCCGATGGCCGTATCCAGTTTATAGATGCGATGACTGGTGAGTCTCGGAAAACGTTGATTCCCGTGGATGTCACCGACTCCGCTACGCTCGCCAAGGCTGAGATTAAACGTCCTGACAATCCAATCAGTTTGAAAAAAGCAAAGACCCAAGCCGGGCATAACAATCTAGTCGATGGACAAAGGCTTAGGTCCCTTTCCATTTCTCCTGCTTCAATCGAATTAACCGGCCCGATGACCTATAACCAGATCCTCGTAACCGGCGAACTGAGATCTGGAGATTCCATTGATCTTACTCGTGAAGTTGAATGGTCGATCAGTCGTACTGTAGCCACGGTAGATAAGCGTGGAATTATTCGCCCGGATTCGGCCGGGAAAGCTACACTAACTGCATCCTTTAAAGGTAAAAAGGCCGTGGCCAAGGTAAGCTCTACAGGTTTTGAGACTACCTATCACCCGGACTACCTAGTTGATGTAAATCCGATCCTGACGCGGCTTGGTTGTAATGCTGGGCTCTGTCACGGTGCCAAGGATGGCAAGGGAGGATTCAAACTTAGTTTACGGGGATACGACAGCGTATATGATGTTCGTGCATTTGGCGACGACCATGCGGCTCGCCGGGTGAATTTCGCCTCGCCCGATGACTCGCTTATGCTTCTAAAATCTACCGGTGCCGTTCCACACGAAGGAGGTATGGTGACTGAGGTCGGCTCTGATTACTACGAAACGATACGCAAATGGATTTCCGAAGGTGCGGTATTAAATGCCGAATCTAAAAAGGTAAGCCGCATTGAGCTATTACCTCAGAATCCGGTTATTCAAACAATCGGTTCTAGTCAGCAGATGCGAATAATTGCCCATTACCCAGATGGATCAAAGCAAGATGTTACTCAGGAATCATTTATCGAAATTGGAAACATCGAAGTCGCTGAAGCTGATGACTTCGGGCTCATAACAACGATCCGTCGAGGGGAAGCTCCAATTTTGGCTCGTTATGAAGGAGCTTACGCTGCTACTACAGTGACCGTCATGGGTGACCGGACGGGTTTTGTATGGAAAGAGCCTAAATCCTGGAATGAGATTGACCAACTGGTAGCGGCAAAGTGGAAACGGCTTATGATATCTCCTTCGGATTTAACTACTGATTCCGAGTTCATCCGTCGTATACATCTTGATTTGATTGGACTTCCACCTAGTCCCGACACCGTAATCCGGTTCCTTGCAGATCGGCGTTCTACGCAAGAAAAACGGGCTGAGATAATTGATTCGTTGATCGGTTCTCCTGATTTTGTCGATCATTGGAGCAACAAGTGGGCGGACATGCTTCAGGTCAACTCGAAGTTTCTCGGAAAGGAAGGGTCTCAACTATTTCGCGACTGGATCCGTGATCAGGTTGAAGAGAACAAACCTTACAACGAATTTGTTTATTCCATTCTTACCGCTTCAGGATCTAATAAAGAGAATCCTCCTGCCTCGTATTACAAGATTCTCCGAACGCCGGAAGAGTTAGTTGAAAATACGACCCACCTTTTTCTTGCGACCCGCTTCAATTGCAACAAATGCCACGATCATCCATTTGAGAAATGGAATGTGGATAATTACTACCAGACAGCAGCTTTCTTTTCACAGATTGGTTTGGAACGTGATAAAAAGAATGCTGAGAAAGAGAATATCGGCGGAAGCGCCGTCGATAATGCCACCCCGCTTTATGAATTAATTTCGGATATCACGGAGGGAAGCGTTACTAACATTGTTACTGGAGAAATTGCCGAACCCACCTTCCCATTTTCGGCAATCAAACATACGGTTTATCCAAGTTCTATGGGGGATAAAAATTCCTGGGAACCTTCACGACGGGAACAGTTAGCTGCGTGGATTACCGCGGAAGATAATCAATTTTTTGCCAAGAGCTATGCTAACCGGATTTGGGGTTATCTCACCGGCACAGGTATCATCGAACCCATCGACGACATTCGCGCAGGAAACCCACCCACTAATCCAGAGTTATTGAATCACTTAACCGACTTCTTTATAGATTCGGGTTTCAATGTGCGTGCGTTGATAAGCGAGATTTGCAACTCGCGCACCTACCAGCTTTCTTTTCGGACGAATACTTTTAACGAGGATGACACTATTAATTACTCTCACGGAAAAGCGCGTCGACTTCCGGCCGAAGTCATCTTTGATGCCGTCTACTCCGTAACCGGAGCCACGCCAAATATTCCTGGAGCCAAGCCGGGTATGCGGGCGGCTCAGCTCCCCGACGCCAAGCTAGATACGAAGAGCGGGTTTCTTGCCACCTTGGGTCGACCGACTCGGGAATCGGCCTGTGAGTGCGATCGTCAAAACGACGTTCAGCTCGGCGCAGTCATGTCTCTTTTGAGCGGTCCTTCCATCGCAGAAGCGGTAGGTGATCCCAGGAACGCGATTTCAAAATTGGTAAAGACAGAGCCTGACGACCGAGAACTGATCGATCAATTGTACTTACGGGTGCTTAACCGTAAACCTAGCAACAAAGAGATCGAGGTGGTTCAAGAAAACTGGAGCCTCATTGAAGGGGATCATAATACTTTGGTTGATCAGCTCGCTGAAATGGAAAGGGATTGGGTGTACCGAAAAGCCGCACTGGATGCTCAACGTTTTCAAAATATAAGTAACGCCCAATTCGACGTGGATGAATACATGCCGGAATTCAAAGCGAAAAAAGCTGCAGCGAATAAAGCACGCCGAAATCAAATTAAAATCACAGAAAAATCCTTGGCTGACTTTGAATGGAATTCCTTGCCAACGAACCAGACCGCAGCTCTCCAATCGATAACGGCGGATCGACTTTTAACCCAATGGGAACCTCTGGTTCCAGAAAAGGCCGAAGCGACTGCCAAAGGAATTAAGCTTACCATAAACGAAGATGCTACAATTCTTGCTTCTGGTGAAATTGGAAAGAATGTCGATTATACCTTAACTATTCCAATTAAGGATAAAAGGATCAGCGGGTTCATGCTGGAAGTTTTGGTAGATGATTTGTTACCTGGCTTTGGACCTGGCCTCAATGAAAGCGGAAACTTTGTTATTTCTGAAATTAAGATCGATTATAGACAGGATCCGGAAGCAGAAAAAGAAACCCCATTAAAGCTTGTCGATGTTGCTGCCGATTATACAGAAGAAGAATTTAATGCGACCTATGTAATAAACGGCAATCGGGATCGTAACGATAAGGCATGGGCTGTTGGAGGACAGGAACGTCGTCCCCATTGGCTTCGCCTAAAGCTTGATCAGCCATTCGTCGTAGATGAAAAAGGTCTTACGCTAACTATTACGATTGAATGTCGTTATTCCGATGGAGATTTTTCTGTTGGAAAATTTCGGCTCCTTACGACCGGCTCGGAAGATCCGCTAAACTTGGGCTTACCATCAAATATCTCAGCCGTTCTAAATAAGGCACCGGATCTTCGAATTGAAGATGAGGTGTCTATGCTCGAAGAATGGTATAAGTATCAGGATCCCGACTACCTGGCCAAAAGGTTTGATTGGGTAAAGGCGAAAAAACCGCTTCCGATCGACGAAAAGATGGAATTGCTCAAGATGGCGCTTGGGTGGGCCGAACGTCCGTTTCTGGACGACCCGGTTCTTGTTCAATTGCGCAGCGATGTGCTGCATTCCGTTCAGCAGGACGGTAATCGTAGGCTGACCGCTGCTCAAGATCTCGCGTGGGCGCTGATCAATAACTCCGCCTTCATTTTCAATTATTGATAGATTAGCAAAGGATAATACTATGTTCAGGATACCAGGACCAAAAGGAAAAGATCTATGTGACTCACACCTCGGCATAAACCGTCGCGACTTTCTTCGAGTGGGTGGGGCAGGCATGCTTGGAATGACACTCAACAACATTCTTCGAGCGCAATCTGCATCTACGACTAGCTCATTTGCCGGTGGTCCCGGCTGGGGCAAAGCAAAATCGGTTATTATGGTTTACCTCCAGGGTGGTCCAAGTCATCTCGACCTATGGGACCCCAAACAGCGTGATTCTGTGCCGGACAATGTGCGCTCCGAGTTTAACAATATCTCCACAAAAATTCCTGGTATTCAGTTTACGGATATTCTACCGAACCTGGCTAAGGTGAATGACAAATTCACCATGATTCGTTCGATGAGTTACACTCCTGATGGTTTGTTTAATCATACCGCTGCTATTTATCAGATCATGACCGGATATACGACCGACAAAGTCAGTCCTTCTGGTCAGCTTGAACCGCCTTCCCCTAAAGATTTTCCGAACTTCGGGTCGAACATAACACGTTTAAAACCAACGGACGAGCCTATGCTTCCGTTTGTTATGCTTCCTCGACCACTTCAGGAATCGAATGTCGTGAACAAGGGGGGGACTGCTGGGTTTCTAGGAAAATCATACAATCCATACTACCTCTTCCCGGAAGGAGACGACATGAAGCTGGATAAGATGGATGGCATTAAGGTCGATGACCTCCAACTCCGTCCAGACGTATTTTCTGCGCGTCTTCGTCGTCGTGCTAACTTACGCGAGGCGATCAATGCTCAGATGCCACTCATCGATAAAGCAGTCGAAGAATACAATATCGACGAATTTTACTCACAGGCTTTGAACCTACTCGTAAGTGGTCGCGCTCGAGATGCATTCGATATCGGAGCCGAAAGCGAAAAATTGCGCGATCGTTATGGCCGTAACACCTTCGGCCAAAGTTGTCTGCTTGCTCGACGGCTTGTTGAAGCTGGAACGAAAGTCGTCGAAGTGGTTTGGCCCAAAGTTGCCAATTCCGGCGACCATAGTTGGGATCATCATGTTGGCCTTAGTAAACGTATGAAAACTCAATCCGGCCCTATGCTTGACCAAGGTTTGAGTGCTCTCTTTGAAGACCTGGATGATCGAGGATTGCTAGATGAAACATTGGTGGTAGCCATTGGAGAATTTGGACGGAGTCCGGAAAAAGGGGTTTCTACATCCGGCAACACAAACAGTTCTGATGGTCGTGATCACTGGCCTTACTGTTATACTAGTGTTATAGGTGGTGCCGGAATCAAGCGAGGATACGTTCATGGCAAATCCGACAAAACGGGTTCCGCACCCACCGAAGATCCCGTTCACCCAACTGAGATTTTGGCCACCGTTTACCATGCTATGGGAATTGATCCTGCGACTATTGTGCACAACCACCTCAATCAACCACGCGAGTTGGTGAAGGCTGAACGTGTATCTGCTTTGTTCGCCTAGTCCGGATCTATCCTAAATATCCAGCTACGAGTCTGGCTGCTTGTTCCTAAGCGTTCATGGGTTGATTCGCACCCTCATATTGTAAGTTTGTTTTACCGTAATTGCAGCCATTGCTCTTGTCTAACTGGAACCTGTCTGGTTAGATAGGGCTTTGTAGCCAGCTCATTCAACCTACTGGGTGTTTCCTGCGAAATGAATCCTTAACGAAGGTCGAAATGAAAATTCAAATTATTGGCATCATTTTATTGATAAGTAGTTCTGCTTTTGGCAGTCGCAAAAAGCCATGCAATTGTATGAATTGGGTGTGAAGCAAAACGAGGCAGGTTTGCTTCTGGAAGCGAGTGTTTACCTAAGCGATGCAATTTTTGAATACCTAAGGTATGCGGATGCTTATTATCAAAGAGGAATGAGTTTTTATGGCCTCGAGAAAATAAGCCACGCGATTCGAGATCTCGATGCAGCTACTCAGTTGAAAGTAAAAAGTGTTCATGCTTATACCACCTAGATCAATCTTTACAGGCAGAAGAAAGAGTATCATTTGGCGCTGGTCATAACCGAACGCGTTTTAATTCATCTGCCGGATAACGCTATTGGAGCATACAATTCCCAAGGAACCATTTACGAAGAAACGAAAGAATTTACAAAGGCGCTTAATGCTTATCGGAAAGCAGAGAGATGGCCTTTGGCAAAATGCCTAATTTTGCTGCACAGCTCGAAGAGCGGATCGCGCGAGTTTTGATTAAAATGAAGCAGGTAAACCGGGCAGCCGGTTCTGAAGTTTATTAATTTCAGAGGCATTGGGTTTTTACCCAATAATTCCTCTACGGGTCTCTAGATTTGAGAAACCGGTGAAGCGCTCATAATGATGTCCGTTATTGTCGACACAGTACCTTTGTAATGTGGGTCGCTTCGTAATTTTTTCCAATCAGGATTTCCTCCAAATTGTTTCCAGTGCTTGTCCCGTTGCTCCATGTCGGTGAAGGCTAACATATAGATCAGGTTCGGCATGAGCGGACCCGCGACAGTTTGACCAAAAAATACTGGGTGAAGTCCGACATCGCGAAAGATCTGGATTTCATTCCCTTCATTGAACATCTCCATTTTTCGGAGACCTTTCATGCGGTTATGAGACTCGTAGAATCTGAGTTCGAAGATACGACCATTAACTCCTGCAATTGCTGAAGGAACCTCAACTTCGGTCATCCCCTTGAATGCTTTCATCAGGGTAGACTCCATGCGCTCGTAAAGAGGGTTGTCCATTTCGGTATTAGCAGCGGCTTGGTACTCCGGTGTGTCGACCAATTTGTCCCAAGCAGTTAAGAAGGAATCGATATTGGCGTGTGGTATTAACATATAGACCTCACCACCATGACCTCCGTATTTTGGGCGAAACACGCCGATTGGATTGCAGCCAAGTTTGTTGAGTCCTGGAATCACTGTATCGCCAAGGAATGTTTCGAGACGAGCCCGGGTGGCGTTGTTGACAACCTCAAAACGAATGAGTTCGTGGAAGCGTTGTTCACTGGCTTTGTGGGCTTTTCCGTGGAGGAGAGAAGCTGAACTTGCTCCAGCAACTGCTGATGCGGCGAGAAATTTACGACGATTCATAATGTTTTAAAGTGTTAAGGTAGATTTGATTATTCAGTATTGAAACGTGATGGTTAGATATTGTCGAGAAAACTATTTAACGCTTCGAGAAAAAGTTGTGGCTGGTCGCGGTGCACACTGTGCCGTGCGTCTTTGACATGGACGAGCTTCCCGGTTTTGAGAATTGCTGCTATTATTTTTTTCTCTCTTAGTTCTCCTTGGTCATCGGCCTTTAGTATTAAGGTCGGGCAGCTTGTCTTAGCAAAAAGCTCGCTCATGCTTGGTCTATCGTTTGCGCTTCGGTAAGCGGTGTTAGGGTGGTAAAGCTGTTTCGACAACACCCAAAAATGAAGTTCCGTGAAACTAAAGTGTGGGTTTCGTGCTTTTTGACCATCGAACAACGTTTCGTAGCTAGTATTGTTGCGTTGAAGGATGTCGGCAACTCGTTTCTCAACGCCAGCGTTTCGTTCCGCGGACTCATTAGGAGTTCTGGAAACAAGTCTTGGATCAACAAGGATGGAGGCCTTTGGGACGTCAGGGAACCGCGCCGAAAACCAAGCTACTGACGAGCTACCCATGGAGTGACCCAAGAGGATAGGTTTATCCAATTTCAACGCCTTGATCAGGCTTGCTAGATCTTGGACCTGAATGTCGGTTGGCTCTGATTGCGAGGGTGGGTCGGTTAACCCAAATCCTCGGGCATCGGGTAGGATAATATCGTAATTGTCCTCAAGCTCTTTAGCGATGGCTGTCCAACAAAGTCCGTCGTCGGAATAACCGTGCAGCATCAGCATAGGAGGTTTCTCACCGCCCGTCCTCCAATAGTACATACGAATGTCGTTTGCGACCACCCAGCCTTCGGTCCAGTTTGAAGGGATATGTGGGTCTCTAGCAGCGGTTGTTTCAGTTGCGAATGTTGTTAGCGTTAATATGAGAGTTAAATATCGTTTCATTATATGCCGTACGACAATAATTGTTGTCAGAGCCATGGCGAGCACTGAGTATTTGTTCGGCATTTCGCTCTTGGAATTGCTAATTCTCCGTTCTCAGAAGTGATACCTTCTGATCAAAATCATCTACTCGTTAACAATACATTTTTAAAAATGAGAACTAAATTACTCGTTCTATTTCTCCTTTCCTCAGGTCTTCTAAATGCCAATTTTGAGGCTCTTTCGGAATTTCAGAAAACAATCATCGAAGATGAGGAAACTGGTAGCAATGTGGCTATGGTGTTCAAGGACGGTAACACTGTCTACTTCCATGCTCAAAATTCTTTAAAGCCTGGCGATAAGGATGTGTCGCCACACACGATATTTCCCATGTGGTCTATGTCCAAGCCGATCACTATTGTCGCGATGATGACTTTGTATGAAAACGGATTGATAGATTTTGATGATCCGGTTTCGAAATACATTCCTCAGTTTGCAGACGTTCAATGTATCGGGAGTGACGGTGTCTATGACTGTGTAAACGAACTCAAAATCATTCACTTAATGACACATCGATCGGGTTATTCTTATCGAAGTGTTCCGGATCACACAGGAACCTTCAGTACCATCAAATACAAAAACCTGGAGGAGTTTGTGGACGATGTGGCGAAGGTGCCCCTTGCATTTGAACCTGGCGAGAAATACTTGTATGGGCTTAACCAGGCGATTCTCGGCCGAGTCGTTGAGGTTATCACCGGTGAAACGTTTTATGAATATCTCAAGAAAACGATCTTTGATCCACTGGGCATGAATAGCACAAAGTTTTATTTAACTGCCGATGAACGGGCTAACCGATTTCAACCGTTGTTCATAAACACAGGAACACTTAAGGGGTTTACGTTTGAGTTGAACGAATTGAGTTATGTTCAAGACAATCACGCCTACTACGGAGGGGAAGGATTGGTATCAACTATTACGGATTATTCAAAGTTCTGCCAGATGTTGTTGAACGGAGGCAGTTTTGAGGGGAAGAAAATCATCTCCACGAAAAGTATTGAAACCATGATCAAAAAACGGAGCGAAGGGTATCCAGCTGAAGAATTCGCCGGCACGAATAAACTCGGTTTTTATTATGGTTTTTCACTATTTGTGTTGGAAGACCCTGAGATCGATGGCGTCGGTGCCAGCAAAGGTATTTACGGCTGGTCCGGATACCATAACACGCACTTCTGGATCGATCCGGAGAAAAACTTAATTGGCCTCTTTATGAGTAGGGCACGTGGAGTGAACTCCGACTTCCAGAATCTACTGCGGGAAGCCGTGTATACGGATATCGACTAGTAGAACTTCACTTCACGGGTTAGCGCATAATTCGTTTTAGTGTTTACTGTGCTTAAAACTTAGGTACGACATAACTTTATCGTCACCGATTAAAGCGTTCGATGGCCTTAGATGTTCATCGTTGAATACGCGTAGTTCATCCGGGGACAATATTGTAACAAAGCTTTCATCCCAACCTTCATTGTAGGGGATTCCTTTTCTACTAAGATTTAAATGGTGGGCAAAGAATCCGTAGGCTGCTGCTCGTTTTGAGTAACCGTAATCGTGGCTTTCCAGTGGAAGGTGTACGTTCTCGGTCTTGTGCTCTACATTGTAGAGAGCATAGACGCTTTGGACATATGGATATTCTATACGGGGAGTATTGCGGGTCCAATCAGCTCCGTTGGATACCAGGAGGAGAGGTCGTGGAGCAGCCAATGCTGCGAACTCTACATTGTTGGTTTGGAAACCCTTGCTTTTGTGAATAGGCATGCCGCTCTCGCAGACGCAACCACCAAAGAAGTGTGCGGATACCTGAACAACCGGTGCCGACACTGTTATGCGATCATCAATTGCAGTTAAAACAAACGTTTGAGTTCCTCCACCTGATCCCCCTGTCATGCCAATGCGGTCTGGGTCTACATCCGGGCGAGATAACAGATATTCCAAAACACGTGTGCTATTCCAGGTCTGGAGCAGAGCAGCGATGGGCATTTTATGGTTTATCTGCGTCGATTCGGCGTAGCCAACCATGTCATAGGTAAAAGCGATGGCCCCCATCCGGGCAAAGGATGCACAGCGTTTTTGCATGAAATGAGTAAAACGCTTATTTGCCAGATGTCCATGCGGGTTGAGTATGGCAGGATTTTTCTCTTTGAGCCGTAGTGGTAGATAGAGGTTTCCGGTGATGTAGAACCCGGGAAAACTTTCGATTGCGATATTCTCAACAGCATAACCATCCATTTCCTTTCGGCTGTGGATGATGGGGTTAAAATGGCCTTTGACCTTTGGCATATGGTCCCAATGCAAACCCGCTAGAATTCCTTTCCGAATCTGTTTGGCCCGCTTTGCCCAGGAGTCTTTATCGTCCCAAGTAGAAGCGAATTGTTTCATGACCAGGTTGGCTTCGTCCGGTGTCCAATGGTCCCCGACACAGAGCAATTCTGCTGGAGCAGCTTCACTCATATCCAGCAGGGCTGCACTGATGGGTAAGCACAAGAATAACGGAAGGATACTTATAAAAACAGTGAGTTTGGATAGAGTAGTTGTGTTCATGAGATATGTGATTCAATTCCTGTTTAATAGGTCCTGACTTTGTTTAAAAGCCTGAAATACAAATTCGTTTGCATCACCTTGTTTAGCTCTCATCAATGGGCCTATGCAAACCTTGCTTTCGGTTCCCGCCGCCTTGGTGGCCCAATCTCATACGCTTTCAGAGAGATTCGGTGACGGAGTATTTGTGACTCATGATCCCAGAGATAAAAAACTGGGCTCAGGTGGTGGTACTGCCCACCTCGTTGTGGAGGCCCAGAAGCAAGATTCAGGCGATCTCAGCTTTGAAAGCTTGGTTGGATGCTAAAAAGCGGGTGATCGTGCATTCAGGAGGACAGAGTCGTCGATTGCCTGCCTATGCTCCTTCTGGAAAATCTACGATCCCGGTACCGGTATTTCGATGGATGTCCGGACAACGGATTGATCAAACGCTTCTGGATCTTCAGTTGCCTCTCCTACATGCCCTTCTTGGAAAATCTTCAGATCAACAAAAGTGGCTGATCGCCAGTGGAGACGTCTTGGTATGGCACAACCGTTCCTTACCAGAAATTCCTGATGTGGATGTATTGTGTATAGGTATCCCCGAATCTCCGGAAACAGCATCGGAGCATGGTGTTTTTTTTGCATCAAGGCAAGATTCGACTAAGCTACAATTCATGCTTCAAAAACCGAGCCCGGCTGAAATTGCCGGGAGATCGACTCAATCTCTTTTTTTTATTGATGTAGGTATCTGGGTTTTAAGTACTCGGGCATTGCTGGCTCTAATGGAGAAATCGGGATGGAACGCAAAGAATGAGAGTTTCGAAAACAATCTCCCGGATTATTACGACCTGTATTCAGAATTTGGACTCGCATTGGGAGAGGAGCCAACCAAAACAGATCCACTTATCTCAAAGCTCAGCTCAGCGGTTCTTTCACTCCCTGCAGCAGAATTCTATCACTTCGGGCGCAATTCGGATATCATTCGCTCTTCGCTCGCACTGCAGAACCGAGTGCAGGATCCGCAGCGGATTTTGAGTCTTATGGTTAAGCCGCACCCTTCAATTTTTATTCAGAACTGCCGATGGGAGACAAAATTGACTGAGAATAATCAAGATTTGTGGATTGAGAATTCGTACATTGGGGATGGCTGGGAATTAGACGAAAAACATGTACTAACTGGTATTCCGGAAAATGATTGGCGTATTCAACTGCCTCGCGGGACCTGCATTGATTTGGTGCCGGTGGGAGAGAGTGGTTGGGTGCTGCGGCCCTATGGGTTCGATGATGCATTCAAAGGGTCAATTCGTTCGGAGGATACTTTCTGGATGGGGATGAGTTTCCAGAAATGGTGTGCCAGTCGAATGATCGGCCTGGAGGAGTTGTTAGATGACTCAAGTGTCGATATCCAATTTGCTGATCTATTTCCAGTCTTGGATTCCTTGGAAAAAGTAGAACAACTGTTATCATGGATGATCGGTGCACAGACGCGGACCGATAAACAGATACGTGAGTTGTATTTGAGCTCAAAGCGAATGTCTGCCGATGCGATTAGCACTGATGCGAATTTAGGTCGCCTGTTTAAACAGCAGAAGCAGTTACTTACGGATTCACTTCCCATTCTTGCAAGAAACTCGGACCGAAGTGTTTTCTCACAAGTCGACCTCCACCATACTGCAACCCTATTCGCAGATACCGATCATCCACTGCCTGACACTTATCCAGATCCTGAAGCTCGCATATTTCCTTATATTCGCGATCGAATGTTTCGCTCCAATGTGGAGCGGTTGCGTGGTCTTGATGGGTCGGTCTTTGAACAAGAAGCATTCAGCTCTCTTCGTGAAACGGTGATCTCTCCTTATAGGCGACAAATGATTTCTTCGACGAACCATGTTCTTTCGGACCAGGTGGTTTGGTCGCGGTCCCCGGTTCGTCTCGATCTTGCCGGTGGTTGGACGGATACACCGCCATTTTGCTTTTTAAACGGTGGAAGCGTGATTAATTTGGCGGTTGAGCTTAACGGCCAGCCTCCGATCCAGGTGTTTCTCAGGGTGTCTGAAAAAAAACAGATCGTCGTTCGATCGATTGACTTGGGTGTTAGCGAGACGATCCACAGCTACGATCAAATTGGCGAATACTCCAAAGTCGGGTCTGTTTTTTCCATTCCCAAGGCTGCATTGGCATTGGCGGGGTTCCATCCGGACTTCAATGTACTACTATCGTATCCTGACCTGCAATCACAGTTGGAAGACTTCGGAGGAGGCATTGAGATCACTTTATTATGCGCGATTCCCAAAGGTTCTGGATTGGGTACTAGCAGCATTCTTGCTGCGACGGTACTTGGGGCTCTCTCTGAATTATGTGGTCTGGCGTGGGACAAGACAGAAATTGCTCAGCGCACCTTGGTCATCGAACAAATGCTGACAACCGGGGGTGGATGGCAGGACCAATATGGCGGAATTTTACACGGAATAAAACACTTGGAAACCGGGGCAGGTTTGAACCAGGACCCTACGGTTCATTGGCTGCCTGATCATCTTTTTACGGATGCCGCTTATACACCGAACCTACTACTTTACTATACCGGAATCACTCGCGTGGCCAAAGACCTGTTAGGGGAAATTGTGCGCGGAATGTTTCTCAACAAAAGAGAAACGCTTTCGACTTTAAATGCCCTCAATCACCATACCGAAGAGCTGCACGGACTTATTCAGGCAGGAGATTTTGCTGTGGTTGGGCGTGGTGTTCGTAGAACCTGGGCATTGAATCAGCAGCTGGATTCAGGGACGAATCCTCCAGCTATTGCGGGTCTGATGCAATCGATCGATGACTTGCTTTATGGAGGAAAACTTCTTGGAGCCGGCGGTGGTGGTTATCTCTTTATGTTGGCCAAAGATACAGATGCTGCTGTTCGAATCAGAAAGACCTTCGAAGAAAATCCTCCTAATGCGACAGCCAGATTCGTGAATATGAATCTTTCCAATACCGGATTGCGGACAACCCGAAGCTAAAAACAATTTTAGATTCGAATAAAGATTTTCTTTCTATAAAGCCAATAGAGAAACAGCCACTGGATCAAAACCAGTCCTCCATACAGAATGAACTGCTCGGCGGCAGGATTGCTAAAAAGGTTAGCGAAGCCTTTGAAAAAGAAATTTCGACTGGCATCCAAGGGAACATACCACTGGGCAGCATAGATGGTGATTGCATTCATTCCAATAGGAACGAACACCCAACCAATCCATTTTTTACCCCAAACGTCGATTACGGTATAGAAGAGAGCGAGGAGTAGTAAGGACCAGCCGCCGGCCCACAAAACAAACGAGGGCGACCAGAGCGCTTTAATAATGGGAAAAAAGAAACTCCAAATCCAGCCAAGAAGAAGACAAATGAGTCCTGCTACGAACAATTCGGCTCCACAGTGAATATCAGCCGTCTTGTAGCTTTTGATGCGTTGTCCTATCAGACCACCGAGCAAGCCAAGCATGCCTCCGGTAAGAATTCGAATGGTTCCTTCTGGGTCCCAAACCTCGCGATACAGATTCGTGGTTACAAGGTTTCTGTCCAACCAAGCGGCCAAATTGTTTTCAGGGGTGATGCTGTCTCCTTTTCCGGGGTAGGGCAGGTAATGCATGGCGAGATGATAGATGACCAAAACGCTAAAGAAAATGATCAGCCGGTGTTTCCAGCTTTCCACATGTATGGTAAGACTGGCGCCAATCATGTAGCTCATCCCAATCATCCACAAGACGGTGTAGAGCCGAAGTGTTCCTTCTTCGAATCTGAAGAAACTAAAACTAAGTCCAATTAGCACAATGATAACGGACCGCTTGATAATACCGATTTGTAATTGTTTAACCGGTACTCCTTTTGTCTTCTGAGAGAGGATGGAGTAGGGGACAGTTACTCCCGATATAAATACAAAGAGTGGAAAGATCAGGTCATAGAAACGGAATCCGTCCCATTTGACATGGTCCATTTGTAACGCGAGACCGTTTACCCAACTTTCTGGAAATCCCAATACTTCGATCAGCGCGACAACCATTCCTGATCCGCCAATGATCCAAAACATATCAAATCCCCGCAACGCATCCAGGGACATGAGTCGGCTTTTTGGGGTTTCTTTGGTGGATTCAGTCATATGAACTTTAATGGCATAGCCTCAGTTCATAAGAATGTAAATACTGCAGGGTTCTACAATAACCTAATGCTTCTTGGAACGATCTGCTTGATCGTTACTAAGGAATTGTGATTGCCGTCTTCAGCGACCATTGTGGGTTTATTGATCCACAGTCTTCCTTAAAATCGATTGTGCATAAATAATGGTTACGATGGTCATGGCTATGTTGATAACTACCATACCATACCAGAAATGATTGAGCTCCACCTCATACACGCGGACTAAGAGGTGAAATACTGCCCAAGGTAGAACGATCTTTCGTATAATCGATTCAACAAACCCATACATTGGACGTTTAACTGCTTGTAAAAAGCCTGTGTGAACAAAGGTCATTACATAGGCCCATTGGATGAAGGCCATGATACGAGTGTAGGTAGTACCGAGTCTAATGACCTCCTTATCGTCGGTGAACAAGTCAACGAGAGGAGTTGCAAATACGTAAATTAATATGGAAGCCGCTCCAATTAAATAAAATCCATACTTTACGCACAGGTTCATACACTCCCGGACTCGATCGAATTTTCCGGCTCCGTTATTTTGACCTACTATGGATACGATAGATGCACCAAGACCAATCGCAGGAAGCAGCGCGATTTGCTCGATTCGTGTTCCAACCCCAAACGCCGCCAGGGATGCTTCTCCATAGAACAAAAGGAAATAGGTGGTTACAAAGAATCCCAGCGCAATGGACATCATACTAAAGCTCGTTGGCACACCCTGACTAAAAATTTCTCCGTAGATTTTCAGCTTAGGTTGTAAACTAGCAATGGAATGAATTTTTATGTAGCCGCGGCGGAGTACTGTTGAGAGCAAAAATAAGCCACCAAGCGCTTGGATGATGACAGTTGCGTAGGCAATCCCGGGAACGCCCATTGCCGGAAGACCGAATCCGCCGTATAGGAACCACGGATCGAGAATCAGGTTAAGAAAGAAACCAGTGACAAGAACTTTCCCGAAGGTTTTACTGTCTCCATGGGCGAGCAAAATCGAATTGCTCATACTGCTTAGTAGAAAAAAAGTCGCCCCCCAGAAAAGAGGGTGGATGTAGCCGGTTGCCAAATGGAGCGTGTCACCGGTCGCCCCAAGTTTCATGAATAGATACTCTGCTGAATTTAGCCCAATCATAGTGAGAAAAACAGCGAAAATGATACCCAATGAAAACAGTTGCCCGGACAATTCCAATTTTTTCTCATTCTCTCCGGCGCCAATCGCGTTTGCAATCAAGGCAGAGGCGCCGCGTGCGATTCCCTCACTGACTGCAACAATGATAAAGAAAACTGGAAACGACAAAGCCAAAGCGGCCAATGCTGATGTTGATACGGACCCTGCATAAAACGAATCTACGACGTTGTACATCGTATTGAAAAAGAACCCGATGCTCATGGGTAGAGCGATGCTTCGAATATGCGGTCTTAGCGGGCCAGAGGTAAGTGAAGGCTGTACCATATTTTGTCGAGAATGGCTGTCATCATAGTGTTTACAAGGCTGTATCGGGTCACTTACCAACTACCCAAATTTGATTTTCCTGGTAATTAATAAGACAAAATACACC
>Ga0115002_10001561_pt1 | contig 31395 bp, 24 predicted proteins | sample ArcticOcean_MG_C_8_FD_89576 | JGI IMG/M metagenome (GOLD analysis project Ga0115002, IMG submission 89576) | Marine microbial communities from western Arctic Ocean - ArcticOcean_MG_CB11_86 | ecosystem: Environmental > Aquatic > Marine > Oceanic | place: Arctic Ocean: Canada Basin | collected... | reverse complement strand
GGGTTCCTCAGCCTCGGGTTCCTCAGCCTCGGGTTCCTCAGCCTCGGGTTCCTCAGCCTCGGGTTCCTCAGCCTCGGGTTCCTCAGCCTCGGGTTCCTCAGCCTCGGGTTCCTCAGCCGAATCGTCCGCTCCGCTCAACTGGTCATCGACCGGTTGTTCGGCAGCGTCGTCATCTGGAATCGTGGCATCGTCGAACATCGACATTGCGTCTCACCGCCAGGCGTATGATATTCCAGACGTCGCCAGCCCACGATCGGCTCTCCCTGCCCCCTCACGCACCCAACGACATCCTCGTCGTCTCCGGGTCACGATCGGCCGCGATCGGCAACGCCCCCCAATTTCCTCACTTCAAAACCACGCTCTACAAAGCAAAACCGCAGAACGAAACAACTTGAATATTGAACACATCACGTGTCCACCAGCCGACTCAGAACAACACCCCGGTGTTGGTGAAAACTTTCTGCCAGAGAACATCAAACAGGAACAGCACGATGGTGAGCACGACCATGGTGACCAGCACGACGGCGGTGGACCGCTTCAATTCACCCCATTCACTCCAAGTGACCTTGTCCATCTCGGCTTCGACGGAAATCAGAAAATCGGCAAACCGCGGCCAGTGAACAATTCGGAAGGTGGCCCACAACCCGATGGCCGTCACAGCCATGGCCGACCAAACGGGCAACCAATCCATGCTATCGGTGGCCGACAGTTCGGTGAGCAGTTTCTGGTAGAGCGTGTAGGAGCCGAAGAACACGATCAGCGATACGGCCGCAGCGGTCAGCTGCCGCGTCACCCTGCCCTGAGTCCGCTTATAGCGTGCCAGCGCAAAGTTGTTGGCCAGGGCACTACCGACCCCTGCGGCTTTCGGAGCTGTATTCTTCTGTTTGGCCATTTCCGTTTCCACGATCGCAAACAAAGCACGGGCGGAGGGACTTGAACCCCCAACCGCCGGATTTGGAATCCGGTGCTCTGCCAATTGAGCTACACCCGTCCAGGGCACTGCCGATCCGGCCGCCGGCCGGCCGGATAATCTTACTTCTTACGCGACTCCTTATGCAGCGTATGCTGACGCGTCTTGCGGCAGTACTTCTTCAATTCCAAACGCTCGGTCCCCCGAGTCTCCTTCTGGACCCGGTAGTTCCTCGAGCCGCAATCGCTGCATTCCAGCCAGACATATTCCCTGGGCATCACGCATCTCCATCTCGGCCAAGCCGTCGGTTACTCGATGATCTCGATGACTCGCCCCGAACCCACCGTCTTGCCACCTTCGCGGATGGCGAACCGGCTGCCTGAATCCATCGCGATCGGCTTACCCAACTCGATGTCCATCGTGACATTGTCGCCAGGCATGCACATTTCCACCCCTTCAGGCAGGTGAGCTGCGCCGGTGACATCCGTCGTGCGGAAGTAGAACTGAGGACGATAGCCGGTGAAGAAGGGAGTGTGCCGACCACCCTCGTCCTTCGAGAGCACGTAGACTTCACCCTTGAACTTGGTGTGAGGATTAATCGATCCGGGAGCGGCCAGCACCTGGCCCCTCTGGACTTCGTCCTTCTTGACGCCTCGCAACAATATCCCCACGTTGTCACCCGCTTCGCCGGTCGGCAACGTCTTGTTGAACATCTCAACACCCGTACAGGTCGTCTCAGCCGTCTCCTCCAAACCGATGATCTCGACCTTCTCACCCACGTTGACAATCCCCTGCTCGATCCGCCCGGTGGCGACCGTACCGCGACCTTCGATCGAGAACACATCCTCGATAGCCATCAGGAACGGCTTCTGGTTGTCACGAACCGGCTCGGGAATGTAGCTGTCCAGGGCTTCCATCAGATTGCCGATGCACGCGTTCGCCTCTTCGTCACCCGGATTGTCCAACGCAGGCTTGCTCGCCCCGTGGATGATCGGGATCTCTTCGCCGGGGAAGTCGTACTTGGTGAGCAGGTCGCGGATCTCTTCCTCGACCAGCATCACCAATTCCTCGTCATCGACGAGATCGACCTTGTTCAGAAACACGACCAGTGCAGGCACGTTGACCTGCCGAGCCAGCAGAATGTGTTCGCGAGTCTGAGGCATCGGGCCGGTGCCGGCCTCGACCACCAAGATGGCACCGTCCATCTGAGCAGCACCGGTGATCATGTTCTTGATGTAGTCGGCGTGGCCCGGGCAATCGATGTGAGCATAATGCCGGGCTTCAGATTCGTACTCGACATGACTCACGGCGATCGTCACCGTTTTGTTCTCGTCGCGAACCGTTCCGCCCTTGGCGATGTCGGCGTAACTCTTGGTTTCCGCCAACCCCTTGGTCTGCTGTACCGCCAGAATCGCTGCTGTCAACGTCGTCTTGCCATGATCAATATGACCAATCGTTCCGACGTTGACATGCGGCTTGGTTCGTTCAAATGTTTCCTTGGCCATCGTTCCGGTTTCTCCCGATCCTGCTTTCGTTTGAGGATACGTTTGCGAGTGGTTGTTTTACTGACTGACTTGTGTTGACTGACTTCTCGAAGAGTCTGTGATACCGACCCGTCAGGAAAGGTGCAATGAGCTGCTGATGGGACTCGAACCCATGACCTCGTCCTTACCAAGGACGCGCTCTACCAACTGAGCTACAGCAGCGGGTTGAGTCTTGACCCACCTGGATGATTTTTAAGGAACCCGGCGATCCGGCTTACGCGACCAATTCGGTGCAACAGGCGAGGCCGGGACAAGAGCGGGCGATGGGAATCGAACCCACACCACCAGCTTGGAAGGCTGGAGCTCTACCATTGAGCTACGCCCGCGTCTGGCCCGCCGCTGGCCGTTGATTGAAACGACTCCGGCGAGTTCGAGGTCTCCTGAAAGTGTTGCGCTGAGATGATTGTCTTGGGATTGCTGTTCGAGAGAAACGGCTTGAGACTCTTGGTACGAATGTCGATTTCAAAAGGTGGACAGCCGCCGGTTGCCAAGGAACAGGTTGGTCGGAAAAAGTGGGGGAAGCAGGATTCGAACCTGCGAAGGCTGAGCCACCAGATTTACAGTCTGGCCCCTTTGGCCGCTCGGGAATTCCCCCTCAATCAGTCTCGATTCTCTGGCGAGTTGACCGGCGTGAATCCGTCGACCGACGCCGTTGCGTCCCCGATGAGCCACCTCATGCGGCGCGGGAAGCTAGCGGTGGGACTCGAACCCACAACCTCCGGTTTACAAAACCGGGGCTCTGCCGATTGAGCTACGCTAGCCCAGTAATCCCTGGTGGGACAACAGGTTGCTCAATATAGCAGCCCAAGGGCACCTTGCAAGCCAGAATAACGCGTTTCAAGGGCTCCGCCGACACCGCCCTGCCGACACCGCAGCCACACCTGTCCCGGCCCGGCCGCTCGGTCATTCTAATCCGGGGATCTCAAGACTCTCGAGACTCACCACACGCTGCAACTTCTTCAAGGCACGACCCTCCAACTGCCGCACTCGCTCCTTGGTCACGCCAAATCGTCGACCGACCTGTTCCAAAGTCTGAGGCTCACTGCCGTCGGTTAGTCCGTACCGCCGTGTGATCACCTCGCGTTCCCGAGGATCCAGGTGTTCGAGAATCTCGACGATCACCAACTGGTGCTGGCGACGATGCCGTTGAGCAAGAAACGGGTTGGATCGTTCGTCCGAACGTCCTGGGAACAACTCGTCATTACCGGTCCGGAACCGGTCCTGCTGGCGATGTTCCCGAGGCACCGATCTGGCAAAATTCCGCATGATCGCCCAGGTGGCGTACGTCGAAAACTTGTTCCCGCGAGTGTAGTCGAACTTCTCGATCGCACGGATCAACGGCAGGTTGCCGTCGCTGACCATCTCGAAAAAATTCATTCCCGGCCGCAAGTGCCTCTTGGCGATCGAAACGACCAGCCGCAAGTTACTGCGAATCAGGAAGTTCTTCACCCCACCAGCCTCCTCCAACAAAACCTCGACACGATCCATCGCAACTCGGCCACGCCGACCCGTCGGTTGAGTCTCCAGCAACCCCTTCCTCGCCTCAGACGACTGCCAAAACAGAAAGTTCATCTTTCGGAAATGATGCTGCTCCTGCTCGCGTGTCAGGATCGGCAGTTGGTAGAGAGCAGCCAGGTAGGCCGGTAGATCCGGTGGCGGCTTCGTCAATCTCGCCTTGGAATTCTCGGGCGCCTCGACCAGAATCCGCTCCGCTGCACCCGAATCCGAAAACTCGTCACTGTCCATGAAGTCGATCGGCTGCTCGAACAGAATCTCGGCACGAGCCTCCAGAGCAATGCGATAGATCGAATTCCTCGAACGGCTGAAACGCCGTCCGAGTGCATCGACGGACGTGCCCAGCCGGACCAACCGGTAGATCTCGCGACGGTCCTCATCGTGCAATGCTCCACCCGCTCCGCGAAATACCGCTGAACTGGGATGCAGCCGGTCGTGTGCACGCAACGTCGTCCGGATCGTCTCGGCCGATCGCCCGATTCGACTCGACAACAATCGGCAGATCGCCGTCGAGGTTTCTCCGTCTCGAGCCAACCGCCGAGCCGACTGCACGATTTCTTCACGCTCGTGCTCACCCACCTTCGAAAACCGACTCCCGCGGTCGATCTCCGCAGCGTATCGTCGAGCAAACCGGTCGACCGCCGACTGCAAGAACCCGACACGCTTGCGGCCTTCGACCACGAACTTCCGCGACACCAGGCCCCGGTCACGCCAGCGATCCACCGTCTTGGTCGACACACCGTAACGCTCAGACACATCCAGAAGACTCAACACCGGCTCGCCCACATCCGCTGGCGCCATGTCCAGACTGTCCGACAAATCCTCCACCAGGCACCTCAGATCCCGGATCGCCTCGCGACCAGTCAACTGCAATGCCGGGTACTGCTCGGATCGGTAGCCAGTGACCTCCTCGCACAGATCTCCGTAAGCGTAGATTCGCTCCGGATGCAGCCGATCTACGTAACGCTCGGCACGCTCGATCTGACGCAAGCGGACACTTCGCGGAGCGTACTGCACCTGCTGACGACTCAGCTGAGCCATCGCCGGGTTATGAAATCTTGCCATCCGTTGCATCCTGCCTTTCTGTTCACCTCAACCCAAAAAAAGGCCCGCCCCTGACCGCCCCTGATCGCCCCTGATCGCCTTGACGGCTCACATCGGGACAACCTGCGACGCTCGCTTCCTTTATTAGTCCCTTTCTTCGTCGGAAGGTCGCGGTATGAATTCGGATGAACAGAATAAATACAGATGCAATCACAACACGCCGGGGACACCAAAACTGGACCCCAACAGATACCGAATGAATCGAATCGTGCCTCGTGCTGTCTATTGTACGTGATCTGAGACGCTTTGCGGGGAGAAAAAGTTCCCGCCGATTCCTCGCTGGACTCAATCGCCCCGATCAACCCGCCGTCAGACCGGTCCCGACCGCCGTACTCACCGCCGGAATCGGCTCGCCGCGAATTTTCAGGTACCCCGAAATCGATACGATCGCCGCGGCCAAGATGAGCATCACCGTCACCGTCGTCCGTGCCCTCTCTCGCAAGCCCTTCAACGCGGCGGAACGGCCGACCAGTGCCGACGCGAGAAAAAACAGAACCATCGCCAGCAGGATCTTGATCCCCACCAGCATGTTGTAATGACCATCGCCCTCGTGAAGAGGCCGCATGACGACCAGGTAGTTATAAAACCCACTGGCCAGCAGCAACGTGATGCCGCCATGAACAAACTTGCCCCAGTACCGAAGCAATCGACCGCGAAAATCCGCACGATCCGACTCGCTCAACTCCGACTCTGCCGGCATCACCGCAAACCGCATGAAGACACTGCCGCCGACAAGTACGATCGCCGTCACCACGTGGACAACCCGAAACACCACTTGCACCCACTCAACGTCCATGTCCCAACTCCTACTCAACCAAGACAAAATCCAACCGCCAGACTAGCAACACCCGCCAACCCATACCACATCCACGAAACCACACAAACCTCTCAACATCACAACTCGTAGACAGGTTGACTCTACTTGAGCCCCCACCGTGACTGGCATCCTGAACGACATACCAGACGCACCCTCGCCCCCGCCACACACACAGAATCAGAACCGACAACCCGACGCGGCTACTCACTCCCCGTAGCTTCCGCATACAATCACCGCATGCCCCGCCACTCGCTCACACTCCCGATTCTCCTGCTCTGTGTCTCGGCACCACACACGCCGGCCGCCGACCCAGCCACACCCGCCCCCGATCAGACAGCAGCCAGGGTCGCCTATTTCGAAAAGCATGTCCGCCCACTGTTGATCCGCAGGTGCTACTCGTGTCACTCGGCTCAAGCCAAACCGCTGCGAGGCAACCTGCGACTCGATACGCGAACGGGGTGGCAAACAGGAGGCGAAAGCGGGCCGGCGATTCGACCGGGGCGACCCGACGACAGCCTGTTGATTCAGTCGGTTCGCTACGACGACGACTCGCTGCAAATGCCGCCAAAAAAGAAACTCGACCCCGCGGACATCCGCATCCTCGAACGCTGGGTCGCCGCCGGAGCAGCCGACCCGCGGACCGACGACCCAAAAACCGGACGCCGAGGTACCAGGAGCCATTGGGCCTTTCGACCGATCGCGACGCCCGCGGCAGAACCGGTCGATGCCACAGGCCCGATGAAATGGATTCGGACCCCAGTCGATCGCTACGTGCTCGCACGCCTCACAGCCGCCAACTTGACTCCCGCGGAGAGCGCAACACAACGAGTCCTCCTCAGACGTGTCTGCTTCGATCTCACCGGACTGCCACCTTCGCCTCGACAAATCACAGCCTTCCTGGCTGACACCCGACCCGGTGCCTGGGAACGTGTCATCGAACGACTTCTGGCCAGCCCGCACTACGGTCAGAAATGGGGGCGACACTGGCTCGATGTCGCCCGCTACGCCGACTCGAATGGACTCGACGAAAACATCGCTCACGGCAACGCCTGGCGCTACCGCGATTGGGTCATCGACTCGCTGAATGCCGACCGGCCGTTTGACGAGTTTCTTCGCAACCAGATCGCCGGTGATCTGATGCCTGCCAGCACCGGCGAATCCGTCGCAGACCAACACGCTCGACTCATCGCCACCGGGTTCCTCTCGCTGGGCCCCAAAGTGCTCGCCGAAGTCGATGAACGCAAGATGGAATACGACATCGTCGACGAACAGGTCGATACCGTCGGTCGAGCCTTCCTCGGACTCACCTTCGGGTGTGCTCGATGCCACGACCACAAGTTCGATCCGATCTCGACTCGAGATTACTACGCACTGGCCGGGATCTTCCAAAGCACCCGCACGATGGAACACTTCAAGAAAATCGCTCGCTGGTTCGAAAACCCCATCGCTACCACGGCCGATACCCAAAGGATGAAGCGACACGAACAACTGGTGGCCGACAAGAAGACAGAAATCGACAACCTGGTCGAAACATCTCGCAAGCTGCTCGGCCAACAAGCCCCCAATACCCCGGCAAACAGCCGCAACGACGACGACATCGAAACGCAGTTCCCCGCCGACACCCAAACTGCACTCAAACAACTCCGCAGCCAACTCGAAACACTCCGCAAGACAACTCCCGAGTTGCCCACCGCCATGGGAGTCACCGACGGGACGGTCGCCAACATGGCCGTGCACATCCGAGGCAGCCACCTCGAACTGGGCGATGTCATCCCAAGACAAATGCCCGAAGTGTTCGCCCGCCCCGGCACCAAGCCCTTCGGATCACAACACAGCGGACGACTCGAACTCGCCAACTGGATGACCTCGACCGACAACCCGCTCACCGCTCGAGTCTTCGTCAACCGCATCTGGAGATGGCACTTCGGACGAGGACTGGTCGCTTCGACCGACAACTTTGGACAACTCGGCAGCCGACCCACCCACCCGCGACTGCTCGATTTCCTCGCCCAGGAACTCGTCCGCGGCGGCTGGTCGATCAAACGACTCCACCGAATGATCCTTGGCTCGGCCACCTACCGCATGAACAGCACACCGCGAGCCGATGCCATGGCCCGAGACCCCGAGAATCGGTTGTTGTGGCGGAGCCCTTTGAGACGACTCGAGGCCGAAGCTCTGAGAGATGCGATGCTCTGTGTCGCCGAGGACCTCGATACGCAAATGACCGGCTCGCTGCTGCACGTCAAGAACCGCAGCTTCTTCTTCGACCACACCTCCAAGGACGAAACCCGCTACGACGTATCCAGACGCAGTGTCTATCTGCCCGTCGTCCGCAATCACCTCTACGACGTCTTCACTCTCTTCGACTACACCGACGCCAGCGTCATGACCGGCGATCGAGCCACCACCACCATCGCACCACAGGCCCTGTTCCTGCTCAATAGCGACCTCGTCGAACGCGTCAGCCGCAAATTGGCCCACTTCGCCTTGGACAACTCAGCCAAACCAGCCGACGACATCAACCAAAACGCCCTACGGATCAACCGGCTCTACGAACGACTCTTCGGTCGACTCGCCTCCATCACCGACATCCAACACGCCAACCGGTTCCTCGTACAGGTCCGCCAAACACTCCCCGATGACTCCCGACCGGTCGACGCCTGGACTGCACTTTGCCACGTGCTGCTGGCCAGCAATGAATTCATCTACCTAAAATAACGCGACCCGCCTCGCACACATCCCATGCTCAATCGTCGCCATCTCCTGCAGTCCACAGCCGTCGGGTTTCCCATGCTCGCGCTGCGAGGATTGCTCGACTCAGAAGCCGCAGCCGCACCGGGGAACCCTCTGGCCGGCCGCCAACCGCACCATACCCCACGAGCCAAACGGATCCTGTTTCTGTTCATGAAGGGCGGGCCGTCACAGGTCGACACCTTCGATTACAAGCCCCGACTGCAAAAGGACCACGGCCAACCGCTTCCCTTCGACAAGCCGCGAGTCCAATTCGCACCCACCGGCAAGTTGCTCGGTTCGCCCTGGTCCTTCAGCCAGCACGGCGACTGCGGGCTGCCCGTCAGTGAACTGTTCCCACACACCGCCCGACACGCCGATGACCTGTGCGTCATCAACTCGGTCCACGGTACCAATGCCGCTCACGGCGGAGCACTCCTCAAACTCCACACCGGCAGCGACAACTTCGTTCGACCCAGTATTGGCAGCTGGGTCAGCTACGGACTCGGGACAGAAAACAGCAACCTGCCCGCCTTCGTCACCATCTGCCCGACCTTGGCTCATGGCGGAGTCAAGAACTGGGGCAGCGCATTTCTGCCTGCACCCTTCCAAGGCACACCCATCGGCAACGCCAGCCTGCCCTCAGCCGATGCCCGAGTCCCCTACCTCCAGAACACTCGAGATTCCCGACAACTCCAACGACTCAAACTCGACCTCCTCGGACAGTTCAACCGAAAACACCTCGATCAATTCGGCGAGGACTCCGGGCTCGAAGCTCGGATCAACTCGTTCGAACTCGCATTCCGCATGCAAAACGAAATCCCCGATATCCAGGACCTCTCCAAGGAGTCCGCCGAAACTCACCGACTCTATGGACTCGATCAAAAAATCACCGAAGACTTCGGACGGCAATGCCTGCTGGCCCGGAGGTTTCTCGAACGAGGCGTCCGCTTCGTGCAGGTCACTCACAGCGACACCAAGGTCCAGTGGGACCAACATTCCAACCTGATCGATGGACACACCAAGAACGCCATGGAGGTCGACCAGCCCATCGGCGGACTGCTCACCGACCTCAAAGCCCGAGGACTGCTCGAAGATACTCTCGTGTGGTGGGGCGGTGAATTCGGCCGGACTCCCTGCGTTCAAGGATCCAATGGTCGAGACCACAACCCCGATGGATTCACCATGTGGTTGGCCGGAGGTGGTGCCAAACCCGCGACACGCTACGGGGCTACCGACGAATTCGGCTACTACGCCGCACTCGACAAGGTCCACATCCACGACCTGCACGCCACCATCCTCCACCTGCTCGGGCTCGATCACCTACAACTCACGCACCGCTACGCCGGTCGTGACTTTCGCCTCACCGACGTCTACGGAGATGTCGTCGACGGCGTGATCGCCTGAAACGCCAACTGCCGCCCCGCACTCCGGCCGGGATCGCCGTGCGCGCAAGATTTCGCCCGCCACAGCGAATCACACGTAACACCAACCACCGCCACCATCACAACAGCACCACAAACCGAATAACCCGAACAAACTTCCCACACACCCTGTCCAACCCTTCCTTTTTATACGGTTTGTATTCGCAGGCTCTCCCTGTTTAACACATAATAGGTAACGGGACCGGGTCTCGAGAGTGACTCGGTCTGTTTCGGAGCAACCAATGAGCCTGGATCTGACGGGAATCTACGAACGATGTTTTGCCGTACCTGCCCTGCAACCGGCCGGACTGATGGTCGCCATCCTGGCGGTCTACTGGTCGCTGGTGATGCTCGGTGCGGTGAACATCGAGTTCCTCGACTGGGACTTCGATCTCAGCCTCGACGGCGACGGAGGTGCGCTGGACTTCGGCCTGGTCCCCTTCCGTTTTCTCAATCTCGGCAAGATCCCCATCATGCTCTGGGCCACGGTGTTCGCATTCGCTGCCTGGATACTCTCGCTACTGATCCACTATCGCTGGGCACCCTTACAGTCCGACGGGGCAAAGATCGCCGAGGCGTTCGGGTTGGCGGTGGTCATTACCAAGCTTGTGACCAACCCGTTGCGGCCCGTGTTCGAGATCACCGAGCCGAATCGGCCCGAAACCCTGATGGGCCGAACCTGCATGATCACCACTCTGCAAGCGACCGAGCAGCGTGGCGAAGCGAGCTACGCCACCGAGGGAGCTCCTCTGATCCTCTTGATTCGCACCACCGGAGCCGAGCTGTCGCGTGGACAATCGGCCACCATCATCGACTACAGTCAGTCTGACAACACGTACATCGTGAGCGGCACCAACGCAGGAGACGAGTAATGGAAATCTGGGAAATCGCGGTTTACGGAATCATCGGCGCCGTGGCAGTCACGGTCGTCGCCTTCTTCATTCTCAGCGCATTCTACCGCAAGCCGGGGCCCGAAGAAGCCATCGTCAGGACCGGTGTCTTCGGGCTGAAGGTCCAGACCGGCAAGGGAATGATCGTTATTCCCGTAGCCCACATGTTTCACAGGATGGACCTTTCGCTCAAACGGATCGAAATCGCTCGCGAAGGTGAAGACGGACTGATTTGCCAGGACAACATCCGAGCCGACATCCGCGTCGCCTTCTACGTGCGAGTCAACAACGAAACCAACGACATCAAGCAGGTCGCCGAGATCATCAACCCCACCCGCGCCTCCGAAACCGACCAGCTGCGTCTGCTCTTCGAAGCCAAGTTCTCCGAAGCACTCAAGACCGTCGGCAAACAGTTCGACTTCGTCAGCCTCTACACCGATCGCGACAATTTCCGAGACCAGATCCTCGGAGCCATCGGCCAGGACCTCAACGGCTACCGACTCGACAACTGCCACATCGACTACCTCGAACAAACCCCGCTGGAAAGTCTCAACCCGACCAACATCCTCGACGCCGAGGGAATCAAGAAGATCACCGAGTTGACGACTCAGGAAAACATCAAGCGGAACCACTTCGAGGTCGAACAGGCCAAGATCATCAAGCAGCAGAACGTCGAGCGTGACGAAGCCTTGTACGAACTCGAGCGTCAGAGAGTCGACGCCGAGGAGAAGCAGAAGCGTGAGATCGCCGAGATCACCGCTCGGAACCAGGCCGCCGCGGCTCAGGTCCAGGAAGAAGAACGGCAGCGGGCCGAGAATGCTCGAATCGTCGCCGAAGAAAAAATCCAGGTCGCCGAACAGAACAAGGACCGCCAGATCATCGTCGCACTTCGGAACAAGGAACGGACCGACTTTGTTGAAATTGAACGAGTCGAGAAGGACCGGATGCTCGAAGTGACCGAGCGAGAACGGCTGGTCGGGCTCGCCGACATCGAGAAGGACAAGGCCATCGAGATCGAGAAGCGGAACATCCAGGAAGTCATCCGCGAACGCGTGATCGTCGAACGCGGTGTCGTCGAAGAACAGGAAAACATCAAGAACACCCACGAAATCATGACCGCAGACCGAGCCAAAACCGTCGCCGTGACGTTGGCCGAAAAGGATGCTCAGGAAGCGTTGGTCAAGCAAGTCACCGCAGCCGAAGCTGAAAAGCAATCGGCCGAGTTCGAAGCTCAGCAGGTCATCATCGAAGCCGACGCCCACCGAGATGCGGCCGAACGCGAGATGCAGGCCACCAAGATGCTCGCCGAGGCCAAGATCGCCGACCAGGCTGCCGAAGGACTCGCCGAAGCTCAGGTCACTCTCGCCAAAGCCGATGCCCTCCAGAAAGAAGGCACCGCCGAAGCCACCGTGACCCAGAGGAAGGGTGAAGCCCAGGCGATCGTGATCGATCAGACCGGGACCGCCGAAGCCACCGTCACGCAAAGACAAGCCGTCGCCGTGGCCAAGGGCGACGAGGCCAAGGCCGTCGCCACCGAAAAAGTCGGGACCGCCGAAGCCACCGTCATGGAACTGAAGTTCGGAGCCGAAGCCAACGGCATCAAGGAAAAAGCCGAATCGATGAAGCTCTTCCACGACGCCGGAAAAGAACACGAAGAATTCAAACTGCAACTGGGCAAGGACAAGGACATCGAAATCGCCGCCATCGATGCCCAAACCCATATCGCTCAGTCACAGGCCACCATCGTCGGCGAAGCACTCAAAAACTCCACCATCGACATCGTCGGCGGAGAATCCACCTTCTTCGACCAGATCGTCAACTCGATCAAGGGCGGAAAAATCGTCGATCGGTTCGTCAACAACAGCGATGTGGTCACCGATATCAAGAACACGTTCTTCAACGGCGATGGCGACTACTTCGCCGCCCAACTGAAACAGTTCGCCGGACAGTTCGGAGTCAGCTTCGAAGACGTCAAGGACCTCTCGGTCGCCGCACTGATCGGACGCATGATCAGCCTCGCCGACAGCGACGACGACAAGTCGAGGTTGGAAGACCTGTTGAGGACCTTCCGAGGTGCTGGAGTCGCCAGCCAGAAGGTCGCTTCGCTGGGACTCTCCAGTGCACCGGCCGATGGGGCAACGGCCAAGTAGCCAAAACCCCCTACGCCAGTCCGCACGCCAGTCCGACCGGCAAGTAGCACCCGCCAGGAAACCCCGCGATGGCCGATGAAGAACGTCTTCAGAGCGAGTCGGCCGAAGCGTCGGTCGACGACCACGCCGCTGCCGATTCCTCGGAATCACAAGCTGGCGATGGGGGGATGCGGCTCGAGAGCGGGACGTACGAGATCATCCGAAGCCGACTCGTCTCACACGGACAAGACCTCCGCAAACGACTCGGGACTCTCAACAACAAGCGCAAGGACGCCTTCGGATCGATCGAAACGGCGTTGCTGGGGACCGAGAGGATCACGACTGAGCACAACTGTGTGCCTCGCGACATGGTCTCCGTCGGACACCAACTGATCTTCGGCTATAACGTCACCTTTGGCCTGAAGTCCGAAGTCGGCGTCCAGGACGTCTTCTCGGCCTACACCTTCGCCGACGGCAAACTCGCACCCGCTCCACTCGACCTCGTCTCCGACAACCGATTCCGCAAGGACTTCGAAGACGTCTACAAGTACTACAAACACGCCACCTTCGCCCGGTTCTTCCGGACCGGAGTCCACCTGTTCATGGTGTTCCAGGTCGGCGGCTCGGTCAACGACATCAAGTCGTTCAAGTGGGCCATCACCGACGATGGACTCATCTATGTCGACAACCGCTCGGACCACGAAGTCGTCTTCCCCCCACAACACGGCTTCGACTGGACACTCGCCACTCGAGACATGCACCAGTCGGGCATACACCCGCACATCTCGATCGATGACCGCGTCTTTGTGGAGACCGTCGGAGGCGACCTGACCGTCAAGGTCGAAAACAACACCGCCAGCGGAGCCGGGATCTACTCCGAACCGGTCAACCACGCCGACCAGACCCTCGACGATGCCCGCATCGAGTTCAGCGTGCTGGGCAACATCATTCTGATGAAGGTCCGGCCCTACCAGGAAAATACCGACCGCTACCTGGTCTTCAACGAAAAGGTGCAGCAGGTCGTGCGACTCGATGCGATCGAACACGCCTGCGTTCAACTGCCCGACGACCACGGCCTGATCTTCTCCAACGGCTACTACCTGCAAACTGGAGAAAACAAGACCTTCGAAAGCGACCTGCAGGACATGCAGTTCGCCACCCGAATCGATTCCCAGAACGGCGAAGACTTCCTCTATGTCTTCCACAACCGCGATACCGGCGTCTACATCCTGCTCAACTACAACCTGATCGAGCAGAAGGTCGATACGCCGCTCGTCTGCCACGGGTTCTCGCTGTTCGAAGCCGGCGAACTGGTCTGCTTTCGCTCACAAGACACCGCCGCCAAACACCACGCGATCCAGGTCTGGCAGACTCCCTACACCGGAACAGGCTTCGAACCATCAGGCCAGCAAGACAGCTTCCTCCACAAGGTCGGTAACAAGGACATCGTTCGCGGCATGGCCGAGTGCCACGAGGTGCTGGGGTTGATCAACAAGGAAGACACCTACGCCAACCTCTATGTCGATATCGTCAAACAGGCAACCGATATCCTCGACAGCTTCTTCTGGATCACCAACGAAGACACCGGAGGACTGGCCACTCCACTCAGCGAAATCCGAAACGCCGCCGCCTCGGCCATCGACGAATTCGAAAAAGTCGTTCGAGTCAAACGCAACACGGCCGGAGAAACCACTCGGGTCGAAGGCGAGACCCGGACCATCATCGCCGACGTCGGACGGCGACGGTTCGAAACGATCGAAGACTTCGTCGATTCGCTCGCCGCACTCCGACGCATCCGCGGCGACATCATCACGCTGCGAGATCTCCGCTACGTCGACAACACGCTCGTCGAACAACTCGAAGGCGAAGTCGTCGAACAAAACGACTCGCTCTCGCACCGCTGTGTCGAGTTCCTGCTCAGACCCACCTCACTGGCCCCCTACGAAAACAAGGTCGCCGCAGAACTCGCCGACATCGAAGGACTCAAAAAGGTCAGCGACGCCAAGACGCTCGAACAAGCCATCGACCAAAGTGCCGCTGACCTCGAAATGCTCATCGATATCGTCAGCAACCTCGAAATCGATGACGCCACACAACGCACCGCCATCATCGACAACATCTCCGACATCTTCTCGACCGTCAACCAGGCTCGAGCCGGACTCAAGAAGAAGTCGCGAGACTTGATGTCCGTCGAAGGTGTTGCCGAATTCAACTCGCAACTGAAACTCCTCGACCAGTCGATCGTCAACTACCTGGATGTGTCTGACTCGCCCGAGAAATGCGACGAGTTCCTTACCAAGGTCATGATCGGGATCGAAGAACTCGAGGGACGGTTTGCCGAGTTCGACGAGTTCGTCGTCCAACTCTCCGAGAAACGCGACGAAGTCTACAACGCATTTGAAACCCGCAAACTGCAACTCGTCGAAGCACGCAACAAACGAGCCACCGCACTGATGGCCGCCGCCGAACGCATCCTCGGTGGCATCCAAAGTCGCGTCGGTGCGCTCGAAACCGTCAACGACATCAATGGCTACTTCGCCGCCGACCTGATGATCGACAAGGTCCGCGACCTCGTCGATCAACTCAAGGAACTCGACGACAACGTCAAGGTCGACGACATCCAAAGCCGACTCAAGACGACCCGAGAAGATGCCGTCCGACAACTCAAGGACCGACAAGACCTTTTCGTAGATGGCGAGAATGTCATCAGGTTTGGCAACCACCACTTCTCGGTCAACGTCCAAACTCTCGACCTGACCACCGTATTCCGCAACGGCAAAATGGCACTGCACCTGACCGGAACCGATTTCTTCGAAACCATCGGCGACGACGACTTCCTGGCCACTAGCGAATTGTGGGACCAGGACATCGTCAGCGAAACGACCAACGTCTACCGAGGCGAATACCTCGCTCACAGGATCTTCAAATCACTCGACACCAACGACTGGCCCGATGGCCCCTCACAAGACGAACTGCTCGCGATGGATCCCGAATCGCGGCTCGCTGTCGTGCAACAGTTCATGGGGCCGAGATACGCCGAAAGCTACGTCAAAGGAGTCCACGATCGGGATGCCGCTCAAATCCTCTTCTCGCTGCTGCAAATGAACTCGAGAATCGGATTGCTCAGGTACCACGCCAAAGCTCGAGCACTGGCCACACACTTCTGGAATCGCTTTGGCGACAAACAGGACAAGACTCGCATCGCCGCACAATTGACCGGCTTCGGCAACGTCAATCAGGCCTTCCCCGGAACCAGCGCCCAGGAGGCCTACATCGCCAATCTGACCGGCATGCTCGATCAATTCGTCAGCTCCGAACAACTCTTCGACTCGAACCTCGTCGGCGAAGCCGCCAGGTACCTCTTCGCAGAACTGACACAACCGGCCACCCGCTTCGTTGTCAGTCGCACGGCCGCCGAATATCACGAATCGTTCGCCAACCACCTGAAAAGTTCAGGACACAACGACCGCTTCGTTAGCAGCCTCGCAGCCGTCAAGAAAGACGCCACCGGAGCCCTGCACGTGGCACGCGATTGGGTCGAAGCGTTTCTCGAAAGTCGCGACGAAGGCGAAGCGGCCGACTACATCGACGAAGTGGCTCACCTGCTGCTCGAAGGTTCGGTCCACAACCAAACCGTCGTCGATGCCAGCGCCGTCACCGAAATCGATGGACTCGCCGGCGACCACCCCGTCATCGATGGCAGCCACTACCACCTGCACTACAACCGCTTCATGCAGAAACTCGACCGCTTTCAGAACGATCGGGTGCCGAGATTCCTGGCCTACCAAGCCCAGAAAAAAGAACTCGTCGAAACCGCCCGCGATTCCATGCGGCTCGATGAGTTTCGACCGCGGGTGCTCACGTCGTTCGTCCGCAGCAAACTGATCGACCAGGTCTACCTGCCCGTCGTCGGCGACAACCTCGCCAAACAAATGGGCGTCGTCGGGGAAGAAAAACGAACCGACCTCATGGGGCTGCTGCTGCTCGTCTCGCCACCAGGTTATGGCAAGACCACACTGATGGAATATATCGCCAATCGGCTGGGCATTATCTTCATGAAGATCAATGGACCCGCCATCGGACACCATGTCACCTCGCTCGATCCCAGCGAAGCACCCAACGCCGCCGCTCGCGAAGAAGTCGAAAAACTCAACCTCGCTCTCGAAATGGGCGACAACGTGATGATCTACCTCGACGACATTCAACACACCAACCCCGAATTCCTTCAGAAATTCATCTCACTCTGCGACGCACAACGGAAAATCGAAGGTGTCTACAAGGGACGCACGCGGACGTATGACCTCCGAGGACGCAAGGTCTGTGTCGTCATGGCCGGTAACCCCTACACCGAAAGCGGCGAAAAGTTCCAGATCCCAGACATGCTCACCAACCGGGCTGATATCTACAACCTTGGCGAAATGATCGGTGACAGCGGCGAAGCGTTCGAAATGAGCTACCTCGAGAATTGCCTCACCTCCAACTCGGCACTCAATCCACTCGCAACCCGCAGCCAAGACGATGTCTACGCCGTGATCCGAATGGCCAGCGGCGATACACCCGATGGCATCGAACTCGAAGGCAACTACTCGCCCGAAGAACTCGCCGAATTCGTCGACGTCATGAAAAAACTTATGACCGTCCGTGACGTCATCCTCGCCGTCAACCGCGAATACATCCGCTCGGCAGCCACCGCCGACGACTATCGCACTGAACCCGCCTTCAAATTGCAGGGGTCCTACCGGAACATGAACCGGATCGCCGAAAAAGTGGTGCCGATCATGAACGACCAGGAACTGCAGTCGCTGATCGTTTCGAACTACGAAAACGATGCACAAACCCTGACCTCCGATACCGAAGCTAACCTGCTGAAGTTCAAGGAACTGATCGGACAACTCGACGAACAGGAACTCGAACGCTGGAATGACATCAAGAAGACGTTTCAACGAAACGTCAAGATGCGCGGCGTCGGTGCCGACGACAGGGTCGGACAGGTCGTCGTACAACTCAGTAGCTTCAGCGAAGGACTCGATGCCATTCGAGATGCCATGGCCGATGGACTCGAACAACTCGCCACAGCCAACACACTCACAGCCAACACACTCACACCCGACACCACACCCGACACCACACCCGACACCACACCCGACACCACACCCGAACTGGATCCCGACTCCGCACACGACAACACGCCGATACAACCCGACATCGCCAGCCATGTCGCCGGACTCCGCGAAAGCCTTGATGCCATCCGCGATGCACTCGCCGATGCCGCCGCACGACCCGTCGCCATCGCCGTGCCCGAACCGGCCGTTTCAGAGGATGACGCCAAGAGCAAAGACGATGCACCACGAGTCGAAATCGTTGAACCGGATGACCCCGAAGACGAAGACGGAGAAGAAGAACTCGATCGGATCGGAACCGCCAATACCATCACCGTCGTCAACAAGATCCCGCCCAGCCTGCTCAAAGTGCTCAGACAACAATTCCAACTGATGGAAGGCTGGATGAAACCGCTGCTCAAGAGCAGCCAGGCACAGCAGGGTGAGTTGAAACAGCTGCGAGAACAGATCGAAACCACACTCGACGACTACGAACGACTCATCGGACAGGTCCGCAGTTCCAAGTCCAATCGCAGCTAAGCTCGCTGCTCAGACAACAAGTGAGATCCCCGCCGCCACCGCCCAGACTGGCTCAGGGACTGGCTCCAGAGCCGCCAACGGCGGCGCCTGTCCCACCGCTCAACACAACCACCCCACTACTCAACACCACGCTTCCAGTGCAGCCGGTCGCCGCTGACCACGCCGCGACGACGTGCACACTCGAGACAGAACTTCTCCGAGTCGTACTCGACATACAACTCACCAGCCATCAGTAAATGGTAGAAGTCCTCGCCTGGACTCTTGGCGAAACAGTACTCCCGCTCCCAACTCGTCTTCACATGCGCCTGCCAACCACCCTCCCAGTCCGGCAGGTAGAGCCGCTGGTCACCAGGCAGGTCGCTGGCCAAGTCGGACGATGCCTCAACTGATGCACTCTCAGCCGGATCCGGCAACCGATCGTCCCACAGATCATCCAGGTTCGACAAACCCTCGGGAACTCCCCCGCCCATCTCGCACTCCCTCTACAACCCGACGTGCCATTAATACGCCCGTCACCGAGTCGGTGCAAGACGTAGCGATCACACTCCCGTGCAATCGTCAACTTCAGACCATTCGATAGATTCCGTCACTCCCGATGGCCGAACAGATCGATCCGTCCGGTCGCAACCACAGTAGCGATGCCACCACCAGTGGCCGCAATCCGAAATTCCTGCTGCAGACCGAGCCGATAGTTAACTTGGGAAGGAATGGCAATCTGGCCCGTTCACGGCAACTTGACGCACCAGGAAAATTCTACTGATGAGTGACACTCTCGCTGAGATCCGAACGTTGGACAACCTTCGCGACTTCATCCGTAACACTCTCTGCGACAAGGAAAACCTGCTGGCAGAAATCACCTCCATGACACAACGTGACCTGTCACGCCGCGGCCGCCAGTGTGGCCTGCAGTTTGCCCTCCAGGGTCCCCGCTGCGTTCGACTCGGAGCGATCTGGGAAAGCGACCACAACCAGATCTACTTCTACGACTCCCGAGGCACCCGCTACCTCAAGCTGCAACTCCCGCATCCGGTCGAAACCAACCCCATGCCCGCCGTCTGCTGAATCCACCCCAGACGAGCCGATGGTCAACTTGACGCGATGCGGATTGGGATGGCCTGTTCCGAGTCGGTCTCGGGGAAGTCTCTCCTGAAATGCACGCCGCGGCTTTCGGTCCGCGTTCGTGCGGCGACGATCATCAACTGAGCGACCAGCAGCAGGTTCTGCAGTTCCCAGCCAGGCACCTCGGCAAATTCTCGATTCGACACGAATCGGTCCCAGAACTCGACCTGCTCGGCCGCATCCTTCATCTCCTCCTCGGTCCGCTCGATCCCCACCTGACGCCACATCAGGCTCGACAGAGCGTTCCTGAGATCCGTGAGATGCAATTCCTCGTCGTCACCATCGCCCGGCTCCCAGTCCGAACCCACCGCGGGCACGGCAAAGTCGTCGGCCATCTCCCGAACCGCTCGCGACGCCGCTTCGCCGGTTCGAGCCCCATACACGAGGCCTTCGATCAGGCTGTTCGACGCCAACCGGTTGGCTCCATGCAGACCGGTCGAAGTCACCTCACCAGCAGCCAACAGACCCGGCAAACTCGTTTGCCCACCCGCATCAACGGTCACCCCACCGATCATGTAATGAGCCCCCGGCCGCACGGGGATCTGGTCGCTGGCGATATCGAGTCCGAAGTCGGCACAGACGCGTCCGATATGAGGAAACCGGGAGCGGACGAAATTGGGGTCGAGGTGCGACAGATCCAGGTAGACGCAGGGCTGATTAGTGACGGCCATCTGTTCGGTGATCGCCTGGCTGACAACATCCCGCGGAGCCAACTCGGCAGCCGGGTTGTAGTCGGGCATGAACCGGTGCCCGTTCCCATCTCGCAACCAGGCCCCCTCACCACGGACCGCCTCGGAGATCAGGTGCCGCGAACTGCCGGCGATGTAGAGCACCGTCGGATGGAACTGCATGAACTCCATGTCCTTCAACTCGGCCCCGGCCCGGAACGCGATCGCGTGTCCGTCGGCGGTGGCGATTTCCGGGTTGGTCGTCTCGCGGAACAACTGCCCGGCTCCCCCCGTCGCCAGGATCGTCTGCTTGGCCCACACGCAAGTCCTCGGTCGATCGGGATCGTGCACGATCGCACCTCGGCATCGACCCGCGACATTCAGCAAATCGATCGTGAACGTGTTCTGCCACACCTGCACCCGCTCACGCTCCAACGCCGCCTGCTGCAACGCTCGCATCACCTCACGACCGGTCGCATCACCGTCGGCATGCACGATCCGCCTGTGCGAATGGCCGCCCTCGCGAGTCAAATCGATCTGACCGTCGGTCTCGTCAAACCGCGTGCCGATCCCAATCAACTCTCGAATCCGACCCGGAGCCTCTCGCACTACAGTCTCGACCACCTCGGGATCGCAAAGTCCCTTGCCCGCAGCGATCGTGTCGGCCGTGTGATTGGCAAAATCGTCCAACGGGTCCAAGACCCCGGCAATCCCTCCCTGGGCCTGAGCACTATTGGAGACCTTCAACAGGTCCTTGGTGACCACCACCGCCGAAACCTCATCGTCCAATGCCAACACCGCACGCAGCCCAGCAATGCCGCCACCGATCACCAACACGTCGGTAAAGACATGAGCCACCCGCTTAGGAGAAAAACGGACCAGGTGGCGACGACGAGGTGTGAACTCTAATAGACTCACGCAATGGGCCCCTGACCCGAAACACGACCAATACCAACCGGAACACCTAGATCGTCGTCGCCATGAAACCGCCGTCAACCACCAGGTTCTCACCAGTCAGAAAACTCCCCGCCGTCGGACTCGACAACAACAAGATCGCTCCGGCCAATTCGTGAGACTCGCCGAAACGGTCGATCGGAGTATGAGTCATGATGCTGGCCACGCGGTCGGGCGTCAGCACCTTGCGGTTCTGCTCGGCCGGAAAGAAACCCGGTGACAAGGCGTTGACCCGGATCCCCGACGCAGCCCACTCGCGAGCAAGATTCTGAGTCAGGTTGATCACCGCGGCCTTGGTCGCCGAATACGTGAAGACACGAGACAGCGCCGTGATGCCCGAAAGCGATGCGATGTTGACGATCGCCCCCCCTCGACCGTCGGCCAGCATCGCCGCGCCAAAGACCTGGCAACCCAATTGCACTCCGCCAAGATTGACCGAAAGAATCTGCTCCCACTCCGCCTCGGTAATCTCCAGAAACGGAGTCGCCGAGTTGATCCCGGCTCCGTTGATCACGATGTCCGGACGGCGCCCCGCTTCACCCAGACTCGCAACAACCGCCTCGAGATCCTCGCGAGACGTATTGTCGACGGCATGGAACTCGGCCGATCCACCCGCCGCTATGATCAACTCGACCCGCTCGCCACCACGCTCGGCACTCCGACCAGCCACCACCACATGAGCCCCGGCCGCTCCCAATGCGTCGCAGAAGGCACCGCCCAGAACGCCCGTCCCACCAATCACCACCGCCGTCAAGCCGTCCAGACCAAACAGACCCTGAAGATATTCAGCCGAAGATGTCGACATCGCCTCGCCGCTCCCCACAAGTGTCCAGCGTGGTGACCGAGCCAGCCCCGCCACCCTCAGCAACAGACATTCACTAACCGTCTATGAACTCGGGCTCAATCTTCTCGGGAATCACTCCCGCTTCGTATCCACGAGCCAACAGCATTCGCACAGCCTCGCGGCCCCGCTCGCCGAAATCGAGCGTCCAGTCGTTGACGTACATGCCGACAAACGTGTCGGCCTTTTGCTGGTCGAGATCCCGGCCGTACTGCAACGCGTACGCCAAAGCCTCGTCCCGATGCTCCAACCCGTACTCGATGCTCTGCTTCAAGTACCCGGTCACGTCACGCATCACCTCAGCACCCAGGTCCTTGCGAATCGCGTTGGCCCCCAAGGGCAGCGGTAGTCCGGTCTCTTCCATCCACCACTTGCCCATGTCGACCACCAGGTTCAGACCCTGATCGCCATACGTCAACTGCCCTTCGTGAATGATCAAACCCGCATCGGCCGCTCCCGATTCGACGATGTTCAGCAACTGGTCGAACGGATGCACGACGTACTCGAAGTCATCGCCCAACAACAACTTCAACGACAAGAATGCCGTCGTCAGTGTCCCCGGCACGGCGATCGTCTTACCCCGCAGGTCGTCGATAGACCACGCCTCGCGAGCCACCACCATCGGACCATAGTTGTCACCCATGCTCGCTCCGCAACTGCAGATGGCATAAATGTCCGTCAGGTAGGCGTAGCCATGCAGACTGACGGCCGTCAGTTCGAGTTCACCGGTGAAGGCTCGCTGGTTGAGTGTTTCGATGTCGACCAGTTCGTGAGTGAACCGGTAGCGACCGGTGTCGATACAATCGTTGGCCAAGGCATGAAACATGAAAGCGTCGTCCGGGTCGGGGCTGTGCCCGACCCGAATCTCGATCGTCGCGTCACTACTCATCGGTTCGCCGTTTCTTTCGTCAGGACCGGGTCATTGACCGCCCACGACGGTGCTCACAAGCCGTTTGCCATGGTAGGCCAATGAACTACCATTGGCCACCTTCGCCAACAGCCCCGCCGCCCCCCTCCCTGCACCACCAATGATCCTGCTCACCGCCCGAGACCTGACTCGCCAATTCGACGCCGAACCGGTCTTCGCCGGGCTGCGCCTCGAAATCCGTAGCGGGGACCGAGTCGGCCTGGTCGGACCCAACGGCAGCGGCAAGACCACACTCCTGAAAATCCTCGCACGCCTCGACGAACCCGATACCGGCGTGCTCGAAACTCCCAAGTCCGTCCGCGTCGGACTGCTCGAACAACAACCCGACCTCCAGCACGATCGGACTCTGTGGGACGAAGCAGCACAGGGACTCGAGTGGCTGTTCGAATTGCAACGCGAGGCCGAAACGCTGGCAGAACAAATTGCCAGCGAAACCACAGACGCGTTGCTGCGCCGCTACGACACCGTTCACGCCACGCTCGAACAAAACGCCGGATTCCAAATCGATCACCGGGTCTGCGAAGTCCTCGAAGGACTCGGCTTCGCTCAACCCGAGTTCACTCGACCCATATCGACGTTCAGCGGAGGCCAACAGGCTCGAGCCTCATTGGCCAAAATCCTGCTCGCCGACCCCGATGTGATACTGCTCGATGAGCCCACCAATCACCTCGACATCGCCGCAACCGAATGGCTCGAATCATTCCTGATCCGGGCCCGACCAGCGATGATCCTCGTCAGCCACGACCGCTTCTTCCTCGACAAGGTCGTCACACGCATCCTCGAACTCCGACCCGATCGACTCGACACCTACCCCGGTAACTTCACCGCCTACCGCAAACAACGAGCCCAACGACAGGAACGACTCGGTAAGGTCGCCCGGCGACAACAGAACCTCGTCGCCCGGACCGAAGACTTCATCCGCAAGAACCAGTACGGGCAAAAACATAAACAGGCCGCCGACAGGATCCGAAAACTCGAACGACTCGATGACATCGAACAACTCGACAACTTCCACGTCCCGCCCATGACCTTCGGCCAACCCGCCCGCAGTGGAGAAATCGTGGTCGAAGCACTCGAGATCACCAAGGGGTTCACGGAACCACTGTTTCAGGACCTGACGCTGAGAGTCGAACGAGGCCAGAGACTGGGGATCCTGGGGCCCAACGGCAGCGGTAAGACCACGCTGCTCAAAACACTGATCGGACAACTCGAACCCGACCGCGGCCGAGTCAAATTGGGGCACAACGTCGACATTGCCTACTTCGACCAGGGACTCGAAGCGATTCCCAAAAATATCGATCTCGTCGAAGTCGTCCGACCACCCGGACAACCCGATGTGACGCCCGGACAAATCCGCGGCCTGCTCGCCCGCTTCGGACTCACCGGCGACATCACTCTGCAAGCGTTCGGAAACTGCAGCGGTGGAGAACAATGCAAGGCCGCACTGGCGAAGATTGCCGCCACCAACCCCAACCTGATGGTGCTCGACGAACCCACCAATCACCTCGACCTCTGGGCTCGAGATGGACTCGAAGCCGCCCTGTGCAACTTCGACGGAACCGTGCTGTTTGTCACACACGATCGCTACTTCATCGACCAGGTCGCCACCCATGTACTCGTCATCGAAGACGATCGCTGCCGACTCTACGATGGGAACTACTCGCAATACTGCAGCTTCCACGAAAACAACCAGCCACAAACCGACACCACCGGAACTTCAACCGCGGCCGTCGGAACATCCCACTCCCGACCCGACTCCATACCCACGGCCAACGCGGCATCCGACAACGATGAGACCGAACCAGGCAAGAGACAGTTTGCCTATCGCAAGGTGTCCGAACTCGAAGCCGATATCGCCACCGCCGAAGCACGCAAGGACGAACTCGAAGAACTGCTGGCCGACACCGACATTCACCGTGACGCCCAGCGAATGAAACTCATCGTCACCGACTACGAGATCGTCCAGGACGAACTCGAAATGCTGATCGCACACTGGGAAGAATCGATCGATCGGAATTGATCGCCTCGGGCATCTCGAGCTATTCAACTGGCTGCTGGAGATCAACCCAACCCAGACTCGATTCCGACTGAACCGACTTCCGCACAACTGCCAGTTCCGCATCGGTCTGTGCACAGTTGACCCGCTGCAACCAGTCCGAGCCCCGGGACACCGGCCATCGGGCCAGCCTCACCGATTGCCCCCCGTTGGACCGCTGCCACAATCCCGACCATCGCCACTCCTGGGCAACTTCCACCAGGTCGCCTCGAAGAGCGTTCCTCTCCACATACCGGCACACATCCAACAGGTGATCCTCGACTTGGATCGGGAACGACTTGAATCGACCCTGGTACACCCGACCGCCGCCGGCCGACTGATGAGCCACCTGCCAGCGACGGCTGTGAGTTGTCCCGAGCCACTTCATGAACTCAGACAAATGCCCGTCATCACGGGGCCACAAGACCAGGTGCCAGTGATTGGGCAGGATGCAGTAGGTCAGGATTCTCATGTTGATCCGCTGCCGAGCCTGCTCGAGACAAAGTTCGAAGGTCGAGTAGTCCGACGGCGTCTCGAAAATGCGTCGACGCGCCGCTGCACGATTCAGTACGTGATACACCAAACCGCCACGGTTGACTCGTTTTCGTCTTGGCATCTGAGAATCACCTGTTGAAGTCAGTCTCCAGTCTCAAAAAAAAGGGTCGGGCGGGCTGTCGGGGTCATCGATGAACTGGCCGTGTGACCCGGGACGGTCCTGGAACCGGCCACCGGCCTCCGAGGGATTCCTCCATCCTCCTACCCCGTCCCGACAGCCACACCCGAAACGGTGCGACGATACGGAACTCGACTAGGAATCTCGCTTCGCCGATGACTGTCTTCCCGGTGCCTCACGGATTGAAGATGTCGTGAACATCATACAAATCCGAGTCCGCTCGGGACGCTTCGGATCACACAACGCCAATACAAACAACTGCCCACCCCATCCAGGTTTTTTCACCACGCCCGCCACGCCACCACGGCCCAGGACCACGATCACAGGTACCTGACCCACCCGATTCGCCGTCAACGCCGACAATCGCCACATCGCACCGCCCGATCGATGCACCACGACCGGACGCATCCGAGTCGGGAACTGATACGCCAGCACGTCAGTCCCCGAATGCTCTCGCTGCAACCTGCGAAGCAATCGGTTGTCCGTCTTCAAGATCAACTGCTGACGCACAGCCCGTTGGACAGCAGTCACCTCGACAGGCAACTTCCCGACAACAGCCGATTCCGTCGCCTCAAGACTCCTTCCTCCACACCCACACCCAGCCCCAGCCCCAGCCGGAATCTCACTCTGACACTCACCAATCACCCAACAGGTCAGCACAACCAGTGACATGGCCAACCACCCAGTCGACTCGGCTCCTCGAAATCTCAACATCGGTCGTCACTCCTTGTCGCGGCCCGCGAACCAGGAAACTTGACTCCACTCAATTTCCAATCCCATCCCACTCGCCACCATCATCGGGCACCCCCAGCACCGATGAGCTCCCTTGCCCACCGCCACCTCCGCAGCCACTGGACGACCCGCTAGAACCTCCCGCTGCGGCCGGAGACTTTCCGGGAGGCGGAGTGTTCTTGATCGATTCGAACAGCGACGGGCCGCCCGGCGTGGTGCTGAGATAACCGGGAAGCAGGTGATCCCACCCGGTGTCGCCCCGAATGAAGTCGTCGTAAAGATCGCCTTCGGGAAACTGGAATCGATCGTCGTTGATCACGTTGGGACCGCCCTTCCAGTCCTCGAGCAAATCCCAGCGTTTCAGGACATACCCGACATTCTGAGAGCAATTGTCGTCGGTCAAGTGGAAGTCATCGTCGACCTGCCACCTGCCATCCAGGTACTCCTGGATCTCACGGAATTGCTGTTCGGTCACCGGCACCCGCGCCACCTGCACCTTGAAACCCGAACCCGCTTCCTGCCGCAGGTAGAGATCCAACGAACGACGCAGGAAGGCCGAATCCGCGAAGCCTCCATTCCCCTGTCCAACACCGTGCTGGCCATAGACGGTCGTCCCATGGCCATCGGTCAGAGCAATGTCGGCGTGGCCGATTTCCAATGGACCCGAATCAATGAACACCAACACCTCGACAAACCTTTGCCGTGTGCCAATTCCGGGAGCCGCAGCAGCGCCACCAGGAGACATTCCAGACGACACATCAGGCCGGGCTGGAGCGGCCGCAGGAGCCGCGGCCCGTGGAGAACTCGACTGGCCCCACGCCAATGAGGCTCCAGACGATTGGGACGCCTGAGACGACAACGAATCGCTGGCAATTCCTGAGACTTCGGCAACGGGCGTGGCCGATAGCAACCTGCGGGCTTCGAGTGTTTCGCCAGTCCTGGACGACCAATCGCGGCGACGACGTCGAGGTGCACGCTTCCAGAACGGTGACGGCATCCACCTCGATGCAGCCGTACCTGTCGACTTGTCGCGGATCCTGAGTTCCATCGTCATCCCCCTTTTCCTTGCCGCGGCCCGCAAGCTCGGATCGAGGACGTCCCGACCTCAATGACGACGACACTAAAAACGCCCGGCGGGGGGGCACAAGACCTATACACCCCCTCCAGTCAAGAAAAGACAGAAAATTCAAAACACCAGGCCGCAACCAGTCCCCGTTACGACAACTCGTTCGACTCGGCCGAGTCCACCGAATCCGACAAGGATGGCGTGCGAATCGGAGGATCGCTCCCAAACTGCGGCGAGCTCGTCTCGCTGGTCAATTGCCGATCCAATCGTCGGCCCCAGACAAGATAGTGCAGCAACAGATAGAACCCGCCCAGCACAATCACCGCCAGGATCGCAAACACGAGCAACTGGTTGAGCACCAGGGCCAGGATCGACAGCAGGCCGGCCCCGACCAGTACCAGCCCCAGCAACGCAACCATCGTCGCCATGTCGCGAGCCCGCTTGCGGTCATGACGCTCGTCGGCACTCGTCCGAGGATCACCCAGCAAGTCGTCGGGAGTCAGCCCCGGCGACGGATCGGCATCAGACATTATTCGCCCTCCAACAATTCTCGAAGGCGACGATGGCGAAACGCAAAACTGGTCTCCAACGACGATTCGATTCGCGAACGACTCAGCAGCAAACCGGCCAATCCCTCGGGTGGCTCGAACGTCACCCGCTCGACCAGCTCGACCATCGCACCCGCTCCGCTGATCGTCCGACTATGCTCCCACGCCCCCAGTGGCCCCTCCACCATCGTCTCGGCAAATGTTTCCGACTCAACAAAACCCGTCACCTCGTAGGTCAGACGCTGCGTGGGTCCGAACCCATCCAGGTCGACAACCAGCCGGCTGCCCAGCTCCAACCGCTCCGGAGCTTCGATCACGTCAACCGGAGTCGATGGCGGCATGATCCGCGACAGATTCGTTGGTCGAACCAGAAAATCAAACAAGGCTTCAGCCGTCGTGGCCAAGGCGACTTGAACTTCAAAGATGGGCATCGCTGCGGCAATCGAAGGGATGGCGTGGACGAAAACCGCCGCCGATGGTCAACCAGCGACCGGGTTGCGAACATGGTAGGACGAACCTCGACCGCGTGAAAGGCGACCGACATCCGGCAACCCAACCCACGCCCCAACCCCAGTCTGACTATGCCCATCCGCATCCCTGCCGATCTGCTGACCCGCTGCCTCGTGCTCGCCGGCCCAACGGCCAGTGGCAAGACCGAGTTGGCGTTGGCTTGGGCCGAAGCGGCCGGAGCCGAAATCATCGCGATGGACTCGATGTCGCTGTACCGCGGCATGACGATCGGCACGGCCAAGGCCACTTCACAGCAGCAGGACCGAATCCCCCACCACCTGCTCGATATCCTCGAACCGCACCAGGATTTCAGCGTGGCCGGCTACGTGGAAGCCGCCGGTGAAGCCTGCCAGGAAATCGTTTCCGCCGGACGGGTGCCGCTGTTCGTCGGAGGCACCGGGCTTTATCTCCGAGCGATCCTGCGTGGAGTCTTCGACGGACCGCAGGCGGATTGGGAGTTCCGCAGACAACTCGAAACCCGCTCAGAAGAAGAATCCCCAGGTTGGCTCTGGTCGCAACTCGAACAGGTCGACCCGAACAGCGCAGGCCGTCTGCATGCCCACGACACCCGACGGCTGATCCGAGCCCTCGAAGTCCACCACCTGACCGGGCGACCGCTGTCAGAACAGCAACACGAAGGTCCGGCCGGCGACGGAATCCGACCGCGACAGGTCGTCTGGCTGTCGCCGCCTCGTGACTGGCTTTACCCGAGAATCAACCATCGAGTCGACTCGATGCTCGACGAGGGCTTGACCGAAGAAGTCCGCGGATTGCTGAACTCGAGTCCTCCGCCCGGCCGCACAGCCAGGCAGGCGCTGGGATACAAAGAAATCATCGAGCACCTCGAAGGACGGACCGATCTCGACCTGGCCATCGACGCGATCAAACGACACACCCGCCGCTTCGCTCGCAAACAGACCACCTGGTTCCGAAACCTCGTGGAATGCCACGAAATGACGATCAGCGGCCAAGAGCGAACCGAAGACCTGCTCGAACACCTGCTGGCATTCGGGTCAACTCTTGACACTTGACACATCCGGTAGGCCCGGACGGAGTCCGTCCCCAAAAGACAAAGGGCCGGCCCCATGCTCCATGGAACCGGCCCCGTCTGCTTGGTCAAATCCGACCGACTAGGCGTCGGCCTTCTTTTTCTTCTTCTTTTTGCCCTTCGGCTTGGGCAGCTTGGCCTTCTGCTCGGCGGTCAAGATCGCGGCGAACTTGGCGCGGGCGGCCTTGGTGATTGCCTGGCGAGCCTTGTTCAACTCGGCCAGAGCCTTCTTCTGCTCGGCAGTGATCTTCGCAGCAGCATCGACTGCGGCGCGAGCTTCTTTCCCCTTTTTGCCCTCGGCCCTGGCTTTTTTTATGGCGGCGCCACGAGCCTTACGCTGCTCGGGGGTGACGATCGTCGCACCCTTCTTGTTGATCGCGACCAACTGCGGAGCGAACTCCTTGTTGATTGCCGCAACCTTGATCTTTTGGTCGGCGGTCAACACGATGCCCTTGGGTACCCTGACCGCAGCCGGAGCCTTGCGACCCTTCTTCTTCTTCTTCTTCTTTTCGTCGGCCGCCATTGCCGGCATCGCCAGCACGACAGCGAGTGTCAGGACCAGTAGTCCTTGCAGTGTCCGCTTCATGGTTAGTTCCTCTCGTTGTGGTTCGGGCCTGTTGGCCCTCGTAAAAAAAATGAACCGCCCCCCAGCGGCCCTTTGCCGACTAGGCAAACAACTCGTCGATCACCGAACCGTCGCGGACGATCATAACCGGCCGCCCGGTCTTGGTGTGATACTCCTTGGTGTGGTCAATGCCGAGGTTGTGATAGAACGACGCAGCGGCATCGGAGGGTGAAATCCCCTCGCCGGCCGGGCCGGTCGCCTTCTCGTCACTCTCGCCGATCACCTGGCCGCCCTTCACGCCGCCACCGGCCATCAGCATCGTCATGCAACGCGGGTAGTGGTCGCGGCCACCGGGTGTGGACCTGTCGTTGATCTTCGGTGTCCGACCAAACTCGCCGGTCACGAAGACCGCGGTCCGCTCCAGCAACCCCCGTGTGTCCAGGTCCACCAGCATCGCGGCCAGGGCCTGGTCGAAGGGAGGCAACAATCGATCCTTCAGCTTGGGGAAGTTGTCGCGGTGAGTGTCCCAGCCGCCGGTCGAGACGGTGACGAATCGCACACCGTTTTCCACCAGCCGCGTGGCCAGCAGGCAACTCTGCCCAAAGGGAGATTCTCCATAGGTCTCGGCACGGGCGGCCGGTTCCTTGCTGATATCGAAAGCCTCGCGAGCCTTCTTCGATGTGATCATCGAATAGGCCTGTCGTCCAAACTTGCCGAGACCATCCAGCAACTGGTTGTCTTTTTCGATCCCCGAAAATGTCTTGTCCAGGTCCGTCAACAGGCCCTGGCGCTTCTCGACGTCGCTGATCGTCAGGCCGTTGGCCAACGCGATCCCGCGGACCGAGAAGGGACGGCCCTTCTGAGGAGTGGAACCGGTATTCAACGGAGCGTACTTCACTCCCAGGAATCCGGGCTTCTGGCGGGTGTTGGGAATCGCCACGAAGCCGGGCAGATCGATCGTTCCGGGTTGCTCCTTGGTGATCACCGACCCGTATCCGGGATACTC
>Ga0115002_10001558_pt1 | contig 31417 bp, 34 predicted proteins | sample ArcticOcean_MG_C_8_FD_89576 | JGI IMG/M metagenome (GOLD analysis project Ga0115002, IMG submission 89576) | Marine microbial communities from western Arctic Ocean - ArcticOcean_MG_CB11_86 | ecosystem: Environmental > Aquatic > Marine > Oceanic | place: Arctic Ocean: Canada Basin | collected... | reverse complement strand
CTCGGGGTGGTTGCCAACAACCCGGCGCATCTCGCTGGTGCCATCGACAGTCCGGGGGCAGACAAGGCTGCGCGCTTCTTCCAGTTGTGCGACGCGTTCGACATACCGATCGTGGTGTTGATGGACTGCCCCGGCATCATGGTCGGGCCCGACCACGAGCGCGAGGCGCTTGTTCGCCACGCCGTGCGTCTGTTCAATATCGGCGCGAATTGTTCCACGCCGATGTTTGGCGTCATGGTGCGCAAGGCCTACGGTCTTGGTGTACAGGCGATGATCGGTGGCGCGGCGTTCATTCCGCTATTCACGATTGCGTGGCCGACGGCGGAATTCGCGGGTATGAACATTGAAGGCGCGGTCAAGCTTTCTGCCCGTCGGGAACTGGCCGCGATGGAAGACGCCGATGAGCGCAAGGCCGCCTATGACCGGCGGGTCGCAGATAGCTACGAGACAGCACGGGCGATCAACTCGGGCGCCAAGTACGTGGTTGACCCTGAGGGCACCCGTGCCTGGGTGGCCAGGGGATTGAAGAGTCTGCCGCCGACGCCGCCGCGGACGGTCAAAAAACGCCCATACGTGGATACCTGGTAACTCGCACTAGCTCGCTACCAACTAGCTATTAACTCGCTATTAGTGTGCCATAGATAGCGCTCGCCACTAACGGCAGGCTGCTTTTCAGCAACCTGCTGGTGGGCAGCCGCGAGAGACTGACCCAGTGCATGTCAGTGTGCGATCAACTTCCAGGTGCTGGGGTCAGCGCCACCGCCCGTAACGCAAAAAGACAGGTCATGACCTGTCTTTTTGAATTGCGTGAGGGGTTGCCAGGCTTGCGGCGCCTGGTACTCCACGTCGACCGTCTGCAGGTACCGTCCGCGATCGTCGTAATCCATCGCCTGGAAGTGCCCGGCGGTTCCGGGCAACACGGCCTGCCACGGGCCGGTCGACATCAGGTAGTGGTAACGAAAACGCACGGTCGTGGCGGTCTCGTTGGCGAGGCGTGTGTCCACCTGCCTGTTCCAGTCACCTGAGTCATCTGCGGTGGCGTGTTGCGCCGGTGGCCGGGCATTCAGACTGCCGAGACCGTCGGCTTCAAGGTCGTGGGCAAGGTCTACAATCGCCAACTGTGGCGCGGTCATCTGCGCTTCATTGAGGCTGGCAAGCAGGTCGCGCGCATTGGCGAACAGTTTTTCACGCGCCGCGGCGTCCGCCATAAGGCGGGTCTTTTCCGCCGAGTGATGGCGGGTCGTGGTCCTGGCGCGCGCTGATGCTGCCTTCTCACCTGCCTGTTGAGAGCGCCAGTTGCTGACAAGTTGGGTCAACATCGCCTTTTCCGAGGCTTTGACCTGTTGCCGATACGCCGCATTGCTGCGCGCTATCTGGGCCGCTTCTGACTGGCAGGCGTAAATGCTGTCTACGGTGTTGCCGCTTTGGGCGAAGATGTTTTCGAAACAGTCGGCCGTCGCCACGGCATTCTCGGTCTTGTAGCAAAGTGCCCGGATATCCTGAGGTTTCCAACGCTTGTTGCCGGACGCGTCCCAGGCGATTTTGCGGTCTAACGTTCTGTAGCAGTCAACCTCGGCGCTCCGTTCGGTGAGCGGCATGTAGACTTGGTAGTAGACCCGCATTCCTTGTTCTTGCGGCCGCTGTAGTAGATCTTTTCCTGAAACAGATCGATCTGGATCTTCGCCTTGCGCTTGCGGTCATACAGATACACTGACCCGTCGTCGCGATTCTCGAAGCGCAGCGTATGAATCGGCTGGGCGTTCTTGTTGCCGTATTCTACCCAGGTTTTCTTGTCTCTTTCGCGAAAGCACCGCTAGGTCGGTTGGGCGCTTCCGACACCCTGGACGCCTATCACGGCCCTGACGTTGACGCCGTAGTTACCCATGGGCGAGAATTTTGTCTTGTCCGCGGTGAACTCGTTCCAGGTCGCGGTTTGCACCGCGAGTGCCTGACCCCAGAAGAGACTGAATAACAAGATGTATACGCTGATTTTCATGGTTACTCCGTGAGGTGAGTTGCCAGGCAGGACGCGCAGATTGTGCTTCATTCAGCAGACAACTTGACCGCGCGCCGATGTGTCGAGATCGTTGGCAGGCCGTCGTTGAGCGGTGGGGTCAACGTTTGAGACAGGCTCGCTGGACTGTACGCCTCGGGGGGTGCGCCTGTCTGCCCCGATCGTCCGAGGCTAGTGGTCGCGGAATGGTCGGTGGACTACCTTGCTCGCCGACCGGCCAGGATCATGCTGAAATCGCAAAATCAGGGTGATTGGCGGTCGAAGTGATGCTTCAATTGCGTCATGCTGGCAATGATCGAAGCTCAACTGGCCGACTTGACCGCATTTGTCCGCGCCCATTCGCCGCTCCTGGTGCTGACGGGCGCGGGTCTCAGCACAGCCTCGGGGATTCCGGCCTATCGTGACGAACGGGGCGAATGGCGGTCGCGGCGGCGCATCCTGCACAACGACTTCATGACCCGCCACGCGGTGCGGCAGCGCTATTGGGCGCGTTCGATGGCAGGCTTCCCGCTGATGCGCGATGCGCAACCCAACGCCGGTCACCGCGCCCTCGCGGCGTTAGAAGCCGCGGGCTTCATCAAACTCATCGTGACTCAGAACGTCGACCGACTGCAGCAGCGTGCGGGCGGCAAGCAAGTAGTTGACCTGCATGGCCGCATCGATCAGATTATCTGTACAGGCTGTAGAGCAAGATCGCGTCGCGACGACTTTCAGAGGACGCTCCTCGCTGCCAATCCGGGCCTCGCACGCGAGGCAGCCCAGCAGGCACCCGACGGGGATGCTGATCTGTCAGACATCCGTATCGGAGATGTGGTTGTTCCGGCCTGTGACGATTGCGCCGGAATCCTAAAGCCTAACGTTGTCTTCTATGGCGGCGGTGTCCCAAAAGACCGCGTTGACATGGCAATGGCGGCCCTTCAAGAAGCGAGTGCGGTACTGGTCGCAGGAAGCTCCCTTCAGGTGTTTTCCGGCTATCGATTCTGTCGCGAAGCCAAGCGCCTCGGCAAACCCGTCGCCGCAATTAATCGGGGAACCTGTCGGGGCGACCCGGACTTCGATCTCAAACTGTGGGCGGACGTCAACGACGTATTGCCCAGCCTCGTCACGCGCCTAAAGATCAGCTGACGTCACGTCTCGCCGCGATGATGGTCGTGGAGTGGCCAGAGCCCCCTCTCGTAACAAACAGCTCTGAGCCCCACCGGCCAAGCCTGTTGGGGGAGAGCGCGAGAGGGGCGGAGGCCCCTCTCGAATATGTCAGCCCGGATAGTCAAACACTTCCGCACTGGCGAAACGCGTCAGCACATTCCGGCACATGCGGGCCACATCGTTGTCGTAGCCGTCGTGGGACAAAGCGCCCGCAAATGAGATGGAGCCCGTAGAGAAAACCGCCCCGCCGGACGGGGTCTCAAAGAAGACGATGTCAGCACGAACTTTGGGATGATCCGAGCGTGGCGATTCCGTCGCATGAAACTCTTCGATGGTTCGCATCATGCCGGGTCGGTGGTCCTCGGAACTCGCGAGAACGAGCGCATGAGCGGGCGAGCCAAGCGAAGGATCCCAGCGATCAATTTCTTCGCCCGCAGCGCCGCCGCCCTGGGTGCCGTAGTCGCCCAGAACCTGCTCCTGATTGATGCCAGCCATGACGAACGCCGCACGGGGGTCGTCGGCGTCGGGCTGCAACCGGTAGTAGGTGCCGCCGTCAAACCCCTGAGCGGCGAAGCCGATGCCAACCAGTTGGTTGGGCGGTCGACCAAGCCGGCGCCAGAGACCGCCGTATTCGCCAGTGAACGCGTGGTAGTACTCGCCGGGTTCCGCCATCCACATGCGCGTGCCACCCTCGGCACGGCGGACTTCAATAACGGCGGGGTCGGATGGATCAAAGGCGATTCGCCAGTAAAAGCCGTTGCCGCCCATGTACATGAGCCGTCCTCCCGCCGACAGAAACGCCTGTAGGGAATCGGACATGCGGGTTGAGTAGTACTCGGGATGCGTGCCCGTGACGACTACGCGATATCCAGACAGAATCGCCGCGCCCTCGCGGTGAAGGTCCTCATCCGTCACCACATCGAATGGTAGATCTTCGTTTTCGAGCCACGCGGTGACATTGGTATCGGCGTTGAACGACCAGGTCAGTGTGCGCGGCTTCAGGTTGAGAATGGGCCGCTTGCGTGATGAGTACATAACGCCACTACCATCGCTATGATATTCATAGAGCGACTTGCCAACCTCCGGGTGCGTAAGATACCAGGCCTCGCTGCGATTGCGGTTGCGAAAGAGCGAATCGTGCTGGTTGGCGTAGGCCATGTAGGAGGCGGTGGAAGCGAGGTACACCACGTCGGCCCGGCGTGCGCCGGGGGCCGGGCGCACGAAAAACACCGCGTGGTCCTCGCTTGCACCTGCGTCGTCAGCGTCGCCGTCTTGCGGTGTCAGCCGCACGGCGTAGACGCCGCTTGGCAGGTCGGTGGGGATGCGCCACTCGATATCCGCTTGCCACTTTGCGTCGGTCAGGTCGTCATCGTGGAAGTGCACCGCCGCATATTGAGCAGGGTGGTCCCCCCACCGCTGGGTGCTGCCGTCCCAGCGCCTGCCTTTGACGGCTCGTGCCGGGTGTTGCATGAATTCGGCAACGTGGCCGGTGGACGCGCGCAAGGTGGACGCTGCCATGTCGACGCTGAAGTCCCAGATGACCGCAGCCTCGCCGGTGCCGAAGGCGGGCGCTTCGATTCGCCCGTTGAAGCCCGGGCGACCCTGCAGGGCAGCGAGATACCAGTTTCCAGCCTCGGTCGAAACCCCAAAGTGGCCGTGTGCCTCGACGTGAGCCTGCGCGGGTTCGGACACTCCCAGGCCATGTGCGATGCATTTGAGGCGCGTCGTCGCGCCATCGCTTGCCACGTGAATCTCGTGCCAGCGCGACGCCTTCATCGGCAGGTTTAGGCGTAATGTATTGTCTCGGGCTGTGAGCATCAGATGGGCGTCATTGATGCTGAGGTCAAAACCGGGACCGGAGACGATGGATTGGTTCGGCAGCGCGGGTGTCGTTGGAAATACGTCGCAGCGAAAAGTGAGCGCCAGGAACGCAGGTAAGTCGCGCAATTCGGCGTATGACCCGCAGTTGAGCGGTTGCTCGCGTCCGTCATAGGTTCCTGCGAAATCAGCGACGACTGTTGCCTCGGCAAAACCCGTGCCGCGGGGGCGGTCGTCGCCGCAGATGAGTTTCACGAGGTCTGCGTGATACTTCGCTTGCGAGCAACTCACCATCACGCGCAACGTATCACCTGCCGTAACCGAGAGTGGCTCGACATAGGCGACGACAGCTTTAGGATCCACTTTTCTGGTTCCCCCGTTCTCTGGTTAGTGGCGCTTCACCGGGCCGTGAAGCCGCCATCGATCACGAGTTCGGTACCCGTGATGAAGCTCGCCTCGTCTGACGCGAGAAAGAAGATACCGCTGGCAACTTCCGAGGCTTGCCCCAGACGTCGAAGGGGGATCGTCTTCTCGCGCATCGTTATCGCAAGCTCACCATGCAGCGCTTTGTCAGCATCGAGAATCGGTGTGTCGATTGACCCCGGATGCACCGAGTTGCAGCGAATTGGGTAACGCTTGCTGGCGCAGTACATGGCAATGGACTTCGACAGATTGTGCACCCCGGCCTTGGCCGCACCATAGGACAGGTAATTGGTCGAGCCCATCAGGCCCGCGACCGATGACAGGTTGACGATCGCCGCCGCCGCCGATTCCTTCAACAGCGGCAGGCAGGTGTGGCAGCCAATGGCCATACTCTCCACGACGATCTGATGAATCCTGCGCCATGCATCCAGCTCGAAGCTCTCCACGTCGTCATGGGGAGAGATGCCGGCATTGTTGATCAGAATGTCGAGTCGGCAGTGGGCGCTTTGGATTGCGGACGCAGCGCTGCTCCACGACGCTTCGCTTGTGACATCCAGTTCAATGAAGCGGGCGCCGATAGCCGTGGCGACGTCGTTGCCGGCGTTGGCGTTGATGTCCCCGATCCACACGTCAGCGCCCTCGCTTGCAAGCAGCGTCGCGGTGGCGTGACCGATGCCGGATGCCCCTCCAGTCACCAGTGCGACCTTGCCGGCGGCGCGCGCGCCGCTTGAAGAAGATTTTCCCGTCATGCCACCCCCGCTAATGTTGTTGCATAACGTTGCAGACACCCAACTTCATGAATAGAGCTTCATTGGGAAAGGGAACTGCTCAAGAGTTGTGTCGAGCCGAAGGCATGCCGTGAATTCCTTATTCCTCGGGCGAGGAGGGCTCGGGAGAGGAGGGCGGGTGCCAATAAACGCAGCCACTTTACCACTCGAACAGATAGCACGCGTGAAGGCTAAGCCACTGGCGACCGCGGTGTTCAGGGAGACGACGCCTGACGACGGGCCCGGCGATATTTTGTATTCTGAGCGGATGCACATCACGTTGTCGAAAGCGAAAAGCAGCATTGACGTCGACGTCCTGCGTGACGACGGAAGCCGCGTCACAGAGACATCGCCGGTAGAGTTTTCACCATGCCCGCACGACGATGACCCGCCACAATCTCAAACGATGTCCAGGTAATTTGTGATGCGCGAGGCATGCCCCGGGTCGTCTCATCGTTTTTGTATTGGCCATGCAATCAGCGTATGTATCTTCGTCAGAATCAAGCCAGAGAGTTCATGGATGAACGAATTGGTCTCTGGTGCCATCTCCAGCCGACAGGTCATCACTTTCACCTACGACGATACCGATCGAAGGGTTGAGCCGTATGTTTACGGCATTGCTGAGGACGGTGAGGAGATATTGCGAGGCTTCCAACTGGCCACCGGCACGGTTCGTGATGGCTGGCGGCACTTCAAGCTGGACAAGATGGTGCATATGCTGGTGACGATGGAACGCTTCGAGCGACTGCGTACCGGCTATCACAAACCTTCACCCTACCTGGTTGCAATCTACAACCGCGTGCCCGGTGCAGGCGACGCGTCGAGCCCACGCCGTGATTCCATCGGCATTACGACCGCCTGATCACCAGACGCCAGTGCCGTCCAGGTAGCCGAGTTCCAATAGTTCGCAGTCGGGCAGCACGCGACCGATTTCCTCGCGGATTGGCCCCACGTCTGTGTCAATTGAGAACCCGGGCAACCAGTTGTCGTGATGACTAAGGATGACCCGGCGTGGCTTTAGGAGATCCGCTTGCTGCGCAACGAACTCGGCCAGTGAGCCCTGGATGGGTTCGCCATTGATGTTGCCGCGCCCGGCGGCGGCGATGATCGCCACATCGGGACGCAGGTTTTCAAGGATGCCGGACCAATGGCCTGACGTATCCTGATAGAAGAGCGAACCTTCCGGTGTGTCGATGACGAAGACCAGGGCGCCGCCGTCACCCCGGGCTTCCTGATTGCTGATTTCGAGGTGTCGGCGGATGTCGTCGTCGAGACCGCCGAAATACTTGCCGAGTTCGGCAAGGCGACCCAGGCGCTCCTGGTGGGTCACCCCCAGATCGCCGATACAAACGTCGCCGGCGTCCTGCATCTGGCTGTGACTCCAGACGCACGAGTGTTGACTTGGATAGGGACGTACGAGCACACCGTCACCGAGGTCGACGGTTTCACCACCGGCGACCGGCATCAGTTGGGACAGTGGAATGCCTTCCTCATGCAGGATGCGCACAGACTCGTAGCTGCCGATGACGGTGCAGCCTGTTTGACGGGCGATGCGCTCGGCACCCCAGAGGTGATCGAAATGACTGTGGCCGACCAAAATCCAGTCGCACGCATCGATATCATCTGCCTTGAGGCCGGTTCCGACCGCGCCCTTTGCGCGATCGATGTAGGCATCCAGAAAGATTTTCTTGCCGTTGATGGTCAATCGAAATGTGGCGCATCCGTACCAATCGAGCGTGGCAGTCATTCCCGGGTTTCTCCTTTTTGCTGACAAAGCACCTGCTGATACAGGGTGCCTGTGGGGCACCGATTGGACGCGTGCGGTTACGCACTCGCGCGGTCCCGGCACGGCTAATGGTCGCGTTCAGATCGGCTCGTACCCGATCGCGTCTTCGCGGGTTGGTTCCGACAGCGCCGGTAATCCATCGAGGCTCGCGAGGTTGGTCGCGCGCTGGCCCGCCTGGATCGCGCCTGCGTCCAGTTTGTCGATGTAGGCACCGTAGGTGTCGCGCTCTCGCGTGAAGTCCATGACCGGGACGCCCCAGCCGCACGAGTCTGCAATTCGGCGCGCTGTGAGTTTGATTATTGCCCGCGTACCCGCGCGTCGCGGAAAGAGATCGATCATCGTTTCAAACGCAGGGTCATGGCTCTCGATCACTTCGCCAGTGCCGTGAATCCGTAGAATTAACGGTTTGTTGGCAAACGAGCAGAACATGAGCGCGAAGCGCCCGTTCTCGCGGAGATGCGCGATGGTCTCTGCGCCACTGCCGGTCAGGTCGAGGTAGGCGAGCGTCAGGCGATCCAGAATCCGCAAGGTGTCGAGCCCCTTGGGCGAGGCGTTGACCAACCCGTCGGCGGCCAGTGGTGCGGTTGAGATGAAGAACATGTGCTGCGCACGAATGAATGCCTGCAACTCGTCAGATAGTTCCGGATGGATCGTCGCCATGGTCTGTACCTCAGTGATGCTGAATGAGCGGCCCCGGGTCCATTGTATCGGTCAACGATATGAATCCGGAACAAGCATGGACGCTGCGCGCAGTCCTGACCGGGCTATTGGTCTTGGTGCTGCCGACGCGGTAGCAGAGACGATGGATGACATTCGGCAACTTCTGCCCGGCAATCCTGTGTTTGAAGCGGGCGGCACGGTTGAGTTGCTCGAAGAAGTCATCGACTAACGTTGTCGACTGACCGCTCTGGGCCCCTGAGCCTTTCACGTTGTGCCGCGTTTCAGATACTCTCACGCCACATGTATGCGTGAGGTATGCATGAGATATGCATAACGCATGGATGACGCAAGGAGGGTTGCCTGATGACCGGGATCAATGAATTTCAAATAGATATTCCCCAGGCGGAGATTGACACGCTGCGTGAGCGGCTGAGTGCTACCCGGTGGCCGGACGCCGAGACGCCGGATGACTGGAGCCAGGGAGTGCCGCTCGCCTATGCACGGGAGTTCTGCCAGTACTGGGCAACCGACTATGACTGGTACAAGACCCAGGATCGCCTGAACGGCTTCGCCCAGGGCATGACCAAGATCGATGGGCTGGATGTTCATTTTATCCACGTCAGGAGTCCGGAGGCTGGGGCTCGTCCTATTATCATTACCCATGGCTGGCCGGGGTCAGTCGTTGAGTTTCACAAGGTCATCGCGGCGCTCGCTGATCCCGTGGCCCATGGCGGCGACGCCAAAGATGCGTTCCACGTCGTTTGTCCGTCGCTCCCCGGGTACGGCTTCTCTGGCAAGCCGGGCGCGACCGGTTGCGGCGTCCAGACGATCGCGACGATGTGGGATGAGCTGATGGTTCGCCTTGGCTATGACAGCTACTACGCCCAGGGCGGCGATTGGGGCTCGGCCGTCACCATGGCGATTGGCCTTGCGAATCGCGGTCATTGCAAGGGCATTCACCTCAACATGCCGAGCGCTGGACCAACCAAAGCGGCCCGCGAAAATCCGAATGCCCAGGACAAGCGCGCCATGGAACGAGCGAAGGCGTACCAGGATTCGGACTCCGGCTACTCAAAGCAGCAGAGCACACGTCCCCAGACCCTCGGCTATGGACTCGCCGATTCACCGGCCGGTCAGGGCATGTGGATCCTTGAGAAGTTCTGGCGCTGGACCGACTGCAAGGGCCACCCGGAAAACATCCTGACCCGTGACGAATTGATCGACAACATCATGTTGTACTGGCTGACCAATTCCGGTGCGTCGTCTGCGCGCTTGTACTGGGAGAGCTTCAATCGCGCGTTTGGTGCCGGTGCCACCAATGAGGTGACGCTGCCGACCGGTTGCTCGATCTTTCCGCAGGAGATTGTGCCGACGCCCCGGTCGTGGGCGGAAAGCCGCTTCCCCAACATTGTCTACTGGAATGAACTGGAAAGCGGCGGTCACTTTGCGGCGTTTGAACAGCCCGAACTCTTCATCCAGGAGATGCGCGCCTGTTTTGCAGCCATGAGCTAGTTCCTGTCCCAGGACAAATTAAGCGCCGGGGTTGCCGGTCAACCGGAGGACCACATTCATGTCAGTTTCCAACCTTAGCAATCGTGCGAGCACTTGTTTTTTCGACAAGGACGCGGAATCGCAGGGTGGGCAATCGGGGGCAGCGTCCGATCAGCGCTGGGATTTGTCCGATCTGTACGCGTCTGCCGATGCCTGGAACGAAGCTCGACTCGCCGCAGCCGCAGGGTTGGGCGCACTTGCGGATTACGAAGGCAGGCTCGGTGAGTCCGGAGCCGTGCTTGCGGATTTCCTGACAGCCTATTTCGATGCCCAGAAGGTCATCTCGCAGCTCTACACGTACGCGAGCCTTGCGGCAGATCAGGATCTGCGGGAATCGACGGGACTTGAGCGCCAGTCGCTGATACAGGGCACGGCCAGTCAATTCGGTCAGACCGTCAGTTTTGTGGAGCCGGAACTCATTGCGCTCGGAGCGGTGTGCCTGCGCAGCTTCGTTGATGACGAGGTGCGCCTCGCACCCTACGACCACTACCTGAGCGATCTCATTCGTCAGCAAAAGCACGTGCTCACCGACGCAGAAGAGAAGATTCTCGCCGCCGCCAGCGAGTCCATGGCGACGGCGAACGCCGCCTACCGCGTCTTGTCGAACGCTGACATCGATTGGCCACGGATAGAACTGTCGACCGGTGAGACGGTTCTGCTCGATGCGTCGGGCTATGGCAACTACCGGCAGCTCGACAGCCGGGAGGACCGGGAACGGGTGTTTCGTGCGTTCTTCGAAAAGCACCACCAATATCGAAACACCTTCGCCACGACCCTGCAGGGTCAGGTTAAGAACCACATCTTTTCAAGCCGTGTCCGCGGCTATGATTCGTGCCTTGAACGGGCGCTGGATGGTGAGAATATTCCAGCGGGCGTCTACCGCACGCTGGTCCAGGTGGTAAATGACAGCCTGCCGACCTTGCACCGGTACTTTCGTCTGCGCGGCCGCATGCTCGGCATCGAAGACCTGCGTTACTTTGATATCTATCCCGAACTCGTGGACCGGGATCTGGTTTACAAAATCGATCAGTGCAAGGCGATCACGCTCGACGCTGTACGGCCGCTCGGCAACGAGTATGTTTCCAGCATGGCGGACGCCCTCGACAAACCGTGGATGGACGTTTATCCCCGAGAAGGCAAGCGTTCGGGCGCGTACATGGCGGGCTCTGCCTACGACGTGCACCCCTATCTGATGCTGAACCACCACGACGATTACAACTCGCTCTCAACCTTTGCCCACGAGTGGGGCCACGCGATGCACTCCTTGCTGTCCAACGAGGCCCAGCCCTTCGCCAAAGCCAGTTACGCAACTTTTGTGGCGGAAGTCGCCTCGATCGTCAATGAAACGCTGTTGTCTGATCGGCTCATCGCCAATGCAGAGGCGGCGGGCGACGATGAGACCCGTCTTTTCTTTCTCACCGAAGCACTTGAGGGAATGCGCGGTACGTTCTTTCGCCAGACGATGTTTGGCGAGTTCGAGCTTAATATCCACGAGGAGGTGGAGCAGGGCGGCGCGCTGTCGGGTGACAAGCTGACCCAGATGTATGGCGACATCCTGCGCCGGTACCACGGGCACGACGAAGGCGTGCTCACCATCGACGATGTCGTCTGTACCGAGTGGGGTTACATTCCGCACTTCTACATGAACTTCTACGTGTATCAGTACGCGACCTCGATGGCTGCGGCCTTCGCGGTAGTTGAGCGCATCCGCCGCGAAGGCGACGTGGCGCGCCAGGCGTATCTGGCTGCGTTGTCTGCCGGCGGCAGTGCGCATCCGTACGAGATTCTGAAAGAGGCCGGTCTCGACATGGCGGACGCGTCGGTTTACCAGGCCGTAGTCAATCGCATGGATGAGGTGCTCGACCAGGTCGGAGCACTGCTCTGAAGCGCGCTTGCTGATAGCGCATCTCACGGCGAAGCCAGGCAGCTAGGACAGATGAAAGTCGGCGGCGTAGATCGCGGCCCCCACCGCAGCAGCGACCCGTTGAGACGCCATGTCGTCCCAGGAGGTCGAATAGTGAGGCAGTGCGCCAAGCCTTCGCACTTCGCGTGCCCAGGCGGCAACCACGCGGCGGGCGAGCCCTCGACCGCGAAACGCTGGCACCGTTTCGACGCCTGCCGCGTGGGCTCCCGGCGTGATGCTCACGCTGGCGCAGATCGCGACTGCGGCGTTGCCGCCCAGCGCAGCGATGATAGGACTGCGATGTGGCACGTCGGGTAGCCAATCGGCCATTAAGGGCGAAAGTAATGTCGCGTTCGACCGCGTGATCGCGACGATTTGTATCGGGCCCGAGGGGATGGGGTCCGGGTTCGATGGCACAACGAAGGCAGGTCCATGCCACCTGCGGGTGATCGGAATCCGTGGCATGTGCGCGCGCAGCAGCCTTACGTAGTCGTTGGCATAGAGGGGCGTCTGACGTAAATCACGGGGCGCAGGTTCCCGCTTGCAGAGACGGGTCAACGCGCTTGTCAGTGCTGTCGGCAGGTCGGCACGAAAGCGCCACGCGTTGCCGGCGACGGTCAGGCCCAAATGAAAGCGCGGCACCTCACCGCCGTTCCACTGGTTGATGCTGACCAGGCGCTGGGCGCTGTCTGTGAGATAGAGCGACTCAAAGTGCGAGGACTGGAGCGTTCGACGATGGTGGTCGTGCAGACGGTTCAGAATCGGGATTGCCTTGTTGTGCCTGTCTCTCATTCGCGCTTCTGTTAGAGCAGCATGGATTCATCGATGCTCCTGAATGAGGTTGCCGCGTCGACCAGGGACTTTGCTGTCAGCCGCGGCACGCCATAGACCTCGGCGATCACCCGATAGTCGTCGATGATCTTGTGCAGCAGCAAATCGAAGTCCCCGTCGCCCGAAACGAGCACGATGCGCTCGATCTCGCGCGCGGCTTCAAGCACGTCAATCGTGATACCAACGTCCCAGTCGCCCTTGGCCGAACCATCGCTGCGTTGAATGTAGGGTTTGGTGCGCACCTTAAAGCCGATGTGGCGAAGTGCTTTCTGAAACCGTTCCTGGTTCGCGTCCTGGGGTTCGGTTGCGTAGGCATTAGCGGCGACGATGGTGCCGCCTTCAGCCACGGCCTCCCAGAGTCGGCGGTAGTTGAACTGGCGGGCGTAGGCGTCCCGGGTCGTGTAATACACATTCTGCACGTCGACAAAGATCGCGGTGGCGGTCATGTTAGCGGATGCGGCGCGCACGGAAACTGCGTCCCTTGATCTTGCCTTCACTGAGCAACGATAAAGCGACCTGGCTGACGCCACGTTGGACTGCAATATAGGTCGTGTTGTCACGCAGATGAATTCTGCCGACAGCCTGACCGGTGATTTCTTTTCCCACGGTGAGTGCACCGAGAATGTCGCCAGGCCGCAATTTCTGTTTTCGGCCACCGTCGACTTGCAGGGTCGCCATGGCCGGCGTCGGGCGCTTGCCGTCCAGACATGCGGCGTCCGGCAGAGGCAGTGGAGCGATCGTGTGGGGTGGCGCGATGCCGAGTCGCTCGACCTTATTCATTTCCCGGTCGGTGACCAGATTGCAGGCAATGCCTGATTCGCCGGCCCGGCCTGTGCGGCCGATGCGGTGGGTATGAACCTCGGCATCGTTGGCAACGTGATAGTTGACGACGAGACCGAGGGCGTCGATGTCGAGGCCGCGCGCAGCGACGTCGGTTGCCACCATCACGGTCGCACTGCCGTTTGCGAACCGAATGAGTCGCTCGTCGCGCTGCCGTTGATCAAGGTCGCCGTGCATCGCGAGTGCGACGAAGCCCTCCGCCGCTAGATGCTCGGCGAGCGCCTGGGTCTCGAGTCGCGTTGCGCAGAAAACGAGGGCAGACATGACCCGGTGGTGCATCAGCAGCATCTCGACCGCGCGCGGCCTTGGCACATCGTCTGGCACTGCATACCAGAGTTCTTCGATGTCCAGAACCTCCTCGCGATGACCGAGGTCTACAGTGACAGGCTCGCGCATGATGCGGTTCGCAATGGCCGTGATTTCCCGGGTAAACGTTGCGCTGAAGAGCAGTGTCTGCCGCTTCGACGGCACGTGTCGCATGATGTTGTCGATTGACGGTGCAAAACCCATGTCCAACATCCGGTCCGCTTCGTCAAGCACCAGGGTGTGCACGTCGGCGAATGACAGCGTTTCTTTGCGCAGGTGCTCCTCGATTCTGCCCGGCGTGCCGACAATGATGTGGGCACCGTGCGCGAGTGAACCGATCTGAGGGCCAATCGGAACGCCGCCGCAAAGCGTCAGTATCTTCACGTTGTGCGTGCCACGCCCAAGTCGCCGGATCTCGCTTGCCACCTGGTCGGCGAGTTCCCGCGTGGGACACAGCACCAGCGCTTGTATGCGGAACCGCTTTACGTTGAGTGATTGCAGCACGCCAAGCCCAAACGCCGCGGTCTTGCCGGTGCCGGTTTGCGCTTGGCCCAGCACATCGGAACCCGCCAGGATCGGCGGCAGACTCGCCGCCTGGATGGGCGTCATCTCAAGGTATTCGAGCGTTGTGAGGTTGGCGATCAGGTCAGCGCGCAGGGGCAGGGTGTTGAAACTTGCCATGTATTTCCCACGGGAAGGTGTTTCGAAGTGAAAGGTCTATCCGGGTGCGCGAAAACGCGTGGATGCGTACGTTTAGTCCCCGATAGGAGGCGATTCGGTGGCGGAGCTTAAACCAATAGTGTTGATTCGCCGCTAGTTTTTGCCGCACGGCCCGTCAGGTTGGGGATTTGTCGTCCTCAAACCCCGCAATGGCAGATAGGGTCGAGCCGATAGCGCCGTCCCGAGTCCCTGTGGCTATCCGGCAGCGCCCGCTTTTTCTGCCTGGGTCTGTGCGTTGACGACGCCGTGCTGCATAAAGTCATCGATCATGGCCGCGAATTCGTCCGGGACGTCGCCGGGGACGCCATGGCCAACCCGGCTGAATACGTGCAGCGTCGCGTTGGGCAGTTTCTGCCAGTCGTTGACATTGGCCGTGCAGAGTCCGTCGGCAGCGCCTGCGACCATGAGCGTGGGTGTCGTCAGGGTGTCCAGTTGTGCCGTCACATCGAACTCGGCCATCGACCGCCAGGAGTCGCTGAAATGTCCTTCAGAGACTGAGATGGCGCGATCGACATTGCGTTCGATCGACGACTCAGGGGACCGGATGCGCATTAGCGTGCGCTCTGCAATCATCCGCTTGCGCGCATTTGGCGCCGCGCGCAACTTCTGCGCCTGGTCCAGCATCGACGGGTCGACGTTGATGCCTCCGGCCGGGATAGGCGCGACCAGAACGAGCTTGTTCAGACGTTCTGCGTGGGCGACCCCGAGTTGATAGCCGACGCCGCCTCCCATGCTGTGGCCAATGTAGGTGAACCGGTCAAGTTCCAGGGCATCCGCCATCGCTACAACATCGCGCGCGTATTGCGCGATGTTGTAGCCATCCGCCGGATGCTCGCTGTCGCCCGCTCCCCGACAGTCCATGACGATGCAACGATAACGTTCGCTGAGTCTGGGTGCTATCTCGTTCAGCCACACGTCATGAGCGCCGGTGTAGCCGTGATGCATGATGATGGGCTCGCCGCTGCCAACTTCGTCCCAGAAGAGGTTGACGCCGTTCACGTTTTGCATGGGCATGTGGATGTTCCTTTTGAGGTGAGGTTAAATTTCGGGTTTGCCCGCTTTCGTGCTGCGGGCCGGTGTTGCCTGTCGATGCGGTCGCTTCGATGTCTGCGATGACGGGTGCTATCGCGGCTTTCGCGAGCGCGAGGCCAATGCCGTCGTTAGCGCTCCGTGGTCGACGCGTCGAGTGTACCGCAGGTCGGGGACGGTTGACCGGCGGCGATCGCTTGCGCTGCCCTCCCGGCGCGGGCAACCTTGCCCTCCCCCAACAGACGCAATCGGAATACCCGGTGGAAAACCCGTTACAAGAAGAAATGCAGCAGATGGAGCAGATCTACACGACGCTGATCGAGTTCTTTGTGAATTACTCGATGCAGGTGCTCGTGCCATCCTGATCCTGATTGCCGGACTGCTGGTCGCGCGCTCGGTGTCGCGGTGGGTGGTTCGCACCCTGACTCGACGAGAGTTCGACATAACAATGACCGAATTGATCGGCGGCATCGTCTTTTTCAGCGTGCTCGGCGGTTTTGCCGTCATTGCGCTCGGCAAGTTCGGTATCTCGATCACGCCGTTTGTGGCGGCACTCGGTGCTTTCGCGCTGGGGGCCGGTCTCGCGATGCAGGGAATCGTGAGCAACTATGGTGCGAGCCTGTCGATCAGGCTTCACGCGGGCGTTCGTCGTCGGCAACACCTTGATCGTGCAGGGGTGTCTGGCGTGGTGGAGCAAATCCGGTTGCCCTACACCATTCTCGTTACCGAGGACGGTGAGCAATTGATGATCCCGAATCGCGAGATCATTGGGCAAATTCTTGAGAATTCCTTTGCGGTCAGGCTGGTCGAGACCAGGATCTTGCTGCATCGCGCAACCGATCCACTGAACTCGATTGATGTACTCGCCGCGGAACTCGGGGGTCTTGATGAGTTGGCGAGCGAGCCATCGGCACAGATCGGTATCGATGAGTTCACCGAGAATGGAGTAAGGCTTTCCATTCGTTGCTGGGTGCCCACGCGTCAGTATTTCCAGGCGAAGTTTCGGGTCAATGCGCACATCTATCGGACGCTGCAATCAGCGCCGATTGAGTTGGGCACACCCCTGCAGGATGTGCGACTGCTCGCAGCGAGCTAGTTGCTGTGCCAGACGCCGAGGACTGGCAGCCAGCGGTGGGAATCGGTCACGCGTGCAGGCAAAATGCCCTGGGACCGCGAGGTGGTGAGACGGGGTGTCAGCAAGTGGAACCGTCTCGAGAAGCGTGAACAGATACCCAAACATTCACAGGTTGCTATGACACGCGATGCAAGGCGATGTCATAGCAGTGGTTATGCAGGAGCGAAGGTGCCGAAAGCGAGTGATCTCAAGCGGAGTAGTGTGGTTGCGATTGACAGTGAGCCGCACTCGGTGCGTGACATCGAGGTGCGATCACCGTCAGCGCGCGGCGCGGCCACACTTTACAAATTTACCCTCACCAACCTCATAACGGGCCGCAAGTTCAACGAAACTTTCAAGGGTGACGATTATCTTGCGGAGGCAGATGCGGAGCGGGTCGCGCTTCAGTATTCCTATCTCGATGGCAACGAGCTTATCTTCATGGACGAAGAATACGCCCAGCACGGGATGGCGCGTGACCAAATCGCCGAGCAGGCCGCCTATATCACCGATGGCATCGAAGGTATAACCGGGCTCCTGGTCGCAGGGGTGTTGCGCGCGATCGAACTACCACAGTCGGTGACTCTTGAGATTGTGGAGACGAGTCCGGCGATGAAAGGGGCGTCAGCCAACGCCAGGACCAAGCCCGCCACGTTGAATACCGGCCATGTCGTGAATGTGCCGGAGTACATCGAAACCGGCGAGAAGGTGCGCGTCAACACGGGTGACGGCAAGTTCATGTCCCGCGCCACCTGAGCTATTTACTGTCCCAAGAATTGTCATCCTGACAATTCTTGGGAGTTGGTTTGCAAGCAAGCCTCGCATGATCTTGATGAAACGAGGCCTGAAAAAAATGGCGGTGCATCCCTGCACCGCTCGCCAGCGCTCGCCCCAGAACGGAGTTCTGGGACAGGAACGAGCTAACTTACTGTTCCAAAATTGTCATCCCAACAATTCCTGGGAGTCGGTTTGCAAGATTCACTTTTCCTTCGGGTCCGGTAGGGCAGCAGCAAGCCGATCAACCAGTCGAGGAAAAGGCAGGCTTTGTATCCACACGGAGCCGTGTCCAGACAGCGTTGCGAGCACGAGTCCCTCACCGCCAAACATCATGCTGGTAAGTCCACCCGCGAGCGCGATGTCGTAGTCAATGCCTTCTGTGAAGCCAACCAGACAACCGGTGTCGAGCCGCAAGGTCTCGCCGTCAAGTTCCTTGCGTACGAGGGTTCCGCCCGCGTGAACGAAGGCGAGGCCATCGCCTGACAAGCGTTGCAGAATGAACCCCTCGCCGCCAAAGAAACCGGCCCCCAGTCGCTTGGAAAAGGCGATTCCGACCGACGTGCCGAGCGCGGCTGCGAGGAAGGCATCTTTTCTGACATATCAGGTCGCTGGTCCCGTTGCGAGGTCAATGGGAACCACCGAGCCCGGTAACGGCGCGCTAAAGGCGACCTTGCACCGCGCCTCGCCGTCATTGGTAAAGTGGGTCATGAAGACAGACTCGTCGGTCAGCACGAGTTTGCCCGCGCCGAAGAGTTTCCCCATCAGGCCGGCCTCGGCGTCGGAACCGTCGCCCATTTTGGTCTCGAAGCTGATGTCCTGCTCCATGTAGGCCATGGCACCCGCCTCGGCGATGACGCTCTCTGATGGGTCCAGTTCAATCTCGACCATCTGGATGTCGTGGCCGATGATCTCGTAGTCAACTTCGTGGCTGCGCATGTGGTGGTTTCCTTGCCGTGAAGGGATTGTTGGTCAAAGGCTGTTTGTGACAAGACTCGAGAGAGTGCGTTCGATCGAGGGCGCATCATCATCATGGCTCGCGACATTGCTCGACGCGACATTGATGTGCGGGACGCTCGTTCGCAAAGGGCCTTATGATAGGTGAGTCAACGAAGGAGAAGCTATGAGTGACGCACAGAAAGCACGCGCCAGCGGCGTGCAAATGGTGACGTCAGGCCTGTAGACTCGAAGGCAATCAGTGGACTAATGAGGAGGACTACACATGGACTTCGGCTTTGAACGCAATCGGCCCTGCGAGCATCCGCCATCACTTGGCCAGTGGGAGTTCGGTTCCAAACCGTGGTGTGAAGCCTGTGCCGCGCAGGGCGTCAAGTTGCTCCAGGCAGCGAATCTCGACCTCGCAGGGGTTGCGTGGGCGTTCAGTGAAATTTACACGTTCTGTCCGGAGCGACTGCTCGGCGGTCGTGACGAGTCGTCGTACTACATGATGATCAAGGACGGTGTTATCTCGGGCGGGGGTGGTGCGCCGGACGAATGTCGGGCGCTGCCGGGTTTCCACGTCAAGATCCCGTGGGTCTCAATCGCGTCCCAATCCGCTGGTTACTACGGCCGCGAGGGCCAGGCCAGGGGCTCCGCGGACGAGGGAGTCATGTGGCGAGAAATCACCGATGCGGCCGGCCGGAAGAACCCGCTCGGGTTGAAAAGTGGCACGCCAGCCGTCTGGCCCAAAGCGATCGGTGCTGCACTCGGCGCTGGCGGTGAGACCGGCGGCGGCTTGCACAACATAACGGCAAGCATGTTGATTCCTTCACCGGAGGTTGCGACCTTGCCGTTGTCCCCGCATGGTGTGCCTCTCGTAGCGCAGATGACCGAAGACCAGAGGGCCGGGTTCCTGGCATTGCTCGGCCTATAGATTCAATTGTTGAACCGCTGAATTACAGACGAAGGGGCGCTGAAGTAACGCGCCGATCTAAAACAACAATATCCTTATGAGGGGACGCCAATGTTCAGGACCATTTTATTGACAGTTGTATTGCTCGCGGCACCATCGGCACTTGGCAAGCACCATGGGCAGGCCGCACCGGCCCCGGTCGACCGGGCTGAGTTTGAGTCGTGGATGGAGAAGATTTCCAACTGGAATCGCTGGGGCAAGGACGACCAACTGGGAACGCTCAATCTCATTACGCCCGCCAAGCGTCTGGAGGCAATCGCTCTCGTCAAGGAAGGTGTCACGGTTTCGCTCGCACTCGACCTCAACACCAAAGCAGATGCCATCAACACAAGCCCCTTCTCACACAAGCTGACCCTCAGTGAGTTCGCCGGACATCAGGTTGCGGGCGATGATTACGCAATTTCCTACCATGGCTTTGCACATTCGCATATGGACGGATTGCCGCATTTTTTCCACAAGGGCAAGATGTACAACGGCTACAGCGTGGACGAGGTGAAGTCTGACGGCTCGCGCAAGCTAGGCATACACAACGCGAAGGACGGGGTAGTCAGCCGCGGCATCCTCGTTGACATGCCGGCGTTCAAGGGTGTTCCGTACCTTGAGCCGGGTACTGCCATCACCGTTGCGGATCTGGAAGCGTGGGAGCGCGAGAACAAAATTCGCATTGGTAGTGGCGATGTGATGTTGCTGCGCACCGGCAGGTGGCAGCGCCAGCGTGAGAAGGGACAGTGGAATTTCCTGGAGAAAGCCGCGGGGCTGCACGCTTCCGTTGCCCTGTGGCTGAAAGAGCGCGACGTCGCCGTGATTGGCTGTGATGGCGTCAGCGACGTGATGCCTGCCAATGTCGCGGGGCTTGCCAATCCACTGCACGAACTCGTGCTGGTTGGCCTCGGTATGCCGATTCTCGATAATCTGGATCTGGGTCCTCTGGCAGAAGCTGCCCACAAACGGAAGCAGTACACGTTCTTGTTCATGGGCTCGCCCCTTCGCGTCGTCGGTGGCACCGGGTCGCCGATGAATCCGCTCGTGATGTTCTGATCAGGAGACTCTGATGTTCATCGAGATAGTCGAGTATCGCTGCGCATCTGACGCAGAGCGGGCCACTGTAGCGTCGTGGCTGGAAGCGGCGATCCCTGCGCTCAACCGTTTCGGTGTCGATCCGGTCGGGGCATTTGTGCCGGTCGATGAGCCTGCGGATGCGACGCCTGATGAGACTCCTGATAAGACGAAAGGTGCGAAGAGGGCGCTGTACGTGGTCATGCCGCACGAGACCCTCTATTCGGTGGCTTCGGTGCGCGATCAGCTAGCGAACGAGGCGTCCTTGCAGGGTGTAGAGGTCAATCTGACGAGCAGCCTCCTGCGCCCGTTCGCAGGTGCACCGACGCTTGAGAGGCCCGCCACCGGAGCGGACCGGCGTTTCCAATTGCGCATCTACGAGAGTCCAAGTGTCGTCACGGGGCAGAAAAAGATTGAGATGTTTCACAACGGTGAGCTCGACATTTTTGAGCAAGTGGGCTTGACCGCGAACTTCTTCGGCGAGTGCATCGCGGGTCCGCGCCAACCTAACCTGACGTACCTGCTGTCCTTTGAGTCGACTGCTGACCAGCGGGCCGCGTGGGGCCGCTTCATCGCGGATCCGGCATGGAAAGCGCTGTCGAGCAAACCCGAGTACCTGGACGATGTGCTGATCCGGCACATCACCAACATCGAACTGAAACCGCTGGCGGCATCCCAGCTATAGCGGTCGATCTTTCGACCACTTTTCGCCAACTCAGGAGAGTACCGATGGAGATTCATGGATCCTGCGACGAACGTTTTGCCGAGGTGCGTGAGCTCTTCGCACGAAATTTCGCTGAGGAAGGCGATGTCGGCGCGAGCTTTGCGGCCACGGTTGAGGGCGAATTCGTTGTCGATCTCTGGGGTGGTCACGCGGATGCGGCGAAAACCCGCGCGTGGGAGCAAGACACTATCGTCAACGTCTATTCTACGACCAAGACCATGTCGTTCATCTGTGCATTGGTACTTGCCGATCGTGGTCAACTTGATTTCAACGCAAAGGTGACCGACTACTGGCCCGAGTGGGGTCAAAACGGCAAGGGAGCGACCGAGGTACGCCACTTCATGAGCCACTCGGCGGCCGTACCCGGATTCGACCCGGCACTGGGGTCTGCCGCAGAACTATATGATTGGGATCTTTGTGCGGGAAACTTGGCAGCCCAGGCCCCCTGGTGGGAGATTGGCAGTCAAAGCGGTTATCACGCCATTACACAGGGCTACCTGATCGGTGAGGTCATCAGGCGGATATCCGGCAAATCCATCGGCCAGTTCTTTCGGGAGGAGATCGCGGGTCCGCTGGGCGCGGACTTCCACATCGGCATGGACGACAGTGTCTTTCCCCGGGTCGCGGAGATGATTCCGGCATCGGCACCGGCGACGGAAGCGGCTCCACCTGCGATGGATCCAAAGTCGATCATTGGCCGCGTGTTTTCAAGTGCACCGGCGGATACCGACGCAGTCAACACGCCGGAATGGCGACGAGCCGAGATTCCGGCTGCCGGCGGCCATGGGAATGCGCGGGCTGTCGTGCGCGCCCAAACGCCGCTTGCTAATCGGGGCAGCGCGTTCGGTGTTGACCTGCTCTCTGCCGAGGGTTGCGCCCGCATTCAGGAGGAACAGACTAACGGTTCTGATGCTGTCTTGATGTTGCCGCTGCGATTTGGATTGGGCTATGCCTTCCCCAATGAGGCGATGCCCATGTCACCTAACAAAGATGCGATGTTTTGGGGTGGAGCGGGCGGTTCAACGATCGTTGTCGACCAACCAGCGCGGGTCTGTCTGTCCTACGTCATGAATCAGATGAAGGCAGGTATTGTCGGTGACGTGCGTGGCGGCAGGCTGGGCAAGGCATTCTACGACGCGCTCTGAGCGCTTTGACGTCGCAGTTGGATGCGCGGGACTAAGCGGGCGCTGCCGTAACCGCCTCAGCACCAACGACGGGTGTCACGACCGGCAGCCCGGTTTCGCCGTCAAAAAAGGGATGGCGTTTGCCGTCCCCGCGCAGTCGTGCACCGAGCCCAAGCCACAGGAAGCCCAGTATTCCAGCGATCAGACGCCTGGGAGCCGGCTTGTCGTCACCCGTCGCCGAGTTTGTGAATACCACGACATCGATGGGCCCGAATGCCGGCGGGATCGCCTCTGTTGGGGTGAGACACGCGCCAAGCAGGCCGATGAACGGAAAGCGCACACCCAGTGAATTACCAAGGGGTGTATTGCAGCAACGTGCGTAGAATCGATGCAGGCCACCCTCGGTCAGTCGCAGGCATGCAAGGTAGTTAGCGCCCTTCGTAATGCTGACGTCGCCAGCAGCGACCTGAACGATCTCCGAACCGCCGTGGTCGTCCAGAATGCGTTCGGCATGGCCGAGTGCGTGGGCAAAGGCCTGGCAATCACGACAATAACAAGCGATGTGGTTGTGCCGGGTGAATGCGGTGGGCGCGAGTTCGGCTTCAAACTCACCGCAATGGCAGCGGATGCTAACGGGCGCGTTCATGTGATTCTCCCGCCGGGATGGGTTGGCATGACTGGGACGTCTGCCTGCTGGTCAGTCTACTCACTAATCGACGCATGCGTCGGTCCGATGTGTCTTAACCGGCACTAACTTGCATAATGTGATCTTCAGGAGTGGTGGGCGAGGGCTATGGAAGAAACAGACGCGACGTTGACCGGGTTGCTGGACGAAGCCGCGGGACTGCGAGCGCGACTTGCGCACGTCGAGGACAAAATCGACCGGCGGGACGTGGTCGACGAATCAAGACAGCTCGGTCGTTCGCGCGGCTACGCTGTGGCGGCGGACGGCGGTGTCGCGTCGATTAGCAAAGCCGCGACCTTGCTTGATCGATACGGATTTTGTGTCGTCGACGGCGTCATCCCGGCCCCGGTTGTGAATGCAATACGGGAAGAGGCTGACGCGGCTGAGACCCGGGTCGTCGCCAATCAAGATGCGGTTAAATCGCTCATGGAGGCGGCGTCCGCGCGCGGCGTTGATGCAGAGGCACAACTACGCGGCGACCCCGCCGATCTCCCGGCGGAACTTCGGGCCGCAAGACGGCGCGGCATCCCGGCGAAGCTGGTCAACGACATCGTTTGGCTGCCGCAGCACCTCGCACACCCGGTCACCATCGGTATCGCGCGGCAGGTGCTCGACGATCATCTGTGAATCGCACAACTGCATCTTCGTCCGATTGCTGCGGATGTGGACGGCGCGCCCGGCGGGTTCGGCCCCGCTCGATTTCGTGGGCGTGCGGATACCCGCGAATGGCACACGGACTGGCCGCACGACCTGTCTGCCTACGGCGCTGGAGACCCGCGCCAGAATGCGGGGTGTATCCGGCAACCGTTTCCGGATGTTGCCATGTGTCTCGTCATGATCTGGTATCTGACCGACGTGGATGAAGATAACGCGGGTACCTGGGTCGTCCCCGGGTCGCATCGTGATCCACGAAATCCACGTGGGCCGGCCGATGGGATCAATGTAACCTCGCCGATTCCGGGGGATATGCAGGTGCGTGCAAAGGCGGGTTCTGTTTTCATCCAGGATTCCCGCACCTGGCACGCCTCGGCGATGCACAACTTCGGTGGCAGACGGGTTGCCATCGTTAATCGCTGGTGCCCGTGGTGGCTGGCGGTCGATGACTATGCACCGGGCGGCGTCCTCAACACCGTCTGCAGACCGATCACGCTCGCCGAATACCGGGCGCTCCCGCATGCGCTGCAACCGTTCATGTCGCATCTTTGCCCCGAGGTCGAGGACTCCCTGCAACAACCGGTATTGGATCGTGCCAGGGCGGCCGGCCTGCGTAATCGTTGGGGTTTTGAACAACTCAGGACGAATCCGGAGGGGGTCGCCGACGGTAACGCGCACATTAGGGTCCCGCTTCGCTAACGGTCCCATTTTTGGGACAAAGACTAGCCCGAGCGGAACAACTCGCCCATTTTTTTGCCGAGAATCATCGACGCGCCAAGGATACACGCGGCGAGGATCAGCATCCCGATCATGCCGAGCGCAGAGGCGATGAATTCGCCCGTGCCGTGTTCCAGAAAGAGCGCATAGATCGCCTTGGTCATCGGGTAGAACTTGTCCTTCATCGCCAGGATCAGGCTGTCCGACACGTCCAGCATCGCGTACGCGAAGCAGAGCAGACCGCCCGCGACGAGGTTGGCGAAGACAAGCGGCATGATGATCTTGCGAATGGTGTAGAAGCGGGAGGCGCCAAAGGTGGCGGACGCCTCTTCAAGTGCGACGTTCGTTTGCTGCAGGCCGGCCGCCGCCGAGCGGACCATGAATGGCAGTCGACGGATAGCGTAGGCGATGATCAGCAGGGGAATGGGGTTGTCGAGCGGGTCGAGGAACGTACCGGTGTAAGTCACGACGTAGCCGAACGCGAGCACGATTCCCGGCAGGGCGAGCGGCACCATAACCAGCGAGTCCAGCAGGTTAGCCATGGGGATCAGTTTGCGGACCACCACGTATGCGATGAGCAGGCCGAGGACAACGTCCAACAACATGGATGCGGTGGAGAGCAGCATGCTGTTCCTGATGCCGGTAAAGGCTAGTTCGGTCTCCAGAATGGCAAGGTAGTACTTGATGGTGTAGTGCTCGGGCATCGGCGTCATGAACCATTTGTCGCCGACGCTGACGACCATCACCGAGAAATGCGGGACGAGGGCGATCACGACGGTTGTCAGCAGTAGCAGATAAATGCCGAGCGTGCCTAGCGGCGATGGTCTGCGGATGCCGCTCGTGACGTGGCCGCGGGCCATCATTTCGTACTTCTTGCCGCCCATCAGCAATTTTGAGCCAAGGAAGATGCCAACCGTGAGCACGATCACAAAGAAGACGAGCGCAAAGCCCACGGGGTTCTCGTTAACGTCCGTCACGAGCGTGAAAATGCGCACCGGCATGGTCGCCTCGTATCCGACGAGGAGCGGTGTGCCAAGGTCGGTCAGGGCCCAGATGAAGACGATGATCGCACCGGCGAAGTATCCGGGGCGTGCGAGCGGCCAGACGATGTCCTTGAGAATTCGCCAGCGCTTAACCCCAAGGGTATTGGCCATCTCCTCGAGGCTCGGGTCGATGTTAGCGAGCGCGGCGGTCAGGTTGAGGTACATGATCGGATAGAGGTGCAGCACCTCGAGGATGACGACCGCCCAAAACACATTGCCCTCGCCGAGCCACTCGATCGGTCGGTCGATCCAGCCCCAGTCCATGAACTGGAGGTTCACCGAACCGTGGCGAGCGAAGAAGCGCAGGATGCCGATAGCACCCACGAAAGGTGGCATCACCATTGGCACCAGCAGCAAGCCCGACAAGAGTGTCTTGCCGCGGAATTCGTAGCGCGCATTGACGATGGCGAGCGGCAGGGCGAGCAGCGTCGTCAATATCGTGGTCGCGATCCCAATCGCGAGGCTGTTCCAGATAGAGGTCATCTGCAGATCGTTTGCAAACAGCAGGCGAAAATAGGCGAGTGTGAAGGTGTCCCCATTGTAGAACGCCTTGGTGACAATGACGCCGACTGGAATGACGAGAAAGAAGAGCAAAATCGCAAGCGTGAAGGCGATGGTGCCGTAGCCGACCGCAGTTGCGATGATTCGGTTGACCCGGCCAGAATCTTCGGCGCCGCCGATGGTTGAGTTCACGCTTCGTCCTGGCTCAGGTGCCGGAGGAGAGGTCATGTTCCGGTTGGAACATACGCAGGGCCGATGGCCGGACCGAACACCGCACGATGTCGTCGGGGGCGAGGTGGTGCGCCTCAACATTGAACAGGCTGGCTTTCAGTTCGGTGTCTGCGTCGTCACCCAGTCGCAGATGCTCGGTGTCGCCCAGATAGGTGAGGTGTTTCAATCTCAGGGTAAAGCCATTGACGGGATTGCCCAGCGAGGATGTCGTTGCGGGTGTGTCGTCATCAAGGTGCACGACTACCGACTCCGGCCTGACGGACAGGGTCACGGCGTCACCCGCGGCAAAGTCCTCGCCAACTTCGTCGAGTGCCCACTCGCCCAAGGCAGTTTCGACCCGCCTGTCGCCGAGGTAGGTCCCTGCGATCAGATTAGTCTCGCCGATGAATCCAGCGACAAACGGTGTCGCTGGTTTCCAGTACAGTTGACGCGGCGAATCGGTCTGCACGATCTGACCGGCTCGCTGAATTGAAACTGCGGTGCCCATGGACAGTGCTTCTTTCTGATCGTGGGTCACGTAGACGGTCGTGATCCCTGTTTGCTGGTGGATGCTCGTGATGTTGTCACGCATTTCAAGGCGCAGCTTGGCGTCGAGGTTGGATAAGGGTTCATCGAGCAACAGCACGTTGGGCCGGATGGCCATGGCACGTGCCAGTGCGACCCGTTGTTGCTGGCCGCCCGAGAGTTGGCCCGGCAAGCGTGTTGCGAATGGCTCGAGCCGGGTGTACCCGAGCACGTCGCGCACCCGATCACTCACTTCGCTGCGCGATAGTTTGCGCAGCTTCAATCCATACTCGACGTTCTGCGTCACCGTCATGTGTGGCCACAGTGCGTAGTTCTGGAAGACCATGCCGATGCCGCGATCCGCCGAGTCGACTTTGGTCACGTCCTGGTCGTCGAACAGGATGCGCCCCTGCGTGAGCGTTTCGAGACCGGCCAGCAGCCGCAGCGTCGTGGTCTTGCCGCAGCCAGAGGGCCCGAGCAGGAAATGCAGCGCCCCATCCTCAATCGTTAAACTGAGATCACGGACGGCCGTAAAGTCGCCGTACTTTTTGGTGACGCCTTCGAAGGTGACTCGCATGGTTATTCAGATTTCTTGAGTGGGCCAGCGGCGAGGGCTTTGTACTTCGCGCGCGACGCAGCAACCCAGGCGTTGATCGTCTCGTTGCGATAAACGTCGTCGCCCCAGCGCGCGGCCATCGCTTCGAGGTCAGCCTCGGTCACCGGCGGCGTGCCGATCTCGATGATCTCGTTGACACGAGGCCCACGTGCGATGATGGCCGCCCACGCAGCCTTGAGTTCACTGTGCGTGTCAATCAGGGTCGCGCCCAATAAATCATTGAAGGGACGGCGAATGGTGGAGGCCTTTTTCATGTCGAGCACAAGAAAAGCTGTCTGTTCGAACGGGTTGAAGTCGTCGGTGCGCCGACCCTCAGTTTCCTCATACGCCACGCGGTTGACGGCCATGCGACCAAGCGTTGCGTGCTTTGGCCCATCTTTGGCGCCCCGGGGCAGGATCAGGAACTTCTGGGCGCCGCTCGACAGGATGAAGCTGACGAACCGGCGGGCGACGGTCATGTTCGGCGCACCTTTCAGGATGGTCACCGGGTCTGGGTCCAGAACATTCTGCCCCGGCGGCAGCGCGAAGCCGAGGTTGTCGGCGCCCAGGTCGCCCACCTTGGCCTTGGCAAAGAAATCGATGGCCATCGCGGCTGCAGCGTCACCGGCGACGACCGCCTTGATCGGGTCAGTACTCGAATGCGTGAACCTGCGATTGTTGCCCGCGATCATCGTCAGCAATCGAAAGCCTTTCTCCCAGCCAAGGCTCTGCATGACGATGGTATTCATGGCCGCGAACGACCCCGATCGACGCGGGTCTGCCAGCATCAGGTGGCCGCGGAAACTCGGGTCAGCAAGGTCGGCCCATGTTCCCGGCGTTGGCAGATTATCAAACCGGAGGAGCGGCTTGTTGTAGAAGATGCCAAAGGAACTCATGGCAGACGCGACCCAGGTGCGAGAGTCATCAAAGAGGGGAATGCCCGCAACCTTTTCGGGCACCTGTCCGACGAGTTCTGCAGGAAGATCGTAGCGGGCAGAGAAGCCGTTGCTCGCGAGTTCGACGTGTGGCGTCGTGCCACCGCCCCAGAAGATGTCGATGCCGCTGCTTTGCGGGTTCTGTGCGAATTTTGCACGGACAAATCGCAGATCGTCAGAGGTACCACCCTGGTCGAGCCAATCAACCTCAACATCGGCGCCGAATGTCGCCGCGTAGTGCTCGCGAAACGGAGGGATGAATTCCTGCTGCATCGATTTTCGGTGCGGCGAGATGATGATCAGCGTATCGGTGGCGAGGACTGCGCACGGCATGGCGACGCAGACGGCGGCGAGGAAGATGGCGAATAGCTCAGATTTCAACCCCGTTGCGGAGGCAAAAGGGTGCGCTGGTGATCCGTGGACCATGCTGGGTGTCCGGCTCTGTTTTTGTGTCGCGTGCGACGCGAATTGTAGCAGGGTTGCACGTCACCCTGGCCGAACGATGACGGCGCATCGCGAACCCCTACAAAGACACCGCGTCCCGCCACGGCACGCGGGCGTGACCGATCAGGTGCCCAGCGTGTCGCGTCTTGAGGGCACCCAGTGCCAGCATGATGAGCACAAAGACTGCGCCTGTTGCCGGTGCCGGGACCGTTATGATGACGGGTTCCGGGGCGAATGCGATACCTGCGAAACCGTCGCTCAACTTACCGATTTCTGTTGCGACACCCGAGGTGTCGAGAGTAATGAGTCGGCGGCCACCCCCCCTGGGCGATGCCCCAGAGCGTGCTGGTCGCGCTGTTGTAGGCAAGCCCATTCGAATGGCCATTGAGACTCGCACCCGCGAGGCTGACGTCGACGGATGTAAGGACCGAGCCGTCGGTCGTGTCGATGGTCAGAAGATTGAGTTCGCCGTCAAAATCGAATTCGTCGAAGTGCTCGGTCGCAAAGGGTCGATCCGATGAAGGCGAGTCCTTTGATGGTAAAGCCCATGTCATCGGCGATTTTGGTGGCGGCGCCGCCGCTGGTGACGCGATACATCTGCCAGTCTAGTGTTGTGACGAAGAAGTCACCCGACGCTGCATCAAAGGTCGCTGCCGTCACCTCGCCCATGGCAGGCCCGGTGCGTGGCACATCGGTCACCGTGTGGGTAGACAGGTCAATGGCGTCCATCTTCTGATCGGTCGGACCGGAGAAGTGATACATCAAACCGTCGGTGGAGTTGTAGGCAATGGCCTCGCCGTCGTCGCCGGCACCAAGGGCAAGGTTGAACGTGGCGGAAGCGTCAATCTGGCTGAGCGTGTGCAGGCTCTCGGGGGTCGAAGCGCCGTCACCTGAAATGCCGTAGAGAATTTGGGTCGCGAAAGTGGGTGCGGCGAGCAGCGCGAACGCTGTGCCGGCGGCTAGTTTCAGGGTGGAATTCATTGTGTCCCTCGTGCGACTCAGCGGATGTCGAGCCGCGCATGCTTGTGTGATCGTCGTCTGTTGAAGAGCACGCTTCGTGCCAGAGTTTGCGGAAGAGAAATCGCATAAATTTCAAGCACCTGGGTAAAGGCAATGCACCGCGAGATCTCGACTGTCCGCCAGAGTGTAAAAGAAACCGACGGTCGCTCGTGTCGAAGTAGGACGCTCGGTGGTCTGAGGTTGATACGGTTCAGGCGGCTGGTCGTGTGCTGCAGGGTGGAACGCCACCGGCGACGATTGGCGGTCAGCTGCGCCTCGGGCAGCTTCCGATTGAGCCCTGTCTTGTAACGGCGCTGTCCCCGAAGATGGAATGCAGAATGCGCCAAGAGTTATCCACCGGGCGGTTGCGACGGGTCAGCGTCCGAACTCGTAGCCGAATGTGCGGACGTCATCGGCATAATACTCGCCGACGACGTCGACAAGCGTGGGTGTGAAGTCGTCGACGTAGGGCTGTCGGGTCTCAGGTGCCCGGTTCGCGACCAGGATCTTCGGCATATCAGCCGTGAGCGTGAGGCGCCCGGCGAGATCCCTGTAGGCGTCGGCGATTGCCTCAAACCGATAGACGGCGCCCAACTCCATTGAACCGTTGGTGAGCCGAAGTGTTTCGGATTGTGGCTTCAGCGCCTGGAGTACGTCGAACCGGCGGCTTAGCTTTGCGAGCAGGCGACGGTGCCATGGCAATTGCAGATAAGTGTCGAAGAACTCATCGAGGCCAAGGTCATGTAGTCGGTCGATATGTCGAGAGTTCCACCAGATTGAGTGCAGACGATCCCATGGGTTGCGAACAACGGCAAACTTGAAGTACGACGTCCAGACGTCGTCATCGTTGAAGTCTTTCGCCTCCTGTGCGCTCATGTGCTTCTCGACACCCTTGGTGACGCGGTTGAATTCACCGGTCGCGGGGTCAAGTGGCCCCTGCATTGGTGTTTGCAAGCGCGTCCAGCGCAACCTCTATACTGCTACCGGCCGTCTTGGTGATGTGAATGAAGAGTGTCTTGTGGCTGTGGACAATCGTGATCGAATCATTTGCTGGGCGTGATTCGCTTGATGCCGACGCCCTCCACGCTGACGTAGATCATGCCGTCAGGCCCTTGACGCACATTGCGGGCGCGGCCGATTTTCTCGGCAACGATTTGTGCACCGGTGGCTTTGTCGCCATCCATTGCTACGAGCACGAGATAGTTGAACTTCAATGACCCAACGAGCAGGTGGCCCTGCCATTCCGGGAATTTCTCGCTGGTCACAAACGTCATTCCCGAAGGCGCGATCGATGGCACCCAGTACCAGATTGGAGACTCGAAGCCTTCGCGCTCGGTGCCCTTGGCAAATTTCGTACCACTGTAGTTGATGCCATAGCTCAGGATTGGCCAGCCGTAGTTGGCGCCGGCATTTATCAGGTTTAGCTCGTCACCGCCCCGCGGACCGTGCTCGTGGACCCAGATCTTCCCGGTTTGCGGATGACGCGCCATGCCCTGGGGATTGCGGTGCCCAAACGAATAGATGGCGCGCTTGTTCTGCGCGTGCGCAGCGAACGGATTGTCGGTGGGTATGTCGCCATCCGCGGTGATGCTGTAGATCTTGCCGCCGTCT
>Ga0115002_10001557_pt1 | contig 31418 bp, 27 predicted proteins | sample ArcticOcean_MG_C_8_FD_89576 | JGI IMG/M metagenome (GOLD analysis project Ga0115002, IMG submission 89576) | Marine microbial communities from western Arctic Ocean - ArcticOcean_MG_CB11_86 | ecosystem: Environmental > Aquatic > Marine > Oceanic | place: Arctic Ocean: Canada Basin | collected... | reverse complement strand
TGGAAGCATTTTTGCTCCGGGGTCGTTTCGCGTTTGACCCACACTTTGACCACCACCAGCTTTACCGGAGCCGTTTCCTCCAGATGAGTGAGCCGAGTTCCGGGTCTCCTGAGCCTCGCCGCGAGCTTCTCGAAGACGCACGCGCTGCGTTACTACACGCCCAAGTAGAGCTTGACGACGACAACCCGCCGGAAGACATCGACCTGGACCGGGCACGTCAATGGGTCGATCAGGCGGCACACGCCGTCGAAGAGGCGTTGTATGAGCTGGAGCCTGGGCGGACGAACGAAGACTGAGTAAGGACACCACCACTCAGCTCCGGCAGTCCGTCACCTGCCAAAGCACCGCTAGCTCGTGCTCGGTTGGAAGGTCGAACCATAATTTCGGTGTGTTGATCATATAATTTATGGATTCGACACGGATTGATTCAACCCGACATGCCCCGCGTACAGCGCCGCAGTCAACCATTCAGGGGTGACGTCATCTATGGCTCGGGGACGCTCATCTCACTCCTCCCTCGCGCCATGAATAACTGGAACGGGGGCATCAATCTGGACGGGACAGTCTGGCCGATTACCGTGCGAGCCTTGTGGCCCTAGAATGTCAGTCTCCATGGCGCTTGACGCCCGATCCACACGCCTGTCACGCCCTACGGCGGGATTCTTGACCATCGCACCAAAAGCCCAGAACAAATCCGCAATCCCGGCCGTTGAGGTTCGAGGCCTCACCCATCGGTATCCGGTGGGGGAGGCCAACGTGGCGGCGCTTTGCGACATCGATCTGACTGTCGAGGACGGCGAGTTCGTGGCCGTGGTTGGACCTTCCGGTTGCGGCAAGACGACGTTTCTACGGATCATCTCGGGTCTCCTATCGCCCACTTCCGGACAGGTGAGCGTACTGGGTCAAAGTACCGATTCCGCCAGGCGGGCACAGGCGCTGGGCCTTGTCACGCAGGATCCGGGCCTGTTGCCGTGGCTGGACGTGGCGGCCAACGTACGGCTGACGCTAGATTTGACCGGCGTCCAACTGAACGCCGAAACACGTGTCGCCGAGTTACTTGAGCGTGTCGATATCGCCGGGTTCAGGAGTTACTTTCCCGGACAGTTATCGGGCGGGATGCGCCAGCGTGTGGCGCTCGCCCGGGCTCTCGCTCACCACCCCCGTCTGCTTTTGATGGACGAACCATTCGGAGCACTCGACGAGTTTTCGCGGGAGGAGATGCGGCTTGAATTACTTCGCGTCTGGGAACAGGAGCGGGCAACCGTTGTATTTGTGACCCATTCCATTCGGGAAGCTGTTCTTGTGGCTGACCGGATAGTGGTAATGAACGGTCAGCCGGGGCGTGTCAGTGCAGAGGTACCTATAAATTTGGGGCGGCCCCGGACGTTATCTATGGATGAGCGGCCCGAGTTCCAGTCCCTCGTAAGCCAAATCCGGGGCCATTTGTCGGCCGGCGTCATTGAGGCGTCGGTTCCACCGGTCGCCCCCGGGGACGGGCGTTGAGGCGCGGTCTGCGTGGACTGGCGCTGACGATCGCCGCACCGTTGCTGGCCGCGTCGCTTTTGCTGGCCGTATGGGAGTCCTGGGTACGGATCCGAGATGTGAAAAATTACCTGGTGCCCGCGCCCAGCGCCGTACTGGCCGCGCTTGTCGATGAGCCGTCCCGCTTTTCAGCGGCCGCGCTCATTTCGCTCCAGGCGGCACTGCTTGGGCTGGTCGTGGCGAGCGTGGGGGCTTTTTTACTCGCCATGGTGATGGCCCACTCCAGAATTCTTGAGCGTGTGCTCTACCCGCCGGCTCTCGCCGTGAAGGTCACACCCATCGTGGCGGTTGCGCCTCTGTTCACCATCTGGTTTGGGTTTGGAATCGCGCCCAAGATTCTCATCACCGCCATGATCACCTTTTTCCCGATGCTGGTGAACTCCGTGATCGGGCTGCGCAGCGTCGACCCGCGTGCACTGGACTACTTTCGGTCGCTCGACGCCTCTCGCTGGCAGGAGTTCTGGCGCCTTCGGGTGCCTTCATCACTGCCATACATATTCGCGGGGCTGCGCATCTCGGTCCCTCTTGCTCTTATCGGCGCGGTCGTCGCTGAGTTCCTTTCGGGATCCGCCGGCATGGGGCAGTTGATCTTGATAGCCAACGGCGATTTCGACACCCCGACCCTTTTCGGCGCCGTGTTCGTGCTGGCGGCGCTCGGAATTCTGCTCACCGCAAGCGTGGCGTTCGTGGAGCGCAAAGTGTTGTTCTGGCACGAATCTTCGGCGGACGTGTAATAGTGTAACGATCTCAAATTTCCCGTTTCAACGCAATTAATAATCCAGTAGAAATTTCTAGATTGACATGATCCCTACTTTTGCATCTCTCCAACGCGATGGCCTGTCACGGTCGATGGTTTTAGCCGGTTCCCTGGTAATTTTGATTGCGATCTTCACGGCGGCCTGTTCCAGTGATCCAGGTGATGCCGAATCTCCTGAGCTGATGAAAATCTCCTTCATGGCCGGATTCCGGGCACAGGCCAACCTGCCATTTGTCGCGGCCTATGTGGGAAAAGAAAAAGGCTTCTTTGCTGAAGAGGAGCTTGACGTCACAATCCGACACTCCAGCGGCCAGAATGAGCACCTGAAACTCCTGCTAGAGGACGCGGTCCAGTTCACCACCGCCACGTCCGCACAGGTGCTTCGCCGACGCTCCGAGGAAATCCCCGTGGTGGCCGTTGCGCTATTTGGCCAGCGCGGAGACCAGGGTTTTGTGACGCGTGCGGACTCGGGGATCAAAACTCCGGCGGACTTCAGTGGCCGGTCCGTCGGCTTCAAGGCCGGTGTCATTCCGGCGGAGCTGCACGCACTGCTCAAGACCGCAGGGCTGACCGTGGGTGACGTTGAGTTGCAGGGCGTTGGGTTCGATCCCCGTGTGTTCATCGAGGGTTCGGTGGATGTCTACCCCGTATTTCTGGACAACGAACCCGACACGATCCGTCGAGCCGGCCTGGAAATCAACGTAATTGACCCGCATGAATTCGGGGTGCCAACGCTCGGGCTAACGTATCTAATGACGGAAAAGATGCTGGAAGAGCGGCGTGACGTTACCGAGCGTTACCTTCGCGCCACGCTGCGAGCGGTCGATTGGATCAAGTCTCATGTGGACGAGGCGGTGGAAATCACTCTCAACTACGCCGAGGGCGCCGATCCGGAGCACCAGAAGTTCCTTCTCACGACGGACCTGAGGAACGCGGCACGAGCCGACGGTATTGGACGCAGCACGCCGGACCAGTGGGCGTCGCTACGCGATGTGCTGATCGAATTCCAGGTTCTTGAAGACGAAGTGAACGTCGAGTCCGCTTTTGACGGTTCCATGGTCGATGCGTTTTACGAACGCGGAGGGATCAATTAGCCGGGCCTCGGGGATGATCTAAGTCCGCGCCGACCGGGCGTAAGGCCGCCGGTGAAACCGTGATCCACCTGATTACACCGTCCGTCTCCTCGGTAGGTTGCCAGTGCCCGGGCCGGGTGCTCCCGGGAGGATTTGATCTAGCCCTGCCATTTCTGCCGGGGTCAGTTCCCATTCGACCGCAGCTGCGTTCTGGACGATCTGCTCTACCCGGGTTGCTCCGGCGATCACCGAAGACACTTCGGGGTGGGCCAGCAGCCACGCGAAGGCCAGTTCGACCATCGTGTGTCCTCGCTCTGACGCGAACTTTTCCAGCGACTCAAGAAGATCGAACCCCGCATCGGTGGCGTGCTGATCGGCCGTCCATTGCAGTCGGGCGAGACGGCTTCCTTCCGGCAGCTCCATGCCTCGCTTGTACTTGCCCGTGAGGAAGCCTGACGCCAGCGGGTAGTAAGGCAGGATGCCGGTTCCGTACTTCGAGGCGGCGTGAAGCAACTCTTTCTCAGGCTCACGCTCAAGCATCGAGAACTCGGGCTGCACGGTGGCGAATTCCGGCCAGCCGTGGCTGCGCGCCACCTGAATTCCTTCCACAACCTCCCACGCGAGGAAGTTGGAACAGCCTATGTACCGGACCTTCCCTGCTGCCACGATGTCGTCCAGCGCCCGCAGCGTCTCCTCAATGGTCGTCAGGGGGTCCTGGATATGCATCTGGTAGAGGTCGATGTAGTCGGTCTGCAATCGCCGAAGACTGTTATCTATGGAGCGCTTCAGGTGTGCGGCCGTAAGTCCTTCAGAGTTGACGCCTCTCGCCCACTTCATGCCCGCCTTTGAGGCGATGACGACCTCGTTCCGGTAGCCCCTCAGCGCCTGCCCGATGAACTCCTCCGACTGCCCCTCCGAGTAGAGGTCCGATGTGTCGATGAAGTTGATCCCGGCGTCCCGGGCCGCGGCCAGGATGTCGGTCGCCGTCTCAAGGCTGAGGTTTCCGCCGGCTACCTGGCTGGGGCTCATCTGTCCGAAGTTGTTGGCGCCGAGGCCGATGGCTGAGACGAGTAGTCCTGTGCTGCCGAGTCGTCGGTACTTCACGGGCGGGTGCGCTCCAGTTTTGAGGGGTGAGGGTCAGGCTAACGGCCAGGATTCGGCATCGTAACAATTGTTGTCCTGTCCCGCGGCGATTCCGATTACAAGTGCGGCCACGTATGATGCGCTTCATGGAGAAAGGGGCTGCCCACGATGCACCTGAAGGTGAACGACGAATCGCACGAGGTCACGGTCGACGCCGAGCGCACGCTGTTGAGCGTGCTGCGGCATGAACTGGGACTGACGGGCACCAAGTATGGATGCGGAGAGGGCAATTGCGGCGCTTGCACGGTCTTGATCGACGGAGAAGCGACGCGATCATGCATTACGCCCGTCACGTCGGCCGGTGGACGCGAAATCACCACCATCGAGGGCCTCGCGAACGGCGACGAGTTGCACCCCGTGCAGGAAGCGTTCGTCGAGCACACGGCTTTCCAGTGTGCCTACTGCACCTCAGGCTTCATCATGAGCAGCGCGGCCCTGCTAGATCGTAATCCGAGCCCTAGCGACGAGCAGATTCAATCCGCGCTGAGTGGCCACATCTGCCGCTGTGGCGCCTACGTCCGAATCCTGAAGGCCGTGAAATCGGCCGCTGGTGAAGGCGGTGCCGAATGAGCGAGCAGCAATCACCGGCAAATATCGCTCTGACGATAGTCGGCACTCCTCGCTGGTCGCTTGAGCCGGATCCCCGCACGCCCCCGGGTGACCCGGCGACGTTGCTGACCATCGACGGCGATGGGGTTATCACGGCGTTCTCCGGCAAGGTCGAGTACGGCCAGGGAATCAGGAACGGGTTTGCGATGGAGATCGCGGACGAGCTAGATGTGGCAGTGGATTCGGTGCGCATCATTCTTGGCGACACCGACCTGGTGCCGCAGGACCGCGGGACGACGGGCAGTGCGTCCACCCGAACCGTCGGAATCCAACTACGCCGTGCGGCGGCGACGGCTCGGCTGACGCTGATCGACCTCGCAGCTACCCGCCTGAAAGTCGGGGCTGGTTCGCTGAATACGCGGGACGGCCGTGTGGTGTCTGAGGGTGGCTCTGAAGGCGTCGAATACGCTGATCTGCTATCGGGCCAGACGCTGAGCGTGGACATCCCGGACGTCGTGGAGGTCAAGGCCGTCGAGGAGTTCCAGTTGATGGGCCGTCCCGCCCGGCGTATCGACGCGGTTTCACGCGTCACGGGAGCCGCCAAGTACGCGCAGGACGTTGTCGTGCCGGGAATGCTGTACGGCAAGATTCTCCGGCCGCCGTCTTACGGTGCGAAGCTGGCGCAGATAGACACGGTGCGGGCAGAGCGCGTGAGCGGCGTGATATCCGTGGTGCAGGACGGTGATTTCGTGGGTGTCGTGGCGGAGCGTGAGGATGCCGCCGAGTACGCCGTTGAGGCGATTCGAGCACGATGGGAAGAGAGTCGCGACACGGCTTCAGACTGGAACATCCCCGCACTGCTAAAGGAACGTGCAGAAGAGCCGACCGCGCTCCGGGATGACGGCGATCTGGACTCGGCATTTGATTCGGCAACGCGTGTATTTGAGAACACCTATTACGTGCCTTACGTTTCCAACGCCCAGATGGAGCCAAGCGCTTCTGTCGCACGATGGGATGGCGATCATCTGACGGTTTGGTGCGCCAACCGGGGTCCGTTTGCTGAACGGGACAGCCTCGCCGAGATATTTGGATTAGAGACGAGCCAGGTGCGCGTGATCGCGGCGGAGATCGGCGGCTCGTTCGGCACGAAGACGCCAACAGTTTCACACGAAGCGGCGCGGCTCGCCAGGGCTGTCGACGCTCCTGTTCGAGTTTCGTACGACCGCGCCGAGGAGTTCGGGTGGAGCACGGTGCGGCCGGCGGCGACGTTCGAGGTGAAGAGTGGTGTGGATGCGGGCGGAAAGATCGTGGCGTGGGACTACACGGCGTTTCATGCGGGCGAGAACGCATTCCGCGGGCAGCGAGGGGCCGACACGCCGTACGAGGTTGATAACGTTCGTATTCGTGTTGCGGCTTCCGAGTCGCCTTTGCAGTCGGGTTCCTACCGGTCTCTTGGCGGAGCGACCAACCATTTCGCCCGCGAGGTCCACATGGACGAGATCGCTATCGGACTCGGGCTCGACCCACTGGAGTTCCGCCTGAGCAACCTGTCTCACGCCCGTTTGACGGCATGCCTTGTAGCCGCCGCTGAATCGTTTGACTGGGCCTCTCGTGAGAAGAAACCCGGCGTGGGCTACGGACTGGCCATCGGGTACGACGCCGGAAGCTTCACGGCGCAGTGTGTTGAGGTGGCGGTAGAGAACCAGGAAGCACGTGTCGTACGCGTGGTGGTCGGTTTCGATTGCGGACTTGTTGTGAACCCGGATGGCGCAAGGAATCAGATCGAAGGTTCGATTGTTATGGGCATGGGTACGGCGCTATGGGAGGCGGTGGAGTTCGACGGCGGCCGTGTGCTGAACGCCGGGTTCGCGCGGTACAGGGTTCCACGGATTACCGACATGCCGGAGATAGATGTGGTGTTTACGGGCGACGATGATGTGCCGTCTTCCGGAGCAGGTGAGCCGGGCATAGTGCCTATCGCTGCTGCCATCGCTAACGCGGTGCGAGATGCCACCGGTACGGCGATCGAGGAATTGCCGATCGTGCCGCGGCTGTAGATTCACGAGAATCGGCGAAATTGATGAAAGCGGTTACTCAATTCGGGTTCTAGCTTGTAAAGGTTGTCGCCGGATCACGTACAACCCTTCCTCCTTGATCTCATCTGCGCGCTGGACGAGATCATCTATGTCGTCGGCGACATCAATGTGACATCCGGAGAGTGAATCTGCGTCGCCCGTTGCGATCTTCAGGAAAGCGGAGATCGTGTCCGACATAACAGTGAATCCAGACTGCGCAGCATTTTCAAATACAGCCTGAATCGGCGGGTCAAAACTCGACGAGTGGCGGGCGTTGTCAGTCATGTCTGTGTCGACGAATCCCGGCGCGTAAGCAAAAGCCGACACGGAAAATTCCGCAAGCTCTGCGGCAAGTACGCGCGTGAACTGGGACAACGTTGTCTTTGACATCGAATACGCGCTCAAATACGGGATTGCCATCGATGCGACGCCGCTCGAAATGTTGATGATCCGGCCAGCCTTGTTTCCGATCATCTCCGGGATCACAGCCCTCGAGCAAAGGAACGGGCCGCGGACATTGACCGTCTGGGTGTGCCACCAACTTTCCGGGTCAACCTCCCAGACCCGGCGACCCTGCCCCGTTTCGGCAGCGTTGTTGACGAGGATGTGGATCGGCCCCAGGGTTTCCCGAACGCTCTCAACCATCTCCGCGATGCTCCCGGGATTCGAAAGATCCGTCACGACGGCGTGGCAGACGCCGCCTGCTGCGGTAATTGCTTCGACTGTTTCATCCAGCTGAGACTTCGTCCTGGCGCAAATCCCGACACGCATGCCTTCGGCGACCAGCGCCAACGCGAACGCTCGACCGATGCCGCGCCCGGCGCCGGTGACGATTGCCACTTTTCCTTGTAATGATTCGGCGAGTGATTCAGACATCTGCCCTCCCGGTTACTCAATGCCCCGACTACGCGCCCATAACGCGCCAGCGCCAGAGTACCCGGTGCGGCGCCTCATGGAATGCCCGTTTTGGTTTTACAGACCAGCGAAGGGGTATGACAGGTTCGCACATCGTTTGATTCGCACGCATGGCACGCATCACAATCGTGTTCATGATCGTAAATGGGCGGATGTACTCGGTGACGACGGCTGTCGGGGAGATGTGGCGTGAGCTACTGGACCACATCGTCCGGGCCAGCGGCGGGGGACACGATGTCCTGGACTACCCACCTCCACAACCTCTAGGTCCGCTGTGGGCGCGCGACGACAAGGCGGCCGTTTTTATGTGCGGCCTCCCCTGGAGTTTGAGCCACCGGGATGACGAGATCGTCGCAGTGCCGGTGCCGTCTCCAGAGGCATACGGCGGGCAGCCCGTCTACTGGAGTTATCTGGTGGTACCGGCGGACTCGAAATACAAATCGGTGCGTGACACGTTCGGCGGTCGCCTGGCGCTCACGACAAACGAGTCGCAATCCGGCTACTACGCGGCCCTCAATACGCTGATGGAACTCGGAGGGAGCGAGCCGCTTTATTCGGAACTGATTTGTCCGACCATCACAGTGCCCGAGAACGTGAAGGCTGTGGCCGAAGGTCGCGCGGATATCGCTTCTATCGATAGTTACGGTTTCGATCTCCTGGCGCGGCACGTGCCGGAGTTGATCGACATCAGGCGAGGGTCCGCGGTCTGCGAATCGTTGAGCTGCCCATCGATCATCACATCGCCCGCCCGGATCGTGATCCTGCGGCCCGCATCTTCTGGCATTAGGCTCTATCCGCCTTCCACTTCTCCCACAACTTCTTCGTCTCATCGTTGAACGGGTAGTACCGAGCCGGGGATTCACCTGTGCGGATCGAGTGCTCCAGCACCGCCCGCTCCATCTCGTCGTGCTCGATCGCCCACGGCAGAATCTCCTCCGACAACTGCGATGGCAGCACGATAACGCCGTCGTCGTCGCCCATGATGATGTCGCCCGGCCACACGAGGACGCCGCCGCACTGGACCGGCTCGTTCACTGAGTAGGGCAGGATGTGATCCTCGCCAACGATTGAGGTCGATCCGCCGGCGTAAACCGGGAAGCCGTATTCGGCCACCGCTGCGCCATCCCGAATGGCTCCGTCCGTCACGATTCCGGCGCCCTTGCGGGTTAGGATCCGCGAGAAGACGACATCGCCACCGGTCGATACGTTCGACAGCCGCATGGCGTCGATGACAAGCGCATAACCGGGGCCGACGCTGTCCACCGCCTGCCAGCGGGGCGTGTTGTTGAAGCCGTCGCCATGCTCCCCCGTGGCGATCCGTTCTGCGAGGTCCGGCCGCACCGGAAGGCTGCGCAACGTAATCGCACGGGCGCACAATCGGCGGCCCGTTGCGAGCGGCTTCACGCCGTCCATGTACACCTTGTGATAGCCGCGCTGCCGGAGTGCGCTCAATACCGTTGCGTTCGACACCTCGGACATCTGTGCCAGCAGTTCGTCTGAGACCTGTGCGGTGGGTTCGGTCACATTTGCTCCAATACTATTTTCGTAATCTGGACCGACCCGGAAAGGCGGGATTCGACCTTCAATCAAACAGGCGATGAGCCGGAAAACGGTCCTCGGTCGTAACAGTGAGAGGGAGCTAACAGGCCTTTTACTCATTCAGATATCTGAATGACCGTCAGAAATGCTCCCGAATTAGCGAAGAGCGGAAGTATATCAAGCGACTTCCCGTCATCTTGCTGGAGCTATCGAGACTCTTGCATGAGCCCCGTTTGCTAAACTCGCCACCCGTATTTACGCCGATCCGGACTCGACAATCATGTCGAACCCCGGTCGGCCATCATTCACAGTCCGGAGGTCCCGTTGGCCCAAGGTGAAACGACGCGCAGTAGACTCAGTTCGTTGCGCCAGTTCTGGGACCGCAACCTGGACCCGCGTAGACGGGCGGTAATCGGCGGCATCTTCATAGCGATGGCGCTTTTGACCCTGATCTCTGGCGGCTTCGATAACGTGACCCTCGGCGGCGCCGGCATGTCAACGTACATAGCGCTGGTCGTGACCTTGATCCTGGCGCGACGAGGTTTCTATGCCGATCGCCTGTCCGTCTTCGTCGACCGTGATGGCGAACGGGTGGAGGTGCGTCAGAAGGTCCGGCCGGTTCTGAAGACCGATCGGGTCCAGCCCCTGCACAACCCCGAGACGATGACCGGCGACGAGGCGCTTGAGTACTACATGCCGCTGACGCGCGTGATCGGCATCGTCCACGAAGGCCAGGTCCGGGCCTACCCGCTCGCAGTCCTTAGCTACCGGGAGGTGGTTCACGATCTTGTCGGCGACGCACCGCTGGCCGTCACCTGGTCGCCCTTTTGCTACACGGCCCGTGTGTTCCGGATTTCGTCCGATTCCGAGAAGCATTTCGTGCCGCAGTTCGGGTTCACCGGGCGCGTGTTGATCAACTCGCCCGTCATGTACGACGTTCAATCGGGCGTGCGCTGGATCCAGTACCAGGGCGCTCCGCTGGAAGGCCCAGACGCCGGAACCCGGCTGTCTGAGATCCCGTCGATAAACACGACGCTCGGGGCATGGCTGGACGCTTACCCGGAATCCGATGTGGTCAGCGATCGTGTCGCCCCGACGCAAGATCTGTTCGACAATTACTACGCTGGTGGGCGCGCCGGTATGCATCGAGCCCCGCATCGTGATGCACGGTGGCCGGCGAAAGAGATCGTCGCCGGGGTGGATATCGAGGGCGACGCCTGCGCATTTCCGATGTCATGGCTCCAGATCGAGGCGGTCGTGAACGAGATCGTCGGAGGGACGCCCCTCGTGGTCGCGTACGAGCAGGGCAGCGCTTCCGTTGTGGCGTTCCGCGCACAGACCTCTAGCGGACGGGCGCTGACGTTCGAAACAGAGGAGTGGGACGAGGAAGAGGAAGACGCTTCCTTGGATGAATTTGGGGAGGAACTCAGGGAAGAGACAGAAGACATCGTCGATGAGGATGAGTCGGAAGCCGAGCTCGAAGCCGAAGTCGATGATGAGTCAGATGACGACGACTGGGAGGACGAGGAGGACCTCGACTACGAGCCGATGATGATCTACGACGTGGAGACCGAAAGCCGGTGGCACGCCACGAATGGAACGTGTGTCGAGGGTGAGCTCAAGGGCGAGCAGCTTGAGCCTGTGGCGGCCGGACTGTCGTTCTGGTTCGCGTGGACCAACTTCCACCCGTCGACCCGGCTGCCCCCGAGACCAGACTTGAGCGGCCTGATGCCAGACTCCAAAAAGCCTGAGAAGCCCGAGGCCGACGAGCAATAGCGTGGCAACGCCTTCCCGGAAACAGGGGCCCAATAAGCCCCCCGATACGGGGGTGACCGGCGTCGTGCTGGCCGGAGGGTCATCGTCCAGGATGGGCCGCCCAAAGCCGCTCGTCGTACTGGGAGGCAAGTTGCTGCTGGCTCGAATCAAAGAGGCCCTCGACCGGGTTTGCGACGAGATCGTGCTTGTAGTTGGAGCCGATCAGGACGATGCCACGCCCGACACGGGACTGGCGCTTGGCATGCACGTCGTCGCCGACCGCTTGCCCGATGCGGGGCCACTCGCCGGGATCGAGGCCGGTCTGAAGGCTACGAGCACTCCCCGGGCGTTTCTCGTGGCCGCCGATCACCCGTTCCTTTCGGCGGACCTGATCGCCGGGATGGCCGAGATCGCGGTCAGCGGCCCATTCGATGCTGTCGTTCCCTCAAAGGGCGGTCGACTCGAGCCACTGCACGCCGTTTATTCGCCCGAATCGTGGTTGCCGGTAGTCTCATCGGCACTGGAAGCCGGCCGGCGATCGATATACGACCTCGTCAATTTCGCCATAGAGTCGGGCACTCCGGTCGTGCACGTGATGGAAGACGCCGAACTGGCGTCGCTCGACCCGGACGGCCGCAGCCTGTTCGATATCGACACGCCGGACAGCCTTGCGCAGGCGCGCCGAATGCTCGGATCTAGCGGTATCGTCAGACCGGACATCAGGCCAGGCGGACTTTAGTAACTACTCGTATCTGAGTGCTTCTGAAGGGTGGATGTGTGCTGCCTGTCGCGCCGGTATGAAGGTCGCCAGTAACGACGCTACAACAGCGATACCCACAATGGTCATGACCGTCAGCCAGGGGATGTCGAAAGTGATTTCGGTCCTGCTGTTGCTGATCTCATTGATGATGTTCCAGCTGATGAGTGCGCCAAGCCCTATGCCAAGTGCTGAACCAAGGAGTGTGACGAAGATAGACTCCAACAGGAACTGGAACTGGATCATCCGGCTCTTGTAACCAATCGCTCGCATCATCCCTATGGCATGCCTGCGCTCTACGACAGCCCTGAACGACAGAACCCCGAGAGAGGCGACCCCAACCACTAGGCCCAGTCCCATGAAACCCTGGAACAACTGGTTAAACGCATTGTTCTGCGCGATCCCTGTTTTGATCTCATCCAGTGTATCTATGGCTTGCATACTGTTATCCAAAAAGACCGTTTCCATCGCTGCCGCAACGCGCCCAGCATCTACCTCTTCTCCAAGACGAATCCTGAACGTGGTGAAGGGCAATGAATTTCCAGACAGTTCGGTGAATAGGTCATCACGTGTAACCAGGAGTGCCATCGGTCCGCCGTCGGATTCAGAGGTCTCGGCAAACTGATCTATAGCCCCGATTACGGTCCGCGTCGAAACAGCACCTCTACCTTGGGCTTGGCGTACCTCTATTTCAAATGCGGTGATGGGGCCAATCTCATCTTGGTACAGCCCCTCCACCGAGAATTCTGCTCTACCAAATTGAGGGGGGCCGCCGCTCGACTGCAACATGTCACCACTAACTACGGCCAGTGTCGGATCGTTCGCCAACGCATCCCAGATGGCCTCAGAAACAGCGGTGGGATTGTCTAGAAGAGTACTGGCCGGCAGGTAAATTGGATCGAAATGGGTGATCTCGAGCAGAGTCTCTTCCAGGTATATCTGTTCTGCTCCACGGACGCCAAGCCCTAGGAATCTTTGTTCCTTGGCCCCTTTTTGGCGCGCCTGCGCTGGGATGTCCGTGTGTCCGACAATCAAGTCGAAGTCAGATGCGTTGAGGTTATCTGAAACCGAAATCACCGCCCTGATATCTGTCACAGGTAGATCGATGCTGGTTTCGGCCCTGATATCGAAACCGCCGGTCACCCGATCGGGGGTTTCGTCGAGATCGCTCCCGATGCTGTTCAGTATGGCGAATACCATCATCGTGAATATGACTAACGAGAACATCGCCACTGTGAGTCCTGTACGGAACTTCGACGTCATCGGATATGCGATCGCGGGTTTTAGGACAGCTTTTATATGCGGTGAACCACTGAACAGGGCTTCTAGGCCACGCGTGATCAGATCGGCGTTGTACATCACAAGCCATACGGCGGAAGCTACCATCCAGGTTCCGGAGAGGATGAACATTTCGAAGCTGCTATCAAGGCTTCCCGTGATGAACTCAAGCGCGTCAAAGGGCAGTGCCCAGAACACGAGAACGGTCGCTCCAATGAAGGTGTAGGAGGATCGATCAGCGGCAGACTCCCGGATGTTAGATCGTCGAAGCATTCCGCGAAGAAATAACCCGATCCCAACTAGCATCAGGCTGATACCCAGGCTCCAGAACGCCGCCAGGTTGGCCGCCAATCCGAGTCCGGCCATTGCCGCCCCGACGACAATCAGCGGCCAACCGATAGCAAGATATGGCTGGAAGACTTTGAATACTGCCCACACGATTCTGAATCCCCAAACTGGGGGGATCAGCAGAATGATCACTAGCACCAGCGGGAGAAATACGCTCTCGCCGCGCCTGCCCGCACTTAGCGCCCTGAAGACCTGATAGAACGGCCCGAAAATCGACTGGGTGAGTTGTAACAATCGCGTTCTAAGCGGTGGTGTATCCGAAGTTACGAACTCCTGGGGGAGATCTCGGATGGCTACCACGATGTTGAGACGGCTCACTCGATAAGCAGAGATAGCCACGGTCATCAGCGTGAGTAACATTCCGGCAGAAAACGCGGCCACGACCGAGGTAAGTGTGAAGGAGTACTTGAAGACGAAAGCGGTATCTTCTTCCTCACCGATAGCTGCGGCCAACATCTCCACAAGAACAAGACTCGCAAGTATTCCAAGGACCGTGCCAATCAGAGCAGCACCAAGCGCGTACGCAAAACCTTCGTAAGTGAACATCTGGATGAGGTGGCGGCGCTTCGCGCCTACTGCACGGGCGATTCCCATCTCGGTTGATCTAGCGGCCGCCAGCATTACGAACACCAGGAAGATTAGAAGCAACCCGACGATGATCGAAAAGCTGCCAAAGATGGTAAAAAAGGTCAGGAAGAGGTTCCCAATTAATTCCGCCAGCTCAAGGCTATCGCCCTTTAACTCATCGACGGACAGTATCTGAAGAGCAGAAAACAGCGCCGTAACAGCTAAGGCGAGGCCCGGCCGGCCAGAATTGTTAACCGAGTCGAGAGCTGCAAGGGTGTGTGCCGCAAGTTCGGAATCTCCAGCGAGCATCCGGAATTCGTCCGTCACAGTGGCATCAGGCGATGTGGTGAACAATGGCTGAGGTGACAGCGCCTCTCCTGCAATTTTAAGCAGTGATACGGTTACCGTTGGAATCTCGACTGAGTTCGCCTCAATGTATCGGGAGATATCGTCTCCGGCGTTAAGTTGAGAGAGTGCATCCACAAGTGGGCTGATGCTTGCCAACCCATCGTTCGGCCTAGTCAGATCATCTAGAATTTGTTCAGGTGTACTGGGAGATGAATCTTCGTTGGCCATCGAAGATGCTGTAACGAGCTTCTCACCGAGGGCTGCCATGAAATGTTCGAATGTATCGTCGTTGGACAACGAAGCGAGGATGGCTCCGACGCGAGACGCGTGGCGGGCAGTATCCGTGTCACCAGGAATAAGTTCGTCGATGAACGAAAGTATTTTGGCGGCATCTCCAGGAGAGAGTTCACCGCTGTCGGTATCGTTTGCGTAGGTGGTCAGCGCCTGGATCGCGGTCGGCGAACGCAGGACATCGAATAACTGCTGCGCGACCAAGGGATCTGTTAACTGAACGCGTAGATCCTTCGCCGCCTGTCCGGCAAGATCCACCCCGCTCGTTATTCCGCCGGTTACGGATAGATCTATTCGGTTGACCTGTCCTGGGCGTTCCATAATCCGCTGCATCGCAGATAGCGACATGATCGTCCGATGGTCGTTCGCTGCCAGCCCGTTGTTACGTACGATTGTTTTTGTAGTGAAGTTATGACGCCCACTTGGGGACACAATCTGAAGCCTGTCACCTGTTCCTGCATTAAGCTCTTCCGCGGCCGCTCTGTTCAGAAATACTTCGGTATCCGAAAGTGAATCGAGGTTGACTATCTGTCCGCCGAGATCGTGTATCTCGCCGAACCCTTCCTGTCGTGACGTATCGAATCCGACCACCGTCATTCTGGATTCGGTTAATTGCGATCGCAGGTCTAGAACGGGCAGAACCTCCCGTATTTGGGGCATCACACCGTCGATGCGCTCGTCAGATTCGACGACCTTAATAGCCAAACCAAGTGTTGTTGAACTCAGGTAACGATCAACAAAGAATGCTGTCCCGTCCGGGTCGTCGGTAAAAATGGCACTTTCTGCATCACCACCGGCTTGTGGTGTCCGGAGTCGGAGGTCGGTGTGGCCAAGTGCGTCCAGGGCGACGCTGCGAATCGATCCGGTGACCGTGTCTCCGATAGCCAGTGATGCAGAGATTATGGTCGTCGACAGCATCAAGCCGATAACGATCAGGATGGTTTGCGCTCTCCGTCTAGGGATGTTCCTGAGGGCGAGTTTCAAGAGAATACGGTTACGCATCGCCATAGTGATGAGTACGAGGCTGGTAATCCCTAGAATCGTCGCCAGCGAAAAGGACAGCCACAACATCGGAAGGCCAAATAGGGTTTCCAAGTTTTCGGAGTTCTCCTAAGAGCCCACGTGTGCAGATGATTCAATCAAACCGTCACGCATGTTCACGATGCGGTGCATTCGGCTACCGACTTCCGGCGTGTGTGTGACTAGTACAAATGTCTGACCCTGTGACTCGTTTAGATCGCAGAGCAGATCCATGATCTGTACGGTATTCTCAGAATCCAAGTTCCCCGTCGGCTCGTCCGCCCACACGATCGATGGGTCGTTTGCCAGTGCGCGCGCAATGGCGACACGCTGTATTTGGCCGCCGGACAATTCATTTGGGTTGTGATCCGCCCAGTCAGCCAGCCCGACCTGTCGAAGTTTCTCCATTGCCTTCTCACGGGCTGCGTCTGCCTTGACCCCTGCAAGCACAAGGGGGAGCTCCACGTTCTCGCGAGCGGATAGGACTGGAAGAAGGTTGAATGCCTGAAAGACGAAACCCATGGACCTCGCCCTGTATTCACTCAGGGCGTCATCGGACATCCCCTTCAGGGATTTTTGGGCGATAACAATCTCTCCTTCATCCACAGCATCCAACCCGGATATGCAGTTAAGTAAAGTGGTCTTTCCGCAACCGCTTGGGCCCATGATTCCGATCATCTCACCGGTCGCCACTGATAGGCTGACTCCTTTTAGAGCCTCTACGATGACGCTCCGTGATCGATATGTTTTATATATGTTATGTGCCTCGATAATGTTCGAGCGAGGTGCCAATGTTGGATCCTCCGGGTAACCCGATCTGCGTGTCTTGCGGCCAATTCCGACCCATAATTATCGTGCAGCCACCAGGTAAAAACCATGGTTTTGGCCGATTGATCACTTGTGGTACGTCATAGCGAATCGACAGTGAGACATAGGTGTTCGCTAAATCTCGATTAATGATGTCTATGTTCATCTTCATAACTTATATAAAGTATAAAAGATGGACATAGACATCATTGTGAAACACCTGTTGTGTATTGTCAACGTAGCGTGGCAAAGCCATAGATGATTATCTTTTTCGGAACCACTGGTTCTGAGATTATTGGTCCGACTAGAATTCCAAACTGAGACCCAAAGGACGCAAGTAGGACGCCGACCTCGTAGTTGGTGCTTGAGTTACTAAATGACGAGATTGATCCTTGTTCGCCATGGCGAGACCGATTGGAATGTGACGGGGCGCGCCCAGGGCCATCACGATGAACCGTTGAACAAGCGTGGGTTAGCGCAAGCTGAGATGTCGGGGCGATTCGTCCGCGACAATTTTGATGTGCAAACGATCTGGTCGAGTGACCTGGTGAGGTGCGCTCGGACGGCGGATGCCATTGGTGCTCCCGTTCAACTGTCTCAAACCATACGAGAAATTGACTTTGGAGAATGGGAAGGTCAGCTCTGGGATGACATTGGCCGAGTTGATCCGCTGGGGAGACAAAGATTATCGTCTGGCGATCCGGAGTTCTGCCCTCCGGGCGGCGAATCGATGAGCGATGTGATCGCAAGGGCCCGGCGCTTTTTAGATGAGACGGCCGTGCTTGATGAGGATGGTGATGTCGCTATCGTGGCGCATGGCGGGTCGCTCAAATGTCTGATGGTCGTCCTGCTGGATTTGCCAGAAAGCGCGCTCGGGCGGTTTCACTTCTCAAACTGCGGCGTGACTGTTGTGGGCGCTGGCAACGGCCCGGCGACCCTCATGAGCTTCAATCAGACAGCGCACCTTGATGGGGTGACGCCGATCGCCTAGTTAGCCGCTATTTCGTTTCCGGTCTGGCTGCCGATCAGGTATTTACAAACAGAATCGCCATTCGTAAGGCAGGCGATTCGTTCAACCGGGGCGGCGGCGCCGGCCTCGATAACGGCGATATCGTACGCGCACAATGATGGGTTATTTATCGCCACGGACCGGAACGGGCAGCTCATCAAACTGAGCTCCACCTTGCCTTTAACCTTGCTGACCTCTGGACTGAAGTCCTGATCGCGCAGGATCTCCATAAGTCTGGGGACCCCGTTGCCGGCGTCGCCGTGGAGGTCGACAGAGTCCTGGGCCAGATCCTGCAACATTTCGTTCAGGATCTGATCGCCGGATTTGTCTTTGAGGGAGTCTCATGACCACGCTCGGTCAATGAGAACGAGAACCCGGCCGGCCCGTGCCATGCCGTACTTCCGTGAACGTGACCAGTCCATCTCGTTGGAGGATGTCCAGGTGCCGCCGAATCGTGGCGGGCGCGAGGCTAAGTTCCTGCGCGAGGCCGTTCACCGTTTCAGATTTCCGGTTCTGTATGATCTCCCGGATTATGTCTCTGGTCGATGGTGAAGGCATAAGACGTTTGCGAAGAGTTCTTAATTTACGTCCGCAAATTAATTAATCCAGCCAGTAAGATCGTCTAATAATTGCGGGTGTTACGTTTACTTTCAAGTAAAGCTAGATCACCACGTAGTCGTAATTCGCAGGGAGTGGCCAGGTAGCCAAGCGACTGTGGGGATTACGGGTGTTCAGCCCTGACAAGTGACTCATCGTAAAATCTGTTAGAATTGAGTGCTGGTCCCGGGTCCATGTGCGTGAGACATCGGGCCTCTTTTTTTGCACCTGACATGTCCTGAAACGGACACTCACCCGACCGGGGTGGGCATATCAGCTGGGAGGAACGCCCGTTGGCGACAAAGAAGTCCACATCCACTTCCGGCAAGACCGCAAGCAAAACAGCAGCGAAAACCAAAACCGCTGCAAAGACGACCAAAGTGACGGCGAAGGCAAAGCCAGCGGCAGCGACCGCCACCGAAGTCAAGGATGAGGTCGTAGATCAAGTCGCCGAAGAACCGGAATCCGATTGCAAGCACGCGTGGCTCATCGATCCGCCGAACGGGCCGACGAGTGACGGATCATGCACCGTCTGCGGCATGAAGCGTGAGTTCCGAAACTCTTACGAATACACGCCATCCTGGACAGCACGTTCCGGGAAAGCGGGCGCCGCTAAAGCAAGCGCTGCAAAAGCCGCCGCAGCCAAAGCAGCCAAAGCTGCCGAAGCAAAGAAGGCGAAGGCCGCCAAAGGCGCCAGCTGATCCCTGGCTGATCCTGGGTTTGCGATACGTCGCTAACGGAACAGATCGGTCTTCGGGCTACGTTGAAGTTGGCCCGCGTTTGCTGAGTCAGAGACCGTAATTTGCGCGCCGCTGACTATCGCCGCCGGCACGCCCCCAAACTCGCCCATAACGAGCTGCGCGGCAGACGCTATTTCGTCCGCGACGGCCACCACGGTGCCATGCAACACCCGACCGTGATCATCTCCCTGGCCCCGCGCGTCTTCCAGTGGCTCGAAACCGGCGATGCCAACTGCGACGTTTGTGCTGCCCTCGCGCCACGGTCGTCCAAACGAATCAGAGACGATGATTCCGATCCGTACTCCCGAGAGCTTTTCGAGCCCGGACTTGAGTCCGCGCGCCGATTCGTCCGGGTCCGGCGGCAGGATAATCACCTGATCATCCTGTGCGGAGTTTGAGCTATCGACTCCGGAATTTGCACATACGAGGCCGTGAATCGTCTCGGTGATCAATACCCCGGGCGCAGTCCGAACGATCTGAACAGACTGTTGAAGTATGACCTCGACAAGCCTCGGATCCTTCTTTACCGCCTCGGCCAACTCATGCGCCCGTTCTGACGGAGTTACCGTCTTCAGGTCAACGATAGCGCCCTCAGATTTCGACACGATCTTCTGGGCTATTACGACCACGTCTCCATCTTCAAGATCGGCGTCCAGGCCCCGGACGGCGTTATAGATCAAGACCGACAGGTCATCGCCCTTGATCACTTCAGGAAGGCCCGGGACGGCGATTATCTCGATACGGAGTGACATGTGATGAACTCTATGATCGTTCGCACCTTTAAGTTTGGTGAATGTGGTTCACTTGTGTGCCGGACAGCCCCGGCTGCGTTCCGCCCGACTTGGTTCCTGGGGCGGGTTTGATGCCCTTGAGGCAACCATTATCGCCATCAAACCGGATTCTGGTCTTCCGGATCCCGTAAATTGACCTGTAACAATCGCCCCGGAGTACCTGATCAATGCGGCTAGTTCCCAAAAGCGTCCTGTTCGTGCCCGGAAACAGGCCGGATATGTTTGAGAAAGCGGCCATGGCGCCGGCCGGCGCCATCTTTCCTGACATGGAAGACGCCGTGCCGTTCGGAGAGAAACTGGCAGCACGCCGTGATATTGCCGCCAACCTGGAGAAGCTGGGGAGTGGCGGAGTACCTGTTATCCCTCGATTGAACTCACTTGATACCGGGTTATTTGACGAAGACCTCGAGGCCGTGATCGGTCCGATGATAATCGGCGTATCGGTCGGCAAAGTGCGTAGCGCGGGAGATGTGCGACGCATCGACTCGATCATCACCGCCTCCGAGCGTCGAAACGGGCTTCAGCCGGGCACGATCTCCATCTACCCGTGGATTGAGACGGCGCGTGCGATCTCGCACGCATACGAGGTGTGCAGCGCCTCGCCGCGTATCGCAGCCGTATGTTTCGGCGCTGAAGACTTCTCGGCCGATGTCGGCATAGCCAAAGACCTTGGCGGGTGGGCGTCCTCCACCTCTTCCGATGACCCTAGCGGTCCTTCTGTAGCCCACGCACGGGGCGAGATTATCGCAGCAGCGGTATCGGCCGGGGTTGGAGCGCTGGACACGCCCTACGTCGCCTTCAGGGATCCGGAAGGTCTCGCCCGTGAAGCAGCGGTGGCACGGTCGATGGGATTTGACGGGAAGTGTGCGATTCATCCGGCGCAACTCAAGATCATCAACAACGGCTTTACGCCACAGGAAGAAGAGATAACGAACGCCAGGAGAATCGTGGCCGCCGCAGACGAGGCGGAAGAACACGGCAGTGGCGCAACATCCCTGGACGGAAAAATGATCGATCGTCCGACCGTCGTGAGGGCGCAAAATCTTCTGGCACGTATGGAACGCTAGTTAAGCGGGTTCGATCCTTAACAGAACCCCATCCTCGACGAGCCGTAATCCCGGCAGGGCGGCCACTCCTGCGTCAGCTTCATAAAGCGGATTGATGCCAAGGTTGTGATCGATTATGGCCAGGACTCGGTCCCGCTTACTTTCCGGGCGAGTTGCGGGCATTCTTTCCGGGAACTGAACCACAAGATCATCCCAGTACCAGTCGAACACGATGTGAGGCACCGATATCGGCATCACTTTTTGTTCTACCTCAGCAACGTACGACTGGTACCAGAGGCTGAACACACTCTGTTCTGTCCGCGTAAATACGATCGATCCTGATTCCATGGACTCGAATGCTGCGACGGAGTAGTCGGCAGCCTCGTGGTCGTCGCTCAGATCAAGACGACTGAAGTTCGTAGCGATCGAGAATCCCGGCACGGCCGCCACAACGGCGAGGAAAAATGTGGCCGCTATCACGCGATGACCTGTAGATTTCAAGGCAGGTACCGTCCGGCGGATCAGGTCTACGTTCGATAACAACCGCAGGACCCCGGCCGCCATCCAGATCGAGAACAGCATGAAACCCGGGATCAGGTAGATGAACGAGTCAACGGTGCGGTAGGTAACCGCATACGCAACCAGCAGCGCCACCGCAACGAGATGCGCTACAGAGAGATATCGTCTGTGACCCCAGATGATGGGGAGGCCCGCAAGTCCCAGTAGGACGCCGATGAACGCAAACTGGGCGAAGAGCAGATCTGCGGAGGTCACGAGTCGATCCCACAGTTCCTGACCACCCACGCCAAACGCATAACCCTGGTACACCGTCCCGCTCACCATCCACCAGAAGCCCTGAAGGCTGTCCGGGTGGCCCCAGTTGAGCACAGGGGCTTGTGACGACGCAATCGGTGCGTACGCATACACACTGAGACCCAGGACGCCGGCCATCGCGATCGGCAGGGCATGGCCTATGCGTAGTGACCGAACCCCGCCACCAAGAACGCCCCACGCGAGCAGCGGGAGGATTACGGCGGCGATGGTCAGATGGTTGCCCAGCGCAAGGCCAAATAACAGGCCGATGCCCGCCCCGTATCGCCAACCGACACCCCCATAGCGCTGACGATCACGCAATCCGAGCGTAGCCAACAATATCGCCGAAACGAATAACGCGTTCAGCGCGTAAACCTCCGTCACAGTTGCCTGAGACCACAACTCTCGTGAAGCCGCCATCGAGAGACTCGTGACTCCAGCGGAGATCAGTACGTAGCGATCAGGCATTCCACTGGATAGCGGGAGCGACCGAAGTATTCTGACCGTCGCCATGAACAGCAGCCCGATGGCGGCAGATGCCGTGACGGCGGAAAAAAGATTCCCGTGTAAAGCCGCGGTGCCCGTCGGCATTACAGCCGAGAACCCTCGCAACGAGATCAGGTAGGTCGGGTAACCGGTCGGGTGCGGAATCCCCCACGTAAAGGCAGCGGTAAGGAGATCGCCGCCGTCTGAAGCGGAGTTACGCCACGTGAGGCCGGGTGACAGCGTCAGGAGGTAGAGAAGGAACGCTAACGATGCAACCGCTAGCGCGATCAGGCCCACGCGGTGCCTGTACATATCACCGGACCAACGTCCTGGCTGTGGCGCTGATTCAATCTTCATGTGTTCATCCGCGACAGTTGGAATCGTGGGGGGGCATAACGATTGCCGAATACAGAGATACGGCTACAAATGAAAAGGGGGCCCGGATAAACCGCGCCCCCTTTTCTCAGTTCTGTTTTCTGTCGACGCACCGCGTCAACGATTAGACCGTTCCGTTCGACCATCGCTGTCGGCGAACGTAAACACCACCACCCACAATCAGCAGCAGACCCATCCCCGTTACGAGGAGCGCCTGTGTTGTCGTCGGGGCTGCGTCACCGGCGGACGGGAGAACTGCCCCACCTCCGCTGGTTCCAATGTCACGGGTCTTCAAACCGATTCTGAATGTCGAGAAGTTTCTGGTTTTGGCGCTGAGCGCAATCGTGTCATTGACAATGGTGAAGTCAGTAGATAACTCCGTCCACGTGCCGGTGCTGGGATCGTCCGTCTTGAACAGTGCAAGAGTCGTGACGTCTGTCGAACCTAAGTCTGATGCAGTGAAAGTCAATTTCACAGTGACATCGTTGAGCAATGTCACATCATTACCATCGATGTCCAGGACGTTAATCGTGAGAGAAATGTCACCGATTAAACCAGAAGGTGTTTCCACGCCCGAGGGTAACGCGGATGGAGACACGAGTGGCTGGATCGATGATACAACCGACGCCCCAACTCCATTTGGAACGGAATTGGCCGGGATCGTAACGGTCGATTCCGTTCCTGGCAGATCTGCAGAGCCTGTGGTCTCCAGAGTCGCGGTACCTGAAGTTGGAGTGATTACATCTACGGCAACCGTGCCTTCAGGCGCATCACTTGGGATAGTCGGGACATCAGGAATTACCGAAGCCGGCGGCGCAACCGGAGTTTCCACTACCGGATCCGCGGCCGGCGAGAAGTTCGTAACGGTCACGGTGTCCGACTGGGAAATACCGGTCGCGGGTTGCGTCACGGTGACCGTCACGGTCGCGGTGCCGGCGGAAGTAGCCGTGTATGTGGTCGATGTCCCGGTCGAGGGAGTAACCGAACCGTTTGCAGTTGAACTCCAAGCAACGGTGACGCCATTCGTGATGGCCGTGCCGCCACTGTCTGAGCCCTTGGCCGTAACGGAGATATAGCTCGTGCCGTTCACCTGTACAGATGCGGTTTCCAAACTGGCGACAGCCGAACCCAACGCCTCGGCAGGGGTTAGCGGTATCGTTACAGCGGAGGCGGCAACGCCTGCCGCTGCCAGCGTGCTGCTGGATGACGAGAACACGCTACAGACGTATTCCCTACCGGCTGTCAGTCCCGTGACGCTCACCGTCGTTACGGCGATCCCGGATGCGGTTGCAGAGACAGTGCCTTCGGTCGCCACACAATTAATTGTGTAGGCGTCGACGATTTTGCCTAACAAAGTGCCGGGTAGGGTGCTATTGGCGTCCGCGGCGACCCAGGAAACCTGGACCGATGTCCCGCCTGTCACAACAGCGGTTGCTGCTGTCGGGAGTGACCCCGCTCCGACCCATGGGTTGGCCGATGTCGCGACCATAACGGCTATCAGCCCCAGAGCAAAGATACCTAGTATCCAGCGCTTCGGGACGATGGATCCAACGGATCCCAGCATCGGCTACCTCCTGCGGTCGGCAAGATTAATGGACCAGAATACAAACACCGTGTTTGTGATGGCCCTGAGTGTAGTAAAACCACACTCTCGTAATCGGTATTTTGAGTGTTAACAGAACGCGTATCGAAATTAGACGCGCGTAGTTCGGGAACAGCTTCACGATACACTACAGCTTTTCAGGCAGTCAAGGTATGGATGGACCTCTGAATCCCTTTATTTTGGGGATTAATTATGCATATCTCTGACTGCGCACGAGGCAAGCACCGGGTTCTTCGATCCTGTCTCTCCGTTTGAGGACCCGTAAGAAGGAACGTAAAGGAACGATTTCTTCGGGAAATGGGAGTCTATCGGTACAATCCGCACAACCCGTTAACGCTACTCATCCGACCTCGTGTGATGGTACCTGTTAACGGCTGATTATGTGGAAATCAGCCCGGATTTCGTTCCGGGATGCGTGGGGGGAATAGTCTTGGATCTTGGTATCAAGGGAAGAAACGCTCTCATTACCGGCGGCAGCAGGGGTCTGGGGCGGCAGTCTGCAATCTCGCTCGCACGGGAAGGCGTCAACGTGGCGATTTGCGCCCGTGGCCAGGAGCGATTGGACGAAACAGCCGCCGAACTCAGGAATTCCGGGGCGACCGTAGTCGCAATCAACGCAGACATGTCACTCCCGGAAGCTGCCGCCAGCGTTTTTACTGAGGCCGAGGCAACACTTGGTTCTATAGATATTCTCGTCAATAACGTTGGGGGAAGTCTGGGGACCTCAGACGTGCTTGCCACATCGGAAGAAGATTTCCGGGCCGTATTTGAGGTCAACCTCTGGTCGTCCGTCCGTCTAATGCAACTCGCAGCGCCGGGAATGCGTGAGCGCAACTGGGGCAGGATCGTCAACATCGCGTCGATCTGGGGCAGAGAGTACGGCGGTAGTGCTCCATACATGGCTTCGAAAGCGAGCCTGATCGCAGTCACGAAGCACCTTGCGCTGCAACTCGCACCGGACGGCATATGCGTGAACAGCGTCGCCCCGGGTTCGATCGAATTTCCCGGTGGCGGTTGGGGACGGTTCAGGAACTCCAATACTCCGGAGGATGTCGCCGAGTTCCTTAAGTGGAACCTGCCGGCCGGAAAGTTTGGCTACCCGGAGCCTGTCGGGGACACCGTGGCCTTCCTGTCGTCCGAAAATGCCGGATGGATCATGGGTGCGTGCATCAACGTCGACGGTGGACAGTCCAAGAGTCTCTTCTAGACGGGCATGCAATACCGGCGCCTTACCTGCCGAAGTGCGCTCGGAAAAAGGCAGCAAAAAAGGCCCCGGGAATCAATCCCGGGGCCTTTTTTATTCTTTTAACGGATCAGGACTAGGCGACCTCTACGGTAGCTCCAGCAGCCTCAAGCTTGGTCTTGCTCTCTTCTGCGTCGTCTTTCGAGACGGCTTCCTTGACGTTTGTCGGAGCGCTCTCCACCAGGTCCTTCGCTTCCTTCAGGCCAAGCGGCGTGAGCTCTCGGACCGCCTTGATGACGGCGATCTTGTTCGCACCGAAGTCCTTAAGGACGACGTTGAACTCGGTCTGCTCTTCTTCGGGCTCGCCGGCACCGCCGCCACCATCGGCTGCCACCGCGACCGCTACGGGCGCCGCAGCGCTAACGCCAAACTCATCCTCGAGCGTCTTTACGAGCTCGGAAAGGTCCAGGACCGACATTCCTTTGATGGCTTCAACCATCTCGTCTTTTGTCATGGTCATAATTTTTCTCCTCTAAGTTCCCGTCTTCAAATCCCGGGACTGCGTATTGGTTGGTGTGAAAGCGCTATCGGATCCCGGCGGTCCGTGTCGCAAACCTGTAGTTGTTCTTATTCGGCGGGCTTATCTTCATCCGCCTCTCCAGACTCTTCGGCCTCTTCAACTTCAGCCTCGGCGACAGGCTCTTCTGCCTCTGCCTCTGGCTCGTCCGCTGATTCATCTGTTGCTTCTTCAGCTTCAGCCTCGGCGACGGGCGCTTCGGCCGCAGCCTCTGGCGCCGCTTCCGTTGCCTCTGCTTCAGCACTCTCGGCGACGTCGGCGTTGCCGCCCTGGTCGATGTGAGCCTGAAGGACCGTCATCAACCCACGAAGCGTTCCGCTGAGAACACCAACAAGGTTAGCTATCGGCGCGTTCATCTGGCCAAGAACCTTGCCAATGAGCACTTCACGGCTCGGCAGGTTGGACAGATACTTCACACGATCGGCATCGACAAGGGTTCCCTCCAGGTATGCCCCGTTGACGATAACGTCAAGCCGGTTTTCCTGGATGTGAGTCATCAACGCACGAGCCGGACCGACAGGGTCATCCGTGCTTAGCACAAATCCCGTCGGTCCAACGACGATTTCGCTGATTTCGGGACGGCCGATCTCGTCCGAGGCGATCTTGACCAGCGTGTTCTTGGCCACGCGGTAGGTTCCGCCTGATTCGCGAATAGCCCTTCGCAGCGCCGACAGCTCGGTGACGTTCAGTCCCCGGTAGTCGGTGCTTATGATCAGTATCGCTTCGCTGAGGACGGCTTTTAGCTCCTCTACCTCAGCGACAGCCTTATCAGTTGGCATTCGTATCCCTTCGTGTCTCCCGAAACAATTCGGGCAAAAAAACAGCCCGGGCCGTAGACCCGGGCATCAGAACTGTGACAACAAGTCACATACATCTGGTGCCACCTGGGCAGGCGCTTACGCCTTAAGCCCCTGTTACATAACGGGTATATAACGGGGGCGCCTGCTGTCTACAGCGGCTGGTTTCTATTGTCTTGAACTGAATTCGGGAGAGAATCTCCGGTCATTGTCCCGGCTAGAACCGGGATTTATTAATGTCTGCTAAAGATTGTAACCGTTATGGCTAACTCTCTGTACCGCCGGTTTCATCAATCACAAGCTTTACGGGTGGACCCATGGTCGATGTCAGGGTCGCTGACTTGACGAGCTGGCCCTTCAGTCCGGAAGGCTTGGCCCTGACGATGGTATCCACCACCGACTCCAGGTTTTCGAGCAACTGGTCTTCACTGAAGCTGACCTTGCCCACGAGTACATGAATGATCGCATCGCGGTCCATCCGGATTTCGATGCGCCCTTTTTTCATCTCTTCAATCGCGCTCGCGATGTTGTCTGGCTGCACAACCGTCCCTGTTCGTGGGTTCGGCATAAGACCCTTGCGGCCAAGGTACCGGCCGAGCCGACCTATCTTGCCCATCTGGTCTGGCGTGGCCAGCGATACATCGAAATCAGTCCAGCCGTCTTCGATCTTGGCGATAAGTTCATCGTCCGCCACGAAGTCGGCGCCGGCTGCTTCAGCTGCCCGGGCTGTTTCGCCCTCTGCGAACACAACGACCCGGGTCTGCTTGCCGGTCCCGTGAGGGAGAGGCGCAACTTCCCGGATCTGCTGTTCGGCATGTCGGGGGTCTGCGCTGGTCGATACGTGCAGCTCTACGGTCTCGTCAAATTTCGCCGGGGCGAGTGACTTGACGAGGGCGACTGCATCTCCCGCAGACCGCGGGACATCGCTCGTCCCTTCGAGGGCGGCGAGGTATTTCTTTCCGTGTTTCGGCATTCGTGAAATCTCCGGACCAGCCATCTACTAATGAGGCGGTCCACGATCGCGGGTGGACTAGTCGACGACCGACAGGCCCATGCTGCGGGCGCTTCCCTCGATAATCTTCATAGCGTTTTCGACGTCAACGGCGTTCAGGTCCTTGACCTTGGTCTCCGCGATCTCTCGGATCTGGGAGCGTTTAACGGTCCCGACCACCTCAAGGCCTGCGGTTCCGGATCCTTTGTCGATCCCGGCCGCTTTGCGCAGGAGGTCTGAAGCCGGCGGGCTCTTTGTCTCGAACGTGAAGGAACGGTCTGTGTACACCTGGATCGCAACCGGGATGATGCTCCCGGCCTGTGACGAGGTGCGCTCGTTATATTCCTTGACGAACTGCATGATGTTGACGCCGTGCTGTCCCAGCGCCGGCCCAACCGGCGGCGCTGGGGTTGCCTGCCCGGCCGGGATCTGCAGTTTGATGATGGTTTCTATTTTTTTTGCCAATTCTTGTTACCCGCGCGCCATTTGTAAGGCGCGAATTCCGTCAAGTGACGGGCCGTTAACCTTTTTGTATCTGCAAAAAGTCCAGTTCAACCGGTGTCTCTCTTCCGAAGAAGGACACCAGAACACGTACCTTGCCTTGCTCTTCGAGCACGCTATCTACGGTACCCATGAAATCAGCGAACGGCCCGTCGGTGATGCGAACACTGTCGCCCTTCTCGAAGCCGATCCGGACCTTCGGTTCCTCCGCCCTCATCTGGCGCAGGATCCGGTCCACTTCTTCCTGCTCTAGAGGAATCGGTTTTGGCCGCTTCTCCAGCTCGTCCTCTGCGGAGATGAAGCCCGTTACGCCCGGAGTGTTCCGGACCACGTACCAGGCTTCGTCATCCATAACCATTTGGATAAGCAGGTAGCCGGCGTACATCTTTTTGGCGACGGGACGGCGCTGGCCGTCCTTAATCTCGATCTCTTCTTCGGTCGGTACGACTACGTCAAAGATCTTGTCCTTGACGTCCATCGTCTCGATACGTTGTTCGAGATTTCGCTTTACCCGGTCTTCCTGACCGGAGTACGTGTGGATGATGTACCAGCGACCGCCTGCGTCGATGACCATCTGTTGCTCTGTGGTCATGACTCAGCCTCCAACCAGGAATTCAGCCAATCGGCCAAATCCGTAGTCAATTGCGCCAAGAAACACGCCGAAAAACGCGGCGACGATTATGACGAGGATTGAGAGACGAGTCGCCTCTTGCCGGGATGGCCATGTGGTGCGTCTTAGCTCAGCGAATACTTCGATGAAAAAGCGAAATACGCCACCCCTTGGGGCAGCGCCGGAAGATCGTATAGCTCGCTGTGCTGGTTGCCTGCTGGCCATATTTAATCCCTACCTGGTTTCTCGGTGCAACTGGTGACTGCGGCAACGTGAGCAGAACTTGTTCAGCTCAAGTCGCGCGGTGTTATTGCGCCGGTTTTTGGAGGTGTGATACCTCCGCTCCCGGCACTCCGTGCACGCCAGGGTTATAGATCCTCGGGGTCCGCCCTTAGCCATACGGCGGCCACTCCCTTGCACTCAGCCCCGCGAACGGGGTTTCAATTATGTGGAGCACATCATCGCTGATGGACCCCTCATATCGTTGGATTACGTTCGGGACGTGCCGCCGGATCCGGAAGCACGTCCCGAGAAATTACAACTACTAGTCGTCGATGGAGATGAAGACTCCAGAACCAACGGTCCTGCCGCCTTCACGAACTGCGAACCGGAGCTCTTCTTCAAGAGCCACCGGGTACATCAGCTCGACGTCCATCTCAATGTTGTCACCGGGCATGACCATCTCAACGCCTTCCGGCAGCTGAATCTCTCCGGTCACGTCAGTGGTTCGGATGTAGAACTGCGGCTTGTATCCGGTGAAGAACGGCGTGTGACGGCCACCCTCATCCTTCGTCAAGACGTAAATCTGCGCCTTTGCCTTCGTGTGCGGGGTGAGGGAGCCCGGCGCAGCCAGTACGGCTCCGCGGGAGATCTCTTCCCGGTCAACACCACGAAGAAGACAGCCGACGGCGTCGCCGGGGAGGCCTTCTTCAAGTGTCTTGTGGAACATCTCAACGCCCGTAACGGTCGTCGTGTTGGTTTCACCGAACCCGACGATCTCGATGGTGTCACCCATCACAACCTTGCCGCGCTCGATTCGACCGGTGACAACCGTGCCACGGCCCTTGATGCCGAAAACGTCTTCCACCGGCATCAGGAACGGCTGGTCAACCGGCCGGTCCGGGATGTCGATGTAAGTGTCGACGGCGTCGGTCAACTCCATGATCGCCTTGTTCCACTTGTTGTCTGGGTCCTCGAAGTTCTCAAGTGCCTCAAGTGCGCTGACCTGGATGATCGGGACGTCGTCGCCGGGAAATCCGTAGCTGTCAAGCAGCTCGCGAATCTCCATCTCGACAAGTTCCAGCAACTCCGGGTCGTCCATCATGTCTACCTTGTTAAGGGCGACGACCATCTTAGGCACATTCACCTGGCGGGCAAGCAAGATGTGCTCACGAGTCTGGAGCATCGGGCCGTCAGGCGCCGCAACAACCAGAATCGCGCCGTCCATCTGGGCGGCTCCCGTGATCATGTTCTTGATGTAGTCGGCGTGACCCGGGCAGTCAACGTGGGCGTAGTGACGGGTTTCCGTCTCGTACTCCACGTGCGTGATCGCGATGGTTACACCACGCTCACGCTCCTCCGGGGCGTTGTCGATCTGATCGAAGGCCATGGCCTTGACTTTGTCGTTTCGTGCTGACAGGACGCTAGTGATAGCGGCGGTCAACGTTGTCTTACCGTGGTCAACGTGGCCAATAGTGCCTACGTTTACGTGCGGTTTGCTGCGGTCAAAAATTTCCTTGGCCATTTACCCAAGTGCCTCCGGGCCTTCGAGTTACGATCGACTTACTGGTTGATTTAACGAGGAGAGCTGGAGCCCACAACCAGGATTGAACTGGTGACCTCGTTCTTACCAAGAACGCGCTCTACCGCTGAGCTATGTGGGCCTCTCGTCGAGGTACGGAAAGCGCTCTCTTATAAGACTGGTGCAGGGGGTAGGATTCGAACCTACGTAGCCGTACGGCGGCAGATTTACAGTCTGCTGGATTTAACCACTCTCCCACCCCTGCGCCAAACGGTAATTCTAACATTAACACCGCGGCATTGGCATCGGAAAGACGTAATTCGTAACCAACTTGTCCAAGTCGAGCCCTGAATACCGCCTTTTTGACGAGTTTGGAGCCCCAGGGGGGATTCGAACCCACCGACCTGTCGATTACAAATCGACTGCGCTGCCACTGCGCCACTGGGGCATGTTGCCGACGCTCACCCGACATGGTTTTATCGAACGACGGCGTCTTCAATGGTCGCCTTTTGAATTTGCGATCATTTCGAATACCAGCGCTAGAACAATCAATTTTGAAGGTATACGGCTCTGCGATCAAGTGGCAGGGATTGCGCATCTCTACATAGACGGTAGAAATCGGACATCGCAAGCCCGGATTCCCTGGCCTAAGCGCTGTCCCCGGACACACAGGGGCGATGGCACGTAGATCTACGGCATTGGTACCGTCTGATCCACCGTTGTTGAATGTCTGCCGGCCTGTGGAATTAGTTCAGATACGGGCGCGCGCTTCGTCCCCGACGCGTCTCATACCT
>Ga0115002_10001556_pt1 | contig 31420 bp, 16 predicted proteins | sample ArcticOcean_MG_C_8_FD_89576 | JGI IMG/M metagenome (GOLD analysis project Ga0115002, IMG submission 89576) | Marine microbial communities from western Arctic Ocean - ArcticOcean_MG_CB11_86 | ecosystem: Environmental > Aquatic > Marine > Oceanic | place: Arctic Ocean: Canada Basin | collected... | reverse complement strand
CTGCCCGGACAGGGACTTTACTACAACCCGGACTTCATTACCCCCGAAGGCCGCATGACGGTCGAGGGCTACTGCACCGATATCGTCACCGAGATGGGCATTGAGTTCCTCAAGAACGGGCGTGACCCGGACAAGCCGTTCCTATTGATGGTGCAGCACAAGGCACCGCACCGCTGCTGGATGCCGGCACTGCGTCATCTACATCTCTACGACGACATCGAGATTCCAGAGCCAGACACGCTGATTGACGATTACCAGGACAACGCCCCGCCCGCTCGACACCAGGAGCTGGAAATCGACCGTCACATGGATCCCCACTACGACCTCTTCCTCGACCTGGTGCCGGATGAAGAGCCACAAGCGATCCAGCGAGTGCAGGACAAGTCGGCCTGGCGAAACCTGAAGCGTTTTACGCCCCAGCAGCTCACGGCATGGCGCCAGGCCTGGCAGCCCAAGGACCAGGCGTTTCACGAGGCCAACCTGTCAGGCAAGGATCTCGTCCGCTGGAAATTTCAGCGGTATGCCAAGAACTACCTGCGCTGCATCAAGGGAGTGGATGAGAGCGTGGGGCGACTGCAGGCAACCCTCAAAGAGCTGGGACTGGATGACAACACGATCGTGATCTACTGTTCCGATCAGGGCTTTTACGTTGGCGATCATGGCTGGTACGACAAACGCTGGATGTACGAGGAATCGTTGAAGATGCCGTTTGTGGTCAAGTGGCCGGGAGTCACTCAGCCAGGCTCGCGCGACGAGCATCTAATCCAGAACATCGATTACGCACCGACCTTCCTGACAGCCGCCGGCGCATCGATCCCAGCTGACATCCAGGGGGAATCCCTGCTGCCGCTGTTGCAGGGTGAATCGCCGACTGACTGGCGCAACTCAATCTACTACCACTACTACGAGTTCCCCAGCGTCCACATGGTGCCGCGGCACTACGGGATTCGCACAGGCCGGTACAAGCTGATGCACTTCTATGAGTTTGGCGAGGAATGGGAGCTGTACGATCTCAAGAAGGACCCCGACGAACTGACCAATCTCTACGGTCGAGCGGGCAAAGCTCGACTGACCAGCCAGCTGAAGGGTCAGCTGCGTGGGCTACAGGATTATTACCAAGACGACAGCGACATCTCTGAGAAGCCCAGGCAATGGCAGCTTGAGCAGCGCGCTGGCGGCTAGTCCGGCTGGCACCAGCTAGCCGACTGAGGGGGACTTGTAGGCCGTCATGATCAGCTTCTTGAGCGTGGGGAGGTGGGCGTCCTCGAGCTTATTGAGGTACAGACAGGACTTGCCGATCTTGTGCTTCCCCAGCTTGTCCAGCAAGGCAGATTGCTTCTCCAGTTCGCAATGCAGGTAGAGAGTCAGGTTCTGCTTGCGAGGCGAAAGCACAGGCCGACAATCCCGACTGGGTCGTGATCTCGGTCACGAAGGTCAACAAGGACCCGAAGAGCATGGCCTATCGAGTGGTGCTGAAGAAGAAGTAAGCCAGGCACAATCGCGGCTGAAGTTTTTTAGCTTCGCACGGAAGCTACGCTCGCTTGATCGGTCAGCCCTTCTGCCGTGTCTTTTTGAGCGGAATTTCTTCGCCAGCCAGTACCGCCTTGAGAGCATCCTCGGCAAAGTTGTGATCGCGATCGGCGAACTGGCCGCAGTACCGCAGGACTCCGTCGCTATCGATGACAACCGTCGTGGTTGTCACACGGGTACCGAAGATGTCAGCCGCCGTACCACCTGTGCTGATCGCAATTGGCATGGTCAGCCCCTGCTTGGCTGCAAACGCCGCCACCACCTCGGCCGTTTCGCCGGCACTGGCATCGAGCGCGATGACACCGACCTGGCCTTCGAATTGCTGCGCCAGCTCATCCAGTTTTTTTTCGACATGGCGACAGCTGTGGCAAAATGAGCACCAGAATGTCAGCACGAGTGTGCCATCTTTGGTCATCTCAGAGTTGGCCTGCAGCTCACTCAGCATCCATGGCTCACCGTCAATCGTCACTTCAAAATCCGGCACCTTGTCGCCGATGGCAATTGTCAGTTCATGAATGGCGTGCGCGTCCTGCCCCGAGCCTCCATGCCCATGACCATGGGAACCGCCGTGCCGATGGTCATCTGTGGCGACGGCATCGCCAGCTGTAGCAGCCGGTCCTGAGTCGGCCTGCATGGCTGTGGAGTCAGCCTGCGACGCCGGATCCTCTGGCTTATCGGCATCTTTCTTTGTGCAGGAAGTCAGTAACAGCAGTCCGAAACCGATCAGGATGGCAACTGGCAAACGCATGCTGGGTACTCCCAAAGATTAGCTGAGTCGAGTCGGGGTCGTTCTGTGAGATGATTCTCTAGATCTTAGGATGAACGAGATTAAGTCTGTCTGCAACAGGGAAGCAACGTGTGCCAGGCCCACATCGATGGCAGCTCGCAGGCTACCGACTGCCGACGGGAGTCGGCCAGATCTGCTGGCAGCCTGGGACTATTTCTTCGCCGGACGGGGTGTACGGGGTTTGGGCACCGGCTTGATCATGACCACCTCGACATCGTTCGCCAGCCGGGGACCCGCTGTCGATCGGCCGTCACTGATAATCTGGCTGAGCAGCTTTTTCATTTTCGCAACTTGATCAGGATGGCTGGCTTGCAGGTTATCGGCTTCACCAGGGTCGTCAGCCAGGTTGTAAAGTTGCACCGCTGGCATGATCGAAAGGTCGACTCGGCCCGGTCGCGGATCACTCCAGCCACCCGAGCCGGGACAGAGGCAGAGTTTCCAGTCGCCATCGCGAACCGCAAACTGGCCACCAATCGACTGCGACACGATCGACGTCCGCCCTTGGCCGCTGGCTTTGCCAAGCAGTACTGGCAGAAAGGAAACACTGTCCTCGGCACTCCTCTTATCAACCCTGGCTCCAACGATCTCGGCCACTGTAGCCAGAAGATCAAGCTGACCGACGAGCTGATCGCTGCGAGAGCCGGCCTGCACCTGCCCGGGCCAGCGGACGACGAAAGGTACGCGGTGGCCGCCCTCGAAGATATCTGCCTTGTGACCACGGTAGATGTAGTTCTGGTCATGCCCGGCCGCTTCCAGTTCCGGGATCTTGGCTTGCGGCGAGCAGCCATTATCGGTCGTGAAAATAATCAGCGTCTTGCCGGCGATCTGGTTGTCATCCAGCGCCTTGAGAACCTGCCCGACCGTCCAATCGACCTGCATCGTGAAGTCGCAATACTGGTTGATCCCGCTTTTCCCTTCCCATTCAGGCGTCGGCAGGATCGGCGTGTGGGGTGCGTTGAGGGGAAAATAGAGGAAGAACGGTTTGTCGGAACCTGCCTGGTCATTAATAAACTGGACAGCCTCGCTGGTGATCGTTGGCAACACGTCAACCGCCTCGAAACCGGCAGCTGCCGGCCCCTTGCGATGGAAAGCCTTCTCCACTGTGGCTGGCTCGGTCGGCGTGCGGTCGCGGACATAGACATAGGGTGGCATGTCCAGCGACGCGCTGATTCCAAAGAACGTATCGAAACCCAGATCGCAGGGGCCATTCTGGATCTCGCCGCTGTAGTCAACGTCCCAGCCTCCCTTGAAGCTGCCGGAGAAGTTGCCCCTGTCATTGGCCGTGCCGCCCTGCTTGAGTGGCCAGTCCCAGCCCAGGTGCCATTTTCCAATACAGGCGGTCGAATAGCCATGCCGCTTGAGCAGGGAGGCGACGGTCAAGCGTCCCTGCGAGATCAGCGGTTTGGAAAAACCACCCAGCACGCCCCTCTGAAGATGGGTCCGCCAGTGATAGCGGCCGGTCAGAACCGAGTAACGCGTCGGCGTGCAGACAGACGAGGAGGAATGTCCGTCAGTGAAGATCATGCCCTGTTGAGCGATCCGGTCAATATTCGGTGTGGGAATCTTGGACTCAGGGTTTAAAGCGGAAACATCCCCAAAACCCTGGTCATCGGCCATGATGTAAATAATGTTGGGCTTCGCAGCGCCGGCGGTCGGCCTGGCAGCCTGGAGCGAATTGGTTCCGAGCTCAGCAACCAGAAGCAGTGCCAGGCCCACGACGATCAACGCAGATATCAACTTTCTGATAACACCAGTTCCTTGTTTTCCAGGTTCAACCAAGAACAGCTCGATCCACTGCCGGCAGCTGCCAACAGCGAAAAAACCAAGCCGTCGTTTCAGGACCAGACACGGTGATCCTAAGGGGGAATTACTGTGGCTTGATTGTAACCACTGAAACACCACTCAAGCAGGTCATGCTTCGGCTGTACCCGACTGCGATTCGCAGTCGTCAGGAATCGAGTGAATCGTGGCATCAGCTGCAGAGGGGTAGACTACTTTTTGGCGATCGAGACACCTAAAGAACCGCACAGCACTGGAAATGCAAGCCACCACCAGAGACTGTTGTTATCGGGAAAAAACACCAGCTTCAGAGTGACTCCGATCACAGCACCGACGAGACCACCGAGCATCTGGCGAACTTCATCGTGCATGTCCCCACCTTTCCTCAAAGAGCGTTGCAACTGTCCCGATTGTAGCCGCTCGCCACAAGGGGCATCAGGCTCCCGGGGGGGCGGCGAGCAGCGGACGCGAGATTGTACAGATTCGCCTTTGACTGCGCGAAAGCGTTAGAATCTCTTCTGCGTTTGGGGTGCGTCGTTCCCTCATTACCGAAGAGGTCAGCATGAAGATAGCACGCCGTGAATTCTTGGCCGGCATGGCAGCCGGCAGCCTGGCACTTGGGCATGGCTGGACAGGAGGACGGCCGCTTGAGGCACAGGAACGCGTTGCCCTGGATGCTGCCCGCAAAGACGCTGGTCGTATCCGCCGACGCGTGATCTTTAACAACGATGGTGACGACATCTGGGCCAAGGGCGCGGACACTCGGGACAAATTTCTGGCGGTCCGCCACACGCCGCTGCTGGGCACAAATGTCGACAGCATCTTCTACTGCACGACCCAGAGCTTTAATCACTTCACGCATGATACTCGTGTTGCCGAGATCTTCAGGGCCAAGGGGGGGCAATTTGCCGACAACCAGCTGGCCACGTTCCTCGACCAGGAGACCGATGGGCTGCGGATGTCGAGCGAGTTTGCTCGCGCCAACGGTCTGGAGACGATCTGGACGTTGCGGATGAACGACATTCATGACGCCTCGACCCCGGCATTTCTGTCCAAGTGGAAACAGCAGGATGCCACCCGGGTGATGTCGACGCTGGACGAAGCGAAGCAGTACAACGACCGCCGCCGACTCTGGAGCCTGGTCGATTTTGAGCACCCCGATGTGGAACCGAGGTTGCTGGAAATTGTCGAGGACGTGCTGGTGAATTACGACGTGGATGGTATCGAGCTGGATTTCCTGCGGGCCCCCTGTTATTTCCGCAGCACCTACGAGGGAAAGCCGACGACCGCCAAGCAGACAGCTATTCTTACCCGGCTGGTCAGCAAGATCAGCAGCCTGGTGCGCAGGCAGGGAGAACTGCAGGGCAAAGCACTGCTGCTTGCCGCACGTGTTCCCTCCACGCCCGCACTCTGTCGTTATATCGGGATCGACATTCACTCCTGGCTGGCCGAAAAACACCTTGACCTGCTGGTGGCCGGCGGGGGCTATGTGACCTTTGACCTGCCACTTGCGGAACTACTGGCCCTGGCCAGAGAGCATGACGTGCCGTTCTATCCGGCGATCAGCCAGTCCGGATTGATGTACCGATCCCCCCGGGGGACGGGTACCAAGCAGCCCCGGGAAGCCTGGTACGGAGTCGCCTCGCGTCACCTGGCCCAGGGCGCCGATGGGATCTACACGTTTAATCTCTTTCCGGGACCGGGCAGCGACGAGGACAGGACGTACGCCAGGGACATACTCGCCAAGCTTGGCTCTCCCCAGAAGCTGCGCGATGCGGACATCATGTATGGGATCTCGGATGCGGGCTTCTGGATGCCGAGCCACTACTGGGCCAAGGATGCCGCAGACTTTTCCAAGGCACTCCCGCTGGTTCTCAAGGCCAATCAATTCGAGCGGTCGAGCATGGAAGTTCCAGAGGACCTGAGCGCGGCCGGTTTTAATGTCAGCGCCGAATTACGAGTCGATTTTACAGGCTTGGAGGAACGGAGCAGGCCGGAGATCCTGTTTGGATCGGCCAACTTTGGTCCGACCGCAGGCGGTAAGAAAGTGGCTGGCGTGCAGCGTTTCGTCTGCAAGGTTCCGCTGCAGGCCATCCAGCAGGGTGCCAATCGGGTGATGGTGAAGACGAAGCAGGCGGGGGTGAAGATGGTCGGCGCCGAATTGTGGATCCGTCGCTAATGGCTGGTCACTGTTTGAGCAGGAAGCACTTCATGTTGCCGTCCCGGTCCTTACAGTAGAGCTGGCCGCCTGAGAGCACGATGTGCGGCCAGGCGTCATTCTCCATCAAGTCTTTCTGTCGAGCAAGTTCCTTGTATTGCCTCGGCGATCGATCGGCAGTCTCGGCCAGCACCAGGTCTCCCCGCCTCCCCCAAATCACCAGACGCCCGTCCGATGTAACAATGCATGAGGCAGTATCACCAAAGATACCCCCCCGCCAGACCGGTTTGCCGGTTTCAAAATCCAGGCAGTAAACACCGCGCCAGCACCAGTAGACATGGCCATTGTAGATCACCGGCGGGCAGACTCCGGATGCATAGGGCTGCTTCCAGACTTGGTTCATGCCCGATAACGCGACATCGATGCGCGTCGTCATGTACTGGTTGTACTCTGAGGAGATCACGATCGAGTTACCCAGCACGGCTGGCGTCGCTACATTGTTGGCGAAGTCCGTGACCCAGGGGAATTCAGCAACCGTTTTCCCCTCCTGACCGTGGTCGAGCCGGGCTACCAGCAGGTTGCGAATAGTCAGTACAGCAACGCAGGGAATTCCTTCAACGACGAGTGGTACGAGGCCCCCGGTGTGGCCAGCCGGATCCTTGGACTCGGATACCCAGAGCCGCTCGCCAGTCCTTTTGGAAAAACCCATCAGGTTGCCTTCGTCATCCCCGACTTCGACAACCAGCATCTCTCCCTGCAGGAGCGGGGCCGTGGTATAGCCATAGTCGCGGAGCTGCCGTCGTCCCACCTTGGGACGCTTGGCGACCTGGTAGGTGTCGTAAAGGTTCAGGTTCCAGACCGCTTGACCCTGCTCGGCTGTATCCCAGCATCGAAGGTCACCGTCAGTGCTGAGCGTGTAGAGGTAGCCTGTCTGGCGGTCGTAACTGGGGCAGGAAGAAGGGCCTGAGTAGATTCCCTTGTCCCCCTCGCTCTGCCTGCCGTACGGCGGGCAGCGGTACGATTGCGTCCAGAGTGTCTTTCCACTGGCTGTGTCAATGCAGAGCACCTGGTCATTGCCATCCTTCCAGCCCATCGTGTAAAGCCGGCTGCCGATCACGATCACAGCGGAGCCGCCCGCACCGGTCTTTGTGCTCCAGGCCGGCTTGTGGGGTGGCCAGTTGCCGCCCTTGAAATGCGAGGGTTCCTTGGTGGTCGCGTCGCGCTTCAGTCCGCGCCAGTGGGGCCAGTCGTCTGCATGGCTGGAGGCCGACAAGACCAGTATCAGGCAGACGGGCAGTGTCCAGAGGTGCTTCAGCATGAAAATCTCCAGGGACAGGTCTTTTTCTTGGGTGGGCAGCAGTTCGGGAAAGCTGGCCTTCGGATCGCGGAAAAAATTGTCGAGGGTCAGATGGCAGGGTTTTACCTTTTCAGCCGTGTTCAGTCACCACTCGTGCTGAATTTCTTCAAGCATTATCTGTACATCAGCCAGCCGCACAGAATGGTGCGAGAGTGAGATGCGAGAATCAGGATCTCTTTCGTCGGCAAGCTACTTCTCATATTTCACCACCGACAGCAAAATATAACTGCTGGCACAATGGTTGGCGTGTTTGGCCCGGCTCACGGGAGTTCGCGCTCAAGCCACTGAATCAACTTCTCTTTCGCCTCTGCGGAGCGGTAACCATGTCACGAAGATTGAATGTATGCGTCTCGATTATTTTGTTGTCGGTTACCGCAGTCGCAACGGCAGCTGAACAGGACTTGGAGTTAGCTGCACCGTTTACCAATAACATGGTCCTGCAAAGACAAGCCGTGGTGCCGGTATGGGGTTTTGATACGCCCGATGCCCAAGTCACAGTTGAATTTGCAGGCCAGAAGAAGATGGCCGTCGCCGACAAAAACGGCGATTGGATGGTTGAGCTCAAGCCACTGGCGGTATCACACCAAGAACGCAGCTTGACTGTGATCAATAGCCGGAACCAGTCGATCGTTCTGCAAGGTGTACTGGTTGGTGAAGTGTGGTTCTCCTCTGGCCAATCCAATATGGTCTGGATCGCCAACAAGAGCATGTGCAGCGAAATCGCGCGTGAAATTGCCAGCTCGGAAAAGGACATTCCAATAAGAGAGATCAACATCACGACCGTATCGGCACTCTACCCGCTGAAAAAAGGTACTTCGGATGGCGGCTGGAAGACACACAAAAGCGCGGGAGACTTCTCGGCTCTGTCATTGTCGTTTGCGTACTCGCTGTACAAAGAACTGGACATGCCAATCGGCATTCTGCTGAGCGCTCATAGCAATACCAGGATCGAAGCATTCACCCAGCGCCAGGCCATCGAAACACATCCCCAGCTCAGACTGGACGCTGACCTGATTCGCGATGCGGACCCGCTGACCGAGCAGGGACATAAGGCATTTGACCAATACTACGGAGACCTGAGAGCCTGGCAAAAACTGGCCGGCAAGGCCGCAGTAGCAGGTGGCAGGATACCCGCGAGAACGAACTTGCCGGGAATCGCGGGTATGTGGCGAGGGCCCTCTCAATTCTTCAACGGCAAGATCAACCCCGTGGTTCCGTATGCGATTCGCGGTGCGATCTGGTGTCAGGGCACAAGTAACTCGGGCGACGGGAGGATTTACGCCGCAAGAATGGAGGCCCTTGTCAACGGTTGGAGAGATGCCTGGAGCATGCCTGATATGCCGTTCTACTTCACCCAGATGCAGTGCTATGGTTCTCCAGATCCCGACTCGGTGGGATTTGCAGACATCCGCCAAGTCCAGCATCTGTTTTTCAGGAACAACCGCCAGAACGTCGGCATGGTCGTCCAGTCTGACCTCAACTCGGCCAGGCCGCAGGGAATTCACTACTACAACAAACTTCATCCGGGCATCAGGTTGGCACGCTGGGCTTTGGCGAAACAGTACGGCAAAGATGTCGCATATACCGGTCCGATCTATACCGGTTACGAAGTCAAAGGGAGTCAAGTCATCGTATCGTTCGAACAGGAGAGTCTCTTTGGCGGTCTGATGGTTGGCAATAAAGGGTTGGCCCAGGACTACCGGGAAGCGGACAAGTTCGTTGAACCGGCACGGCCGACTCCGACTGACAAGCTGAACCATTTCCGCCTGTGCGATAAGGACAACAAATGGCACGCTGCCGAGGCGGTCATTGTTGGTAACACCGTTATCGTGACTTCAAAGAGTGTCCCCAGGCCGATTGGCGTTCAATACGCATACAACGCGGTACCGGAAAACTCGAATCTCTATAACAGAGCCGGGTTGCCTGCGACGCCGTTTGCAGCGGTCAACGGTGAGTTGATCTTTGAGGAGGACGATCTGGAGAAAGCGGCGGCACTCAAAGCAAAGTACGCACAGTACACCGACCCCGACCATCCGATCCTTCAGGTGGTTGAGTACTTCCGGGATGGTGCGGTTATTCAACACGGCAAACCGATCCCGGTTTGGGGGCACGCCAACAAGGGCGTCAAGCTGACCGTGACGCTGGGGGGAATCACCAGAACGGCAGTGGCGAATGATCTGCAGCAATGGTCAGTAGAATTCCCGTCCTTCGAGGTTTCGACTGACCCCATCACCTTGTCGGTTAAATCAAGTCATGGTTTCAGCAGAACGGTCGTCAATATCTTGATTGGCGATGTCTGGTATCTGACTGGAACAACGCTGCTTAACGGAGAATTGGCGTTCAACCCGCGTGACAAGGAGGCCACGATTCCAACAGCCATGCCGCTGGTTCGTGAATTCAGGAGAAAGACGGCTGCAAGTTCATTTCCAACTCCACGAAAACGGAAGTTTGAAACTGGCGGTGGCAGATACCGTTCATCATGGATGGCCGCTGATTTTTCTGAAGCCGACCGAGGCGTGACGATGTTCGCCTATCATTTCGCAAAAACACTGAACCGCACGGGAATTCCACAGGGCTTCATTACCATGTCATCCGGCCAGGGTGGACGAGCACGACAAATGGCTTCGCCTCTTTCGTGGACTTCTTTCGACGGCGTCAAGGACATAGATCAGCCGGCATTTCAAGCTCGCCTCGATGAATTGTTTATGCAGTACCCCAACTCGAGCATTGCAAGAACAGCTGCCGACCGTCATCTCAAGGACGTGGAAACCTTTATCCAGACAATCATCACAGCTGGCAAGCAAGGCGCAGATTTATCCAAGGCTGCACCGCTTGCTGGCCCGGCTTTTCCGGAGGCGGGAAAAAACAGTACGGTCCGATCCGACATGATTCCAACTTACGCTTACAACTGGTGTGTCAGCCCGATGACTCCGATGGCAGTTTCCGGCGTGATCTGGATTCCATCAGAGAACAATATTGGATACACGCCCGCACACTATGGGGCTGAACTGGAGTTCTACGCCAAGAGTCTTGCCGGCACCTACGGTCTGGACAAAGTGCAGTTTATCTACGCCCAGCCGACCGACTCACTGGTCGAGGGCATCACAGCCCCAGAGATTGCAGGCAGCAGGAGTATTACGTTCGCCTCATGGCCAAAAAGCTTGCAAGATCTTGCTATCGAGATGGCCAGGCTGGCCGAATAATCAGCTGACTCGACCAGTTATCACCAACCTGCCGAAGGCAGGCAGACAGGTTTAATGGCAGCACCTCGTGATCATAAGAAAATGGCGATTCGCTCGATCGTAGTCACTTGGAAGAGGGCAAGCAGCAGCAAGGAACAGCTGTTAGTGAAGGATTAAGACAATCACTCACTTTGTCAGGAAGACCTGGCTCTGCACGACCAGCTTGACCAGGTCCCGCAGGCCATTGCCCCTGGCCTGGAGCTTCCTGACAATCTCGTCCACCTCACCACGATCTGTCGCCTCGAGGAGACGGCCACTGGAATAAGCCAGCATTTTTTCCGCCAGGCAGCGAACAACCTGCGATTCCCGCCCAACAAGCATTTTCTTGTATTCGACAATATCTGCCACCTTCTGGCCTGTCGACATCGTGGACGAGGCATCGATATTGTCCCTGCCCTTGGGGTACCTGTCCCGCCAGCGGCCAATGGGATCGAAGTTCTCAAAGGCAAAACCGAGGGGGTCAATCTTGCTGTGACAGCTTTTACACGCGTCCTGTTCACGATGGAGTTGAAGTTGTTCACGGATCGTCCCGGCATTCCGCAGATCCGGAGAGAGCGGTTCGACATCCGGTGGCGGTGGTGGAGGCGGAGTTCCAAGAATGTTTTCCAGCACCCAGACACCGCGAACCACTGGCGAGGTATCAACACCGTTGGCGGTGGCGGTCATCACGCTGGGCTGGGTAAGCAGGCCGCCGCGACGCGGATCATTCGTCGGCACCTTGCGAAGGAACTCTCCCTTCACATCATCGCGCCCGTAAAAGACCGTGGCGATCGACTCGTTCAAGAAGGTGTAATCGGAATCGATCAGGTCACGAACCGGGCCATTTATCCTCAACAGGTCGGCAAAGTAGGCGTCGGTCTGGGCGACAATCTGAGGCTGGAGCCGGCGATCCCAGTAAACACGGAAAGGGCCTGACCGTTCAGGGGGGCTGTCGCTTAGCTTGTCGAGTCTCAACCAACGCTCGGTAAAGTGTCGCGTGAAAGCGGCTGCCCTGGGATCGTCCAGCATGCGGTCCACCTCCTCCTGCACCACGGCGATGTTGGTCAGCCTGCCCGATTCTGCAAGAACCATCAGCCTCTTGTCCGGCATGGAGGACCAGAGGAAATAGCTCAGCCGCGAAGCGAGCTCGTAATTATCCAACCGCCCAGGTTTTTCACGAAGGTAGAGGAAATCCGGGGAACAGAGGATTGCCGTGTAGCCGGTCTGGAGAGCCTTCATGGTCCGCGCTGCCTGGGCAGTGACGCCGCCGGGTTGCCGCGGTGCTGTTTTCCCGACGGCCAGCGGCGTCATGGCAAATCCCGGACCGCTCCAGAAGGCCTGCAGGCTGTTGGGTTTCCCATAGGCGAAGTACTCGACCCGAAGGACATGGGCGCCGGCTGCCAGCTGCATCGCCCCTTTCTTCGTCGAGGCACCATGGAGCCCATCGTGCTCGACGACCGTCTTGCCATCAATAATCAGACGCGATCCGTCGTCCGAGGCAACCTGGAACTGGTAATCACCCGCCCGCGGTGCTTCCAACCTCCCCTCGAAGACCATGCCGAAGTGTTCTTCGAGCCCTGCCGGTCGAAGGTCAAGCAGACCGCTCACCAGTGCACCCTGTCCACTGGGCTTGAGTGCGGAGAACTCCGGAAGCTTGTTCCAAGATCCCCTGTACGACTTGTAGGTCAAATCCTGGATCACGCTCGCTTCAACCGTGGCCGGATCAGGATTCAGATGTGAGCGAACCAGCCCGACAAAGGGTGCCACTTCTTCCACCGTAACCGGCCTGCGAAAAGCTCTCCCAGCAAACGCCAGTAGTAATGCTTCCACATCTGCCTCGTCAGTGGGCCCGGTTCCATAGAGCGATCTGTGGCTCCTGGGTGGCCACTGATCAACCAGCGGTTCCAACGTCATGCTGTGGACGTGGAGGCTGGGTCCCTTGTAGTGATTGAGCAGGGTGACAGCCATCTCCCTGGACCAGTCAGCACGCGCCTTGTTGTACTCGTCTTTATCTGGAATCTCCTTGTTACTTGGCGCTTTGCGGAAAGCATCGGGCAGGTACTTCTGCATCAGGAGGTCCGTGCGGGCACCGCGGCTGGAGGGACCATTATCCCAGGTCACCTGTGGCAGCCATTGCCTGTCGATCCAAGTTTCAAGCGTGAAGGTACGTCTCTCTCCATCGCCCGGCAGCTTGAGCTGGGTCAATACGACATGGTCGTTCCTGGACCTGGCCTTGTAGAGGCGCACGCTGACCAGGAAAGGTTCCTCCTGGTTGGTCAGAATCAGCTCACCCCAGGGGTGCTGCTGGTTGTGCGCTGAGATCTCGATCGTGATGCGATAGCGGACCGAACTGCCAACACCCCCCCCCAGCGCATCGGCGCTAAGGGTCCCCGTGCGATAGAGCGCATCAAACTCTGGATTAAGCTCACGGGAAAATTGTTCGAGGTCCCCAGTTCCACGTTTACTGATATGGCCTGCGAAACGTCGGGCCTCCGGGTCCGGTCGTGGAGCCGTTTCCGTCGCCAGCTGCAGGCTCTCCTCGGCAGCATCGAGCATCAGCTTGAGGAGGAAGTCGGACATCACGAGTCGCTCACCGATATTGTCGAAGCCATCCTCCTCTTCATCCGCGGGAAAAGCACGAAACGGATCGGAACTGGTGTTCTCGACACGGCCGTTGCCGTTATTGTCCACCAGGCCAGAAACGTTTCCGACTCGCAGGTCCGGGTCATTGATATAGAGCAAGTCACGCACCGTGTTGCGCAGCTCAAAGCGGTTCAGGCGACGTGCGACCGTCTGCCCGCCGGTACTGCGACGCTCTCGATAGGCCGCTTTGAGGCGGTCGGTCAGGACCTCAACCACCTGGGCCAGTTCCCGGGCGTCAGGACGTGGTTTCCCCTCCGGCGGCATCGCCCCCAGGTTCAACTGGTCCAGAATCTCCTGCCAGGACTCCAGAGTCTGGACGTCGGAGAGCTTCGTACCGAGCGAATCGAATCGCTTGTCGTTCTCCTGCGTCTTGGCACCGTGACACTCGTAGCAGTGTTTCCTGAGAAACGGACGGAGCTTGTCCAGCGGGGAAGCAGCCTGAGCAGCATCCAGGGGCACCGTGATCACGATCGCTACAAGGATAAATCGGAACATCAGGCGTTACGACGTTCAAGACCGGCCAGCGTCCCCGTGCTGGGGCCGAAGCGGTCGATCTCGAGGCCGTGATTCTGGAGGATCGATAGCAGGAGATTGGCCGCGGGGATACGTTGCCCCTTCTCCTCCGGGTTGACCAGGTGCTGGCCAAGTTTGAACCCGCCTCCGGCCAGCAGCAGGGGAAGATCCTTGGTCGAATGTGGCCCGGTTGCCATGCCGCAGCCAAAGAGAATCGAGGTATGGTCAAACAATGTGCCGCCGTTGACTGCATCCTCCTGTGCCTTGAGCAGGTCGATCAGGTACGCCATCTGCGTCGTCATGTTTCGCTCGATGAGGTTCAAAGCAGTGATGTGATCGGGACGCTCGCCATGGTGTGAAAAACCGTGGTAGCCACCACTGAGGCCAAAGTCGCCATTAACAAAACCAGAAGCGAGGGTAATGGCCCGCGTTGAATCGGTCTGGATTGCCAGCGAGATTAACTCGACCATGGCCCGCAGGTCTGCCTCGGTGCCATTGCCCTGCGACGGCTCCGGGCGTTCGGTTGTCGGTTTCGGCCGGTCGAGCCAGGGCTGCTGCTGGACAATTTTCTTTTCCAGCGTGCGGACCGCTTCAAGATATTCGGCGAACTTGTGCTGATCCTGTTTGCCAAGTTCCCTGTTCACGGACCTGGCCTTCTCCAGGACCACATCGAGGATACTGTTTTGCCGCTTCAGCCGCTCGGCAGCGGTGGCCTTCTTCTCGTTCGTGTCAGCCAGGAACAGGGCACGGTACATTTGCCGCACGTCAATCGCCGGTACCTGCACGCCGGTACGGGTAAAGCTGACCAGGTTCGACTCGTTAACGCGTAGGGTCATTGATGAAAATCGCGTTTCGGCACCGACAAATTCTGCAATCTTCTGGTCCAGGCTGATATTGCCCTCGGGGAATTGCGCTGCCATGAAGGGGCGCACACCACTGAGCAGGACAGGCACTCCCTGGTGGCCGATGGTGTTTCCGTGGTCCAGGTGCGAGAAAACGGTGAAGTCCTGGCGATGCTTTTCCAGCGGCTTGAGCGTCTCGGGCATCTGGTAGTCTGATGTCGTCTGCTCGGAGCTGGGGAAGAACGTCCTCTTGTAGATGCCGTAGTTGTTCGACAGGCAGACAAAACGCTTGACCGGCCTGGCTGGCTGAATTGCAGCCCGGCCAACTGGTGCCATCGCTTCGAGCATCGGCAGCGCGATTGCTACGCCGGCCCCCTTGAGAAAGCTTCGTCGTTTCAGGGGAACTCGCATGAAACTCTCCTTCGATCAACGCGTATGCCCGGCTTGGGACGGTCGCTATCTTTCAGCTCCTCGGCTCATGTTCCTTTTGAGCCAGCCTTCCATTGTAGATTTCCAGCTACCATCCGAGTAGGGTTTCCGGGCAACGCATCTGTATATTCTATTATCGACCCTGGTTGTTTCGTTCAAAAGCCCATTTGCAAGTGACCAATGACCACTACACCAACGCGATCGCCAGCCCGATCAACCTAAGCGGTGCAGAATCCGACGCACTCTCTGGCGATGACGAGCGGCTGAGGGGGCTTGGCCGGACCTTCCCGAGAGCGTGAAGACTGCCGTGCTGAAGATGGTCAGGGGGTGACGGGCAATCTCGGTGGTCTATTAGCTGAGAATAGCTTCGACAACTTTTCCATGCACGTCTGTCAGACGGTAGTCGCGACCTTGAAAACGATGTGTCAGTCGCTCATGGTCGATTCCCATACAGTGCAGGATGGTGGCATGGAAATCGTGAACATGAACCGGGTTTTCAACGATGTTGTAGCAGTAATCATCGGTCTTTCCGTAGGTCAGACCACCTTGAACACCACCACCGGCCATCCAGATTGAAAAACTCCGCGGGTGATGGTCACGGCCGAAGCTGGCAGGATTTCCCTGCGCGTAAACGGTTCGCCCGAATTCTCCACCCCAGATAACGAGTGTGTCTTTCAGCATGTCGCGCTGTTTCAGATCAGCAATCAGGGCAGCAGATCCCTGGTCCGTCTCCCGTGTCAGGTTGGGGAGATTCCCGGCACAGTTGCTATGGTGATCCCAGCCACGATGAAAGACCTGAATAAAACGAACGCCCCGTTCGGACAGTCGTCTTGCCATCAGGCAGTTATAAGCATGCGTGCCTGGTTGTTTCGCGGCTTCGCCATAGAGCGCAAACGTACTCTGCGGTTCATCCGTGATACGAGCCAGCTCTGGCACCGATGTCTGCATCCTGTAGGCCATTTCGTACTGGGCAATCCGAGTGTTGATCTCCGGGTCACCGATTTCCTGTTCCCGCAGTGCATTCAGCTGTTCGAGGCTATTGAGTAGTTTTCTTCGAGATCGTGCGCCGAGCCGGCCAGGATCGGATAGGTACAGAACGGGATCCCCCTGGCTACGAAGTTTGACCCCTTGATATTTCGACGGCAAGAATCCACTTCCCCAGAGGCGATCATAGATCGGCTGGGCCTGGTTAAAATTGTTCTTGGTCAGCATCACGACAAACGATGGCAGATTCTCAGTTTCACTCCCAAGACCATAGCTGAGCCATGAACCCAGGCTTGGGCGGCCTGGTTGCTGGTGGCCTGACTGGAAAAATGTAATAGCCGGGTCATGATTGATCGCTTCGGTATACATCGAATTGATCAGGCAGAGTTCATCCGCCACGCCACCCAGGTGGGGAAGCAAGTCGCTCAACCACATTCCGGACTGGCCATGCTGGTTGAACTTGAAGGGCGAATTGATGATCGGAAATGCTTTTTGCCCGGCGGTCATTCCTGTCAGTCGTTGTCCGTCGCGAATTTCCGCCGGCAACTCCTGCATGTGCAGTTTTTCAAGCGATGGCTTATGGTCAAACAGGTCCACTTGCGATGGGGCCCCCGACTGTAACAGGTAGATCACCCGTTTCGCCTTGGGGGCAAAATGCGGCAATTCAGGCAAGCCATCTTTGTTCTTTGTCGCTTGCTCAGCACTTAACAGGGAAGACAGGGCAGCGATACCGATCCCTGTACTGGTCCTGCTGAAAAACTGACGGCGGTTTTCCAGCAACCCGCTTTCCTGGAGGAATGTCTTCATTTCTCAGCCCTTGGTAATTGTTTCGTCAAGATTCATTAAGAGCCGGCAGAGAGTCGTCCAAGTTGCTAACTGCAGCTTGTCATGGATTGTGTCAGGAGGAGAGTCACCAACGGCAAGCAGGCTGTCGGCGAGTCCGTTCTGCTGCTCAAATTCTTCACGTTGTTCGTCAAAGGCCTCAGCGAGAATAACAAGCTCAGTTGCATCAGGATGACGTCCCGTGGCAAGTCGGAAGGCGTAGGCAAGCCGTTTCTGCTGGTCGTGGGGATACCTGTTCAAGACGCGTACAGCCATGTGTCGCGCGGCTTCGACAAACTGTGGGCCATTGAGCAGCAGCAAGGATTGCAACGGTGTGTTGGTTTGCGAACGTTTCAGCGTGCAGAACTCACGTTCGGGGGCATCAAGTGTCTTCAACATGGGAGAGGGGACGGTACGCTTCCAGAATGTATACAGGCTGCGACGATAGAGATCCTTCCCGCTCCCCTGGGGATATTCTTTGGAGAATCCAGGGCGGTTGTTAAGCTCCATCCAGATACCCTTGGGCTGGTATGGGTAAACGCTTGTGCCCCCCAGCGCATTTACCAGCAGGCCGCTGATTGCAAGTGCATTATCTCGCACTTGTTCGGCAGCCAGTCGCATTCGAGGTCCACGGCCCAACAGTAGATTCTCTGGATCCTTCCTGTAGTTTTCTCGCCCTGCATGTGATGTTTGACGGTAAGTTGCTGACGTGACGATCAGTCGGACCATGTTTTTAACGTCCCACTGCGAACTGGCTAATTCAACCGCGAGCCATTCAAGCAATCCGGGATGGCTGGCACGTGCCCCCTGGTTTCCGAAGTCCTCCGAAGTTTTCACCAGTCCATTGCCAAAGAACTGCTGCCAGTACCGGTTGATCGCCACACGAGCCGTCAGCGGATGAGCAGGGGACATCAACCATTGTGCCAGGCCAAGACGATTTTTCGGCAGGTCGTCCGGCATGGGAGGCAAAACCTGTGGTGTACCCGCGAAGACTTGTGCTGCCGGTTGGTTGTATTGTCCGCGGTTGAGGATGTGCGTGGTGCGGATATTTTCCTGGTCCCGCATAATCATTGTTGCCGGAAAACTGGCACTCCGCTGTTTTTCAAGACGGGCTATTTCAGCTGCAATCTGCTTGGCAGGACCATGATTGTCCAGGTAGTAAGTACGCAACACCTGGTGCTGTTCGGCAGTCCGATCGCCAGGTTTCAACTTTGCCGCATCCACAATCGCGGCGTCGATGTCTTGAAAAGACAATCGTGCGGGAGCTGCCGACGAGATCGAGATACGAGGTCGGCCAATGCCATGCTGACCAAAGGACACTTCGTGCCTGAGAATTACTTTGAGAGTTGTTCCAGCTTGAAACCCAAACGGCTTCTCGGCAACGAAGATCGCCGTCGCAGGTTTTTTTCGAGTTGGCCCATCGACCGCCCAGCCCTTGTTCTTGTCGCTGGAGAGAGCGAGTCGAACTTCGTAGTTTTTCTGGTTGTAGTCAGCCCGGGCTTCTCGGAATGTGACGTTGGTCTTCTGACTTGGATCGGCAATCGAGGATGCCTCCAGAAGAAATCCTGTTAATACGAAATTGGAATTTTGATACCGCCCGGGACCGTTGCCAGGAAGGGACGGGTGCGTCAGGCATTCAATGCGAACTGCAGTAATGGCACTTTCTGGCGTCGTGAATTGAATTTCGTAGATGTCGTTTTGCGGATTAGCACCACTGGCCAGCAGTGAATTGTCCTCCAGCGGTGTAATTGTCGTCCCTCCCGAGGATGTCGCCGTGACCGGTGTCTGCACTCGCCAGGTGAAACTTCCGTTGGCAAGTGCTGAGGCCCACTCCTCGAGTTTCAAGTCATCCTCTTTGGCTACTGCCAGACTGTTGTGCAATTCTTCAATCGTCGTTGCCAGGGCTGCAATCTTGCGGGCTGCCAGTGGAGAAACTGCTTGCAGTGATGGTTGAAAACCACTCTGCCCGCGTTCAGGCACGAGGTTGAAATAGGCATAGAGTTGATAGAACTCTTGTTGCGAGATGGGATCATATTTGTGGTCATGACAGCGTGCACAACCAACAGTCAGGCCGAGCCAAACAGTGCCTGTCGTGATCAAGCGGTCCATCACGTATTCCGTGCGGTACTCTTCGTCGATTACCCCTCCTTCGATCGTAATGCCGTGATTGCGGTTGAACCCGGTGGCCAGAATCTGATCAGATGTGGCGTCAGATATCAAATCTCCAGCGAGTTGCTCGATTGTGAATTGATCGAAGGGTTTGTTTTGGTTGTAAGCATGAATCACCCAGTCACGCCAAACCCAGTGGGTTCGTTCCGTGTCGTACTGGTAGCCATTCGTGTCCGCGTAGCGAGCCAGGTCGAGCCAGCTCCGAGCCATATTCTCACCATAAGCCGGTGAAGCCAGATACTTTTCAACCAAACGCTCATATGCAGCAGGTGAACTGTCTCGCACAAAGGCATCCACCTCCTCCAGTGTTGGAGGAAGACCTGTGATATCAAAGGCCAGCCGTCGTATGAGTGCCTGCCGGTCCGCGTCGTCGGCATGCGGGAGACCCTTGGCTTCCAGTTGGGCAAGCACAAAAAAGTCGATGGCGTTGCGTGGCCAACTTGTCTCTTTCACAAACGGTAATGCCGTCCGCCTGGGAGCAATAAAGGACCAGTGCGTTTGGTACTCTGCCCCCTGTTCAATCCAGAGCCGGATTCGTTCGACCTGCTCTGCACTTAACGGTTCACCATGCTCGGCTGGGGGCATGCGAAAGTCTGGATCTGCCGCTGATATCCTGGCAACCAGTTCACTGCCAACAGGATCCCCTGGAATGATCGCCCGCGCACCGGACTCAAGTTCCGCAAAGGCTGACTGGCTTTGATCCAAACGTAAACCGGCCTGGCGTTTATTCGAGTCTGGCCCGTGACAGCGAAAACAGGCATTGGAAAGGAGCGGACGAATGTCACGGTTAAAATCAACCCGCAGCCCATCTTCCGCATGTGCAATTCCTGAGACAAGTGCCCACATAAGAACGGGCAACCACTTGAACCGACAAGGAATGGAATTGATCTTCATGGGAAAAACCGTCGTTTGATGGCAGCACTCAGTGAATCCTGAGAGAATTGCGATTCCCCGATTGTAGCCGCTTCCCAAGCCGGCCAGCAAACTCCTCCGGGGGGGGGCAAAAAGTTGGCCGGCGGTCGACATGTAGAACGCTGCCCCAGGCGCACACATTTTCGGGCCAAAAACCCAGGTCCGGACCCGCGTTCCCCTGCCCCTTCACTGGCATCCCCCTGCCACCGCGTGGCATAATGAACTCGTCACATCATCAGGATTCCCATTGCCATGCAGAACCACTGGCAGGGAAATGCTGATATCAGCAGTCTGGCGGAGCAGCTGATTCGAGTGCGGTTTGAACTGAAGGATGTGGATCTGTCTTCACTTCAGTTCACGAACAGGGTGGACTGAAACGGAGGGATCCATGCGTGGCAGACGACAATCGTGGGCAACAGCAGCCGTTGGTCTGACCTGGTCAGTCTTCGTGCTCCTCACCGGGACAGCCAGTCTCGAAGCCGATCACAACAGGTTGCTGCAGCGTGAGTTCCGCCGGGCAATCAGCAGGCATGTGGCGTGCGACAGTCAGGGGTACTGCTACCTGCTGATTCCTTCGCCTACATCAGTAGGCGGTCCGGGTTTCACTTTAAAGATCTCGCAGAAACCGCACCCGGAATCGATTTCGGATTTCCCGCTGACGGTGCCGCTCCCCAGACTGCAGGACAGACCGGCGGCCTCATTATTTTCCGCAGGCCTGGCTGTCGATCCCCAGGACCGGCTGCACATCATTTACACGACCGAGCACGGTCTGACCGCTTACAGCGTCGTGGAGACACAACCATTGCGAACCGACAAGGGCTCGCCACAGTGGTTGGATCCCGTCAGCGGGCAAGCGGGAGGACTCGTGCTCACACAAACCCAATCATGGGCGGGAGACATCTGCCGATCACCCAACGGGCAGATCTGGCTGACCTGGACAACCGCTGGAGGTAACGACTCGGAAGTGACAGTGCATCTCGGGACGCTCCGTGAGGGAGCATGGCAGTCGTTCGAACTTGGACGGGGAAAAGGGCTCTATCCACCCGCCATGCTCTTTTCGCAGGACGGGGCCTTTGTTCACGTCGCAACTGGCGATACCAAGGGTGGCAGCCATTACCTGAAGCTGAGAGTCTCCACATTGGATACCGGGAAATGGCAGTTGCAGTCGAGTCACCCCGGGCGCCGGCCAGCTCTCGCCGAAACGGCCGGCGAGGTTCTCGCCGTTCACGAATCGGGAGACTCGCTGAAATACACCTTCCTGGAAAGGGAACAACGGCAGTCGCACCCGTTGACGGACCTGGACAGCCGGTTCGTATGGGACACCGTACACTCGCCGCAAATGGTTGTTGACCGCTATCGCGTGCCCTGGATGTTCTTCATCGACTCGACGCGCCAGCACGTCTTTTACTCGCGCTGGCTGGGTACCAGGTGGAGTCCAATCATGAACGGTTTCTGGCTGACGCGGAACACGGCTCGATTCGAGGATAGCCACCTCTCGATCGACTGGCTGGGCCTGGAACACGGGGTCGGCGCGGACAACTCTTCGATTGCACTGGCGATCGGACACCGCAGCCCGTCTCCTGCCACCTTGTTTCACGTGCTTCAAGTCCCCTCGCTCACGTCCGACCCTGACAACAGGATTCTGTTCCTGGATTTCAAGGAAATTCAGCAGATCGATGGCATTGCACTAAAAGTCAACACGGCGCGCAAGTTCTCGGACAACCCGGTGCTCACTGCCGGACGTCCGGGGGAATTCGACTCGCAGGGTGCCTCGAAGCTCAAGGTACTCAAACAGCATGGCGTTTACCGGGCATGGTACTCCGGCATGCATCGCGAGCCTGGTTCGGAATGGCCGAAGAGCGGATCCGTCCCCACGGTTCGGATGGGTTACGCCGAAAGCAGCGACGGTCGCAGCTTTGAAAAGAAGCCGTTGGGCCTGGCCTCATTTGAAGACAACGACAACACGAACATGGTTGCCGGGCTGCCGGCAACGCCGATCTACCGCCCGCTTGTTCCATCAGGAATGTATCTCGACACACACGATCCGGACCCGACGCGTCGATACAAGTTTTTAACCTGGACCGGCACGGCGCCCTCGCCGAACCGGGCGGGGTTAACAGTCGGCCAATCGGACGATGCGCAAACCTGGACGCTCTGGACATCTCCCGACGGACTTCGCTGGCAGCAGGCGAGCCGCGGTGGCATCCGGTTTCCGGCCGGGATGCCCTCCTCGTTCTCACCCCAGACCCTGTTTCATGATCCGGACGAACGAGACCCCGCCAGGAAGTACAAGGCCTACGGATTCATGGGTCTCAATAACGACAGGCGAGGCGCGGGCTACGGCTTCAGCGCGGACGCATCCGAATGGACGGCCGATCCGAAAAACCCAATTTTCGACCCCTGGGCCAGAGCCATCCGGGTGGTGAAAAACGGCAAGGTCGAGCAGATTCACGACGTCGCCGTCTGGAAGTACCGCCAGTATTACCTGGCGCTCTACCAGTACCAGCGCAGCGGAACAAACATGACCGTCGAACTGGCCATGAGTCGCGACGGCGAGCACTTCACCTACATCCAGCCTGGCACGGAGGTGGTGCGGCAAGGTGCAGCGGGGGAATGGGACTCGGACGAGATCGCTCCTTCCACACCCCTGGTCGACGCGGAGGAGATCAAGATCTACTACTCTGGCTACCGCTTCAGCACAACCAGTCTGATTGAAGGGGAACACAGCTGTGGTCTGGCCACACTTCGGCTGGATGGCTTCACTCACCTGACACTGGAAGACGGCCAACAGCAGGGAAGCGTCACCACCATTCCTGTCGACCGAGGTGCCGCCAGGGATCTGTATGTCAACGCATCCTGCGGGAAAGGGAGTCGGCTGGAGGTTGAGTTAATCGACCCCGAGTCAGGCGAAGTCGTGCCAGGCTATTCTCGCGAGCAATGCACACCCCTGGAGACGGATTCCCTGGTTCACAGAGTCGTCTGGGGCAACCTGAGTTTCGGCGATGCCAGCCAGGCGCCAGTCCAACTCCGTTTTCATTTCACCAACGGTCGCAGCCCTGCCAACCTGTACGCCTTCGAGTTTCGCTAGATGAGTCAGTTGGATTGAGCAGGGATCACGGCCCCGGGGGACCAGATAACCGCGGAAGTGATACCCAAGGTACGTGCCGATCCTCCTGTCTGCGCTTTCCCCCACTGGGCTCCGTAGTGATAGAGAAATGACCTTCCCCCCTAAATCGAGTCCAGTCGAATCCCAATAATTGGGGATCGACCGGCGGTAAGATTTGGGAGGACGAAGGTCATCATCTTTGCAAACGCAGCCGCCCATTGGCATAACAGGAATAAATCACTGCAGCGCCTAGTCGTTCCGTTTCTGGCCTTGGATGGTTGTGCCGTTCTGATTCTTACCGGAATAGCTTTTCCCATCAGCGCTCAGCTGAACATGATCAATCCACGCGCCCCCGGGCGCTCGCGGGTCCATCCAGCGTAGCAGCAACTGGCGACCTTCCTGCTTCCAGTACGACTCCCCGGCAGTTCCCGTCATTTTTCCGCTTACCTCAAAGAAGATGTCGTAGTGATCACGGCCATTAACCAGGTGATCCCAGCGTCCGACAAGCGGGGAGAGCTGTTTCTTATTTCGCTGGCTCGCTCCTGGATCCAGCAGCGGGTCTTTCACGCGTGGCCAGCCATCGCGCGTCCAGGAGACTGGCCGGACCTGGAGGATACGCCCCTTGCGGACATTCGCAGCGTCGTAGACATGGTAGACCAGGAAATCCCCCTGCCGGGTTTGCAGGAAGCTGTTATGTCCCGGCCCTCTCCACCGAGCGTCACTGGCAAGCAACACCGTTCCTCCTCCCTCGGTCATCGCACGGCCCTGCCTGTCAACAAAAGGCCCAAGCGGGTTTGTGCTGCGACCCACCACGACCTTGTACGTGCTCTCGACTCCCGCGCAGCAGAAATCCCAGGAGACCATCAGGTAGTAAAATGAGCCATGCTTGACCAGGTATGGGGCCTCGATGTTTGGGGGATCTGGTTGTCTTGACCGCCGTGCCAGCGAGACATATTCAGGCTGGGTCGAAGCCGTTTTTCCCGTGGCCGGGTCGATTTCACATCCCTTGATCCCTGTCCAGTAGGATCCCCAGGTGAGGTATGCCTTGCCGTTCTGATCAACAAACATGGCCGGGTCGATGGCGTTGTAGTCGTTCTTGCCAGTGGACTCGATGACAATACCCTGGTCTTCCCAGCGGTAACCGGGTGCGGCGGGATTGATCGTCCTGCTGACGGCCAGGCCAATCACGGACCGCTGGCTGCCGAAAGTCGAAACGCTGTAATAAAGGTAGTACTGCCCACCGGCATACTGGATGTCCGGCGCCCAGATGCCATCGCAGCCTGGAACGGCTTCTTCTGCCCAGGCAGGGACATGCCGATCAAAGACCGTGCCGATTCGCTTCCAGGCTTTCAGGTCGGTACTGTGCCAGACGACGACGCCGTGCCCGGTGGCGAAGATGTAGTAACCGCTTCCATCGCGCGCCTCGATAACGGCCGGGTCGGGTACGCCCAGTCGAAGTGATTCCTTGGAAGTCGGATTGAACGGCTCCTGGGCAAGAACCGTGGTTACAGTAAAGAGGGAAACCAGAAAGAGCAGTGATTTTATGGATGACATACTATTCCCCGACTGAACGAGTGGCAGCTTTACAGAGAAACCTGTTATTCCCTCGCAGCTTCTTTCGGTGAGATGGATGGTTTTCGCACGTTCTCAGCGACGATGCCCTGTGGGCCATCAACCCGGGCCGCCATATCTTTTTCACTGTCAGAGAAAGCAGTATTGCCAAAAACATGAACCGGTAATGTAGATTTTTCGATGACGATTGCGGTGCCCAGGAAGCTTTTCACCGTGTTGTCGGTTGCCCAGACACGGTGAGCACCTGAAGCAAACAGGGCATGCCGCCAGTGGTCGACCTGATTGTTCCTGAACAAGACGGTAGATCCGCCATGTATCCAGGCAGCATGGTTCGGTGGACCCGGGCCACTGCGTGGACCATTCCCCTGGAACTGGTTGTTGTTGATATAAGCTGTTCCCTGGACCATAACACCGGCAACACCTCCCCCCTTGATAGTGTTGTCGTTGACAACAGCTGAGGATCCTTCACGGATAGCGATGATTGGGGGCATGCCTTCGGTGCGAACCAAGAGGTTGTGCCCTATATGAGCAATTGAACCGGTGCGGACACCGATAGCGACCAGCTTGTTTTCCAGGCACTTGTTGTTGAGAATAATCCCCTCTGCTTTTTCACGCAGTCCGATTCCAGCCTGTCCATTCTTCAGGCATTCATTGCCGTGTATGATTGCGTGGGCACCCTTTTCGGCACTGATGCCTACCAGCTTGTTCTCAAAACACTTGTTGTTATCGATAATTGGGCGGGCCCCGTCACGGGCACCGATACCGGTCATCAAATTCTTATAGCACGTGTTGCCACGGATGATCGCGGCAGCACCCTCCTCGGTGCCGATCCCAGCCATCTTGTTTTCGAAGCACTCGTTGTCCACGATCACGGGTCGAGCATTTGATTGTGCACCGATGCCAGCCATAGCATTCCTGTAGCATCGGTTGTGGCGAATGATGGGGGAGGAGTCTTCGCGGGCACCGATTCCAGCCATGTCATTTTCGTAACACTCATTGTGCTCGACGAGTGGAGATGTCTCCTCACCCGCACGAATACCGATCCCGGCTCGACGGTTCTTGTAACACTTGTTGTTGCGGACAATGGGCCTGGAATGTTCACTTATACCGATTCCGGCACGGATGTTTGCATAGCAGGTATTATTGACCACGAGTGGGCTGGCATTGTTATGCCCAATGCCGGCATAGAAGTTCTCGAAGCAGACGTTCTCCTCGATCGTTGCTGTCGATCCCTGCATGGAACCGATACCACCGCCCATATTGCGGTAGGTGATGTTTCGGGTAATGAGTGGTGATACTCGATTCTCTTTCGCACCCGTGATTGCAATACCGGTATAGCCGATGTGATGCACGATATTGTTTGTCACCGAGCAGTGATGGATCCCGTTGACGGCAATGCCGGCCGTACCTGGGGCTCCAATGTGTTCATGAACCTGCCCTTCTCCCTGCGTGGCATGGTGCTTGTTCCACTTGGCGTCGTCGTATGAGCCAATGCCTGTCACGGTAAAGCCATCAAGTACCGAGTTTTCAGCCATGGCAACTCCGGGTCCTTTGGCGCCATCTATGCTGCCATCAATAATCGTCATTTCAGCGCGGTTCAGACCTCGCATGCCCCTGGTATCATCTCCCTCGCTCCTGACAATAACTCCCTCCTTCAGCTGGATGCGTTCCCGGTAGGTTCCAGCGCTGACGAGAACAGTTTCTCCCTGGCTGGCGGCATTGATGCCTGCCTGAATCGTCTTGTAATCCTGGGGGACACGTTGTTGTTCAGCAGACAGTGAAGTGACGAGAAACAACATGGTCACGAGTGTGAGGACGACAGGTTTTTTCCCGGGACAGGTTTGTGAAGAGACCATCAATAACTCCGTTGTCGGTGTACTGGGAATAAGTGTCACGTTCTCTCTTGGAAGCAGTTCTTACAATAGCACAGGCTAACCCCAAATGGTTTCTTGTGTCTCCGCATCGCATTCTCATAGATCTCTTTCTGCTGTTCCACAATCCGTTCGTCTACCACTTGTCACCCTCCGTCTATCCTCACCAAGCTCTTGGATCCACATGGTCTGAAATCCTCGTGGCTTGATCATAGCCAGTCGCCAACTGGGCCAGCAAAATGCCTCGCTGGCATCCCCCTCCCCCGCGTGGCAGAATGAACTCGTCACGTCACCAGGATTCCAATTGCCATGCAGATCCGCTGCCCCTTAGGCCATCGCCAGATCAAGCTGTGGTATGCACAGGGAGGCGTGAAAACTCGGTTCGACCCCTGGGACGATGCGCCCGATGTTGAAACTGTCAAGGATCAACAAACGTGGGCCGGGAAAACTCGGTGCAAGACATCCAAGAATTCGTGTTGTCAACTAGAATTAGTCTGATGAAAACATCAACACAGGGAAACTCGCACCGGGCCAGGCGAGCCACGCTTTTCACCCCTCTCTCCCTGTCAGCCCTGGCTTGCACTGTTGTCGTGCTGCTCGGTCAAACGACACCTCCACTCAGGGCAGATAAAAAACCGGCCGGCCTGGAAAAGCTGCTTGCCGAGACCTGCCTCGTTTGTCACGACCGTGAAAATGCCAAAGGAGGCCTCGACCTTTCAGGCCTGGCATTTCAGCTCGACAGTCAGACTAACCGCGAGCGGTGGATACAGGTTCACGATCGAGTGGCCCGGGGAGAAATGCCGCCGGCAGACACCGTGCTGGCCGATGGAAAACGCCAGGCACTGCTTCACCTGCTCGATGACGCCATCGCCAGCGCAGATCGTGCTGAAGTCGATCTCAACGGTCGCGGCATGATGCGGCGTTTGAATCGCGAAGAATACGAACAGAATTTGAGGGACCTGCTCGAGCTACCACAGCTGGACATTCGCGACATGCTGCCGGAGGATCGCGAGGCACACGGTTTCAACAAGACTGCCTCTGTACTGGACGTCTCACGAGTGCAACTGGCCGCCTATTTTGACGCTGCCGACACCGCCCTTCGAGAGGCCATGGCCGTTGAATCGACTCCTCCTCCAGTCACAAAATACCGCGCGATCGGCAGGCAGCTGTTCTCGGAAACTGCCACGTTTGGTGGCCGTCAGGCCATGTTCTTTGCCAGGGACAACCAGGCCGTTGACAACGAGGATCTCGAAAAACTGGGCACCGATCCCGCACTCGAGGTTGCCATCTTCCGATCAGCTCACTGGCCCTACTACGGGTACCCTCGTGGATTCATCGCCTCTCTTGCCGGTCAGTACCGGGTCCGGTTCTCAGCACGCGCCGTGCTCCAAGCTGAGAGCTTCACTCTCAAGCCCGCCGTGGACCCGGTTCCAATGACATTCCGGGCTCGCAAGCCGAGTGGCGCGGATGTCTCCGGGGACGTTCGTGCGACCGGCGGATGGATGGACATCCAACCGGAAAAGAGGGTCTTTGAGACAACCGTCGAATTGCTCCCCGGCGAGACGTTTGAATTCAGCATACTCGGGCTGCCAGTCCCGCTCGCCCGGAATGTAGACGGTGGGCCCCCCACGTACCGGTATCCACCCTTTCCTGAAGGTGGCCAGCCCGGCGTCGCCATCCAGTGGCTCGAGGTGGAAGGGCCGATACCCCCGGAATCGTGGCCGCCGGCATCCCATCGAGTGCTTTTTGACGACCTCGGTCCGGAGGTCGTATCCAGCCGTCCCAACCAGGACGCGCGAAGGCTGCTCAAGCGGTTCATCCAGGCCGCGGCACGCGAGCCTGTTTCCAGGGAAACGCTCGGCCGATACGAAAAACTGGTCGAGGTCAGACTCGGCGAGGGAGCGTCCTTTCCTGAAGCGATGCTCAGCGCTTATACCGGCTTCCTAACCTCAAGCCACTTCCTCTATCTTCGCACGCCGTCTAACCACTCGACACGACAACTGCAGCACTTTGCAATTGCATCCCGACTTTCCCATTTCCTCACCAATACGCGTCCCGACAGGGCTCTCATGGAACTGGCTCGTGATAAGAAAATGCGTGACCAGGATGCCCTCGGCAGGACCACCGACCGGCTGATTGCAAGCCCTGGATTTGAGCGGTTCATCCTCAACTTCACCGATTACTGGCTCAGCCTGCGCCACATCAAGCGAAACGAACCAGACATCCGCCTCTACCCCGAATACCGGTTCGACAACTACCTGGTGGAATCCATGGGGCGGGAATCTCGCTTGTTCTTCACGGCCATGGTACGGGAAAACCTGCCGGTGTCGGTCATCGTCGATACGGACTTTGTCCTGGCGAATGATCGGCTTGCCCGGCACTATGGGCTGGCACCCCTTTCCGGATCCCAGCTACGCAGGATCACCCTGCCAGAGAACAGTCCCTACGGGGGGCTGCTGACGCAGGCCGCCGTACTCAAGATCACGGCCAACGGCACTTCTACATCGCCTGTTATCCGGGGCGCATGGATCATGGATCGACTCCTTGGCCAGCCTCCCCCGCCGCCGCCTGAAAGTGTGCCGGCCGTCGAGCCAGATGTCCGTGGAGCCCAGACCATTCGACAACTTCTGGCACTCCATGCCAATGACGAGAGATGCAAGACATGCCATGCACGTTTTGACCCTGTTGGCCTTGCACTGGAGAGTTTTGACATCCTCGGCGCCTGGCGCACAAGGTACCGGGCGATTGAGAAGGCTGATCGATCCCCACCCCCTTCGGCAGGGATCGATTCGCCGCTGCCAGCCAAACTGGTAAGTGGAATTGACCGTACCGGGCACGATTTTGTCTACAGGGTTACTCACCCGGTCGATACAAGCGGCCGCTTGCGTGATGGCGATACCTTTTCCGACATTCATGACCTGAAGCGGATTCTCCTTGCGAACCCACGTCAACTGGCTCGCAATCTCCTGCACCGGTTGATCGTCTACTCGACCGGAACACCTGTGCGATTCTCCGACCGCGAGGTTATCGAGCAGGCCCTTGATCGTTGCGAGCCGAACCAATACCGCGTCCGCGATCTGATTCACGCCCTGGTCCAGAGCAGGATTTTCCTGGGCGAGGAGATCCGACGATGACCACGCCTCACCTTCTCACACGCCGCCGATTCCTCCAGAGTGCCGGAGTGAGCCTGGCACTGCCGCTATTCGAATCGATGCACCGGGTTTTCGCCGGTCACGCCCCCCTCGTCCCTCCCCAGCGCATGCTCTTGATCTCAAACAACCTTGGCATCCTGCCAGGGCGATTTTTCCCGACCGACACGGGACCGGGATACGAGCTCTCACCTTACCTGCAGGAGCTGGCCGATTACCGTGATGACTTTACCGTGATCAGTGGCCTCTCACACCCCGACGTTGACGGCGGTCACAGCACGGAGAACTGCTTTCTGACCGCGACCCGGGGCCCAACCAAGAGTGGTTTTCGCAATTCCATTTCACTTGACCAGTTTGCCGCCGAACAACTTGGCCCGGTTACTCGATTCCCCACGCTGAACCTCGGCGTGAATATTGACAAGGCCAATCGCAGCCTGGCCTGGACTCGCGAGGGAGCACTGCTGCCTGCAGAAGACAGCGCAGAAAATCTGTTCCGAAAGATGTTCGTCCAGGAGGACCGAGCCTCCCAGGAAAAACAACTCGAACGACTACAGCGAAAGAGCAGTATCCTCGACACGCTGGGAGAAGATGCCCGGCGATTGCGTCGCAGGCTCGGGCGTAATGATCAGTCACGGCTTGACCAGTACCTCGTTTCAGTGCGAGAGGTCGAGCAGCGCCTGCAGCTGGCTCGCACATGGCATGCACGGCCGAAACCGACAACCGACCAGGTGCAGCCGACAGACATCCATGATCAAAAGCTCTTCTTCGAGAAGTTCGAGCTGATGCTGTCGATGGCTCGCCTTGCCCTGGAGTCCGATTCGACGCGGATCGTGACCTTGATGGTGGACGCCTTTGCAACACCTGTATTCCAGTTACATCCGGACCAGCAAACCAGCGAAGGCTATCACAACCTGAGCCATCACGGGCAGGCGGAAGACAAGGTTCAGCAACTTGTCGATGTCGATCATCAACAGATGGCCCTGCTTGCCAGGCTTCTCGGTCAGCTCGCCCGGATTCAGGAAGGTGACGCGAGATTACTTGATCGAACCATGCTCCTGTTCGGCAGCAACATGGGCAACGCCAATACGCACGTGAACACCAACCTGCCAATCCTGATTGCGGGCGGGGGGTTCCAGCACGGCCAGCATCGTGCCTTTCAACACGATAATAACCAGCCGCTCTGCAATCTCTTTGTCACGATGCTACAGAACATGGACATTGAAACCGATCGATTCGGTTCCAGTCGCGGCACCCTGAATGAACTTCACGGGTAAACTGAAACAGGCGTCTCACTTCCAGCTGCAGACCTCGGGGGGGGCTGTTTTTTCAGGGACCCCACCAGGCGAACCGCCGCGTTTCAGCGTGCAAGTTTTTCCGCACAAAGCCTCCTTCGGATCTGCGGTGCAGAATCCGACGCACTTGGTGCATATTTCACCATGAATGCGGTGCAGCAGGAGGCGCAGCAGCCAGCTGCACCAACTGGCACAGCGTGGCAAAAGCCTTCTATGCCCAGCGGGAAACGGCCCTTAATGCGAAAAGCTGCGACCACCGGCGAAGTGGTGCAGCTTTCCATCAG